>Ga0066710_100006777_pt1 | contig 10793 bp, 8 predicted proteins | sample GraSoiAngelo_159_FD_79666 | JGI IMG/M metagenome (GOLD analysis project Ga0066710, IMG submission 79666) | Grasslands soil microbial communities from the Angelo Coastal Reserve, California, USA - 14_1009_16_40cm | ecosystem: Environmental > Terrestrial > Soil > Grasslands | place: USA...
GAGCAACGGCCGGAACCTGACCGGGGTAACTACCGTTAGGCTTCCCGGGCTGCAATGGTAGGAAGAATCAGGCTCCTCGTTTCCGCGGGTGCAGGCGCGCTGCTCCTTGCCTCGTGCGGCGGCAGCTCGGCTGCGGTCACACCGACGCCCTCGCCGAGCGCCGGCGGCCTCCCGGCCGGCCTGATCGCCTATGCCTCGAGCAAGGGCATATCGGTCATCGACCCGCTCACCGACAAGACGGCCGTGATCGCTCCCCTGCCCGGTGGCGGCGCATTCAGGGTCGCAGGTCCGGTGTGGGGTCCAGCCCCGGACGTCGCGTATCCCGTGATCTATTTCGCAGTCCACGACGACCGGCCCCCCGAGCGCCGCACGACCGCGGGTGTCGTGCCTTACGACTGGCTGTTCCGGGCCGACCCGTTCACCGGTGCGGTCGTGCCGCTCGGTGCCTCAGCCGACTTCGAGAGCGAGGGGCCGTTCGGCCTGTCGGCCAACTCTCACTTCCTCGCCATGACCGTCGGGTGCTGCACCGACTACCAGGTGGACGTGCTGGACCTGACTCAACGCCACGCCTCGATCAAGGTGCTGACACGGCCACCCGCCCAGCCGGCGCTGTTCACTCAAGGTGCCGGCCCCGGGATCGATGGACTGATCGCAGTCCGCGGCTTCGCAACTGGCGCGTGGTACTTCCTGAACCCGCAGCTGGGCGTGCTCAACCATTTCCCGCTGGCGCCGGGCCCCGACGACGGACCGATCGCGTTCAGCGCGGACGGAACGATGGCGGCCCTGTCACTCCCAGACCACGGGGCGATCATCGAGCCCGTCAACCTGAGGCCTGTCTTCCCCTCACCGTCACGAACCCCGGGCTCAACTGCGTCGCCGAGCACGAAACCAAGCGCTTCGCCATCGTCATCGACTGTCGCACCGCGCCGGGTCAACTCGCGCTTGCCCCACGTGGACGCGCTGGCGTGGAGCCCTGATGCCAAGCAGCTGGCCGTGGCTGTGAACGGCGGCATCCAGGTTTACAACTCCTCGGGAAAGGACGGCGACAAGGCGCTGAAGTCGTACGCCGGCGGCTCGGGGGTCACCGCCCTGGACTGGTCCGGAGCCATCACCGGCCAGACACTGGTCGGCATCAAGGCTGGACCCAACACACAGTCGTTTGTCGATGCGCTGCTCACCGCGACCAAGCTGCCTGCCGCGGCGGACACAAGCGCGAACCGGCCGTTCACCAAGATCTACGTGTGGGCCTTTGATTCGAGCCAGGCCTCGCCGATCGCCTCGATCACAGACGCCAGCCCGACAGTGCTCGAGAAGTACCCACCGCTGGCAGCCCTGGTCAACTTCCATCATTGGGTCGCGTCCGAAACCTGGGCGCTGACGGGCGGCTGCATCCGATATCGCGTGGTCGTCGCCGGCAGCATCGCGCCGGTGGCCTCGACCTTCGGTTTGCAGTCCAACACACCGTGCCTCGGGGCGTCGACTTCGGCATCGCCGTCGAAGTAGGCCCATCTACGATGGGAAAGTGGCCTTCGTAGACGTCCTCGCGGTCCACGCGGCGACGACGCCGCATAAGGCCGCCGTGATCGAGGGGAGCAGCACCACCGACTTCGAGTCTTTGAACCGGCGCGCCAACAAGGCCGCCAACATGCTCGCTGGTCTTGGGTGTGACGTTCATGATCGCGTCGCGAGCATGTGGTTCAACTCCACAACCGGCTTCGAGCTCTCGCATGGTCTACGCAAGGCGGGGCTTGTGGGCACTCCGATCAACTACCGCCTGCGCGGGAGCGAGGTGGCCTACGTCGTGAACGATTCGGGTGCGCTGGTCGTGGTGGCCGACGACCCGCACATCGATGCCGTGGAAGCTGCGCGCGCGGAGGTGACCCGCGACGTCCGCTTCCTGGCTGCCGGCGAGCGCGTGCCGCCGGGATGGCTGTCCTACTCGCAGCTGATGGATTCCGCCTCTGAGGATGCACCTCCGCCGCCAGAGGAGATAACCGGACTCGGACCTTCGATGATCTACACCTCAGGCACCACGGGGCATCCGAAAGGAACCTGGCGCCCGAACGGCGTCAACGTCGAGAACGTGATGCAGATGATCTCGATCTTTGAGCTCACCGCAGAGGACGTGCATCTCGTCTGCGGACCCGGCTATCACAGCGCCGTGGCGATGTTCAGCGCGCTGCATCATCTGCTCGGCAGCACCATCGTGGTGCAGCCGAAGTTCGAGGCCGTCGCTTCGCTCGACCTCATCGAGCAGCATCGCGTGACGACGACGATGATGGCGCCCACGCTGCTGCGCCGCCTGCTCGACGCGCAGGAAGCGCGGCCGCGCAACCTTGGATCGCTGCGGGCCGTATTTCTGGGCGCCGCCCCCTGCCCGTACGCGCTGAAGTCGCGCGCCGAGAACCTGATCGGGCAGGTGCTGTGGGAGTTCTACGGCGCCACCGAGACGGGCATCAACACGGTCCTCCGACCCGAGGATCAGCTGCGCAAGCCCGGGTCCTGTGGCCAGGCGGTACCCGGACAGGAGATCCGGCTGGCCGGCGCCGACGGCAACGAGGTCCCAGACGGAGCTGCTGGCGAGTTCATGGTCCGAAACACGTGGCTCGCCGAGTACTACAACCGGCCCGATGCCACGAGCCGCAACCTTCACGGTGGCTTCTTCAGCGTGGGTGATGTCGCCTATCGCGACCCCGAGGGCTTCTATTACATATGCGACCGCAGCGTGGACATGGTCATCTCAGGCGGAGTGAACATCTACCCGGCCGAGATCGAGGCGGTGCTCCACGAGCATCCCGCGGTTGCAGACGCGGCGGTGGTTGGGGTGCCCGACGACGAGTGGGGCGAGTCCGTGAAGGCAGTGATCCAGCTGCGCACCGGCGCCAGGGCAACGTCCGAGGAGCTGATCCAGTTCTGCGCCGACCGCCTCGCGGGTTACAAGAAGCCGCGCTCGATCGACTTCGTGGAAGAGCTGCCGCGCGACGCGGCGGGCAAGCTGCTGAAGCGGGCCATTCGCGAGCCCTATTGGGCGGGCGCAGGGCGCCTGATCTAGGCCCTGGCCTTCGACGCTTTCGCCGGGCTCGGCAGCCGCCCGCGCAAGAACTCGATCGAGGCTCTGATCTCTTCGAGCGGATCGTCCTCGACCGAGTCGAGTCGCCGCTCGGCCTCCAATCCGTACCAGCCCCTGTAGCCGGCTGCCTGAAGCGCCTCGATGACGTCGGTGACCTTGCCGTCGCCATGCCCGAGCGGCTTGAAGAGGCCGCCCGCGACCGCAGTCGCGTAGTCGATTCGGCGCTCGCGTACCTGGCCCGCGATCTCGCCATCGAGGTCATTCAGGTGGACGTGCTGGATGCGGCCGTCAGCCAGCTCGATCATCTCGACCGGGTCAGCGCCGGCCAGTACCAGCTGACACAGGTCGAGGCAGACGCCCGCCTCCGAGCCCACCAGCAGGCGCTCGATGTCGGACGCGCCCTGGATCATGCTGCCACGGCGCGGCAGCACCGCCAGGCGAAGCCCGTGCACCGTGCACACGTGCTTCACGGATCCGACCGCGCTCAGCAGGTGCGCCCAGCCCGAGCTCGACAGCGCGACGCCATCAGAGCCGTCCTCACGGGACTCGATGACTGTCAGCACCAGCGTGTGCGCACCAAGCTGCGCGAGCCAGCCGGCGTGTCCATCGATGTGCGCCAGCTCGGCGCCGCGAATGTCATGGTGATGCAGGACGGCACGCACCGGACCGGCCACCATGCGCAGGCCATGTCGCCGCAGCAGGCCGCGGGCGGCGTCGCTGCGGTCGGGAAGAAAACCGGAAGGTCCTGCTTCGATGGCGCTCTCCCCGAGGGACGCGATCTCGTGCAGCACGCGTTCCGATTCGAGCTGCTGACCCCATCCGCGGATCTCGCTGATGCCCCACGACGCGGGCGAGAGTGCGATGTGGTCGTGATGACGAGGCTGTCCCGAACGCAGCCGCGAGATGTTGAGCGCGCGCCCCGCCAGTCGCATGGGCGCCAGATTAACCTACGAATCTATCCTCTGCTTTTGTGCACAAAATCACGCTATTTCTCATTCAGAGCATGTAATTGCGCGCAAAAGCGGAACTCGGAACTGTGAGTGAACCCGGCCTGAGCGCCGATCTGAACGCGCTCGAGTGGGACCTCATACCTTCGTCGCCCCAGCCGGCGCACATGCACATGGCTCTCGACGAGATGCTGCTCGAGCGGGTGATCGGTGGCACGCGCAGGCCAACCGTGCGGTTCTGGGAGTGGACCGAGAGCGCGCTGGTGATCGGCTCGCATCAATCCGTGATGAACGAGATCGACATTCAAGCAGCTCGCAAGTCGGGTTTCACGATCACGCGGCGGATGAGCGGCGGGGGAACGATGATCTGCGAGCCAGGCCGCACCATCACCTACTCGATGTGCTTGCCCGCGACGGCGGTCTCCGGCATCAGCTTCCGCCAGTCATACGCGCTGCTCGACGCGTGGGCAGTGCAGTCGTTCATCGAGCTGGGCGTGCCCGCGTCCTACCGCGAGATCAACGACATCATCTCGCCGCGCGGAAAGATCGCAGGTGCAGCACAGGCCCGAAGGCGGGGGTTCGTGCTCCACCACACGACAATCGCGCACTCGATGGATGCGGGGCTGGTTCGGGAGCTGATCCGTGTCGGCCGCGACCGGCTTTCAGAACGGGGTGTACGCAGCGCCGAGAAAGAGGTGTCGCCGCTCGCGTGGTTCACCGAGCTGACCTGCGCCGAGGTGGCCATCCACATGCAGGCGTCGTTCCGTTCAGCCTTCGACGCGCACGAGAGCGAGCTGTCGGCGGCTGAGCTGCATGGCGCTCAGGACCTCGTCGAGACGAAGTACGGGACGCAAGCCTGGATCGAGCGCATTCCCTAATCGGGCTCGAGGAACATGTCGTCCGGGTAGCAATAGAGCCAGCGCTCTCCCGGCTCGAAAGATCTGACCACAGGATGTCCGCTCGCCTGCACATGCCCGGAGGCGTGCTTGTTCTTGGAGTCGTCGCAGCAGCCGACGTTGCCGCACTCCATGCACAGGCGCAGGTGCACCCACGAGTCCCCGCGCTTCAGGCATTCTTCGCATCCACGGGTGGACAGCGGCTTCACCTCGTGAACATTTGCCAGGTGGTCGCACAGCTGTTCCTCCGCCGCCATCAGGTCCCGGCCTCGACCGCCCGGTCGCTTTCCAACGCGTAGGCGACAGCCTCGTCCAGGTTCATCTTCTGGCCTTCAGCGCGGGCGGCGGTTTCAGCCTCGGTGAGCTCAACGGGGGTCCGCCAGCCCTCGCGGTTGCCCACGATCGTGCCCAGGCCTGCGCCGATCGTGACCTCCTGCGCCGCGGCAGCCCCCGCCAGGCGGGCCGCCCGGAGACGGTCGTCCTCCGCCGGGCGACCTCGGCGATGCAGTCGAGCACGAGCACCTTCCCCGTGACGTCGTCCGCGTTGGCGAAGATCTTCAGGGCCTCGACGGAGGTGGTCCTGGCGAGCGGCGTGTCGTGCAGCTGGAGCGCCAGGATGGCGCGGGTGAAAAGTCCCCAGCCGAGGCCGAACTGGTTGCCGAGCCTGCGGAAAAGCGCTATCGCCTGGTCGATCGAATCCCTTGCGGCATCGACCTGACCCTGCTGGTAGTAGCACTGTCCCAGCGACCAAAGGCACTGTGAGACGCCGGGCTCGTCACCGAGATCGCGGTACATCGGCAGCGCTTCATTGAGGAGCCGAAGCGCCTTCGGCACGTCGTTGGTGGTCACGTTGGCGGGGAACGAGTCGTTGTAGAGCGCGTTGGCGATCGCCGTTTTGTCTCCGCTCGCGCGTGCAAGCTCGAGGCATTCGTCGTAGTAGACCTGGCAAGCATCCATGTCGCCCTGCCAGTAGGCGAGGCCTCCCGCCGCCTCCAGCGCCTTGGCCCGCTCGGCGGGATGCTGCCTGGTGGCGGGCATGGCCAGCAGCGCGTCAAGCCGCATCCTGCCTTCACGCAGATGTCCGCGCATCTGCCAGAACCGCCAGGACGCGGCGCCCAGGCACATCGCCTCTGCAACTTTGCCGCGGGCCATCGTCCAGTCGAACGCAGCCCGGAAGTTGTCGTGGTCGAGCTCCATGCGGTCCAGCCACTGCTTGCGCTCGGCGCCGAACAGCTTGGGCGCGGCGGTCTCGGCCAGCGTCTGGTATGCCGCCGCGTGGCGGTCGTGCACCAGCTCGTTCTCGCCGGATTGCTCGAGTCGCTCCGCGGCGTACTCGCGGATAACCTGCAGCATCAGCAGCCTCGGCTCGTCGAAATCCGGCAGCCTTCGCAGCAGGCTCTGTTCCGCGAGCTCATCGAGTCCCGTGAGCACGTCGATCCCGAGCTCGGAGGCTGGGCCGCACACCGTCTCGGCCTGCTCGAGGTTGGCCCCACGCGCAAAGACCGAGAAGCGCGCGAAGAGCTTCCGATGCGCGTCATCCAGCAGGTCGTAGCTCCAGCCGATGGCGCCGTCCAACGTTTGCTGCCGGCCGGGCAGGTCTCGCGCACCGGTGCCGAGGACGCTGGCGCTCGACTCCAGTCGCGTCAGCAGCGCGGTCGGGTTGAACAGCTTGATGCGCGCCGCCGCCAGCTCAATGGCGAGGGGAAGCCCATCCAGGCGCTCGCAGATGCCGGCGACGGCGGGAGCGTTCTCATTCGTGACCTGAAAGTCATGCTTTGCCGCCACCGCCCGCTCGATGAAGAGCTTGACGCCCTCGAACTGCGACAGCGCAGCGAGCGACGGGAGCGAGCGCAGGTCGGGGATGTGGAGCGGTTCGAGCGCGAACTCCTGCTCCCCGTAAACGTGCAGCGCCGCCCTGCTGCTGGCGACCGCCTTGACCCCGACGTTCGCGATCAACAGTTGGGCGAAAATCGGCGCGCCCTGCGGAAGCAGCTGCTCGAGATTGTCGAGCACGAGCAACACCTTCTTGTCACGAAGGTGCTGGTTCACCGCGTCGAGAGGAAGCTGGTTGCCGCTGACAGAGATGCCGATCGCCTGGGCGATCGCGGAAGGTACTAGCTCGGGATCGCGAACCGCCGAAAGAGCGACAAAGTAGACGCCGTCCGGAAAACGCTGGATCGCCTCGGCCGCGATCTGCAGGCTGAGGCGGGTCTTGCCTATGCCGCCCGGCCCGGTGAGCGTGAGCAGTCGCGTGCGCTCGAGCAGATTCCTGGCCTCCGCCACCTGCTGCTCGCGGCCGATGAAGCTCGTGAGCTGTGTAGGCAGGTTGTTTGGCGTGGAGTCGAGCGTGCGCAGGGCAGGGAAGGTGTCGGGTGCGCCGCCGATGACGAGCTGAAAGAGCCTTTCCGGCTTGGCGAGGTCTTTGAGCCGGTGCAGACCGAGGTCGCGCAGCGACAGGCCCTCCGGCAGGCTGGGCTCGACCAGCGAACGCGTCGCATCCGAGATCACCACCTGGCCTCCGTGCGCGGCAGCAGCGACGCGGGCGGCGTGATGCACGTCGAGGCCGATGTACTCGTTGCCGACGAGCGGCGCCTCTCCCGTGTGGAGGCCGATGCGGACCCGGATGGGCTTGCCTTCCGGCCATGCGTGGGCCGCGAATCCGCGCTGCGCCTCGGCGGCGGATGAGCACGCATCCAGGGCGCTTTCAAAGACGCAAAAGAAGGAATCGCCTTCGGTGCGCAGCTCGCGTCCATCGCCGCTCTTGAACGCCGCCCTGAGGATTGCGTGATGGTCCACCTGGGCCTGCACGTAGCGGTCTCCCAGCTCGTGCATCAGCCTGGTCGAGCCCTCGATGTCGGTGAAGAGAAATGTGACGGTGCCGGTCGGGAGGCTCACTGAGCGGACCTGGTGGCCGGCGCACGGCCGAGCACGCCCGACAGCACGCCCGACAGCTCCGACTGGTACTCCGGCCCTTCGAAGTCGAGCAGCGGGTGAGATCCCATCAGGTGCTCGACGAGCCTGCCACCCGCCCGAACGTACACCGCGGGGTAGGGATCGTCCTTGCCATTGGCCTCGAGTGTGATGGCAACGCCATCGTGCTCCCCGCCACCATCCACGAAATGGGCGAGGGGCTTGATGCCCTCGTCAGTGATACCGCCGTCGGAACCGACGCCGATCACGCGGGCCAGGTACGAACGCTGGTGCCACAGCTCCGGCCCTCGGCTGGCCTCGGACAGAAGGAGCGGCACTACCTCCTCGGACCTCAGCCTCCGCTGCTCGGGCTTGTGGCCAAACCTCTCCTCCGCCAGGTGCCTGGCCAGCACACGGGCGTTGTAGCGGTAGCCCTGCACCGCGCCGGAGTTGCTCGGGATCCCATGCTTCCGCATTCCCTGCGACCCCTGCATGATCGTGCCCGCGAAATAGATGCCACGGACTGTCGCACTCTCCCAGAACGGTGTCTGGGTCGGGATGCGGCTCTGGCCGAAGGTGGCCACCCCGACCTGCGGCAGGTCCTGCAGCGGCGAGACGAAGCCGGTGGCGGCGATCACGTCATCGACGTCGAACATCAGCTGCCGGCCGTCAGCCGGGCTCTTCGTGTGGACGGCGTAGCCGGCTCCAGATGGCTCCACTCGCTCTATCGACGCGTCGAGGATGACCACCCCTCCGGCCAGGGCCCAGTCCTCGTACGGCTGAACATATCGAGCCCGCACACCCACGAGCGTCCGCGTGTCGACCGAGAGCTTTGCGCTGCTGGGCGAGGCGAGCACTATCTGCCGCGCCCAGGGCAGGAGCCCGGACGCAATCTCGAACCCTGAGTTCTGCTTGCCGACGATGAAGACGCGCTTGTCGGCGTACTGCTCAGCAGGCCGCAGCTGCCCGTACTGCTGAACGCCCTCGATGTCGAGCACCGACGGTTTCCACGGCTCGGCGATACCGACCGCAAAAACGACGCAGGGCGCGCGGTACTCGCCGTCCGAGGTGGTGAGGACGAAGTCGTCGCCGTCCTTGCGGGTCGACTCCCACCGGCACTCGTAGCGGATCTGCAGACCCGTGCCGGTGGCAAACGCCTCCAGGCCCCGCTGCATCTCCGGTCGGGATGGGAAGTAGGAGGTGCCGTCCATGATGCGGGGCATGATCGCCCGGCTGGCATCGTCGTCGCCGAGCAGGCTGTTCCAGTCGTAGCGCTCGTAGGCCGTGCTCCCACGCTCGTGGTTGGCGTAAGGCTTGGTCCAGCTGAGCATCCGCTGGAAGATCGGCCAGCGCCGGAACATCCCGCCGGGCTCGCTGTCCTGCGAGATGACCGCGTGCTCAACGCCCAGCCGGCGGAGCGAGTACGTCAGCTGAAGAGCGCCAGGCCCGCTGCCGACGACCAACAGCGAATAGCGAGCCGGCGGAAACGGCCGGTCTGTCATAGGGGTCCCTACCAAATCGATGATTTGTGGGGGCGGATCAGCTCAACCACCTGGTCGTGGTGCGCACCTTGCGCGCCTCTCCCTGGAGAAGTCGATACATGACCTGCGGATGCCCGACGAGAAACGATTCGAGCTCCTGGGCCGGCAGCACGAGGCAGCGCAGCGTTCCGCGCGCCACGATGTCGGCGGTCGGCGGCACTCCGAGGAGGCATGAGATCTCACCGAAGTAGTCACCCGCCCGCAGGGAGGCGCGGTCGACCCCGTCGACGCGGATGCTCGCGGAGCCGTCGAGGATGACGTAGAAGCTCGATCCGGTCAGGCCCTGACGGAGCACCCTGTCGCCCTCGACGTATGTCTCCTCGCCGAACGTCTCCACCAGGCTCTCGAGCTGGGGGGTCGACAGATCCGCGAACAGGGCAAAGCCGGCAAGGATGTCGACGACGTCGTCACGTACGTCCATCTATCTAGCCGCCCTGTTCAGTCACCGCCGCCTCGACACGTGGCTGGTCGGCCGCAGCTTCGGCCTCGGGCTGCCTGCGGGCTCCAGAGTTTCGGATGCCGACTGCGTTGACCACTGCCCCGACCAGCAGCAGGGCCGCACCGACGTACATCGCAAGGTGGAAGGAACTGGTCGAGGCGTCGCGCACGATGCCCACGAGGCTATGGTCCGGCGGCGTGTTCAGCGGGCTCACGCGAGCGCGGAAGGATTCGGACGAGACATCGACCCCGGTGAGCTTGCCGGCCAGGCTGGCGTAAAAGGTTGCGGTCAGAAAGACGAAGATCAGCGCGCCGGCGAGCTGCGGCCCGACCCTGGAGATGGCGTTGTTGATCGCCGAGCCCACCCCTGAGTTACGCACTGGAATCGAGGTCATGAGGGCCGTCGTGAGGGGTGCCACCATCGCCATGATGCCGAGCCCGAAGATGATCGAGCCGGGCAGGAAGTCGATCACCCAGGAGACCGGGGGCAGATATGAAGCCGGATTTCCAGGCGTGAGCTGCCAGGGCGTGCTGCTGGACGGCACGCGCGAGAACCACAGGACGCCAAGGGCCATCAGCACGGGGCCCGCGGCCATGAACCAGCGCGGGCCGTACTTCGCCGCCAGGCTGCCAAAGCGAGCCGAGAAGAAGATCAGGAAGAGCGTGCCCGGGATCCCGCCGAGGCCGGCGGCCGCCGCCGTGTAACCCAGCGTCCCCTGCTGGAAGAGGACTAGGTAGTAGAAGGTCACGTAGAGCGCGCCGTAGATCAGGAGCGTCGACAGGTTGGTGACCGCGAAGTTGCGTGATTTGAAGAGGGAAAGCGGGATCAGCGGGTGGGCGGAGCGGGCCATGAGGATCGGTAGCGCGACGGTCGCGACGACACCCACCGCCAGAGCGATGTAGCCGATCGGGTCGCGCCAGGCTCGCTGCTGGCCGTAGATGGCGCCGAAGGCAAGGCCGCCGACGGCCAGCGCCACCACCGCCGCCCCCA
>Ga0066710_100006778_pt1 | contig 10793 bp, 13 predicted proteins | sample GraSoiAngelo_159_FD_79666 | JGI IMG/M metagenome (GOLD analysis project Ga0066710, IMG submission 79666) | Grasslands soil microbial communities from the Angelo Coastal Reserve, California, USA - 14_1009_16_40cm | ecosystem: Environmental > Terrestrial > Soil > Grasslands | place: USA...
GCCCTACGCCCGGCAGCCGGCCCCCAGCCTCCGCCGCTGCAACCGCCCCGTCCTGCGCGAACGGAGGCGGGACCAACAGGACCGACGCGGTCGCGTCCGTCCGGTCCACGGCTTCGAAGCACGAATCGAACACCGGCACACCTTCGACGGTCGTCCCGCCCTTGTCCGGCCTCACACCGGCGACGACCTTCGTGTCGTAGTCGAGCATCGCGCGGGTGTGGAACTGTCCCTGGTGGCCCGTGATCCCCTGCACCAGGAGCTTCGTCTTCCCATCGAGAAGGACAGACACGTCACGCGCCCCCCGCACGGACCTTCACCGTCAATTCGGCGGCGTCCTCCAACGTGTCCGCGGGATGGCCGATGCCCCGCAGGATTTCCCGCGCGCGGTCTTCGTTCACGCCTTTGATTCGCGCGACGACCGGAACGCTCACGTGCATCTCTTCGAGCGCCTGCTTGACGCCGACCGCGACCGTGTCCGCCTTCGTGATCCCGCCGAAGATGTTCAGGAGGATGACGGACGGCTTCGCCTTGAGGAGGATCTCGAACGCTTGCTTCACCTTCTCGGGGTCGTCCGTGCCGCCGAGGTCGAGGAAGGTCCCGCCGCGGCCGCCTTTCAGGTTGAGGACGTCGAGCGTCGCCATCGTCAGGCCCGCGCCGTTCGCGATGACGCCGATGTCCCCGTCGAGCTGGATGAACGTGATCCCCTTCTCGTGTGCCTCCTCCTCGAGTGGGGTCCGATCCTGCGGGAGGTCCGCGTATTCCTTGTGGCGGTACTCCGCGTTGTCGTCGACGACGAGCTTCGCGTCCCCGGCGACGACGCGGCCGTCCTTCAGCACCGCAAGTGGGTTGATCTCTACGAGCTCCGCATCCTCGCCTTCGAACAGCGCGTACATCTTGGCGGCGATGTCGGAGACTTGGGACGCGACCTCCTTCGGAAGGGCCAATGCCTTCGCGAGGGCCCGCAGGACGTACGGCTCGATGCCGACGAGCGGTGGGATGTGGACGCGGAGAATCTTCTTGGCGGGGACGGACTCAATCTCGATGCCGCCGGTCGCGCTCGCGATGAGAAGCGGTGCGCGTGCGGACCGATCAATCGTGATCGAAAGGTACAACTCCTGCGCGATGTCGAGCATCTCTTGTGCGTACACCTGCTTGACCGTGTACGGGCCAATCGACATGCCCAGGATCTGGCGGGCGGCCTCCTGCGCTTCCGACGCCGTCTTCGCGAACTTGATTCCCCCCGCTTTGCCGCGCCCGCCAATCAGTACTTGGGCCTTCACCGCGCACGGGAGCGGTGCATCAACGAGGTCCTCAGGTTTGGCGGCCAGGAGGCCCCGAGGGACCGGGATGCCGTATTTCCGGAAGATCTCATGGGCCTTGTACTCGTAGAACTTCATCGGCGGGAAGGCGATGCCGATTCCGCATTTAGCCTTATTCGGAGGCGGTGAGGATTCGCGGGAATGCGCTTCCGCCAACCACAATCACGACGATACCGGTTACGAACAGACAAAAGCCGACGAAACCCCAGAACGCCCAGATTCCCGCGATGTAGGCATGGGAGCAATAGGTCGTGCCCCCAGTCGGACAGGTCCATCCGATCGCAAACACGATTCGGATGAGGAGGCCACCGGTGACGGAGAGGAGGACGCCCCAAAGCTTGGAGATCATCGTCCCACCTCGGATGCGTTCGACCCTCTTCAACTCGCTGGGAGATGGGCCGCCGTTCTGCCCTACGGCTCGTCGCCATTCGATGCGAGCGTAATCAGGATCGGCGCATCGTCGCGCGGAGTCGTTCCACTCGTCCAGGGAATTTCGCCACGAGCCGGCTCTTCTTCGAATTCTCCTTGAGCATCCAGAGGACGTCCTCGTCCTCGCTCTCAGCGAGCTTCATCATCCACCGGAAGCCTTCCTCCGGGGCGGCTGCGACGACCACGCTGACGGAATACCCCAGGCATTGCCGGAGACTCCGAAACTCCGGGGAGTCGCGATCTTTGCCCGCCTTGAAGCGTTTCACGATCGCGTTGTGCATGTCCACGCCCGCGAGCGCAACCTTGCGATTCTTGAGGATGCGAGGCTCCGCGAGCCCGGCCGCCACCGCGCGCATCTCGAGCCACGCCCCGGCGGCAATCCAGTCATCGAGGGCCCGCAGGCCGATGATCGGTTCCGCTTCGAGGATGTCCTGAATAGCCATCGCGACCGCTTCCCGCGCCCGCCAACGGGGATCGCGTGCCAGGCTCCGGATGTGCGCAAGGACCTCGCGCGCACGTCCCGATGATCCAGCCCCGAGCGCGCCCAGGCCGCGGATGCCACAGAATACAGCGAACTCAAGCGGATCGTCCGCGGGCGCCTGGTCCGGCGAGATCGACGTCCACCGTGTGCACAGGGACCACATCATCTTCCAATCGCGATCGGGATTGGAAACCGCACCCGCGAATTCCTTGGCCAGTTCGAGGTTCGCGCGTGGGCTCGGGATTCTGCCCCGTGCCACCAGATAGGAACGCAGGTCGTCGTCCACGAATCGGGTCAGGTAGTCGTCGAGGAGGCCATCGAGTTCCTCCTCGTACCCCTGCGACACGGGAGCGCCTCAGTAGATCGGCGTGCCCGTCGTCGTGACGAGCTCGCGGAACGCCTTCATGAGCTGCTTCGTGACCTTCCCCGGGACGCCGTCCCCGATCTTGCGACCATCGACCTCGACGACGGGTCCGATCTCCGCCGCGGTCCCGGTGATGAACGCTTCGTCCGAGGCCCACACGTCATACAGGGTGAAGGGCCGCTCGCGCCCCTCGACGCCGACCGTCGCCGCGAGCTCGAGCACGGTCTCCCTCGTCACCCCGGGCAAGTTCGTCGATGTCGGCGGCGTCATGAGCGCGTGGTTCTGCACGACGAAGAAGTTGTCCGCGCTCGCCTCGGACACGTACCCCGCGATGTCGAGCAGGAGGGCTTCGTCCGCTCCGTACTGGTTCGCCTCGATCCGGGCCATGATCTGGTTCAGGTAGTTCAGGGACTTGATGCTCGGGCTCAGGGACTGCGGCGGGACGCGCCGGTAGGACGACGTGACCAGGCGGAGCCCCTTGTCATACTTTTCCTTCGGGTACAGCGCGATCTTCGGTTGGGCGATGATGATGACGCTCGGTCCGCGCGTCGCCTTCCGCGGGTCGAGCCCGAGGTCCCCCGGCCCCCGCGTGACGATCGGGCGGATGTACCCGTCCACGACGTTGTTCCGCCGGCACGTCTCCAGGATCAGGTCCGTGAGCTCCTCGCGCGTATGTGGAATCGCGAGGTCAATCGCCTTCGCGGAGTGGTACATGCGCTCGACGTGGCGCTCGAGCTTGAACACCCGCTTATTGTACGCGCGGATCCCTTCGAAGACGCCGTCGCCGTACAGGAGGCCGTGGTCGAAGACCGTGATCTTGGCCTCGGACTGGGGGACGAACGTCCCGTCGACGTAGACGACTTGCTCCATGTCCGTCCGCCCCAACGTCCTCGTATCCGGAGGACTCATTATAGCCTTTCGTATTCATCGTGCGGCGCGGGCGTCGTCGAACCGTTCTCCCGTAAGCCGCTCGAAGAGGGAGACGTAGAGAGCGCTGACCTCGCGCACGACCGCGTCCGGCAGCGGCGGAATCGGGGGCTCGGGCAACCCCTTCTCGCGCGCCGCCATCAGTGCCTCATGGTACCCCGTTTGGCGGTAGTGTTGCCGCACGAACTCCTTGCTCAGCTCGACCTGTTTCCCCCCTTCGTACGACGCGAGGTCCCAGAACCGGTCCTCGTCCGCGGTCCCGAACGTGTCCACGAGCATCAGCTGCCGATCCGCGTCGAACCCGAACTCTTTCTTCCCGTCCACGTGGAGGAGCCCGCGGGACCGAACGTCCGCGTTCAATCGGGCATCGAGTTTCCCCACGTATTCCCGCAGGTCATCCCACTCCTCGCGCGAGAGGCTGGAGATCCGGAGCGCCTCCTCCATCGTCAACTCCCGGTCCACCTTCTCGAGCTTCGTGGTGACTTCGAAGAACGGATCCGGCAACGGCTCCCCGTAGTTCGGGACACGACCCTTCTTGAATCCTAGGTCCTCCGGCCGAATGCGTCCTTTCTTCAAGCGGTCATCCAGGGAACCCGCGACGTAGTATCGCGCAATCACCTCGAGCGGGATGAGGAAGTTCCGCGTCTTGGCGGTGATCTTCGCGTAGTCCGCGATGACCTCGACGCGCCGCACCCGCATCCGGTCCGCGCCCTCGAGCCGAAGGAAGTGCGTCCTGAGCCCGAGGTCGGCGGCGACACGGAACCAGTGCGCGCTCGTGCGGCACAGCGTCGCGCCCTTATGGGGCACCAGGGTCGGGATGACCTTGTCGAAGACGCTAATGTGATCGGTGAACCGGAACTCGAGCTCCGTCGCGGAGACCTCGTAGACCTCCTTCACCTTCCCCTTGCGGAGGAACTTCACGCGCGCGGGAACGGCCGCCCGCTCTTAGGCCTTCGCCCGACCCCGCCCTTTATCCCGCGGCAACGGATTCCGGGGCGGATAGCGGGGCGCCGAGCAGGGGCGCGTGACAAGTACCCGACGTCTCCGGCGGGGGAGGGGGTGACGAATGAAGCGAAGCATCGCCATGGGATTGGCGGCGCTCACCGTGGTCGGCCTGATGTTGACCCTCACGGTGCGCGCGCCGATCGGAGGGCGCGTCGATCCGTACCGGAACTTCAACTTCCGCGTCGAGATCGACGGCATCACGGTGGCGTCGTTCTCGGAGGTGTCCGGCATCTCGAGCGACACGGAGGTCATCGAGTACCGGAACGGCGACACCGGTGAGGTGCAGCTCCTCCCCGGCCAGACCCACTTCGGGCCGGTGACCCTGTCGCGCGGGGTGACGAACAACATGGAGCTCTGGAACTGGCGGCAGGACATCGTCGACGGCAAGCTCGATCGGAAGAACCTCTCGATCATCTTGCTCGACACGAAGCACACGGAGGTCGCCCGGTGGAACCTCATGAACGCATGGCCCTCGAAGATCAGCCTCGGGGACCTGAACGCCGGCTCGAACGAGGTCCTCCTGGAGTCGCTGGTCCTCGTGCACGAAGGCATGGTCCGGGTGGTGTGATTCCCACCCGTTCCCTCTTTTTCTATGCGAAGACCTCGGCCTCCGTGTGGACGACGGCGCCGACTTCCGTGAGGCTGTAGGGCTTGATGTGGCGGGAATGCTTGAGCCGCCGCATCTTCACGACTTGCACCGCCGGCTGGACCTCGCCGTTCGTCCGCTCGACGAGGCGCAAGCTGATGACGCCGTCGCTCACGTACTCAACGAGACCGTCGCGCGACGATCCCGGGTTCTCGTCCTTCACTTCGGCCGTCACGATGCACGTCGCGCCCGTCTTGCGGATCTGGTCGCACAGCGCGAACAGGCGGGTGCGACGCTCGACGTCGTCGGGGAACATCATGTTGAGCAACGAGATCGAGTCGATCGCGATCCGTTGGGCCTCGAACTGCTTGATGAACGGCGGGAGTTCCGACTTCACGCGCGTCGCGGTCGCCTTCGCGTCCGCGGGCTCGAGCTTCACGAGCGCGGCCGTCTTGCCCTCCACGTGCGACCGCAGGTCCCATCCGTAGCCCTCCGCGGTCCGGAGGATCGACTCGACGTCCTCCTCGAGGGTGATGAAGATCCCCTTCTCCCCGTTGATGAGTCCCTGCATCAGGAACTGGAGCGCGAAGGTCGTCTTCCCGGTCCCGAACGACCCGAGGATCGCGACGACGTGTCCCCGCGGCAGCCCTCCGCTCAGCATCTCGTCCAGCCCTTCCACGCCCGTCGGCACGAGGTCCATGTGGCTCACCCGATCCGTTCCATGTAGACGACGACGAGGCCCTGCCGCGTCGTGATCATGATCGGAAAGCGCGCGATCTTCTCCATCGGGAGGTGGGGCAGCACGCTCGTGAATTTCTCCACGTACAGGTACCGCTGGCGCTTGCTGCTCCGGAGGTACCGCGACCACTCGAAGACGAGGCACCCGTCAACGGAGTCCACGATCATGCGTTCCACGCGCGGCTCCAGGATGTCGCGGGTGAGGAGGAGGTACACGATTCCGTCCCACCGCTTCGCGGCCCGTTGCAACCCCTTGATCGTGCTTACGAGATCCCGCGCGTCAACGGTCTCGGCGTCCACGAAATCGGAGAGGGAGTCGAGGACGACCATCGCGTGCGGGCCGTTCTCCTCGAGGAAGGCCACGAGTCCCTCGAGCAGATTCTCTGAGGGCGCTCCGAGGGGCGTCACCGGCGGCTCCGTCCATGTTGCAGGGACCACGGTGCGCCGGAAGTAGGGCGCGCTGAAGTCCTTGAATACGGTCGCCCGACGGAACGCCCGATAGTAGTCTTCGTTCAAACTGGCGGCGAATTCTCGGAGGACGACGTCGCGGGACCGAGCGAACGTCGCGTAGCACACCCGCTCCGGCAACACGGAATCGTCGCAGCCCGGGCCGAGGTAGAACGAGCGGAGGCGTGGATCCTCGCGGACGATCGTCAGCTTCGCGGCGCTCGTGTACACGTACTCCCGCATCCCCGCGCCCTCCTCGCCCATGAGCAGGACGACGGAGCCTTCCGGGAAGCCGCCCTCGACGATCGCGTCGAGGTCCGCGATCGCGGTCGGGATGCGCCGGATCGTGGGAGGGGCTGCGTCGGCCGGGAAGGAGTCCTCTGGCTGAGCTACGGCTTCTCCCGTTAGAGCCATCCCGCCGGACGCATCCGGGTGCGGAGATAAAGAACTTCCGCACGGCGACCGCGCGCGCGGATGTGCGGCAAACGTTCATGCTCGCCGCGCGCATCGGGGGACGTCGAGGGGCGCACTCTGGCGGCTTCGTATCCGGAACTCGTCGCGCTGACCTTGCAGCGGGACGAGGACATTGACCTCGGGCGCGCGGCCCTCCTTCTGGCCCGTTCCGCGTATCCGGGATTGGCGGTCGAACCGTACCTCGCGAAGCTCGATGCGATCGCCGCGACGGTCTCGGAGCGTCTGGGCACCGATCACGACGCCCGCACGGTCGCGGCGGATATCTCCCGCCAACTGTACGAGGTCGAGGGCTTCCACGGGAACGAGCGGGACTACTACGACCCGCGGAACAGCTACCTCAACGAGGTGATCGACCGGAAGCTCGGGATCCCGATCACCCTCTCCGTCATCCACCTCGAGGTCGCGCGCCGCGTGGCGCTCCCCGCCTTCGGCGTCGGCCTCCCCGGCCACTTCCTGGTGAAGGTCCCCGCCCCCGGGGGCGAGCTCCTCATCGACCCGTTCGAGGGCGGTCGTGTGATCACGCCCGCGGATTGTCAGGAGCGCCTCGATCGGGTGTACGGCGGCCTCGTCCGCCTCGACGCACGGATGCTCCTCCCCGTCTCCAAAAAGATGATCCTCGTCCGGATCCTGAACAACCTGAAGACGACGTACATGACACGCTCGGACTTCGATCGCGCGCTCGACGTCGTGTCGAGCATCCTCGTCCTCGACCCGTCGTCCCTCCCCGACCTCCGGGACCGCGGCCTCCTGCTCTACCGCCAAAACCGATTCGCCGAGGCGTTGCCGGACCTGCGGAAATATCTGATGCTCGCGCACGAGGCAGAGGACCGCGAGCCGATCAAGCAGACGATCCGCGGGATCGAAGCGATCCAGGCCCTCCTCGGATAGCCCCCTACCTGAGAATCAGAACCGCGAACGGACCGGTCACCTTTATCCCGGCCTCCGCTGTTTCGCCCGGGATGGCGGTCCGCAACCCGCTCCTCGCCGTCTTCGGGACCCTCGCCTGGGCGGCGATCCTCGCGCCCCTGCTGTGCCTCCCGCTCCTCCTGTTTCGCTTCCTCGGGCTCCCGCAGGAGCTCGCGATCTTCTACGGCATCGCCGTGTTCGCGGTCGCCGGCTTCGTTGCCGGCCGCGCGGGCACGTTCGCGTTCGCGGCGTTCCCCGTCGGCTTCCTCGGCGGATTCGTCGGCTACGCCGTGTTCTTCTCCCTCGCGTTCCCGCCCATGAGCCTCCTCTTCGCGGCGATCCACGCGACCGTCGAGGCGTTGGCGGCATGGGCCGCGGCCCTGCGTGTGATGGCGAAGGTTACGCCGGAGGTCCGGTTGGAGAACGAGGAGAAGCGGCGGTGTCGGCTGTGCGGCGCCCGCGTCGGCCCCAAGGCCAGGCGCTGCTGGAGCTGCCATGGCTCCCTAAACCGGATCACCTGATCAGATCTTTCGCATCCGCCCGAGGACGGGCTCGTACACGAGGCCCTTGTCGAGCAACTCGTTCACGGCCTCTTCGAGCGCCTCCTTCCTGATCCCCCGCTTGCCCGCCGCCTCGAGGATCGCGTCCCATGGCGCCCCTTTCCCGTCCTTGTCGAGCTCCCCGATGAGGGCGAGGACCGCGTCTTCCGAGTCCTCCGCGACGGTCCGCTTTGGCGGCTCCGCCTTCGCGGGCGCCTTCGCCGTGGGCGGCGGCTCCGCCGCGAACCCGCGGAATTCCGGCAGGAGGTACCGCAAGGATTCCGCGAGGAGCGACGTGTACCGCGCGAGGTCCACCTTCCCGTAATGCTCCACCGCCGCCAAGACGCCGTCCGCGACGTCCTCCGGGTACCCGAGGGCGACGAACGCGTCCTTCGTGAGCGGGTCCATCCGAATCGCCTCCCGCATCGCGTCGAGCCGCGTCTTCAGGGACCGACACGCCTCGAGGATCCAGTAGTCCCGCACGTTCTCATCGACGACCTTGATCATCTCGGGCCGCACGCTCGTGTAGACGGTCCCGGCCTCGGGCGAATACGTGCGCGACTTCCCCATGACCGCCGCGAACGCGGGCGGCTTGACCTTCGCGAGCTTCGCCGCCGCCTCCGGCTGGTACTGGCCCGCATAGACGTGGAACGTGCCCGTCGGGTCCGAGATGCGCGCCCGCCACATCGGCTGCCCGTCCGTGCCGACGTTCTCGACGTCCGTGAGCACGCCGACGACGAAGAGGCGGTTCACCCGCGCCCCCAGGGGCGTCACGACGTACGTCGGGGCTCGGTCGGCGCCGCCCCCGACCTCGAAATTGCTCTCGTTGTATTCCCCCGCGAACAGCCGCCACGCGACCTCTCGGATCATCGGACCACCTACATCTTCTCCACGAGCGCCCGCCCCCGCCGCCACTCCGCCTCGATCTTCGTCCGCGCCCCCGGTGTCGCCCACAGATCGTCGAGGTCCGGGCGCGCCTGTCGGCATGCGGTCAGCACCTCGTCCGGCGTGATCGCGTCGAGGGTCTCGAGCACGATCGGCTTCCACGCGCGGATTTCGCGCCCTCGGTCCCGGGCGAGCGTGTCGACGATCCAGAGGTCCCCCGCGATCCACCGCGTGACGTAGGCGCGGTCGAGCTTCTTCACCCGCTCCGTCACCCGCCGGAGCGCCGCCTCTCTCGCGATCTCCTGGAGGAGACCCACTTCAGCCCTCCAGCTCCTCGAGCATCGCGCGGGCTTCCTCTTGCACGTCGACCTTCAGCACGCGCGCGCTGTCCACGATCATCATGAGCCCGTAGTCGTCGCTCGTCACGTTCCCGCGCACCTCGACGGGCTGCGCGATCAGGAGGTCCGCGAGCTCGTCCCGGACGACCTCCTGGTCCATCGCCTCCTTCGCCTGCGCGATGCACTCCTCGACCGTCTTCTCGAGCAGGAGCTCCGTGAGCTCCTTCCCGAACACTGCGGTGATTGCTCCGGACCCGTCGTCGACGACCGCCTTCACGCGCAGGTCCGCATTCCCCTGGACCTCGCCGTGGATGCGGCACACGTTCTTGCGGAGGACGCGGCGGCACTCCGGGCATCGGTACACGAGGCCGCTCCCGTCCTTGATGTCGATCAGGATGCCCCGCACGGTCGCGTCGACGGCCCCGCCCCGCTCCGCGAGGTCCTCGATCCACATCCGCGGGGACGCGGAGACGGCCTCCGCGGCCGGCAGGGCCTCCGCCGCCAACTTCGCGACCGAGGCGCGGTCGTCGAACGAGAGCTGCGGGATGCCCCGCCACGACTTCACGTAGCCGCCTTCGATGTGGATGGCGTCGCCCGCCGTGAGACCGAAGTCCTTCCACGCGGAGAACTGGACCTTCCCCGTCTCGTCCGCGAGGACGCCGCTGTGCACGGTCTTCGGCTCCCCGCTGACCTTGACCTCGCGGGCCTCGACGGACAGGACGCGTGCGCGGAGCGAGACGTTGCTGACCCCTTCACGCAAGTCGACGACCTTGGCGGGGGTCGCCGGGCCCGATGGGGCGGACGGTCGGCCCCCCTCGACCGCAGGCAAGAGGGCGTCGTCCTCCTTCGTCACGACCGCCCGGTTCCCGAGGTGGACCTCGACCCGGCCCTTGAACTCCTTCGTGTACGCGTTCTGGATCCGCACGACGTCCCCCTTCGCGAGCTCTAGCCCCTCGGGGTTCCACGCCGTGTAGGGCGCTGTCCCCGTCGCGTCGCCGAGGAAGCCGTACACGATCCCCTTCGAACCGCCCTCCGTCGCGATCTCCTTCTCGTTCACGGAGACGATCCGCGCGAGGAGGCTCACGCTCGGGTCGCCGGGCACGAGCTCACGCACGGTCTTCGTGACGCCCAAGGAGAGATCCGCTGGATTCCCCCCATGCTTCTTCACGATCGACCGCTTAGCGGTGTCGAGCGACACGCGGTACACGTTGAGGTAGTTCCCCAACTCTCGTTCGATTTCGTCCTCACTGACCTTTCCGCCGAGCGCCCGCGAAATGTCGCGGACGTGGGGTCCCATCTCGTCCTTCATTTCCATCGTCCTGAGGCGGGTTCGATACCGACTGCCTCGTGCTGCC
>Ga0066710_100006779_pt1 | contig 10792 bp, 7 predicted proteins | sample GraSoiAngelo_159_FD_79666 | JGI IMG/M metagenome (GOLD analysis project Ga0066710, IMG submission 79666) | Grasslands soil microbial communities from the Angelo Coastal Reserve, California, USA - 14_1009_16_40cm | ecosystem: Environmental > Terrestrial > Soil > Grasslands | place: USA...
CGTGGGCAAGAAGCCGCCCGAGATCTACGCCGGGGACGTGGTCATCACGACGTCCGCGCAGACGAGCGGACTGCGCACGTAGCGGGGCGTCTTCGAGGCGTCGGAGGGTGACGCGAGGTCCGGGCGATGCCCGGACCTCGCGCGATTCCATCCGAGGCGCCATGGTATAGTCACGGACGCCAGCGCCGATCTCGGAGTAAGCCATGACCACTGTAGCCTTGGGTTCGATGCGTTCTGTGATCGCGTCCCGCGTGGCACTCCCGCGCGCCCGCCCGCTGCTGGCGTTCGCGGTACTTGGGGCCTTGGTCGCTCACACCGCGGTTTCGCTCGCACTCCCGCGCAAGCGCGAACAGGGGCAGGTCTGGGCGCCGGTCAACGCCCAGACGGTCTCCGGCATCCCAAGCGGGGCGGCCCCGACCGGAACGCCGGCGCGCGGCAAGACCAACTGCTGAACGAAACGCGGGCAGCCATCGTTCCCGAAGCGCTGGGCGAGTCCCTTTCCGGCCGCTATCGAATCGAGCGCGAGCTCGGCCGCGGCGGCATGGCCACCGTCTACCTCGCGGCCGATCTGAAGCACGGACGGCGCGTCGCCATCAAAGTACTGGACGCCGACCTCGCACGGGCAATCGGTCCCCAGCGGTTCCGGCGCGAGATCGAGATCCTGGCGGGGCTCGCGCATCCGCACATCTTGCCGCTGTACGACTCCGGCACAGCCGCGGATCGCCTCTACTACGTGACGCCTTACATCGAGGGCGAGTCCCTGCGCCAGCGCCTCGAACGCGAGAGACAGCTGCCGCTCGAGGAAGCGCTTCGGCTGACGCGCGAGGTGGCGAGCGCGCTCGGCCACGCGCACCAGCGCGGCATCGTCCATCGCGACATCAAGCCCGAGAACATCCTGCTCGCGGACGGGCTCGCCCTGGTTGCTGACTTCGGCATCGCCCGGGCGCTGGGGCGCTCGCAGGCGGGATCGACGACGGTGGGAACCGCTCTCGGGACCCCGACCTACATGGCCCCCGAGCAGGCCCTCGGCAGCGTCGAGGTCGACGGACGCGCCGACCTGTACGCGCTCGCCTGCGTGCTCTACGAGATGCTGGCCGGCGTACCTCCCTTCGTGGGCCCGGGCGAGAGCCTCGCCTACCAGCATCTTTCGGTTGAGCCCCGGGCGGTAACCGACCTGCGACCGGCCGTGCCTTCCGGCGTGGCCGCGGCGCTCGCGCGCGGCCTCGCCAAGGCGCCAGCCGACCGTTACGCGACCGCGGCTCGCTTCGCGGAGGCCGTGGCGACCGTCGCCATGGCAACGCCGGCGCCCTCCTCGGCGGATGCCGTGCGCGTGCGCCACAACCTGCCGGGCGAGCGCACGCGCTTCATCGGTCGAGAGCGGGAGCTGGCTGAATGTGCTCGGCTGCTCGATGAGACGCGCCTGCTGACGGTCACCGGAATTGGCGGGTGCGGGAAGACGCGTTTCGCGATCAAGCTCGCCGAAAGCCTCCTGGATTCGTTCCCCGCCGGGGTATGGTTCGTGGATCTGGCTCCTGTGGCGGCCGATGGCCACGTCGCCGAGGCGGCGGCTGCGGTGCTGGGCGTGCGCGAGGAGGCTGGCAAGGACGTGGTCGCGATGTTGCGGCAGCACGTGCGCGATCATCGCACGCTGCTCGTGCTCGACAACTGCGAGCACCTGCTCGCTCCGTGCGCGTCGCTCGCAGACGCGCTGCTCCGAGAGGCTGAATCGATGCGCATCCTCGCCACCAGCCGTGAAGGCTTGGGGGTAGCGGGCGAACGCCAGTGGGCGCTGCAGCCCCTCACCGTGCCGGTGGCAGGTTCGGGAAGCGACCGCGCGGCGGTCGAGACCTCCGAGGCCGTGCAGCTGTTCGTGGAGCGGGCGCGAGCGTCGCTCAAGGAGTTCCAGCTGGCCGAAGGCAACCTGGACGCCGTGGCGGAGATCTGCCGGCGCCTCGACGGGATACCGCTTGCAATCGAGCTCGCCGCAGCGCGAGTCAAGGTCCTGTCCGCAGACCAGATCCGCACTCGCTTGGACGATCGATTTCGACTGCTCACCACCGGCAGTCGCACCGGCCTTGCCCGCCACCAGACGTTGCGCGCAACCATCCAGTGGAGCTACGACCAGCTCACTTCCGACGAACAACGCCTGTTGCGGGGTCTCACGGTCTTTGCCGGCGGCTGGACGCTCGAGGCGGGATCTCGCGTCGCGGGGGGAGGAGCGGAGGAGTTCGAAGTCTTGGATCTGCTCGCGCGCCTGGTGGACAAATCGCTGGTCGTAGTGAGCCAATCGTCGGGGCAAGATCCGCGTTACGGAATGCTCGAGACCGTGCGCCAGTACGGCCTCGAGCGGCTGGTCGAATCGGGCGAGGTCGGAGAGGCGAGAGCGAGGCACCTGGTCGAGTGCTTGGCCCTCGCCGAGCGAGCGTATGCCGGGCGTGCCGAGGACGAGGAGGCCTGGGCGGCGACCCTCGAGGCCGAGCACGACAACCTGCGGGTCGCTCTCGAAACGGCGCGCGCTACAGACCCCGAGCGCTACTTGGAACTCGCAGGCGCGCTGGGCTGGTTCTGGTACGTGCGATCGCATCTGGCCGATGGGAGCCAGCACTTGACGGCCGCACTGGCCGGCTCTCCCTCCGACCCGGTTCGCCCGGCGCGCGCACGCGCGCTGTGGGGAGGGGCGCAGCTCGCCGCGTGGCAGGGAGTGAGGGAAAGGGCAATGCCGGCGATGGAGCAGGCGATCGGGATCTGGCGCAAGGTCGACGATCCCATCGAGGTCGCCCTCGGCCTGGAAGGATTGGGCTGGGCGCGCGTGCTGGCGGATGAGGTCGAGGGAGCACTGCGGGCGTTCGAGGAGGCGCTCGAGCTCCAGCGCCGACAGGGCAACCCGGTTCTGATCCACCGTGCGATGGTGGGAGTGGCGCAAGCTCTCGTGGCGCTTCACCGGGTGACGGAGGCACGAGCGCTGTCAGAGCAAGTCCTCGCTTTCGCCGAGCCGCGCGGTGATCGCCGCACGGAGCATTTCGCGTGTCACTTTCTTGGGGACTGCGCGTTGATCGAGGGAACCCCGGGCGAAGCCCTCCGACACTACCGGCGCAGCCTGGCGCTCGCCCGGGCCGTGAAGGACCGAGTCGAGACCACGTTCGAGCTGCAAGGCGTGGCGATGTCTCTGGCCGGACTGGGTGACGGGGAAGTGGGGCTTCGCCTCGCCGGGTCGGTCGAGGCCGAGAAGCTGCGCCTCGGAATGGAATCCACGATGGGCTTCTGGGAAGAGCTGCTCGAGCGTTACCTGGGCGCGGCGCGGGAAACCGTGGGACCAGAGGCTGCGCGGCGCGCCCTCGACATCGGCCGGGCGATCCCGTTCGACGAAGCGGTGGCCCTGGCTCTGGGGGAGCGGGAGATGGAGCTCCCCACCGTGCGAGCGGGGAGGCCCAAGACCTAGGTCAGGGCTGCCGCGATCCCGGATCGAGGCCTGCGGGATGATGTCGGCGACGGTGCTCTCACCCTTCCGTGGTCGAAGCCGAGTCGACTAGTGGAAGACCAGGTGGGCCACCCTGGTCTCCAGGTTCCAGTAGATCATCGCGTACGCCGTCAGATCGAACGCGGCGTGCGCGATCATGAGCATCCAGATCCTGCCCGTGGCCACGCGAATCGAGCCGAACACGAGGCCGACGATCGTGGCTTGCTCGGTCCCGGTGAGCCCTTGCGTCGAGTAGTGGGCGAGCCCAAACCAGATCGCGACGAGCGCGACGATCGTCACGTTGGCCCATGCCCGTCCTCCCAGCAATTTGCCCAGGCGCTCGAACAGGAAACCCCGGAACACGGTCTCTTCGCCGAACCCCGCGCCCACGATCACGGCATAGAGAAACCCCGGGATGGCGGCTCGATTGCCGGCCAGATAGTGGTACGCCCAATTGATCGGGTTGGCGCCGAGAAGCGGCATCACGAGCGCCTTCATCGCGACCTTGAACGCGCACCCGAAGACGATGCCGGTCGCGACGGTGACGATCCAACTTCGCGGCCGCGCGTAGCCGATCTCGCTCCACGGTGTGCCCGATCGCCACGCCCAGGCCAGCACCAGCAACGCGCTCAGGGGCAGGAACAGCAGGTTCCCGCCGAGGATGAGGGCAATCGCCAGGATCCCGGGCGGGCCGAATCCGCGCAGGGCTGCGGCGAAGGGGTCGTCGCGTGGCGATCGCTCGAGAGCTTCGGCCGGAGGCGTGGGAGCCCGTTCGGGCCGGTTCGCCGGGTCGCGAGCCATACCGTGCGCTAGTGCGTGCCCGTCACCGTAGCTGCGCGGCGTTCGCCCGCGACGGGCTGGCCGTTGAAGCGCGTGACTTCCTCCATCGCGATACGCATGAGCTCGGACGAGGGAGGAGCGGCGCGGGCCTTGACGTCGTAGACCTTGTAGCGCTGCACGTACATGGGGAACACGACGAACACGTCGTCGCCGAGCATGAAGGCATGGTTCACGTAGCTGGTCATCACGATCGGCCGCTCGTTGGGCAAGGGGCGGAACAGATCGTAGCCGTTGCTGAAGTCGCGCACGTCGGTTGCGCCACAGATCTCCTCGATCAGAGTGGTCGGCACGTCGACATGCGTCGTGGTCTCGTTCACGCGGCGCGGGGCGCGGCCGGGCATGTACATCACCATGGGCACCTTGGTCTGGAACTGGGTGAAGTTGCTCCCGTGGCCCCAATACCTCGCATGATTGTCGTCGAACTCCTCTCCGTGGTCGGAGGTGACGATGATGATCGTCTCATCCATGAGCCCGAGCGAATCGAGGTGAGCCACGACGTCGCCGATCAGGTCGTCGACGTAGTGAACCGAATTGCGATAGTCGTTGAAGTACGCGCGCGCTTCGCTCGCGCGTCCAGCCAAGGCGATGTTGAGATCCTTGGCGGGCTGGAATACGGCGCGATCGGCCGGGTAGCTGTAGCTGTAGTGGGTCGATTTGTAGAAAGCGAACGCGAAAAACGGGCGGCGCTGCGCGTGCTGCGCGTCGATGAAGGCGAGCATGTGGCGGTTCAAGTCGGCGTCTTTCGCATCCGCGCTCCCTCCGGCGAACTTCTCCTCCACCGGGATGCCGCGGAAGACGGTGTCCTTGATCTTGTGCCGTCCGAAGTGGGAGTCGGCGAAGATCCCGAGCCCGTAGTGGTTCGCCTGCAGCATGTCGATGAACAGCGGGTTGTCGATTTGCTCGCTGCTGGCCTTGACCGCCGACCAATAGGTGGGATGGATGCCGTAGAACAGGCCAAACACGCCGCTCGGCGTCGAGTTGCCCGAGCTGAAGTGGTGCAGGAACAGCGACGACCGGCGGGCCAGAGCATCGACGTGAGGCGAAGTGAGCGAGTCCATGGTGTCGTAGCGCCAGCTCTCGAGCAGCAGCAGCACGATGTTTGGCGGCCGCTTGCCGGGAGGAACGATGCACGGCACCGGGCGTAGCGGATAGCGCAACTCGCCGGCAGGCTCTTGGGCGGTCGAGAACGCATCCGAGCCATGTCCCGAGGGCAGCAATCCGGCGTAGCGGGCGCCCTGCTTGTGCGAGGTGATCGGGGAGTAATAGGGGAGGCGCGGGGTCACGCCGACGATGCGACCGTCGCTCTTATAGTAGGCGATGATGTGGATCGCCTGGCCGACCCCGAACGCGACGATCACGGTAGCGGCGAAGCCGGCGGCGATCCTGCCGCGGCGCTGCAGGCGCCGGGCGAGGTAGAAGAGGCCGACCTCGAGCAGCCCCGCGCCCAGCAGCGCAACCAGCGCGGTGGCGATGACCGAGGGCGGGACGCCGAGTCCCTCGAAGTCGGTGAGCAGGTAGTTGAACCAGAAGGCGTCGACATGGAACTTGTAGACGTCGAACACGACGCTGTCGATCATCAAGTAGTAGAGGGCGAGCGCCAACAACACGCCGCTTGCCACCAGCGCCACCCTGCGGATCGTGAACGAGAGCAGGAACACCAGCGAGACCACGACCGTCAGGATCAGGGCATACCAGCCCAGGATCACGCACAGGACGTAGGTGTAGCCGAGCGCGCCGGAGGTGGCCCCGCCCACGTCGCGCAACAGCGGCAGCGCGAGGAATGGCACGTGCAGCGCCACCACGGTGAGGACGAGGACGTAAGCTTCGAGGCGCGATCGGAGCCAGGCGCCCGGGGTCAGGCGCGGCTCCACGAAGTGGTTCAATCCACTCTCCTCGCGCCTCGCGCGGCGGTCGCCGCGGTCCCGTTCTCGGTCACTTCGCGCTCAGCAGGCCGATCCCGGTCGCGAGCATGGCGAGGAGGGCCTTGATGAGCGACTCGCCGGCCACCAGTCCCGAGGCAATGGGGATGTTGTAGCGTTCCTGGTTCGCCGGCTTGAACAGGGCCCACACCCACGCGATCAACGCGCCGATGGTGAACGCGAGCGCGTTGCTGAAGAACACGATCCACCCGAGGCCGAGGCCGATCGCCGAGGGCATCCAGCGCCGGGCGCGCGGGAACGACTTCTCGAGCACCGGGATCAGGATCCCGACCAGCCCACCGATCAGGATTGCCCAGCGCGCCGACATCGGCAGGGTCGCGATCCCGCTCGACAGCACGCGCGCCACCGCCACCCAGGTCTGGGTCGCGGGCAGCGGATACTTCTCGAGGGCGGCCGCGTTGGGGATCATCAGGTACCAAGCCGGCACGATCGCCAGGGTGCCGAAGAAGATGCCGACGAACTGCGCGATGAACTGCTTGCGCGGGTTGGCGCCGAGCAGGTAGCCGCTCTTGAGATCGGTGAGGAGATCGGCCGAGGACGATGCGGAGTTGGCGGCCACGCCGGCCGACATCAGGTTGTGGGTCACGTTTCCCGGCGAGATCACGGCGAAGAGAAGCTGCATCACCTTGCCCATCGCCCCGACCGGGGTGGTATCGGTCTCCCCGGTCGCGCGGCAGGCGACCATCGAGAGGATGAACGACATCCCGACCGCGATCAGGCCGGCCCACCAGCTGATCTGGAAGGCAATGATCTGCACCAGCACCATCGCGATCCCGATCGGGATCAGGCCGAGAACAAACCAGGAGTTCGGCACTTCGATCGCGGCCATGCGGTTCTCGATGTCGCCGTGGACGGATCCTGCCTGGGGGCCGCGGCGGAGCAGGGTGAAGGAGCGGGCCACGGTCTTCCACTGGAGCCCGAGGGCGGCCAGGCTCGCGAACACTATGACCGACGTGCCGCCCCACAGCGCCCAGTTCCGCGGGTGGTAGAGGGCGCCGCCCCCGGCGGTCGGGATCGAGGGCAGGTAGCCCGCCATGCCGGCATGCGCGGCGTCGATCCCTTGGAGCCACGGGGCCATGACGAAGTAGAGCAACGCGCTCGCGCTCAACATCGACAGCGAGACCCGCAGCCCGACGATCATGCCGGCCGAGATCAGCAGCACGCTCGGCTCGAAGCCGAAGCCGATCATCGGTTTTCCGGCGAGCAGCCGGAACCCGCTCTCCGGTACCTGTTCGGGAAGGTGCACGCTGAACAGGCGCTGGCGCATGAACTGGAAAAACTTGCCGAGAGCGACGAACTGATCCTCCCCGGTGTTCAGCACGCCCACGATCAAGCCGGTGGCCAGCCCCGCGACCAGCGAGTACGCCTTGCGGAGCGCCTCGCCGCTGCGGCTGTAGAGGCTGCGCAGCGTCGTGGCGGCGGCGATCCCCGAGGGGAACGGAAGCTGCTCCTGGTTGATCATCTGGCGCTTCATGGGGATGGCGAGCCACACGCCCATGGCGCCGGTCGTGACCGTGAACGCGGCGACCACCGCCCACGGCTGGTGCCGATGGGCGGGATCCAGCAGCAGCAGGGCTCCGAACGCGGTCGCGATCGTCGATCCGGTCGAGTAGCCAGCGGCCGAGGCGGTGGACTGCATGCAGTTGTTCTCGAGGATCGACATGTTGCTCAGCCGACCGGCGGACAGCGCGCGAACGGCATTCCAAATGACGTAGGAGAGAACGCACGACGTGATGGCGACGCCGAAGGACCAACCCACCTTGAGCGTGGTGTAGAGGTTCGACACCGACATCAGCATCCCGAGCACCGCACCCATCACGACGGCGCGCAGCGTGAGCTGGGGCATGCGGTCGCCCATGTAACAGGTCTCGTACCAGTGCCGGTCCTTGGCCTCGGGACTTGCATCCTGCGGCAGTGGAACGAATGGGCGAGGAAGGTCGGATTGCTCGTCCTGCCGCTCAACCGCGGAGAGGGCCATGGGAGATCTCGGTTTGGTGGAAAGCGGCCTGCCGGTGTCGGCGCGGGCGCCCCTGGCGTCCGCGGCCGGGTACAGGCTACGACCTCACTCGAGTGGAAGCAACGGCCGCGTGCGCCGCCTGATGCTCATGCCAATCGGAGCGACTCGTCCCGGGTCAGGGATTTCCACATCATGCCGACGATGCTCAGGATCAGGGCGGCGAAAATGGCGGTGCCCCAGCCATTGACGCTCAGCCCCGGCACGATCCACGCGGTGAACATCAGCATCAGGGCGTTCAGCAACAAGAGGAACAGTCCCAGCGTCAGGATCGTCAAGGGCAGGGTGATCAGGAACAGGATGGGCCGGACGACTGCATTCACGATCGCCAAGATCACGGCAGCGAGCAAGGCGGGCACCCAGCCGGTGACGTGCAGCCCGGGGAGGAACCTGGACAGCACGAGGAATGTGGCGGCGATCACCACGAAGTGCAACAGCGTACGCATCGTGACCTCCATTCCAGCGGGGCGACCCACCCAATTCAAGCTACGCCCCCACGTGCCCGGGGGTCCAGCGTGCCTCGGTCACTCGTGGCAGTGCCAAACCCTTGTTCCAGCCGTAGCCCCCTGCTAGGGTCCATGATCGCCCCCACGTCGTTTCTATCCATATCCCGGAGGAGCACATGAAGATTCCCGTCACGCTTGTGAGCGTCTGTCTCTGTCTTGCCGCGACCATGGCCCTGGCCGACGACGCGGCGAAGACCAAGCCGGCCGGCAAGGACAAGAACGCGGCCATGGATCCGGCGGCGATGCAAGAAATGATGAAGAAGGCCGCTGCTCCCGGCCCCCAGCACGAGTGGCTGCGCAAGATGGAGGGCAACTGGGACCTGACGGTCAAGTACTCGATGGATCCGTCTCAGCCGGCGCAGGAGACCAAGTCGACGTCCGTGATCACGTCGATCATGGATGGTCGCTACATCCAGGAGCAATCCACGGGCGAGATGATGGGGAGCCCATTCAACGGCATGGGCATCACGGGATACGACAACGTGATGAAGAAGTTCGTTTCGGTTTGGATCGACAACATGGGCACCGGGATCATGAGGAGCGAGGGGACGGCGGATGCCTCCGGCAATGTCGTGACCTACACCGGAACGATGGTCGACCCGGCGACCGGCAAATCGCAGAAGTACCGCATGGTGTCGACCATGGTCGACGACAACCACCATACCTTCGAAATGTTCGGGGCGTCGCCGAAGGGCAAGGGTGAATTGAAGATGATGCAGATCGACTACGCGCGGAAGATGTAGGCGCGGCAAGTCGCTGCGAAACGAGCGCGCCCCGTTGGTCTCCTGCGGGGCGCGCGGGTCGGGCGAGTCCGACCCACGTGCATACCACCGAAGATGGCGGAGGCCGTCCTGATCTCCGGGGTGCCGGGGTTCGCCGCGGCGCCGCAGGGCGCCTCCTCGCACGTGGCCGCCGCAGGTCCCTGCGGTACAATGGGCTCGCTGGGGTGTCCCGACACTCCGGGGCAGGGCCCACCAGTCGGGGCCGTGCGTCATCGGTCCCACCGACCCTGCTCGCGTTCCCATCGAGGGCCGACACCGTGAGCTCCGAGCCGAAGGGCCGACGTGGCCGCGCTCTCCTGCGCGCGATCGTCTGGTCGCCCGTCATAGCCATTCCGATGGCGGCATTCGTCTGGTTCCGCGATGCCGCTGCCCCCTCCGCCTTCGGTCGCCACTACGTTCCCACGCTGATCTTCGTGCTCGCCGGTTGGATCTGCCTGTGGATTGCGCAGCACTTCGTGTTCCCACGCATCGTGAAACCGGATGCCGTCGGTCCCAGGACGATGCTCCTTCGTTTGGTGTTCTATCTCGGGGCGATGCTGGCTGGCTTCGCGGCCGCCGCGTTGGTGGTGAACGCCACGATCGTCCCCGACCTGCTGAGCGGCCCGCGGCAGATCGCGATGCTCGGCATGTATGGCGTGCTGTTCATCACGATGAGCCTCGCGATCGGCTTCGCGGTGGCGCTCTACCATCGCGTCGAGGAGCGCGCCCGAGCAGACCAGGAGCTGAAGCTCGCGCGCCGCATCCAAAGCTCGTTCCTGCCTGCCAACCTTCCGGAGCTCCCTCTGCTGGATGTCAGCGGGCTCAACGTTCCGTCGAAACAAGTGAGCGGCGACTTCTATGACCTGGTTCCGACCGGGGAGTCCGCGCTGTTGATCGCGATCGCCGACGTGGCCGGAAAGGGCGTGCCGGCCGCCCTGCTCTCGTCGATGCTGCAAGCCTCGCTTCGCACGCAAGCCCCTTCGGTGGCATCCGTCGCCAGCATCCTCGGCAACATCAATGCGCTGGTGTATCGGCATGCCGCCGTCGAGCAGTTCGCCACGTTCTTTCTGGCGCATCTCGACCTCGGCAGCCGGCGGCTCTCGTACGCGAACGCTGGACACAACTATCCGGTCTTGTTCCGCGCGGGCGGGGGCCACGAGGTCCTCGACCATGGTGGTCCGCTGATCGGCATTCAGGACTCCGTGGCCTATGAGGAATCCGCCGTCAGCCTCGGCCCCGGGGACCGACTCCTGCTCTACACCGATGGGATCAGC
>Ga0066710_100006780_pt1 | contig 10792 bp, 10 predicted proteins | sample GraSoiAngelo_159_FD_79666 | JGI IMG/M metagenome (GOLD analysis project Ga0066710, IMG submission 79666) | Grasslands soil microbial communities from the Angelo Coastal Reserve, California, USA - 14_1009_16_40cm | ecosystem: Environmental > Terrestrial > Soil > Grasslands | place: USA...
AGGTGATCCCCGTTCCCTCCGGCGGTGATCTCCAGGCCGCCTTGGACAAGGCGGAGCCGGGCGATGTCATCGAGCTGGCGGCCGGTGCAACGTTCGTCGGAAATTTCCTCCTCCCCAATAAGCCCGGGGCGGGGTGGATCACAGTCCGCTCGTCGGCGCACGACCGGCTGCCGCCGCCTGGCTCGCGCGTCTCGCCGGCGGACGCGCATCTCATGCCCAACGTGGTCAGCCCAAACGCGGCCCCGGCCGTGAGCACCGCGACACGGGCTCACCACTTCCGCTTCGTGGGGATTGAAGTCACGACGACGAGTCCGGTGAGCTTCGGCCTGATCCACCTCGAGTCCCCCACACAAACGTCTGTGCAGGCCGCCCCAAGCAACATTGTCGTGGACCGCTGTTACGTCCATGGGACGCCCTCGGGCGAGACCCGCCGTGGTGTGGCGCTGAACGGCGCCCGCCTCGCCGTGATCGATTCGTATCTTTCAGACTTTCACGCGCGGAGCGAGGATTCCCAAGCGATCATGAGTTGGAATGGGCCGGGCCCCCTTAAGGTGGCCAACGACTACCTGGAGGCGGCGGGTGAGAACGTGATGATCGGAGGGTGGGACCCGGCGACCAGCGAGCTGATCCCCTCCGACATTGAGATTCGCGGCAACGAGTTCCGTAAGCCCTTGTCGTGGCGGCACGGAGATTCCACCTATGGCGGCATCCCGTGGCGGGTCAAGAACCTCCTCGAGTTCAAAGACGCACAGCGCGTCCTGGTGGATGGCAACATTTTCGAGCAGAACTGGGTCGGGGCCGACCAGGATGGGTTTGCCATCGTCTTCACCCCGCGGAACCAGAATAATACGGCCCCCTGGTCAGCAGTCAGCGACGTTACCTTCACGCACAACATCATCCGCCGCAGTACCGGGGGGGCCTACCTGCTGGGCTGGGACAACTTGCACTCCAGCCGGCAGCTGCAGCGCATCCTCATTCAGCACAACCTGTTTACGGACATCGGCGCCTTCCCCAGCGGGCTCTCTGATGCCGGCGTGTGGCTCCTGGTGTCCGACGGGCCCAGGGACGCCGTGATTGACCACAACACCGCTATCCCGGCCGCGAGCCCGATCTACGCCTCGACCCAAGTCGCCAGCCGCTGGCCGGCAACCGGGTTTGTCTTCACCAACAACCTCACCCTCAATAATCAGGGGGTGAGCGGGGCCGGAAGCCCACGGCTGACCCTGGCCACCTATTTCCCCGGCTCCCTCTTCGTCCGCAACGTGCTCGCAGGCGGAAATGCCTCGGACTACCCGCCCGACAACTACTTCCCGGCGACGATCGATCTGGTAGGTTTCGTCAACCTCGCCGGTGACGACTACCGCCTATCGACCAGGAGCCCATACAAACGCGCCGCCTCCGACGGGACCGACCTCGGTGCCGATATGGACGCGATCGCTGGGGCGGCGCCGGCGCCATGGCACACCACGGCACGCCCATGACCGGAGCGGACCGAGCCGCCTCCACGACTGCCGCCAGGCGTCCTTCATCATCATCCGTGGTGAGCGATCAGGGCGTGGCACTACCGTACGTGTCATTCGTCGTGGTCGTGCGAAATGAGGAAACGAACATTGCCACGTGTCTGGGACACATCTTGCGGCAGGAGTATCCACGGGACCGCCTGGAGATCGTCCTCGTAGACGGCATGAGCGAAGACCGGACCCGGGAGATTGCGGAGCGTATGGTGTCGGGTGCGGTGCCGTTGCGGATTGTCTTGAATCCCGGAGGGCAACGCGCGCGGGGCCTCAATCTCGGCATCCGGGCGGCGCGGGGAGAGGTGATCGGTCGCGTCGATGCCCGCACGCGCATTGAGCCAGGGTATCTGGCCAGGTGTGTGCGCCTCCTGCAGGAAACCGGCGCCGACAACGTCGGCGGCGTCATGCGGCCGGATTCCACCGGCCCCGTGCAGACAGCGATCGGCCTGGCCATGTCCCACCCCTTTGGAGCCGGCGATGCTCCGTTCCGGGTGGGATGGAAGCGTGGGCCCGCCGAGGGCGCGTACCCAGGTTTGTTTCGCCGGGACGTCTTCGACCGCGTAGGCCTGTTCGACGAACAGGCGGCGGTGATCAGCGAGGATTCAGACCTCAATGCACGGATCCTCCGCTCGGGTGGAATAATCTATCTGGACCCCACCGTGCAGGTGTACTACCGACCGCGCGGCAGCCTGCGGGACCTGTGGAAGCTCTACTTCCGGTACGGCGGAGCACGGGCCGGGAATCTGCTGAAACACCGGCGGCTCCGCGCGCGCCAGGTCGTGCCGCCGCTGTTCTTGCTCGCCCTCGTCGGGCTGCCGGGAGGCGGGCTGATGGTGAGACCGCTGCTCAGTGTGTGGACTGTGATGGTGGTTACGTACCTGGTGACAGACGTCTTGGTATCGGTGTACGTCGCCGCAGCAGCCGGCCGGGCGGCGCTGTGCGGATGGCTCTGCGCTGTGTTTCCATGCATGCACCTCGCCTGGGGAGTGGGTTTCTGGCGCCGACTCACGCAACGACCACGGCCGGGGGTGTACTGGGGGTACTAGAGATGAAGGTGCTGGTGACGGGCGGCGCGGGATTCATTGGATCGCATACCGTCGACCTACTACTGCAGCGCGGGTACGCCGTCCGGGTGCTGGACAATCTGCAACCGCAGGTCCATCCGCGTGGTAAGCCGGCGTGGGTGTCTCCCGAGGTGGAATTTCTCACCGGCAGCGTCACGGACCGTGAATCTCTGAGCCGGGCGCTCGAGGGGATCGAGGCGGTGTATCATCTGGCGGCCTACCAGGACTACCTCCCCGACTTCAGCACCTTCCTCCACACCAATGCGGAGAGCGCGGCCTTGCTGTTCGAACTGATCGTGGCCCGCCGGCTTCCGGTCCGGAAGCTTGTGTTCGCCTCGTCCCAGTCCGTGTGCGGGGAAGGGCGCTACCGGTGCCTGCAGGACGGCGTCGTCTACCCGGATCCCCGCCCGCTGGCACAACTAGAAAGGGGAGACTGGGAAATCCAGTGCCCCCGATGCAGGCGGTACATGGATCCACTGCGCATCGATGAAGCGACCGCGAACCCCGGGACCGCCTATGGCATTTCCAAGTATGCTATCGAACTCCTGGCGGCCCGCCTGGGGCGACGCTATCGTATCCCGGCAGTGTGCATGCGGTACACGTACGTGCAGGGGCCGCGCAACTCGTTTTACAACGCCTATTCCGGGATCGCCCGGCGCTTCGCGCTGCAGATCATGCACCAACTTCCCCCCGTCATTTACGAAGATGGGCGGCAGCAGCGGGATTACGTACACGTGCAGGATGTCGCGCGCGCCAACGTGCTGGTCTTGGAGCGCGAGGAGGCAGATTTCGAAGTCTATAATGTCGGTGGCGGCCACGCGGTGACAGTGCTGGAGTACGCGCAGATTATGCTGAAGGCGTTTGGGAGTGACCTGCACCCGCTCATCCCTGGAGAGTTCCGACTTGGCGACACTCGCCACACCGTGTCTGATATCTCGAAGCTGCAGCGTCTGGGATGGGCGCCCACCGTGCCGGTGGAAACCACCGTCGCAGAGTATGCACAGTGGATCCGCGAGCAGCGTGTGTCGCGTGAGTATCTCGATGCCGCAGAGCGGGTGATGCGCGAGCAGGGGGTCGTCCGGGCGGCCCGGATCGGTGACGGGCCGGGGTCCCGGAGGATCATGGCGTGAGGCTCGATGAGCGGGTGGCCGTGGTCACCGGTGGTGGGCGGGGTATCGGCGCGGCGGCCGCGCATGCGCTGGCCCGCAAGGGGAGGCGACTGCTCCTGGTATCCAGGACGGAAGCCGAGCTGCAGGGGGTCCGAGAGCGCATTCGGGCGAGTGGCGGCGTGGCTGAGATTGCCGTCGCCGACGTGGCGGATGCGCACAGCGTCGACCAGCTCGCCAGGCGTGCGCACGAGGTGTATGGTCGGGTGGACATCCTCGTCAATGCGGCCGGGGTCCTCGGCCCGGTCGGGCCCGCCTGGCAGGTCGATAGCACGGAGTGGGTGCGAACCCTGCACGTCAATCTTGTGGGCACCTTCCTCTGTTGCCGGGCGTTTCTGCCCGAGATGATGCAACGCCGGTGGGGCCGTGTGGTGAACTTCTCCGGCGGAGGCGCCACGTCGCCGCTCCCTGGATTTTCGGCATACGGCGCGTCGAAAGCGGCAGTCGTCCGCTTAAGCGAGATCCTGGCGGAAGAAGTCAAGGAGTATGATATCCAGGTCAACGCGGTCGCCCCAGGGCTCGTCGATACGCGGATGCAAGATGGGGTTCTTGCCGCCGGGGATCGAGCCGGCGGCCAGTTCCGTCGAATCCAGGCGCTCCGGTCAACGGGGGCCGGCGGGGCGTCCGCAGAGCTGGCGGCTGCGCTCGTGGACTTCCTCGTGTCCCAGCAGTCGGCGGGCCTGACGGGAAAGCTCATCGCGGCCCCGTACGACGGCTGGCAGCAGTGGGATGCGGCGCGCATTCATGAGATCATGGCGGGGCCCTGGTTTACGCTGCGCCGGATTGACCCCCATACGCTCCAGGCCGTCGTCACGAGACAGGAGTAAGGCATGCGCGTCGCACTCGTGGGCTGCGGTCGAATCGGGACGAGGCGCGCTGAGACCCTGCTGGCCTGCGCGGATACTCTGGTGGCCGTGGCCGATGTGGATGAGCGTCGCGCCGCCGCGCTTGCCCGTGCAGCGGACTGTCCGGCCTTCACCCGGTGGGACGAGGTCGTGCGCCGCGATGATGTCGATGCGGTGGTCGTCTCTACGACCCACAACTGGCTGGCGCCGGTCACCATCGCGGCGATCCAATATGGCAAGCACGTGCTGGTAGAGAAACCCATGGGCCGAGACCTGGCGGATGCTGCGGCGGTGGTTGCCGCGGCCACAGACCATCCCGGCGTTGTGGTGCAGGTTGGCTTTAACCATCGTCATCACACCGCGGTCCGGCGCGCGTATGAGATGTGCGCCGGGGGCGGCCTTGGTGACGTGCTGTGGCTGCGATGCCGGTACGGGCACGGGGGGCGTCCCGGATATGGCTCCGAATGGCGCGCTCGCCGCGCCCTTGCCGGCGGCGGGGAACTGCTCGATCAGGGCATCCACGCGATCGACCTCTTCCGCTGGTTTGCCGGCGAGTTTTCCGAGGCCATCGGGTTCACCGCCGCGTATGTGTGGACGGGCAATGGCGCTCGCCCGGCCGAGGGTCACACGCAGCGGTCCGGCGATGCCGAAGATGTCGAAGACAACGGGTTCGCGATGTTCCGCACCGCGGCCGGGCAAGTGGCCCAACTGCATGCGAGTTGGACGCAGTGGAAGAACCTGTTCTCGTTTGAAGTGTGTGGCCGGGAAGGCTACCTCGTCGTGGACGGACTGGGTGGCAGTTACGGGCTGGAGCGACTGACGGTGGCCGGGAGGCGTTATGATGGCGGCGTCCCGGAGCCGGATATCATCGAATTCCCCGGAGCGGCGGATGGTTCCTGGAAAGCGGAGTGGGAGGAGTTTATGAGTGCGATCCGGGAGCAGCGCCAGCCGCTGACCAGTCACCAGGATGGCCTGCGCGCCATGACGATGGTCACCGGGGTCTACGAATCGGCGCGCACCGGACGTCTGGTGAGAGTATGAACGATCTGCAGCCCCAGCGTCGCCACCGACCCACTAAGGCCATGATTCTCGCGGCTGGAGAAGGTCGGCGGCTGCGGCCGTTCACCGACGCACTACCGAAGTGCATGATTCCAGTGGCGGGAAAGCCGGTCCTGGAACATGCCATCGAACACCTGTGTCACTACGGCGTCAGCGAGGTCATCATCAATGTGTGCTTCCTGGCCGGGGTGATCAGGGAGTATTTCGGCGATGGTCACCGCTGGGGGATGCAGATCACATACTCGGAGGAGCCCCACCTCTTCGGCACCGCCGGCGGAGTCAAGCGGGTGCGATGGTTCTTTGACTGCCCCAGCTATGTCTGGTACGGAGACAACCTCAGCACCTGCAACTTGGCACGCCTTTACCAGGTGCATCGCGCCAGGGGTGGACTGGCCACCATTGCCTTGTTCCATCGGGAGGATCCCTCGGCGAGCGGGGTGGCAGAGCTCGGCGCGGACGACCGCATCATGACATTTCAAGAGAAACCGCTCCGCCACCAGGCCCGATCCCGCTGGATCAACGCCGGCATTTACGTCATGGAGCCGGAATTGGTGGATGCCATCCCAGACGGGGATGCGCCTGACTTCGGCAGAGATGTGTTTCCCGCACTTCTCGCCAGCGGCGCGCCGCTGTATGGATATCGCATGTCTGAACCCGAGCGACTGTGGTGGATTGACACGCCCCAGGACCTCGACCGCGTCCGGGCCCATCTACACCTCGAGGAGGCGTCGCGATGATTCTGGCCCGTGCGCCGTACCGCATCTCGCTGGGAGGAGGAGGGACCGACCTGCCGTCCTACTCCTCGCTCTACGGCGGCTTCGTGCTCAGCGCGGCCATCAACAAGTACGTGTATCTCTGCGTGAACCGCCCGGCCGCCGACGATTACATCAGGGTGAAGTACTCCCGGTACGAGCAGGTCAGCTCCCCCGAGGACGTCCAGCACGATCTCGTCCGTCCCGCCCTGCAGCTCCTTGGCCTGCACGGCAGCTTGGAGATCACTTCGATGGCGGATGTCCCCGCCGGCACCGGTTTGGGATCGTCTGGTGCCTATCTTGTTGCGCTGCTGACGGCCCTCTATGAACTGAAGCGCGAGAAGGTTCCCACGCAAGCGCTGGCGGAGCAGGCATGCCACATCGAGATGGACATGGCCGGGCACCCCGTGGGCAAACACGACCACTATCTCGCCGCCTTCGGGGGGTTTCCGTGCCTGGAGATCGAGACCGACGGCCGGGTGAAGGTGAGCCCCTTGAATATCTCGATCTCGACCGTAGAGGAATTCCGGAATGCCGTGCTGCTGTACTACACCGGCGTGACCCGCCCCAGCTCCGACATCCTGGCAGACCAGCATCGCGATACTACCGCGGGGGCTGAAGACGTGATCGGCAGCCTGCACCGTACCAAAGAGCTCGGCTACCGCATCAAAGAGGCCCTGGAGGAAGGCGAGCTGGACCGTTTCGGGATGCTGCTGGACGAGCACTGGCAGAACAAGAAGCGACGGTCGCAGAAGGTGAGCGACCCGCAGATCGACATCTGGTACGAACTGGCCAAGGCGAACGGCGCGCTGGGCGGAAAGATCATGGGCGCCGGCGGAGGCGGATTTTTCATGTTCTATTGTCCCAACGGCCGCAAGCCTCGCCTGCGGCAGGCCCTGGCCACCGCCGGGCTACGGGAGATGCCGTACGACTTCGACTTTGAAGGATCGAAGATCGTGGTGAACTTCTGATGGGAGAGCACGGCGAGGCATTCACGCCCACGTACCTGGCGGAAGCCGAAGCCATCTTGCGACAGTTGGACCACGCCGCGATTGACCGTCTCGTGGCGCACCTGGTGCACCTCAAGGTCCGGGGGGGCCGGCTCTTCATCCTCGGGGTGGGAGGGGGGGCTGGCCACGCCTCTCACGCGGTCAATGACTTTCGAAAGATCGCTGGCATCGAGGCGTATGCGCCCACGGATAACGTGTCGGAGCTGACGGCGCGGACGAACGATGAAGGCTGGGCCTCAGTGTTTGTGAACTGGCTCCGGGGGAGTCACCTCAACGCCCAGGATCTGGTGCTCGTCTTCTCGGTCGGTGGAGGCGACCTGGAGCGCAACATCAGTCCCAACCTCGTGCAGGCCCTGGAGCATGCGCGAGCCGTCGGCGCTACGATCTGCGGGGTCGTGGGCCGCGATGGCGGTCATACCGCGCGCGTCGCGAACGCCTGCGTGATCATCCCGACGGTCACCCCACAACGCATTACGCCTCACACAGAGGCCTTTCAGGCCCTGGTGTGGCATTTGTGCGTGTCGCACCCGGATCTCCAGGTGCAGCCAACAAAATGGGAGTCGGTGCGCTGACGATGCGGCGAGCCGTGTTCCTCGATCGAGACGGTGTGTTGAACCGGGCCGTGGTGCGCCACGGCCGTCCACGTCCTCCGTCCTCTGTGGAGGACGTGGAACTGTATGAGGGCACCCGTGAGGCTTGTACTGTGCTACGCTCCGCCGGGTTCGTCCTCATCGTGGTGAGCAATCAACCCGACGTGGCCCGGGGCACCCAGCGCCGCGACACCGTGGAAACCATCAATGCCTATCTCCAGACGGCGCTGCCGCTCGACGACATTCGCGTCTGCTACCACGACGATCAGGACGCCTGCGGCTGCCGCAAACCGGCGCCCGGGCTGCTGCTGGAGGCCGCGGGGACCTGGCAGATTGCCCTGGACAGGAGTTTCATGGTCGGGGACCGGTGGCGAGACATCGAAGCGGGCCGTCGCGCAGGCTGCCTGACCGTCTTCATTGACCAGGGGTATGCGGAGCCGCAGCCCTGTCAGCCGGACTTTCGGGCGCGCTCGCTTGCGGAGGCAGCGGACTGGATCCTCACGCACAGTTCAACTCGGGGAGGGGACGCGTTATGAAGACCTTGCCTGATCTTACGCTAGAGCCGACGCCGGTCTCCAGGTTGACGGTCAAGATCTTTGCCGACGGCGCGGACCGGGACGGGATGCGGGAACTCGCACAGACCCCGTTGATCAGGGGATTCACGACCAACCCCACGCTGATGCGCAAAGCCGGGGTGACCGACTACCGGGCCTTTGCTCGCGAGATCCTGGCGATGATCCCGGACCGGCCGATCTCCTTCGAAGTGTTTGCGGATGAGTTCGACGACATGGAACGCCAGGCCCGGGACATTGCGGAATGGGGAGACAACGTCTACGTAAAAATCCCCGTCACCACCACGCGGGGCGAATTCTGTGGGTCGCTCATCCGTGGGCTGGCGCAGGCCGGAGTGCAGCTCAACGTGACGGCGGTGTTCACCCTCAGCCAGGTTCAGGCCGTTGCCGAGGCTCTCCAGGCGGCACGCTCTGCGTTCGTCTCCGTGTTCGCCGGCCGCATCGCCGACACCGGCCGGGACCCCGTGCCGCTCATGGCGACGGCCGTGGATCTCTTGCGTCCGTATCCACGGCTGGAGTTGATCTGGGCCAGCCCCCGGGAGCTGTTAAACATCTTCCAGGCAGATGCCATCGGCTGTCACATCATCACCGTCACCCATGACGTGCTCAAGAAGCTCTCTCTCGTAGGGAAGGGGCTGCCCGAGTACTCGCTGGAGACCGTGTGCATGTTCTACGACGACGCCCGGAAAGCCGGGTACACGCTGTAGCACCAGGTGCACGGCCAGGGATGATATCTGCCGTGCGGGGCACTTCGACAGGAGGAAGAAGAATGCGCCAGCCTACGGCACGATTGAGCTTTCTGCTGCTCTGCCTGCTCCTGTTGCCGCTCACGCAACGAGCCGAGGGTATCACATTGACGTTTGCTCCCGGCGACGTGTTTGTCTCGCTGGAGAGCGGTGAGGTGCAGTGGCGCCATCCTGATGGAACGCTGAACCAGGTCCTCACCGGCAAGATTCCGGCCAAAGCCATGGGGATGGGGTTTGACGGCGCGGGGAACCTGTACGTTACCCGCTGGTGCGCGTACTATGCGGTGACCGGGGATCCCACCTGCGCGTACAACGGCACAGGCAATACTGTAGAAAAGTTCGACACCACCGGCACGTCGCAGGGATCGTTCGGCAGCGGGTACGACTGCAATCCCCACGACATCCTGTTCGATGCGGTCGGCAACGCCTACGTCGGCCAGGCGGATTGTACGGGAGCGATCTTGAAGTTTGCGCCCGGGATGCCGTCGGTGGCGTTCGCGGTGGCGCCTGACATCCGGGGATCATTCTGGATCGATCTCGCTGCGGATGGGTGCACGCTCTTCTATACTTCCTGGGGTCCCAACGTGAAGCGTTTCAACGTATGTACCGGGCTGCAACTCCCAGACTTCAACGTGGCACCGCTTCCCGGCGGCGAAGCGCAGGGTCTCCGCATCCTTCCGGACGGCGGTGTCCTCGTCTCGGGGGGCCAGGTACTGTCCCGCCTGGACGCTTCCGGCAATCTTGTCCAGACATACAGTGTGGCGGACACCCGACTGGGCCTGCCTGTGGATACTTTCTGGTTTGGCATCGACTTGGTCGGAGATGGCTCCTTCTGGGCGGCCAACTATTTCAGTTCGAACGTGTACAGATTTGATCTTGCCACCGGGACTGTACTGTCCAGCTTCAACGCTGCGCGACCAACTCCCCCCGGGCCGTACACCGGCGTTGACGTGAACGTCATGGGGGTCATCGTGAAGAAATGATCTGGCTGCCCATTCCGCTCAGCGGGCGTAGGCCCCCGGGGCGGGGTGCCCTCAGGAGCGATTCACCGGATCACGATCTGGAGGGCCCGCAAAGTTGAAGTCCTTCTCAGCGACCCACTGGGGGTAGCTGACGAGCCAGCGCTAGGAACGGTCACGGGGGCGGTGACTGCCGTGTAGGTGGGCACCACAACCTGTGCACTCTTGAAGAGCGTGGTCGCCGTCGCTGGTGTCGACGGGGCAGAGGTATTCCCCGCCGCATCGAAGGCGGCGACCGTGTATTTATAGGAAGTCGCGGGCGACAGCCCGGTGTCCTGGAAGGCAGAGGTGCTGCTCGTGGCGACCTGCACGCCGTCTCTAAAGATCTTGTAGCCGACAACACCCACATTGTCGGTGGACGGCAACCAGACCAGGAAGATCTGCGAGGAACTGACGGCGGTTGCGGTCAACCCCGTAGGCATGGACGGCGGTAGAACATCTCCATTGGCCGCTAT
>Ga0066710_100006781_pt1 | contig 10792 bp, 8 predicted proteins | sample GraSoiAngelo_159_FD_79666 | JGI IMG/M metagenome (GOLD analysis project Ga0066710, IMG submission 79666) | Grasslands soil microbial communities from the Angelo Coastal Reserve, California, USA - 14_1009_16_40cm | ecosystem: Environmental > Terrestrial > Soil > Grasslands | place: USA...
ATTCACATTTCGATGTAATGTGCTGGGCTGTCGGTTTGGACGGGCAATTGTAACACTGCCGAGGCTAGAAGCCCGCTACTCCACTTCCATCCTCCAAACCGGCCGTCCGCCCAGCGAGTGGTAGAAACCCCACGCAGCCAAAGCGACCACGCTCAGCAGCGCGAGTGCCGTCGTCCCGACATACCAGGCTGAGAAGTCTGTGGTGAACGGCACATTGGCCAGCATGTCGACGGTGAACGCCCCAACTGCAAGCGGCACAAGACCAAAGCGTAATACGATCAACACCACGACAATGTAGATGACCAGAAAGGCGGGTAGTTCGATGGCCAGGTGGGTGCTTTGCAGCGCTCGCAGTCCGACAAACAGGCTGACGAAGGCAATCGCGGCAATCCAGTCCTTGCGCAATACGACTTTGAGTCCGAGCAGTAGGAAGAAAAACTCCAGCGTGATCAGGATCGAGACGGGAGCCTGCGAAAGCCACTGACCGAGCGCCTGGCGACCGCCCAGCAGATATGCCGGGGAGCCTAACTGCGGGGCCGCGCCCGTGCGAGCGAGAAGGGCAAACATCAGCACGAAGATCAGGAGCCAGCCCACACCGAACATCACTCCGAACAGGATGTCGCGGCCGACCAGCGGATCCTGCAGCTGGCCGGAAATCAGCCGGCTCCAGGTGATGATGGCCTGCGGCCAGCGCCGGCGGATCCAGGGTTCGAGCGCCAGATAAAGCATCCACGTGACCCCACCCATCAACAGGCCGGATGCGATGCATAACATGAAGTTTCCGAACGTATCCCAGGCGGGCACAAGATGCGAGCGGCAGAGCCAGAGCAGCATCTCCAGCGCAAACATGACTGAAGCCAACCGCAAGGCACCTTCGCGGTCGGCTCGTCCGGCACGATAGTTGCGGCGCGCCAATAGCGCTCCGGCGACCAGCAGTCCGATCAGCATGAGCAGGAAGAGTGTTTGACTCAGCTTATTCCTGGCCCGCTCAGCCGAGTTGGGCGGGACCATGCGTCCAGGCTCGGTCCACTCGCCGAGCAGCGCAAAATAGACCGGCTTGCCACGCCATGCGGCCGCCTCCACGCGCAAAGGGAAATTCGATCCCGGCCAGGTGCCTGTCCAAGCCGCGCGCGCGTCGGAGCCAGCCAGAGAGTTCCACTGAGGCGGCGCCGGTTGCAGCTTTGCCGGATCGATCTCTGCCGCGGCAAACAGCTGGCTCCAATCGGGCTGCGTCGTCATGGTCGCGGCATCGTACTTCTCGGGCGGGATCGCCAGGAAGTGAATCAACCGGCCCTTGGAATCGAGCTTCACATTGACCATCCCAGACAACGTCGGTTCCGGGTCATCTTCCTGCAAGATGCCGGGAGTAAGCAGCTGATCGTAGTAGTGGCTTGCCGACATCTCCTTCGGGCTTTGCCGATACCAGTATTCGAGTACGGGAGGGCGCCCCGTGAGGACTGCGGCCCAATTCGCCGGCGTCTTTTGTTTCTCGACATGATCCCGGAAATCTGTGTCGTAGACGAATCCATGGGCGCTGTCGGCGGGCTTTTCCGTGTACCCGAAGCGCGCCACGATCTCGCGAGCCTTTTGCGCGAGAACTTCCGGCGGGAGTTCAAGACGCATCTTCTCCAGAGCGTTATATCGAGTTGAGAAGTACACTCCGATGTACAAGCCAAAGAGCGCGGCTACCAGGCAGACAACGGCGATGCGTGGGCGCAGCCCGGCGGTTTCTCCCGAGGCGGCGACTAGTTGCGGCGACGGTGTCTCACCAGCCGCAAGTGCTGCCGCCAGTGGATCACCGCCGGGCAGCGCCGCGGCCACCGCGAGTACGGTTGCAGGCCGAGCGCCCGGCTCTGTCTCCAGGCAGCGAAGGATCACCTTATCTACGATCGGATCGAGGTCCCTGACCACCGAGGACGGACGGCTGGGAGTACTCTCTCCCTGGCCGCGTGTTCCTGACGATTTTTCTCCGAAGACGCGCTTGCCCGTGAATACCTCATACAACACCAAGCCCAGCGCATAAATGTCGCTGCGCGTCGTGACTTCCTTTCCCGCCAGTTGTTCGGGCGCCATGTAGGCGGGAGTTCCGCTGCGCACTTCGGCGCCTTGAATCTGGTCGGCCACTCCTGCGAGCCCGAAATCAGTGACCACAACCTGGCCCCGGCCATCCAGCATGATGTTGGCGGGTTTCAGATCACGGTGCAGGACTCCCTTTGCATGCGCCGCGGCCAAGCCCGCACAAAGCTGGCGCGCAATATCGAGCGCCTTGTCGTGCGGCAGTCGGCCGATGCGTCGCAATAGCGATGCCAGATCTTCGCCGTCGACGTACTCCATCGTGAAGAACGTGTGACCGTCGACTTCTCCCACGTCATAAACGCGGCACACGTTGGGGTGCGAAACCCGCCGCGCGATCCGCACTTCATTCCGAAAGCGCTCGAGCAGAGCCTCGTCGTGCGCGGCATCATCCGGTAGAAACTTGAGAGCGACCGACTGGCCCAGCGTGAGGTCATCGGCGCGATAGACCTCACCCATCCCTCCCACTCCCAGCAACGCGATGATGCGATAGCGTCCCGCGAGTAACCGCCCGGGCAGGAAACGCCCTTCGCTGACCGAATACTGAGAGGAAGTGGGACGCTTCGACGGCGCCCCCGAAATCGCCCGCGCCGACGGCTTCGGGTTCCCCGGACCGAAGTCCATCGTGGCCATGTCGTCACTGCCCGGCGCCGGTGTCCCGCAGGAGGAGCAGAACCGCACGCCGCCGGATAACTCACTACCGCAAGATGAGCAGGAAGGCATCACTTTGCCCGGTACAGTCTACCGCGAAGAGTGGACCTTGGGCGTCGGACTTAAGAACTCAGACCGCAGCAGACCGCAGCTACCTTGGCCATGGCCTGAAGTCCGAGGTCCGAAGTCCAAGTGTATTACCATCCAGACAATGAACTCGCGCCTTGGCCGCTGGCTTCGTGATCCGCTCTTTCTCTTGTGTCTCACGGCTGGCCTGCTCTCCTTCCTTGTGCAATCCGGCGAGCTCGGCTCAGCCGACACCATGCACCGGCTTCAGACCACCCACTGGCTGTGGACGACCCAGCCGCAAGTTTTCCCCAATGAGTATCCCGAGTTCGGCCTGCATGGACGGGCCGGCCAAATCTACAGCTGGTACGGAATCGGGCAGTCATTACTCATGCTGCCTGCGGATTTGTTGGCAACCTGGATCGCGCACCTGTCCATTTTTTCTGAATACTCGGACGATCCGGCCGTGCGCAGCATCGTGGTCAGCTACTTGATCAACATTCTGGTGAATGTGCTGACCACGCTGATCGCGTTTCGTTTGTTGAGGCAGCTTCGCTTTTCCACCAGAGAAGCGGTGGCTGGCGTCCTCGCGCTGATGTTCTGCACTACGCACCTGCACTACACCCAGAACATGATGGAGAACAACTACATCATGTTCCTGACCCTTGCCGGATTTTCCTTCCAGTCCCAGTGGCTCCGTACCGGCAGCCGTCGTGCGCTTTTAATCGGCTCTGCGGCGTTAGGCCTCAACCTGCTCACGCGCCTGACTACCGGCCTCGATCTGATCGCGGCAGGTGTGTTCCTGCTGGCCGTGGTGTGGTTCGAGCGCGCGAGCACACAGACTTTGTGGCAACGTTTTCTCTCGTATTGCAAAATCGCGGCGCCTGTCTACGTGGTACTTTTGTCCATCGAGCGCTACTACAGCTTCTATCGTTTCGGATCGTTCACCAGCACCTACGTTCCTCTGTTTGCTCGCGAGCAGCGCTTGCGGGATCCTACGCTGCCGCCGAACTTTCCCTGGAGCACGCCCTTTCATGTCGGAGTTCTCGGAGCTCTATTCAAACCAGAGAAGTCCATCTTTCTGTTCGATCCCCTGCTCGTGTTGGCGATACTGCTGATCGTTATGTTGTGGAAGCGCCTGGTGCCGGAAGTCCGCGCCTATGCGGTCACCTCGCTTCTATTGCTGGCCGGATACATCAGCTTCTATGCGCGCTACACGTATTGGGCCGGAGATTTCGCTTGGGGAGATCGCTACGTTTCGACCGCGGCGCAGATTTTGGCGTTGATCGCCGTGCCCTTACTGCTGCGTCATCGCCCAGCTATCCCGAAGCTCCTCTGGCGAACTGGAATCGTAATTATCGCCGCGAGCTTGGTAATTCAGATCGCCTCTCTCGCCTTCTGGCTGCCGCTCGAGATCTATCAGATGGAGTCGCTCGGGCATCCCACATTCGTGATTGCTCTGCGCTTCAAGAACATCGCCGCGTTCGCTCTGGGCAAGATGGACGCCTGGGGGTTGAATACAGAAGAGATGACGCAAGACGCGTGGGATTACGTGCACATCACAACGTGGAATTTTCTGCCGTTCTTGCTGAAGCGCGTCGGAGCCGCGCCGGTGTGGGTGGTGAGGACGGCATTCGTTCTATGGTTCGGGGGAATTGCGGGTCTGGCCGCGATTCTGCGGCGGCTTCATTCGGTACTACGAGGCGAGTAGGATGGCCGGCGCTGGCGCGTCCGTCTCCGCGTGGATCGTGATGCATCTAGTCGTACTTTTCGTAGCGAATCGACTTGCGATCCCAGCCCAGCGACTTCAACAGTTCGCGATTCGCTTTGACCATCTTGTCGAGTCCACAGATGTAAGCCTGCATGTCACTCCGGCCCTTCGCTAGGCCCGCGACATGGTCCTGCACATAGCCGCGCAAGACTTGCCACTCCGTGCTGCCTCGACTAAGCGTGGGGCAGTAATGAAAGTTGGGATGCTCCGCAGCGAGACCCAGGAATTCGTCGTGATAGTAAATATCTTTTTCGGTTCGGTTGCCAAACAGGAGCCACAACTGTCTTCCCTGATGGCGCGACTCATCGCCCAGCAGCCAGTGCAGCATAGAGCGAAACGGCGCGATGCCCGTGCCGGTCGCAATGAAAATCGTGTCGCGTATCGGCGGGCGCAAGATGAAGTCACCGAACGGGCCCTGGCAACGAATCTCATCCTCTTCTTTCATGTCGCAGAGAAAGTTCGACATGAACCCGTCCTGCACGCGATTAAGACAGAGTGCGAAGCGCGCATCGTCTCCCGGTGGGGAAGAGATTGAATAGGCGCGGGTCAACTCCTCGCCGTCAGGCTTGACCTGCTCGAACGACAGCCATTGTCCCGGCACGAAGCCGAAGCGGCTTATCGCAGGCATCTCGAATTCGAGGTGCTTCGTGAGTTCTGACAATGGCACCGAACGGACCAAGCGCGCGGGGTGAGTTTGAAAACCGGCCATCCACTATTTAGATGAGGATGAACACCTAAGGGAGCGAAACCTTCTGTGTAGGAAGAAAGAGCTACTCCACAGTCACAGACTTCGCCAGGTTGCGTGGCTGGTCGACGTCGCACCCGCGGCGAACGGCGATGTGATATGCCAGCAGTTGCAGCGGAACAATCTCCAGAATCGGTGAGAGTTGTTCCGGTGCAGGTGGCACATAGAGGACGTGGTCGGCGGCTTCCTTGATCTCCTCATCGCCTTCGGTGGCGAGAGCGATTACGACTCCCGAACGCGCCTTAACCTCTTTCAGGTTCGAGATCGTCTTCTCATAGCGCATGACTGAATTGGGATTATTCACATCCCGAGTCGCAATGATTACGACGGGAAGATTCTCGTCGATCAATGCGTTAGGACCATGCTTCATCTCCCCCGCGGGATATCCTTCCGCGTGGATGTAAGAAATTTCCTTCAGCTTCAGCGCGCCCTCGAGCGCAATAGGATAGTGAATGCCGCGCCCCAGAAACAGAAAATCGTGAGCCCGCTGGTAGTGTTTGGCCAAAGTTTCGCACTGTTCGTCGTGAGTCAGCAGGTTTTCCAGTTTGCCGGGAATGCGAGTGAGTTCCTGCACCGCGACGCGACGTTGCTCATCTGTCATGACGCCGCGCACCTGCGCCAGATAAAGCGCGAAGAGATAGAGCGCCGTAAGTTGCCCCGTAAACGCCTTCGTCGAGGCCACTCCGATTTCCGGACCGGCGTGCGTGTAGATCGTCCCTGCAGCCTCGCGGGTAATCATCGATCCAACCACGTTGCAGATGGCGAGTGTCTTCGATCCTTTGGCCTTGGCTTCACGTTGGGCCGCGATGGTGTCGGCGGTCTCGCCAGACTGCGAAATCACCACCGTTATCGTGTCTCCGGCAACGATGGGATCGCGGTAACGCCACTCGCTCGCGTAATCGACCTCCACCGGAATGCGAGACAGCGTCTCGATCATGAACTTGCCGGCCTGCCCCGCATGCCAGCTCGTGCCGCAGGCGACGATATTGATCTTCTTCGCCGCCCGGAACTCCGCCTCACTGATCGCCACTTCGTTGAGGTAAACGTGACCGGTGTCCTGCGAAATCCGGGCCAGGGTGGTATCACGAACGGCCCGCGGCTGCTCATAGATTTCCTTGAGCATGAAGTGCTTGAAGCCGCCCTTTTCCGCCATGATGGGATCCCAGGTTACGTGCTGCACCTGGCGCTGGATGGGCTTGCCGTCGAAGTCCGTAAGTTGCACGCCGTCAGAGGTAACGACCGCTAAGTCGCCATCGGCAAGAAAGAAGATATCGCGTGTGTGATAGAGAATGGCGGGTACGTCCGAGGCGACGAAGTATTCCTCGTTACCCAGCCCGATCACCGCCGGAGGGCCGTTCCTCGCGGCTACGATCTTGTTCGGCTCGTCCACATAAATGACAGCCAGCGCAAAGACGCCCGTCAGTTCCTTCACCGTCCTTCGGACCGCCTCTTCGAGCGAGGGACCACGCCCGTTGCCCGTTTTCAGAAGATGCTTCTCAATCAGGTGCGCAATGATCTCAGTGTCCGTTTCGGTGGTGAACTTGTGGCCTTCCTCGATCAGCTTCTTTTTGAGGCTGAGATAGTTCTCCACAATCCCGTTGTGCACTACAACAATTTTTCCGGTGCAGTCGCGATGGGGATGCGCATTCTCCTCGGTTGGTCGCCCATGTGTCGCCCAGCGCGTATGACCAATGCCATAGGAGCCGTCGAGAGGCCTCTGCCGGATGACTTCTTCCAGGTTGCGCAGCTTGCCTTCGGCCCGCCGGATCTGCAGTCCCTCGCCGTTCCCAGCCACGGCAATTCCTGCGGAGTCATAGCCGCGATATTCGAGCCGCCGTAGGCCCTCAAGAATGATGGGAACGACCCGCTTCTTGCCAACATAGCCGACAATGCCACACATGGAGAAAGCCTCAGAGAACTAATCTGCGAGGGAGAAACGGAACTCTTCGATGACCGGGTTGGTCAACACTTCGCGCGCGATACGCTCGATCTCGGCCTGGGCGTGTTCGCGAGTAAGTCCACCATCGAGCGTGATCTCGAAATACTTGCCCTGCCGCACGCTCTCCAAGCCTTTATAACCCATCTTATTGAGGGCACTCTGGATGGTCTTACCTTGAGGATCAAGGACAGTTTTCTTAAGCGAGACGTAGACGTAAGCGGTCATCGGAAGCGAACTTCATTATACGCCAGCCGATTGGCGCGAGAGAGTTGCCCGATTCTTACTCCAGCCTGCGAATCTGCTCCTCCAGGTTGGCCAGAGCCTGTTCGAGACTTTCCCGATAGCGTGCATTGGTCGCCGCTCGGATCTGCTCGATGATGCGACTGCGGGAGAGTTTGAGTCCCTCCTTACGCGATTGCGCCGCTCTCTGCTCGGGCGTCAAGCGGGGTTTTGGAGTCCCCGCTGTTTCGTTCGCCGCGGCCTGTTGCTGCTCCACGGACTTGCTTTCCCAGCCCCGTGCCACACGCTAATTATACGCAAGTCAAGGTGCCTTCTCTCCGTGGCTTGCGACAACGCTTGACTATCGAATTCCGTGATCCTGCTAGACTCATCTGTTTGGAGGTGCGAGTTTGCAGGACGTGTACATCCTCTCTGCGGCGCGCACGCCCATCGGCCAGTTCGGCGGATCGTTGGCCTCGCTGACCGCCGCCGACATGGGTGTGGTTGCAGCCAAGGCTGCCATCGAGCGCGCCGGAATTCGGGCCGACCAGGTGGACGAGACCATCTTCGGAAATGCGCGGCAGGCTGGAGGAGGACCGAATCCATCGCGGCAGATTTCTATTCGAAGCGGCGTCCCGCAAGAGGTACCCGCATTCACCGTAAACAAAGCTTGTGCCTCCGGACTGAAGTCAATCGCGCTGGCGTATCAATCGATTCTGCTCGGCGATGCCAACTGCATTCTCGCCGGCGGCACCGAATCGATGTCTCGCCTTCCTTATTACCTTGACGGCGCTCGCTGGGGATACCGCCTCGGCAACCAGGAATTGGTCGACGGCATGTATCGCGACGGATTCTTCTGCCCCCTGGCGAGGATGGTGATGGGCGAAACCGCCGAGGTGCTGGCCGAGCAATACAAAATCACACGCGATGAGCAGGATGAGTATGCGCTGATGTCCCAAACCCGGGCTGCGCGAGCCATCGGCGGGGGACGTTTCGACTCCGAGATTGTTCCGGTCTCGCTCGAAAACAAGAAGGGCACAACCACACTGAGCCGGGACGAACATCCCTTCGCCGATGCGAGCATGGAAAGGCTTGCGAAACTGGCTCCCGTCTTCTCGAACTCTGGCACCATCACCGCCGGGAATTCCTCGGGCATCACCGACGGCGGGGCTGCTGTGGTGATCGCGGGGGACCGATTCGTAAAGCGCAACAATCTGAAGCCGCTGGCACGAATTGCCGCCGTGACCTCCGCCGGAGTCGATCCTCGCACTATGGGCATTGGCCCAGTCCCGGCGCTGCGCAAGCTCGAGGAAAAACATAACCTGAAGTTGTACGACGTCGGACTGATTGAACTGAACGAGGCCTTCGCCGCACAGGTGATAGCCTGCGATCGCGAGTTGAACTTCAACCGCGACAGGATCAACGTGAACGGCGGGTCGATCGCTCTCGGACATCCCATCGGGTGCACGGGCACGCGCATCACGGTCACACTGCTGCATGAGATGCTTAAGCGCAACACGAAACGCGGAGTTGCAACCTTGTGCGTTAGCGGTGGCATGGGCATGGCACTCGCACTGGAGAATGTCACGTAATTTTTGTTGTCGATGCTCTGTCGGCAAGGCACGACTTCTGCTATGCTTTCCCCGCTCTTCCCCCGGGAGTTGCAGAAATTGCGTCCGGTACCTGCCGGACACCAAATCTAGGAGACTTCCGTGTTTCGATTGATTGCTCGCCTTTTCTTTTTCTGCGCGCTCACCCTGGTCGCCACGTTCACGCTCGCGCAAACCGAGTTCTCCGCCGACCTCGTGGACACCCACAAACAGGGCTCTCAAACTCAGAGCAAGGTCTACTTTGCCAAGGACAAATTGCGCTTTGAGTCGCAAGACCAACGCGATCCCAAACAGATGGGTGCGTTTATCATGAATCTCGCGACCCAGACTTCGATCGTCCTGATGCCACAGCAGCACATGTACATGGAGATGCCCGCGACCAGCATGGCTGAACGAGGAATGTATTCCTTCTTTCGAACCGGAGACGTGGAAAGTGCTTGTAGCGACTGGCAGAAGATTAAGCACTACCAGCACGGGACCTGTCACAAAGTCGGAAACGAAACGGTCAACGGACGCAGTACCGTCAAATATGAAGGCACTAACGACAGTGGCGATGCCAGCCAGGTCTGGCTTGATCCCAAGCTGCGGTTCCCGGTGAAGTGGCAAGGCAAGGACGGCAGCGGCGAAATGCGTAACATTCAGGAAGGCTCACAACCCGCCAGCCTCTTCGAAGTTCCCGCAGGGTACACCAAAATGGACATGGGCGGCATGATGCAGCAGCGCATGAACCAGCAGCACTGAGCCGCGTTGACGCTACTGAAAACGGCCCTCTATACTTTGGTTAGCGCAGCTGGCCGCTCCGGAGATGTAATGCCCTTATCCGCGGTTATCGTGGACGATGAGGAACTCGCCCGCGACGAACTCACTTATCTGCTGAAAAACGCCGGCGACGTCAATATCGTTGCCCAGGGCAAGAACGGTCTCGAGGCGGTCAACCTCATCAAAGAGCACAATCCCGACCTGGTTTTTTTGGACGTTCAAATGCCGGGCCTCGACGGCTTCGGGGTCATCAAGAAGCTGCTCGACAAGAAAATTCCTCTCCCCAAAATTGTCTTCGCCACGGCGTTTGATCAATATGCGGTGAAGGCTTTCGAAGTAAATGCCGTCGATTATCTTCTGAAGCCCTTCGACAAGAAGCGGGTTGCGCAGTCGCTGCAGAAGGCGCGGGCCAAGCAGGATTCCGACGGACTGCCGGCGGAAAGAATTGCAACGCTGGTCCGGATGCTGGAGTCGCAAAAGCCCCAGCCCTCGAAACTCCTCCTCAAAGCGCTCGGACGCATGTTTCTTGTGGACCAGAAGGACATTTGTTACGCCTCGATCGAAGACGGCGTTATCACGGTGGTAACCGGCGGTGTGTCGGGGATGGAAGGTCAATCGAACTGCCGGACGCTGGAGGAGTTGCTGGACAGCCTAGATACCAAACTCTTCTGGCGCGCTCACCGCTCCTACGTCGTAAACGTCAACCGCATCCGCGAGGTGGTCCCCTGGTTCAAGAGCTCCTACCAGTTGCGTATGGACGACAAGAAGCAGTCCGAGATCCCGGTCAGCCGCGCCCAGACCAAGCGGCTCCGCGAGCTCTTCGGGCTGTGAGGCACTCAGGGTAGAGTTCGAGTTCGATACCCTTTCGCTCTCCTGAGCAAGTTGGCTGGCGGATCGCGCGTTGGTGGGGTGCGCTCGCCCCAATCTGGTTGAGTAGGCCCACATCCTCCGGAAGAAAG
>Ga0066710_100006782_pt1 | contig 10792 bp, 7 predicted proteins | sample GraSoiAngelo_159_FD_79666 | JGI IMG/M metagenome (GOLD analysis project Ga0066710, IMG submission 79666) | Grasslands soil microbial communities from the Angelo Coastal Reserve, California, USA - 14_1009_16_40cm | ecosystem: Environmental > Terrestrial > Soil > Grasslands | place: USA...
CAGGAATGCTGGGTGCGAGTAGCGGATCTTCGTCCCACCCGCGCCCGGCGTCCCCGCCCCGATGCCACAGGTCCCCGTGTGGAACAGGCAGATGAGGCCGAGCTCCTGCGCCTTCGCCCACAGAAGGTAGAACCCCCGGTCTGCAGGGTCGAACTGCTGCATCGTGGGGTGGAACTTGAGGCCCCGCAGGCCGAGGTCGCGGCATCGCTGCATCTCGCGGAGCGCGTCGTCCGAATACGGATCGACCGACCCGAAGCCCATCAGCGTGCCTGGGAAGCGCTCGGCGAGCCCCGCGAGCCAGTCGTTCCCGAGCCACCCCCGGCCCGTGACCGACTCGTCGTCCCAGTCCAGCACCACCCCCAGGACGTCCCGTTCGGCGTACTCCTGCGCGACCTCTTCGATCGTCCGCCGGATCACGTGGGAGCGGAAGTAGGCCTCGGTGGCGGGCAGGAGCGGGCCGAGCGCATCGTCCAGCCAGGCATCGGTCGGTAGGTGGACGTGCAGGTCGATCGCGCGAGGCATGCCGGTCAGGCGGCCGGGTACTCGTAGAAGCCCCGGCCGGACTTCCTGCCGAGGTAGCCGGCCGTCACCATGCGCTTGAGGAGCGTCGGTGCCGCGTAGATGGGGTCCTTGAACTCGTCGTACAGGACGTTCGAGACGTGGACGGCGGTGTCCAGGCCGATGAGGTCGAGGAGCTTGAGCGGGCCCATCGGGTGGCCGAGCCCGAGCTCGACCCCGGCATCGATGTCCTCTCGCGTCGCGAACCCCTCGTCCAGCATCCGGATCGCGCTGTTCAGGTAGGGAATGAGGAGGAAGTTCACGATGAACCCCGCCCGGTCCTTCGCGAGCACGGTGGACTTGCCCAGTCTCGCCCCGAGAGCGCGCGCGAAGGACACCGTCTCGTCGGACGTCGTGAGCGCACGAACGATCTCGAGGAGCTTCATGACGGGCGGCGGATTGAAGAAGTGCAGACCGATGATCTGCTCGCCGCGCTTGGTCACGGTCGCGAGCTCGGCGATCGGCAGGGACGAGGTGTTCGTCGCGAGCACCACGTCGGGGCGCGTGATCTCGTCGAGCCGGGCGAAGATCCCGAGCTTGGTCACCAGGCTCTCGGTCGCGGCCTCGATGACCAGGTCGGCATCGGAGAGGTCGTCCAGCGACGTCGAGGACGTGATGCGGGCGAGCGCGGCGTCGTGCGCGGCGGAGTCCATCTTTCCCCGCTCGACCGCCCTGGCCATCGAGGTCTCGACCCGGCGGCGGCCGCGCGCCATGGCCTCGTCGTTCACCTCGACGGTGATGACCACGAATCCCGCCTTGGCGCACACCTCGACGATGCCGGACCCCATGATCCCGCAGCCGACCACGCCGATCGTGCGCACGTCTTCGGGCCTCATGGCCGGGAAGCCTATCGGGGGCGCCGACGGGCGAGCGAATCGAGGCGCGAGAGCCGCGCGCCCGCCTGGCGATCGGACCGGCGGACCTCGGCGATCGCACGTCGAACGGGGCGCGTGTCCAGATCCTGCTTGAGCCCGGTCGCGATGACCCGGGCGGCCCTGAACGCGGGGCTCGTACCAGCGCCAACATCCGGCGCTTCGCGGAGCAGGTCGACGTACAGGTCTTCCAGGAGCGCGGGGCGCGCGGCCAGACGGGCGGCTCGCGTGTCGGCGTGGACCGAAGCGCCCGGCTCGAGGGTCACCGTCACCGGTGCGCCGATCGCCTTCGCGAACCGCTCGAGGAACCCGAGCGTGGGGACGGCGCGTCCGGACTCGACCTTCGAGATGGCGGGCTGGGTGGTGCTCATGCGCTCGGCGAGGGTCGCCTGGCTGAGGCCCGCGGCCTTCCGGGCGTCGATGAGGGTCTGGGCGATGGAACCGGGGTTCGCGACCATGGGCAGGGGTCCTCCTCGGGATGCTATGGAAAAATATCCCTAAGTCGCAATATACCGCATCCGGGATATTGTCGCATAGCATGCACCGAGAGGGTCACCTACCCCTTCGAACGAGTGTCTCCGAACGCGTCGATGAGATCCGCGATCTCCCCCACGCTTGCGCTGAGATCCCGGTCCACCGCGGTGAAGACGCGCGCGACGCCCATCGCGACCAGCGCCGCCGCATCGTCATCCGGGATCACGCCGCCGACGACTACCGGGACGGCTCTCCCCACGCGGCGGAGCCCGGCGAGCACGGCCGGGACGAGCATCAGGTGCGCGCCCGAGAGGATCGAGAGCCCGACCGCATGCACGTCCTCGTCGGCCGCGGCCCGCGCGATCTCCGCGGGCGTGAGGCGGATCCCCTGATAGATCACCTCAAAACCCGCATCCCGCGCCCGGAGCGCGATCTGCTCGGCCGCGTTGCTGTGCCCGTCCAATCCGGGCTTCGCGATCAGCAGCCGAAGCCGCGAGACGCCGAGTCTCGCCGCCGCCGCCGCGACCTTCGACCGGGCCACCTCGAGTCCCTCGGTCGATCCCACGCGTGGCATCACGTCGCCGATGCCGGTTGGCGGCCGGAACTCGCCGAACACCGCTCGGAGCGCGTCCGCCCACTCGCCGGTGGTGACGCCGGCCTGCGCGGCCTCGACGCTGGGGGGGACCAGGTTGTCGCGTCCCCCGGCAGCGCGCCGCAGGGCGTCGAGCGCCGAGGCGACCCTCGCGCGATCGCGCCCGCTTCGCCAAGCGGACAGCTCCCGGACGCGTTCCTCCTCCGTCGCCTGTTCGACGCGCTCGACGACCTCGAGCCCCGATCCCAGCGCGGTCGCGAGGGGCGAGGTCTCCGACGACACGTAGCGGTTGACCCCGACCACCAGCTGCTCGCCCGACTCGATTCGCCGCAGACGCTCGGCCTGGCAGGCGACCATTCGGCCCTTCATGTGGGCCAGCGCCTCGAGGCTCCCCCCCATCTCCACGACGCGCGTCAGCTCCTCCCACGCACCTGTCGCGATGCGGTCGGTGGCTTCCTCGACGACCCGGGAGCCCTCGAAGAGGTCGTCGTGCTCGAGGAGGTCGGTCTCCTCCGCCAGGATCTGCTGCGCGCGGAGCGACCATTGCTGGTCCCAGGCGCGGGGAAGCCCGAGCGCCTCGTTCCACGCGGGCAGCTGGACGGCGCGCGCCCGCGCGTCGCGGGAGAGCGTGACGCCAAGCATCTCGAGGAGGATCCGGTAGACGTTGTTCTCCGGCTGCTCCGCCGTGAGGCCGAGCGAGTTCACCTGCACCCCGTAGCGGAACCGCCGCCGTCGTGGATCGGTCACGCCGTAGCGCTCGACGCACACGCGGTCCCACAAGCGGGCGAAGGCCCGCATCTTGGCGAGCTCCTCGACGAACCGGATGCCCGCGTTCGCGAAGAACGAGATCCGGCCGACGATCTCGGCGAACGCGTCGCCCGAAAGCTGGCCCTCGCGGACCGCGTCCAGCACACAGATCGCGTTGGCGAGCGTGTAGGCAACCTCGAGCACCGGGTCCGCCCCCGCCTCCTGCAGGTGGTACGAGCACACGTTGATCGGGTTCCAGCGGGGCGTCTCGTGGGCGGCCCAGGTGATGAGATCGGTCGAGAGGCGGATCGACGCCGCCGGCGGGTAGATGTGCGTGCCGCGGGCGAGGAACTCCTTCAGGATGTCGTTCTGCGTGGTCCCGGCGAGAGCCGCCCGCGAGGCCCCCTGCTCATCCGCGACGCTCACGAACAACGACATGAGCCACACGGCCGTCGCGTTGATCGTCATCGAGGTGTTCATCCGGGCGAGCGGGATGTCCCGGAAGACCGTGCGCAGGTCACCGAGGTGCGAGACGGGGACGCCGACGCGGCCGACCTCGCCGCCGGCCATCGCGGCATCGCTGTCGTACCCCGTCTGGGTTGGCAGGTCGAACGCGATCGACAGGCCCGTCTGGCCCTGCTGCAGGTTCGCCCGGAAACGCTCGTTCGACCGGCGAGGCGTCGCGTGGCCGGCGTACGTTCGGTAGATCCAGGGCTCGTCGCGTCGACGCTCGACGCCCACGGCCGTCAGCAGACCGAGTTCAGATACGGGTAGGGGTCGATGGCCGTGCCGACAATACTCACGCCGTAGGGGCTCACCCACGGGTTGGGCGGGATCACGTTCGGATGCCACTCGAAGTGGTCGTGGGGCGGTCCGCCCTGCGCGTCGCCCGACGTGCCCACGTAGCCGATCAGCTCGCCGGAGCTCACGGTCCGGGGGAAGCTTCCCGCATAGGCGCTCAGATGGGCGTTGTACACGTACCCCGCCGCACCCGTGACGGTAACCGCGAGCCCACCGAGGTCGTTCCCGTCGATGTCCGCGGTGCCCGGGAAGGGCGCCACGATGGGCGTCCCGTAGGCCGCGAGCATGTCGTTGCCCGCGTGCAGGTGGAACCCGCCCCCGTAGCGGGGCGCGCCGAAGTCGTCCGCGTAGGCAACGGCACCCGACACCGGGCACTTGAAGAAGACACCGCTGATGAAGCCCTTCGCGGCGCGCCTGGCCGCTTCGGCGGCCGCGAGCTCGGCCTTGTACTGGGCGCCCAGCTTATCGACCAAGGCCTGGGCCGAGGTCTTGTCCTTGTCCATCCCGTCCATCAGCTTCTGCTGCGCGGCGAGCTTCGCGTTCAAGTCGTCCTGATGGGTCTTGAGCTGCGTGTTGGTCGACTGCAGCTGGCTCTCCAGGCTCTGGAGGTCCGACTGTTGCGCCGCGAGCAGGTTCTCGTCGTTGTGGATCTCGAGGATCAGCTCCTCGTCGCTCTGCGCCGCCGTGTTCACGATCTGGAGCCGGTCGGTGAGGTCGGAAAGGGAGGTCGAACCGAGGAGGAACTCGAGGTTGCTCCCCGGCCCGTTCTCGTACGCCACCCAGGCCCGCTGGTCGAGCTGGGCCTGGGCGGCCGACAATCGGTCGCCCGCCGCGCGGATCTGCTGCTCCTTGTCGGCGATGTGGCCCTGGGTGGTCGCAATCCTGCTGTTGACGTGGTCGATCTGTGTGGCGAGGGCGCTCGCCTGCGACGTGAGGGCGTCGATCGAGTTCTGCTCGGCGGAAATCTTTGCGATGAGCGCCGTCAGGGACGCCTTGGCAGCGTCCAGCTCGCTCTTGGTGTCTGCCCGGACTGGTGCCGTGACGAGAGTACCGACGACCACGGCAGCCGTGAGTACGGCCGCCCATCGGGCTCCCCGGAAGCCTTTCGAGCTCGTCACTGGGCCCTATCCCTACCTGACGGGACCGCGAAATGTCAAGACAGGACAAGCCTGCCCGCTCGGAGGTGCAGCTGCAATCATTTCCTGGGATTTCGACATTCGATGGCAATGCCTTGAGGGCGGACGGGGGCGGTTCAACTCTCGGATTCCGGCAACCCCAGGTCGCGGGCGATGATCCAGCGCATGATCTCGTTCGTCCCCTCGCCGATCTCCAGAACCTTGGCATCCCGGTAGAACCGGGCCACCGGAAACTCCTCCATGTAGCCGTAGGCCCCGTGGACCTGCACGGCCTGGCGGGCCGCCGTCACGGCCACCTCGCTCGCGTGGAGCTTCGCGACCGCGGCCTCGGCCTTGTAGGGCCGGCCCTGGTCGCGGAGCCACGCCGCGCGGTACGTAACGAGCCGGGCCGTCTCCACGGCGACGCGGATGTCGGCGATCATGAACTGGATCGACTGGAACGCCCCGATCGGCCGGCCGAACGCGCGGCGCTCGCTCGCGTAGGCGACCGCGGCCTCCAGGCATCCCTGGGCGAGGCCGGTCCCGAGCGCCGCCACCGCGATGCGGCCATCGTCCAAGGTCTGCAGGAACTGGGCATAGCCCTTGCCGCGTTCGCCGAGGAGGTTCTCCTCGGGGACCCGGCAGTCGGAGAACGAGAGTCCGTGAGTGTCGCTCGCGTGCCACCCCACCTTGCGGTACGAGGGCCCCACCTCGAGGCCAGGCGTGTCGACCGGCACGATGATCGCCGAGATCTCCTTGCGGCCGTCGGCAGCCGTCCCCGTCACCGCGGTCACGATCACCATGCCCGTGATCCCCGTGCCGGAGTTCGTGATGAACGCCTTGGAGCCGTCGATGACCCACTGGCCGCCCTCGAGGCGGGCCGTCGTCTTCGTCGATCCCGCGTCGCTCCCGCCGCCGGGCTCGGTGAGGCCGAAGGCGCCCAGCATCTCGCCCCGGCAGAGCGGCCCGAGCCAGCGGCGCTTCTGCTCCTCGGTACCGAAGGCGTGGATCGGGTTCGCCCCCAGGCCCACCGCCGCCTCCAGCGTGATCGCCATCGAGGAGTCGACGCGGGCGAGCTCCTCGACGGCCAGGCAGAACGTGAGGAAGTTCGATCCCTGCCCGCCGTACTCCTCGGGGAACGGCAGGCCGAAGAGCCCGAGCTCCCCCATCTGTTTGACGATGTCGAGCGGGAGCTCTCCCCGCTCGTCCATCTCCTCGGCGCGAGGGGCGATGACCTCCTCGGCGAACCGGCGCACGGCGGAGCGGAACTCGCGCTGCTCGGGGGTGAGGTCGAAATCCATCGCGATCCAGCGTAGCGGAATCGCCCTGGCTGTCGATCGAAGGGGTCGCCCTTCGTCGAGTGGCGGAGACCGAAAGGAGCGAGGAATGCAGTACCTGCTCATGATCTATGACGACGAGAAGTTGCTGGCGGGGCTCAGCCCCGAGGAATCGGCGAAGCTCTACCAGGAGTACTTCGAGTACACCACGTGGCTGCAGGAGAAGGGCTGGTTCCTGGGGGGCAACGCCCTGCAGCCGACCCCTTCGGCCACCTCGGTGCGTCTGCGCGAAGGGGATCGCCTGGTCACCGACGGGCCCTTCGCCGAGACGAAGGAGCAGCTCGGGGGATACTACCTCGTCGAATGCGAGAGCCTGGACGACGCGATCGAGGCGGCGGCGAGGATCCCGAACTCGAGGCTCGGGACGATCGAGGTGCGCCCGGTGATGGACGTCCCCGACCCGGGCGCGCCGTAGCGGGCGCCGACGCCGCGGCGATCGCGGACCGCCTGTTCCGTCAGGAGTCGGGGCGGGCGGTCGCGACCCTCATCAGGGTGCTGGGCGACTTCGACCTCGCCGAGGAGGCCGTGCAGGAGGCCTTCGCCGTCGCGTTGGAGCGCTGGCCGAGGACGGGCCTGCCGGACAACCCGGGCGCGTGGATCACCACCACCGCGCGGAACAAGGCGATCGATCGGCTCCGGCGTGAGCGACGCATGGACGACAAGCGGCGGGAGCTGGAACGCATGGCGCGTCTGGACGAGGGCCCCGATGGGTCGGCCGGAACCGCGGCGGTGAGCTCGATCCAGGACGACCGGCTGCAGCTCATGTTCACCTGCTGCCACCCGGCGCTCGCTCCCGAGTCGCAGGTGGCCCTCACGCTTCGCACGCTGGGGGGGCTCACCACCGAGGAGATCGCGAGAGCCTTCGTCGTGCCGCTCCCGACGATGGCGCAACGCCTCGTTCGCGCGAAGCGAAAGATCCGCGACGCGGCGATCCCCTTTCGGGTGCCGCCCGACCACCTGCTCCCCGAGCGCGTGCACGTGGTGCTCGCGGTGATCTACCTCATCTTCAACGAGGGCTACAGCGCGACCACGTCCGAATCGGTGGTGCGTTCGGACCTGGCGGCCGAGGCGATCCGGCTCGGGCGGGTCCTGGCCGACCTGATGCCCGACGAGCCCGAAGCCCTTGGGCTCCTGGCGCTCATGCTCCTGCACGACTCGCGCCGGGCGACCCGGGTGGGCCCCGACGGCGGGCTGGTCCTGCTCGAGCACCAGGACAGGTCGCGATGGGATCGCACCGCGATCGAGGAGGGCACCGCGCTCCTCGCGCGAGCTCGCGGGCGCCGCCAGCCCGGCCCGTACCAGCTTCAGGCCGCCATCGCGGCGGAGCACGCCCTCGCCGCGCGCGCCGAGGACACGGACTGGCGCGCGATCGCCGTGCTCTACGCGGCGCTCTCGCGCATGACCCCCTCCCCGGTGGTCGACCTCAACCACGCCGTGGCAGTGGCGATGGCCGGCGATGTCGCGGCCGGGCTCGCGATGATGGATCGAACCCTCGCCTCGGGGGCCCTCGATGGCTACCACCTCATGCATTCCGCGCGGGCCGACCTGCTTCGCCGCGTCGGCCGGAACGAGGAAGCGGCGCGCTCTTACGTCAGGGCGCTCGAGCTCGCGACAAATCCGGTCGAGCGGGCATTCCTGGAGCGGCGACGGCGCGAGGCTCACGCGAGCGCGGCCGCTCCCTGAGCACCCTCTCGCCGGGCGAACTCCGGCTCCTTGATCGCGTGGATCCAGTGCGCGGCCTCGAGCGTCGCGCGCGCCTCCTCGACGGCAGCCTCGCCACCCGCCGCGTCCGAGCCGAAGAGGGACCCGATCATCCACACTCTGGCGGCGACGGCGTTTCGCCAACCCGTCCTCCTCGAGGCCTCAAGCAGCCGCGTGTACCGCTCCAGGGCCCGGTCGCGATCGCCCTTGGCGAAGGCGACCGTCGCCTCCGCGAGGATGAGGTCCGTCGGCTCGGCGCTCTCGACCCACACCGATGGGTCATCGAGGATCCGTTCGGCGGCGGCGGGCTCGCCCATCGCGAGGATGACGCGGATCAGCTGGGCGGCCGTCCAGGCGATGAGGCTCCGCTCGCCGAGCTTCCGGCAGAGGTCGAGCGCCTCGCGCAGGTTGCGCTCGGCTTCGGGCAGCTCCTGACGGAGCCGGTGCACCTCGCCCACCTCCCCGAGCGCGCTTGCGAGCTCCCAGCGAGCGTCCAGGTCGCGGAAGATCCTCGTCGCCTCGCGCAGGTTCGGGAGCGCGAGGTCGAGCTGCCACGTCCTGCGCTGCGAGTTGCCTAGGCTCTCGCGGGCGACGCCGGTCGTGAACGCGTCGCCCATCGCTTCGCCGAGCTCGAGGGCCTGTTCCGCGAGCCGCAGGCACTCCTCCTCGTCCCCGACGGGCGAGATGCACGACGTGAGCGCGATCAGCGCCCGGGCCTCCGCCCAGCGATCCTCGTGTGGGTTGGCACGAGCGGTCGCGAGCGCCTCCTCGAACATCGCGCGCGCGCTCACGAGGTCCGTTCGCCAGTAGGGCGCCCAGCCAGCCATGAGGAGCGTCCGTGCGAGCGTCCACGGGTCGTCCCGGCTGCGGGCCGCGGCGAGGGCCTTGTCGAAGAACTGGGTCGCCCGGTCGGCATCGGCCTCGAAGTTGAGCGCGAGGTCGCCCAGGAACCGGCACGCATGCGCCTGGACCCACGTGTCGTCGCCCCCCACGGCGAGCGCCTTCGTGAGCGTCGTCACGGCGCTGCGGTAGTCGCCAAGCCAATATCGGGCTTCGCCCATGAACGTGAGGATCTTCGCCTCGCGCTCGCCCCAGGTGTCCTCGGGCCCGGCGAGGGACAGCGCTCGTTCGTACAGGTCGAGGGCCTTGCGCGATTCCGTGCGCCGGCGCGCGACGTCGCCCGCCCGCGCGAGCGCCTCGACGGCGCGGTTGGGGAGCGTGCGGTCCTCCGGGTCGAGGTCGAGCGACATGCGCGCGGCCTGCTCGAGATGCCAGGCGACGACCCCTGGCCAGCGACCCGGCTCCTTGCGCTCGAGCCCGTCGGCCACCTGCAGGTGCAGCCGCAGGCGGTCGCGCTTGGCGAGGCTCTCGTAGGCGACGTCGCGGAGCATCTCGTGACGGAACCGCCACACGCCGGGCCGGAGCTCGTCGCGAACGAGCAGCTCCTCGTCCTCGAGGACGCGCAGCGTCTCGACGTTCGGCTCGGTGACGAGCGCCAGGTCCGAGAGGTCGAACGAGCTCCGGGAGAAGACCGACGCCTTGCGGACCATGTCGCGGGCCTCATCGGGGAGGTGGTCGATCCGGGATGCCACCACCGCCTGGACGGTGGGCGGCAGCAGATGGCTGTGCCGCGCGCCGCTCACGTGCTCGGGGTGCTCCTGCATGAGCATCCCGGTGGTCTCCACGATGAAGAACGGGTTCCCCCCGGTCTGCACGACGATCCGGTCGGCGGTCTCCTCGTCGATCTGCTCCCCCGCCGCCAGGGCGAGCTCCCTCGCCTCCTTCGATCCGAGAGGCTCCAGGCGAAGCGTGATCGCGTCCGAGAGACCGCCGCCCCACCCCGAGCGGTGGTCGAGCAGGTCGTCCCGCCCGACGCACACGACGAGCAACGGCAACCGCCGTCCCCGCCCGATCATCCCCTCGATCAGGTCGAGGAGCGCGGGCTGGGCCTCATGGACGTTCTCGAACACCATCACGACCGGACCGCGCGCGCTCAAGCCCTGGAGGTAGGCGAGGAGTCCCGCGCGGATCTCCGCGACCCGGTAGGGGCGCCCACCGCCCTCGGATCCGAGGTGGGCCTGCAGGCGCCCGAGGACCATCGACCATTCGTCCTCGGCGATGCCGTCGCCCGCGTCCGGCTCGATGCCGACCGTGAGGCCGACCCGTGAGAGCGTCTGGTCGACCTCGCCAGGCTCGACGACCGCCTCGACGCTTCGGCGGAGCGCCTCGAGCGTCTCCTTGGGCGAGGCGCCGTCACTCACGCCGATCTCACATCGGATCATCTCGCCGATGGGGGCGAACGTGACCTCCTCGCCGAAGGGGCTCGCCCGTCCGGTGAGGACCTTCACCTCGTCGGGGAGGCCCGCCAGGAGCTCGTCCACCAGGCGTGACTTGCCGATGCCCGCCTCGCCCAGGACGGTGAAGAGATGCGGGCGCGACGTCTCCTTCACCCGTTCGAACGCATCCGCGAGGAGGCTCAGCTCCCGCCGGCGGTTCACGAGCGGGATCGTTCGCCGCGTCGACCGGGGGGAGAGCGACACGACCGGCCAGGCCACGATGTCGTCGTAGAAGCCCTCCGCGGGGATGCTTCGCTCC
>Ga0066710_100006783_pt1 | contig 10792 bp, 8 predicted proteins | sample GraSoiAngelo_159_FD_79666 | JGI IMG/M metagenome (GOLD analysis project Ga0066710, IMG submission 79666) | Grasslands soil microbial communities from the Angelo Coastal Reserve, California, USA - 14_1009_16_40cm | ecosystem: Environmental > Terrestrial > Soil > Grasslands | place: USA...
ACCTGCTCCTTCTCGCTCTTGAGGGAGACGACCTTGCCGCGCTCGCGGGACTGGAGGTAGAAGACCCGCTGGCCCGGCTGCCCGACGGCGCCGGCGGTGAAGTGATCGGGGCCCAAGAACTCGAATGACGCGCTCATGCTCTGGCGAGCCAGCCGAGGTCACCGTCGACCGAGTTCACGGTGAGCACGACCGGCCCCTGGCGATGGTACCCGATCACGGTGATGGAGCACGGAGCGATCATCACGCGCTGGAAGAGGTCGAGGTGGATGCCGAGCGCGTGCGCGACCGCCGCCTTGATCGGATCGGCGTGGGAGACCACGACCACCGCCGCGCCCGGATGGCGCGTGACGATCCGGGCGAGGGCCGAGGTCATACGCGTCTGCATCTCGGTGAACGACTCGCCGCCGGGGAAGCGGAACCCGCTCGGGTGGCGCTGCACGATCTGCCACTCGGCCTTGCGGGCGAGCCGCCTGAGCTTCTGGCCGGTCCACTCGCCGACGTCACAGTCGGCCAGGTCGCGGTCGACGCGCACCGCCAGGTGGCGCGCGCGGGCGATCGGCATCGCCGTCTCGCGCGCGCGCTCGAGGTTCGACGCGTAGACGGCCGCGACTTTGGGCAGGCGGCCGATGCGCGCGGCCGCCGCGTCCGCCTGCTGCCGGCCCTTGTCGGCCAGGTGGAGGCCGGGCGCCTGCCCCGGGAGAATCATGCCGGTCGTCGGAGTCTGGCCGTGACGCACGAGCAGGGCGATGGTGGGGCGCATCCGCAGATTATAGCCGCGCCTCGGCTGGCGGGGCCCCAGCCCCGCGACAGCCTGCGGCGCGGACTTCAATAGTCTCGGGGATCGAGTAGGTCGCGCAAGCCGTCTCCGGCGAGATTGAACGAGAGCGTGAGCGAGAAGATCGCGAGTCCCGGCCACCACGCCATCCACGGCGCGGTCTCGAGGAACTGCTGCGCGGTGTTGAGCATGGTGCCCCAACTCGGGGCCGGCGGCTGCACGCCGAGCCCGAGGAACGACAGGATCGCCTCGGCGATGATCGCGACGGGGATCGAGATCGTCGCCTGGACGAGGAGCGAGCTCACGATGTTGGGCAGGACGTGCCGGGTCATGAGGCGCACATCGCCGGCGCCCAGCGCCCGCGCGCCGTGGACGTAGTCCTCGGCGGAGATCGAGAGCACGAGGCCGCGGGTGAGCCGGATGTAGGTGGGCATCGCGCCGAGGCCGATCGCGACCGTCGCGTTCGTGAGCGACGGGCCCATGATCGTCACGAGCCCGATGGCCAGGATCAGGAACGGGAACGCGAGCCACGCGTCGGTCAGGCGCATGATCACCTGGTCGAGGGCGCCGCGGTAGAAGCCCGCGACGAGGCCGACCGGCACGCCCACCGCGATCGCCAGCAGGATCGAGAAGACGCCCGCCTGCATGGAGATGCGAGCGCCCCAGATCACACGGGAGAAGGTGTCCCGGCCGAGGTCGTCGGTCCCGAAGGGATGCGTCCACGTGGGCGCCTTGCGGATCTGCTTCCAGTCGCCCTGGCTCGGATCGACGGTCGCGATCCACGGCGCGCCGACCGCCGTGGCGACGAACAGCAGCACGATCACCGCGCCGGCCGCCGACGCCGGGCGCCGGCGGGCGCGGAGGAACGCGCGCCGCCAGGGTCCGGCCGGCGCGTCCGCGCCCGCCGGCGCCGGCAGGGCGGTCGTCGTGGAGGGGCTAGGCGTCACCGGCCGAGCTCCGGATGCGAATGCGCGGATTGAGCAGGGAGTACGAGACGTCGACGAGGAGATTGATCAGCACGTAGGAGCTGGCCGTGATCAACACGACCCCCTGCACCAGGGGATAGTCCCGCGTGAACACCGCCTCGACGATGAGCCGGCCGAAGCCCGGGACGACGAAGATCTGCTCGGTGACGACGGCGCCGCTGATGAGGGCGCCCATCTGCAGCCCGAGGATCGTGACCACCGGGATGAGGCCGTTGCGGATCGCGTGGCGGAACACCACGACGCGGCCGGCGAGGCCCTTGCTGTACGCAGTGCGGATGTAGTCCGCGCTCATGACCTCGATCATGCTGTTGCGGGTCTGGCGCATCAGCACCGCGGCCAGCGCCGTGCCGAGCACGAACGCGGGCATCAGCATGCGCTGGAGGTTCGCGAGCGGGCTCTCCCAGATCGGCACGAACCCGGAGGCGGGCAGCCAGCTGAGCCGCACCGAGAAGAACAGGATCAGCATGATCCCGAGCCAGAAGTTCGGGATGGAGACGCCGCACAGCGACGCGCCGCTGGTCAGGACGTCCCAGATCGTGTTGCGGCGCACCGCCGCCAGGACCCCGGCGGGGATGGCGATGCCGACGGCGACGACGAGCGACAGGAACGCGAGCTCGATCGTGATCGGCAGCTTGGTCACCACGGTCTGGACGACCGCCTCGCGCGTGCGGATCGACTCGCCGAGATCGCCGCGCAGGGCGAGCCCCGCCCAGCGCAGGTACTGGAGGGGAATCGGGTCCTTGAGCCCGTACTTCTCGCGGACCGCCTCGAGGCCGGTGGCATCCGCGTCGGTCCCGGCCATGACGCGCGCCGGATCGCCGGGAATCATGCGGACTCCCGTGAAGACGATCATGCTGATCACGCAGAGGGTCACGACCGAGATCGCCGCCCTCTGGACCAGGAACTCGAACACGGGGTCGTCGAGACCGACTAGCCGATCAGTTCCAGGACGTGCCCTTGATTCGGATCAAGCCGTCGGGGACGGCCTGGTAGCCTTTGAGGCTCTTGGGAAAGGCCACGATGTAGTTCTGATGGTAGATGTAGATGTTGTTGCGTCGGGCCGTGAACAGATCGATGGCCTCGCGGTAAAGCCCGCGCCGCTGGTTGACGTCGCTCACCTCGCGGGCCTTGTTCAGGAGCGCGTCGACGCGCTCGTCGCAGGCCAGGGTGGCGTTGAGGCTGCCCTTGCACGTCTGGTTCTGGTGGATGTTGCCGTCGGGATCGACGCGCCCGCTCCAGCCGATCAGGAACGCCTGCAGCTTGCCGTCGTCGTCGTCCTTCAGGGCCGAGGCGAACTCCTGCGGCCGCAGCGTGACGTTCAAGCCGGCCTCGCGCGCCATCTGCTGGATGACCTCGCCGACACGCCGCTGGCGCGGATTGTTGACGATCGTCAGCTCGAAGCTGTAGCCGCCGGCCAGGCCCGCGTCGGCCAGGAGCTTCTTGGCGCGGGCCACGTCGCGGGTCGGGCACTTGCGGCTCTTGTCGAAGAAGATGCTGATCGGCGGGATCGGCGTGCACCCCGGCGTGAAGAGGCCGTCCCAGGCGACCTGGTTCAGCGCTTCTCGATCGATGCTGAGCTCGAACGCCTCGCGAACGCGCGGGTCGTTGGCGAGCGGCGTGCCGAGATCGCCAGGCGGGTTGAGCTTGCCGGTCTTGTTTCTTAAATTGATCGTGATGCCGTCGTAGCCGAGCCCGGTCACGCTCGACAGCTCGAACTTGCCCTCTTTCTTGATCGCGGTGGCGTCGGTGGGCGAGACCATGTGCATGACGTCGATGTCGCCGGAACGCAGATTCGCCAGCCGCACGTTGTCGTCCACGATGATCCGGAAGACGACCTTGTCGAACTTGGCCTGCGCTGGCGCGAAATAGTGCGGCGACCTCTCGACGACGATCCGGTCCTGGGCCACGCGCTCGGCGAACTGCCACGGGCCGACGCATACCGGCGCGGTGCCGAACTTGTCGCCGAGCTTCTTGAGGGCGGCCGGCGAGAGCGGCATGCCGGCGCGATCGGTCAGCTGGGCGAGCAGCGGCGAGAACGGCGCCCTCAGGCGCAGGCGCACCGTGAGCGGGTCGACCACCTCGACGGCCTCGACCGGCGCCAGCTCGCTCGCGCGGTTCGACCCGGCCAGCGTGCGGTGGCGATCCAGCGACAGCTTCACCGACTCGGCGTCCATCGGCGTGCCGTCGTTGAACTTCACGCCGGCGCGCAGCTTGATGGTGACGGTACGGCCGCCGTCGGTGATCGCGGGCAGGTCGGCGGCGAGCTGCGGGTGGATCTTGAGGGTCTCGTCGATCTCGTAGAGCTTCTCGCAGATCTGGGAGAAGACGATCCGCCCGACGTAGGTCCGGGCCAGCGTGGGATCGAGGATGTCGGGATCCTGGTTGAGGGCGACCACGAGCGTCTTCTTCTGGGCGTGGGCCGTGTCCGCGAGCAGCAGCGCGGCGAGCGCGCCGACGACGGGCCACAGGCGCCACAGGATCTTGCGCATGGGGATGTCCTCCAGTCGGTGCGGATCATATCCTAGGGCGCCGGAATGCGCCTGAGCGCCTCCTCGCGAAGCTTCACCTTCTGGATCTTGCCCGAGCTGGTCATCGGGAAGTCGTCCACGAAGATGACGTGGCGCGGGATCTTGAAGCTGGCGATCCGGCCCTGGCAGTGGTCGAGCACCTCGGCGGCGGTCAGCGCGCGGCCGGCCTCGCGCTTCACGAAGGCGACGCCGACCTCGGCGAGCCGTGGGTCGGGAAAGCTCACTACCGCGGCGAGATTGATCGCCGGGTGGCTCATCAGGAACGCTTCGACCTCCATCGGGTCGACGTTTTCGCCGCCGATCTTGAGCATGTCCTTGTAGCGCCCCATGAAGCGCAGATGGCCGTCGGCGCGGATCACGCCCATGTCGCCGGTGTGCAGCCAGCCCTCGCCGTCGAGGGCGCGCGCCGTCTCGGCGAGCTTGTTGTAGTAGGCCTGCATCATCATGTAGCTCCGCACAAGGATCTCGCCGGGCGCGCCGGCCGGCTGCTCGCGGCCGGTCGCGGGATCGACGATGCGCACCTCGTAGCCCGGCGCCGGATAGCCCGAGGCCTCCGTGCACTGCTCCTCGGTGGAGTCGAGCGCGCTGAGCGCGGCGCCGACGCCGAACTCGCTCATGCCGTACCCGGACAGGAGGGGACCGAACACCTTGCGAGCCTTCCGGGCGATGGGCACGGAGCTCGACATCCCGGTCGCGAGAATCCCGGTGCGGACGCTCGACACGTCGCGGAGAGAGCGCTCCTGCGCCTCCATCAGCTCCTTGAAGTGGGTGTCGAAGCCGTGGAGGATCGTGGCGCGCTCCTGCTCCACGAGGGCCAGGCTCTCCGCGGGATCGAAGGTCTCGGTGAGCACCTGGCGGGCGCCGCTCACCATCGACATCAGCGCGCCTTCCGAGAAGCCGAAGAGATGGAAGAGCGGCAGGTACATCATGATCGTGTCGGCCGGCGTGATCGACATGCGGAAGGCGCGATCGGTCACGTTCCGGACGATCGCGTGGTCGTGCATCGCGCCCTTTGGAAAGCCCGTCGTCCCCGAGGTGTACATGAAGAACGCGGTGGCGTCGGGGCTCACGGCCTCGGCCCGCGCGCTCAGCGCCGTCTGGTCGACCTCGTCCGCCGCCGCCAGCACGGCGTCCCAGTGCAGCGTCCCCGGCCGCGGCGCCTCGCCGACCGCGATGACCCGGCGGAGCCGAGGCGAGCGCGACGGCGGGATCTCGCGCAGCATGCCCAGATAGTCGACGGGGCCCGAGCGCTCGGCGATGACGAGCGTCGTGGAGTCGGACTGGCCGAGGATGTACGCGACGTCGTCGGTGCGGAGCCGTGTGTTGATCGGCACCAGCACCGCGCCGATCTTGACCACCGCGAACGTCGTCTCGAGGAACTCGGGACGGTTGACCATCCAGAGCGCGACCTTCTCACCGGGTCCGATCCCGAGGTGTAGGAGCCCGCGGGCCAGCCGATCGACGGCCGCCGACAGCTCGCTGAAGCTCCGGCGCTGGCCCTTGAAGTACACGGCCTCGCGCGCTCCCCAGCGCCGGGCCGCGCGCTCCGGCAGGGACCCGAGGGTTTGCTTGGGAAACCAGTCGCCCATGGCTCGCCGAGGGAGAGAGTACCCGATCCGGCGCCTCCGGCGCTTGACGCGCCCCCGTCGCCCGTCTAAGGTCCCCAACCGAGGAGGGAGAGAGACCATGATGACCGCCGTCGAATTCATCGGGAGCGACCTGAAGCGCATGCACGCGATGCTCGACGCGATGATCGCCGACCTCACGCCGGAGCAGCTCCACACGGTGCCGGCCGGCCACCCGAAGACGAACACGATCGCGTGGGGCTTCTGGCACTACGTGCGGACGGAGGACAACGTCGTGCGCTTCGTGCTCCAGAATCGCCGGCCGACGGTGTGGGCCGAGGGCGGCTACGCAGCGCGGCTCGGGCTGCCGCCGGTGGCCCAGGGCACCGGCATGTCGACGGCGGAGGCGCAGGCGCTGCGGCTCAAGGACATTGCGCTGTTCAAGGACTACATGCGGAAGGTCTGGGCCAGCACCGAGGACTTTCTCGCCAAGGTCGACCCGGCGGACCTGGACACGATCATCACCGTGAGGCCGCTCGGCGACATGCCGAAGATCCGCGCGATGGGCCAGGCCTGCCTCAGCCACGGCATGACCCACGTCGGCGAGATCGAGCTGGCGCGAACGCTCGTCGGCGCCGCCGCCCAGGGCGTGTGATGCCCGTCAGGGGCGTGTGATTGACAAGCGACTTCGGCACGCGACATAGTGCCTCCATGAACAAAGCGCGTACCGTCGGTGAGCTGCGATCGAGCGGATATCAGCCGAAATCGGTGAAGCAAGAGCTGCGGGACAACCTGATCGCGCGACTCCGGAAGGGCGAGCCGCTCTTTCCCGGGATCGTCGGCTTCGAGGAGAGCGTCCAGCCGCAGGTCGAGAACGCGATCCTCTCGGGCCAGGACATCGTGTTCCTCGGCGAGCGCGGCCAGGCCAAGACGCGCATGGCGCGCCTGCTGATCGGCCTGCTCGACCCCGAGCTGCCGGCGCTGGCCGGCTGCGAGATCAACGACAGCCCGTTCGCGCCGATCTGTCAGGCGTGCCGGCAGCGCGTGGCCGAGGTGGGCGACAAGGCGGAGATCGCCTGGATCCCGAACGATCGCCGCTACGGCGAGAAGCTCGCCACGCCCGACATCACGATCGCCGACCTCATCGGCGAGGTGGACCCGATCAGGGTCGCGGAGGGCCGGTATCTCGGCGACGAGCTGACCATCCACTACGGGCTCGTGCCCCGGACCAATCGCGGAATCTTCGCGATCAACGAGCTGCCGGACCTCGCCGAGCGCATCCAGGTGGGGCTGCTCAACATCATGGAAGAGCGCGACGTCCAGATCCGCGGCTACAAGGTGCGCCTGCCGATCGACGTGTACGTCGTCGCGAGCGCCAACCCCGAGGATTACACCAACCGCGGCCGGATCATCACGCCCCTCAAGGACCGCTTCGGCTCCCAGATCCGCACGCACTATCCGCGCCGGCTCCAGGACGAGATCGCGATCATGGAGGCCGAGCTCACGGAGTTCCCGGCCACCGGCTTCCAGTACGCGCCGGCGGAGTACATGAAGCAGGTTGTCGCCGAGGTGACCCAGCTGGCGCGCAAGGCGCCGGAGATCAGCCAGCGCTCGGGCGTGTCGGTGCGCGTCAGCATCTGCAACTGGGAAAATCTGTTGTCGAACGCGCTCAAGCGCGCGATCCGGCTCGACGAGCGCGAGGTCGCCCCCCGGGTGAGCGATCTCAGCGCCATCGTGGCCTCGACCAGCGGCAAGATCGAGATGGAAACCCTCGGCGACGGCGGCGAGGACAAGGTCCTCACCAAGCTCATGCAGCGCGCCGTCCTGAACGTCTTCAACCGGACCTTCACCGGGGGCGAGCTCGATCCAGTGGTGGCCGCGTTCCAGGGTGGCTTCGGCATCGAAGTCTCGGACACGATGCCGTCGAAGGAGTACGTCCGTCAGAGCTCGGAGGTGCGGGCGCTGCACGCGGCCACCGACAAGCTCGGCGCCAAGGACGCCGCCAGCATCGCGGCGGCGCTCGAGTTCGTGCTCGAGGGTCTGCACCTGAGCCGCAAGCTCAACAAGGACGCCAAGGCCGGCCGCTACCGCTACCGCAGCTAGGGCCCGTCAGCGCGCTACATCTTCCAGTCCTGGTACCACGTCGAGTCGGCGCCGATGCCTTCGCGCTGCACCTTCACGTCGATCACGTACGGCTTGTTCTCGCGCGTCGTCTTGTCCACGCCGCGACGGAGCGCACCCTCGAGGTCTTTCAAGGTCTTGACGGTCTCGCCGTCCACGCCCTGGGAGCGGGCCAGCGCCGCGTAGTCGGTGGCCGGCGCGTCGAGGTAGAGCCCGGGGTACTTTCCGGTGTGCACCATCTTGCTGTCGGGGACCTCACGCGCCCAGTTCGTACGGACGACCTGGTAGGTCTCGTTGTTCGAGATCACCGTCAGGATCGCGGTGTTGTAGCGGGCCATCGTCCAGAAGCCCGCCGCGCTGTACGTCAGGGCGCCATCGCCGAGGTGGAGCACGACGGGCCGCTCACGGCCGACGGCGATCTTGGCGCCGATCGCGGCGCCGACGCCGAATCCGAGCGAGCCGCCACCGCTGCGGGTCCAGCCCATCGCGTCGTGGCCGAACGGCAGGAGCGTGGTCCGGGCCGTCGAGCTCTCCTGGACCATGACGGTGTTGCGCGGCAGCAGCTGCGCCAGGTGCGCTTCGAGCACGCTCGGATGCACGATCGCGTCGTGCTCGTGTTCGCGAACCAGATCCTCCTCACGCGAGATCAGGAGCTTCGCGTACTCGCGGACCTTCGCGCGCTGCCCCTTCCAGCCCGCGACCTTGTCGGCCGCGTGCACGCGCGTGAGCGCCGCGGTGATGCCGCGCAACGTCTCGGGAAGCTCGCACTGCGCGGCCACGTCGAGCGGATAGTGGCGGCCCATGAGCAGCGGGTTCGGGCCGATCTGGATCACGAACGGCTCGGCGACGCTCCCGTGCACACCCTGGACGCCAACGAGGAAGACCAGATCGGACTTCAGGCCGCTGATCCGCTCGAAGTCCCTGGAGACCGGATACATGCCGCAGTAGAGGGGATGGCGCGTGGGGAAGTTCGCGAAGATCTGCCGGGTGCTGAATGCCGGCGCCTCGAGAGCCTCGGCCAGACGCACCGCTTCGGCTGAGGCACCTTCGCGCCAGACGTCGTCACCGAAGATCAGCACGGGGCACTTCGCCTCGCCCAGCCGCCGCGCGATCGCCTCGATCGTCTGTGCGCGGGCCGGCCCCGGGCGCTCGATCTGATAGTGCGCGGCTTCGCCGATCTGCGCTTCCAGTCCCTCCCGGAGGAGCAGCTCGGCGCTGATCGAGAGATAGACGGGCCCGGTAGGAGGCGTCGTGGCTTCGCGGAGCGCGCGCGTCGTCGCGATCGTGATCGCGGCCGGGTTCGCCGTCACCTGGTAGGCGGCGCGCGCGTCCTTGGTGATCGGGCGCATCGATTCGGCCTGAGTCAGACCCGGGAACGGCGCGAGACCGCGAAAGTCCTGGATCTCCGAGGCCCAGTCGCCGGCGATGACCAGGAGCGACGAGCCGGCGATCTGGGCGTTGAAGAGCTGTCCGGCCAGCTGGTACGAGCCGCCCATCACGTGGGCGATGACGACGCCCACCTTGCCGCTGATCCGGTGATAGCCGTCGGCCATCGCCGCCACGAGCCCCTCGTGCTTGCCGACGATCAGCTTCTGATCCTGGTCCTCGGAGAGGGCCGCGAAGATCCCGGTCTCTGCCGAGCCGGGATTCGAAAAGAGGTATTCCACGCCCGCGTCCTTCAGGGTCTGGATCAGCAACATTCCGCCGGTGCCGGTGATCGTCTTGCGCATGGTCTGCCTCCGTTCCGTTTTGCTCTCGCGTCAGCCGATGCACTATACCAGGACGCGACCGGCCACTCGCTTCTCCCGTCGCGGGCCAGCGCGTGGTTCGGCCACACCTTCGAGCGGCGAGTGCCGAGTGGATGAACCCCGGCCAGCCCTGGTCCGGAATTTGACGCTCCGGCACTCCGGCACCGACAGGATCCAGGAATAACAACGACTTAGGGATCCAGGCGCGTGGTGCCTGATTTGCACCTTTCGAGGGCAGATCATGCCCAACGATCCGCAGACGGCCCGGCTTCGATACGAGGGTGCGCTCACGTGCGCCACCGCTCCGGGCTTCTGTCGAGCGATCCAGGCGGCGCTCCGCGACAACCCCAAGTGCCTGCTCCTGAACCTCGAGGAGGTCAAGCACGTTGACGCCATCGGGCTCGCGGCGCTCTGGCAAGCCGTCCGCCACGCCCGCGGCCGCGAAGTCGAGTGCCGGATCTTGCCGAGCGCCGTCGTGTATCGCGCGCTCCTCCGCGCCGAGCTCCTCGACGAGCTTCCGCTCGAGGGCCCGGGCCGCGGCGCGCACATGCTCGAGGTGCCCGACACGCTTCTCGACGATTCCGCCGCCGCCCCCGTCGCGACGAGTCGCCGGCTGATCCTGCGCCCGCCCTCGTGGGACGAGCTGCGGCTCTTCGCGCAGTGGGCGACCGAGCCCCTGCTCGATCAGATGGTCGGCAGCCCTCTCCTCTACCACTGCCGGCACACCGATCCCTATCATCCGGAGTTCGTCAGCCGCGTTCTCTACGACCCGACGGCCGTCACGCTGCTCATCCAGGCGGCGGATGACGGGTCCGCGCCGATCGGCTTCGTGCGGATCCACGGCATCCACCTGGTCGAGCGCTTTGCCTTCATCGAGACCGCGCTCGGCGAAACGACCTCGCTCCGGCGGGGCTGGGGAGTCGAGGCGTCGCGGTTGGCGCTCGCCTACGCGCTGGACACACTGGAGCTGCACCGGGTGGAAGCCAAGGTCTACGCCTACAACATCCTCAGCATCAACGCGCTCCGCCGCAACGGCTTCCACCTGGAAGGCGCGCTGCGCGAGGCGCGG
>Ga0066710_100006785_pt1 | contig 10791 bp, 5 predicted proteins | sample GraSoiAngelo_159_FD_79666 | JGI IMG/M metagenome (GOLD analysis project Ga0066710, IMG submission 79666) | Grasslands soil microbial communities from the Angelo Coastal Reserve, California, USA - 14_1009_16_40cm | ecosystem: Environmental > Terrestrial > Soil > Grasslands | place: USA...
CATGGACCGCGAGGTCGACGGGGCGGTGCGCGCCGCCCTGCGCGCCGCCGAGCGGCTGGGGGCGCGGGTCGGCGAGATCTCGCTGCCGCACACGGAGTACGCCATCCCGACCTACTACATCGTGGCCACGGCCGAGGCCAGCAGCAACCTGGCGCGCTACGACGGCGTGCGCTACGGCCTGCGCGCGGCGGGGAGCGAGGACCTGGCCAGCCTCTACGTGCGCACCCGGCGCGCCGGCTTCGGTGCGGAAGTGAAGCGGCGCATCATGCTCGGGACGTATGTGCTGTCCGCCGGGTACTACGACGCCTACTACCTCAAGGCGCAGAAGGTGCGCACGCTCATCCGCCGTGACTTCGAGAAGGCTTTCGAGCAGGTGGACGCGATCGTCACGCCCACCACCCCCACCGCGGCGTTCCGCTTCGGTGAGAAGGTGGACGACCCGCTGTCGATGTACCTTTCGGACATCTTCACGGTCACCATCAACCTGGCGGGCCTGCCCGCGATCTCCATCCCCTGCGGGCTCACCAAGGATCGGCTGCCGATCGGCCTGCAAATCGTCGGGCGGCGCTTCGACGAGGAAACGATCTTCCGCCTGGCCGCGGCGCTGGGGGCGGAGCTGAAGTTTCGCGACAACCGCCCCGCCGTCGCCGGAGACCGGTGACTCCGGCCCGTCCCCGGCGCGCCGCGCTCCTCGTCGCGGGCGCGGCCGCGCTCGGCGCCTTTCTCGCCGTGCGTCCCGCCGCCGCGTCGGGAGGCTCCGGACGGAGTCCCCGCGATGCCAAGCCCGCCACGCGCCTGGATCCTCCCACGGCCGCCTCGGCCCCGAGGGAGCCTCTCCTCGTACCGGGGGAGAGCGCCGTGCTGAGTTCGGGGCGCGACCTGGTGCTCGAGGTGAAGATCGCTCCGCGTGACACCTACGCCTCGCTGGGGCAGAAGTACCTCGTCGATCTCCGGTCCCTGGACGCCGTGCGGTCGCTGAACGGCGAGAAGCTGCCGGCCCCCGGGGGCCGGGTCGCCATTCCGTACGAGACCCTCAATGACGACTACAAGATCCGGGTCTTCTCCTACCTCTTCCCGGCGGACGGCCCGCGTGGCGGCGCCTGGGTCCATCGCGTCGGGGCCGGCCGCCTCCGGACTCCGGACGAGAGCCTCTGGCGTCTGGCGCTCTGGCTCACGGGCCGCGGCGAAAACTTCCCGGCTCTCGCCGACACGAACGGCATGCCGGACCTGACGCCGCGGCACGGTCAGGAGATCGTCGTCCCGGGTTCGCTACTGCTTCCTCCCTTCGCTCGCCTGACCGCCTCGAGCGCGGCCGCGGTCGCGCAGCAACCGGTCACCTCCGGCGGTTCGGCGGGCGCCAACGACGGCGCAGGCGACGGGGACGAGGACGACTTCACCGAGGCGCCGCCCGATTCGGAGCCGGCCGAGGCGGGGCCCACGGTGCCGCTGCCGCCCGCCGAGGCGCCGATGGCCGAAGGCGCCGACCAGCTGACTTACGGCTCCGACAAGGAGGGACGCTTCGCGTCCTACCACCTGAAGCGGGGCGAGGCGCTCTACTCTGCGGTGGTGGTGCGCTACACCGGCCAGGTGGACGCGCAGGACGTGAACGACCTGGCGCGGCGCATCGCGGCCCGGAGCGGTATCAGGGACGTGACCGGCATCCCGGTCGGGTTCAAGGTCAAGATCCCCCTCGACGAGCTGCTCCCCGAGTACCTGCCGCGGGACGATCCGCGCCGGCAGACCTGGGAGCGCAGCCAGGCCGAGGTGGCGCGCTACACCAACCGGGCCAGGAGCCAGAATCTCCAGGGCGTGGCGGTGATCCTGGACGCGGGGCACGGCGGGCGCGACCAGGGAGCGGCCCACAACGGCATCTGGGAGCACGACTACGTCTACGACATCCTCTGCCGCATCAAGGAGAGGCTCGAGAAGGACACCGGGGCGCGGGTCCTGCCCACGATCAAGGACCGGCAGGAGGGGTACGCGATCAGGGACAGCACGCGCCTGAGGCGCAGCCAGGCCGAGGTCCTGCTGACCGATCCGCCTTTCCCGCTGCGCGAGGCGGTGCCCAGCGTGAACCTGCGCTGGTACCTGTCGAACTCCTACTACCGCCGCCTGCTCGCCGAAGGGATCGACCCGCTCAAGGTGGTCTTCACCAGCCTGCACGCCGACGCCCGGCACCCGTCTCTCGGCGGGGCCATGATCTACGTCCCGGGGGAAGAGTACCGGCGCGGCCGCTACGGCCACGGCGGGCCGGTCTACGCCAGCCACCGCGAGGTGCGCGAGCAACCGTACGTGAGCTTCACCCGGGCCGAGCGCGAGCGGGCGGAGGGCCTGTCGCGGCAGTTCGCGGAGGCCCTGCTGACCGCCTTCCGGCGGCAGGGTGTCTCGGTGCACCCCTACGGCCCGGTGCGCGAGCGCATCATCAGGCGCCGCCGCTCCTGGGTCCCGGCGGTCCTGCGCTGCAACGAGGTGCCGGTCGAGGTCCTCATCGAGGTCAGCAACCTGAGCAACCCAGCCGACAGCCGCCTGCTCGCCGACCCGTCCTACCGCCAGAGAGTGGCCGATGCCTACGTCGAGGCGCTGCAGCGCTACTACGGAGGGTCGCCGGCACCCGCCCCCGGCAGCCTCTCCTCGAAGGGCCATTGAAGCCTCGCCCGCCGGTCCCTATATTTGACTTCCGGCACTCGGTTGAGGCATAGTCACCGACCTTTCACAATGCGGAAAGGCGCGCCAGGCGTGGAAAAGCCGGGGACGCGCCCAAGGACCGGAGACCCCACCAGCATGTCGTACACCGCGAGCGAAGCCCCGCGCCCGGCGCCGGGCGGGGCGCTGGCCGAGCAGAGGGACTTCCCGCTCGGCCTCCCGGGATTCACCTACGCCGACCTGCACGACGCCCGTCGGCTCGCCGATCTGCAGCGGGAGTTCGAACGCGCGCTCGAGGCGGCCGACGGCGCCCTGTACGCCGCCTACGAGTCGTACCGACGCGATCCCGAGGCTCTCGGACCGGTCGAACTCTCTAACCTTTTGATTCGCCTCGCCGCGCAGATCAGCCGGTTCGTCGGCCGGCTGTTCCGGATCGAGGACGAACAGCGACGGGCGGCCGAGAACGCGCGCGCGCAGGATCCCGTCTTCGTCTTCAAGCGCGACTTCCTGCAGAGGCGCGCCTTCAGGCGCTACGCCTCGGGACAGGCGCCACCGGAGGGATACGCGGTCCTGGACCAGCGCATCCGGGAGGTGCGCCGGGCCCTCTTCCCCGCGCTCGACTTCTCGGTCGATGGGGAGCTGGCCACCGCCCGCATGGTCGTCGATCTGATGGCGGTCGAGACGGACCTGGCCGCGCAGGCACGACAGGGAGGCGCGCCACGCGCCGGCGAGCCGGCCGCCCGCGCCCTCGAAGCGGTGCGCGCCGGCCTCCGGGCCCATCCCGGCCTGCTCCCCGAGCCGCCGGACGGCTGGGGCGAAGACGTGCCAGGCGACCTGGCGCGCGTCGAGCGGCTGCTCGCGCTCCTCGAGGACTGGTCGGTCGCCCGCGCGCTCGATGCGGAGGGACGGAAGGAGATCGCGACCTGGGTGTCGTACCACCAGCCCGAGGACCTCGACTACCAGCACCTGGTGCGCACCGAGCATCCCAACCCCGAAATCCCCGGGATGGTCCGCGGTCCCGCCGACCGGATGCGACGGCGCGACGGGTTCCGCCTGACCGACCGTCGCATGAGCCCGCGCGAGATCCTCGACCAGGCGCACTACTGCGTCCTGTGCCACGACCGCGACAAGGATTCCTGCTCCAAGGGGCTGCGGGGCAAGGAGCCGGGCTTCAAGAAGAACCCCCTGGGGATCAGCCTGCCGGGCTGCCCGCTCGACGAGAAGATCTCCGAGGCGCATTTCCTCAAGCGCCAGGGCGACTCCCTCGGGGCGCTCGCGGCGATCTGCCTCGACAACCCGATGTGCCCGGGCACCGGGCACCGCATCTGCAACGACTGCATGAAGGCCTGCATCTACCAGAAGCAGGAGCCGGTCAACATCCCGCAGATCGAGACCGGCGTCCTGACCGACGTCCTCGCTCTTCCCTACGGCTTCGAGATCTGGGGCCTCCTGACCCGCTGGAATCCGCTCAACGTGAGACGTCCCTTCCCGCTCGCCTACAACGGCCGCAACGTGCTCGTGGTCGGACTCGGCCCCGCGGGGTACACCCTGGCCCACTATCTGGTCAACGAGGGGTTCGGCGTGGTCGGGATCGACGGGCTGAAGATCGAACCTCTGCCCGCGGATCTGACCGGAGCCGACGGGCTGCCGCCGCGGCCGATCCGCGACGTCCGCGAGCTGACCTGCGAGCTGGACGAGCGGCGGCTGGCCGGATTCGGAGGGGTCTCCGAGTACGGCATCACCGTCCGCTGGGACAAGAACTTCCTGACCATGATCCATGTCTGCCTGGCGCGCCGGCGCAAGATGCGCTTTTACGGCGGCGTGCGCTTCGGCGGCACGCTGACCGTCGAGCAGGCGTGGGAATCCGGCTTCGACCACATCGCCATCGCCGCGGGCGCCGGGCGGCCGACCATCATCGACATGAAGAACAACGTCATCAACGGCGTGCGCAAGGCCTCCGACTTCCTGATGGCCTTGCAGCTGACCGGCGCCTTCAAGCACAACGCCCTCGCCAACCTCGACGCGCGACTGCCGGCGATCGTGGTCGGCGGCGGGCTCACCGCGATCGATTCCGCCACCGAGCTGATGGCCTACTACCCGGTGCAGGTGGAAAAGATGCTGGAGCGCTTCGAGGCGCTGGCGCGCTCGATCGGCGAGGACCGGGTCTGGGCCCAGTACACGGCCGAGGAGCGCGATCGCCTGCACACCTACCTGCGGCACGGGCGCGCCATCCGGGAGGAGCGCGAGCGGGCACGGCAGAAGGGTGAGCCGCCGAACTTCGCCCCCCTGGTCGAATCCTGGGGCGGGGTGACCATCGCGTACCGCAAGGAGATGGCCGACTCCCCCGCCTACCGCCTGAACCACGAGGAGGTGGTGAAGGCCCTCGAGGAGGGGATCCGCTTCGTCGGCTGCCTCGATCCGGAGGAGGCGGTGCCGGACAGCCAGGGGAGCCTGCGCGAGGTGGTCTTCAAGAGGATGCGCAAGGTGGAGGGGGAGCGCTGGGTGGACAGCGGCGAGCGGGTGCGCCTGCAGGCGCGCACGCTCCTGGTCGCGGCCGGCACGAGCCCCAACGTCACCTACGAGAAGGAGTACCCCGGGTCCTTCGAGCTCGACGACCGCAAACAGTTCTTCCGCTCGCATCGGGCCGAGCGCCTGGCCGACGGGTCGATCCGCCTGGTGCCGGCGGCGCGCGGCGAGGGTGGCGGCTTCTTCACCTCCTACAACAAGGACGGTCGCCTGGTCTCCTACTTCGGCGACAACCACCCCCAGTACGCCGGCAACGTCGTCAAGGCGATGGCCTCGGCGAAGTTCGGATTCCCCCACATCGCGTCCCTGTACGCGGAGGAGATCGCCCGCCTCGACCCGCGCGACCAGGAGGCGCGCGACGCGCGCCTGCGCTCGTTCTTCAGGAGGCTCGACGACGAGCTGGTGGCGCGCGTGGTCGAGGTGCACCGCCTCACCCCGACCATCATCGAGGTCATCGTGCGCGCCCCGCAGGCGGCGCGCAACTTCCGCCCGGGGCAGTTCTTCCGACTGCAGAACTACGAGGCCTGCGCGCCGCGCCCGCTCGGCCACCCGCTGCTGATGGAGCCGCTGGCGCTCACCGGCGCGTGGGTCGATCGCGAGCGGGGGCTCCTGAGCCTCATCGCCCTCGAGCTGGGCGTCTCCTCGCGGTTGTGCGGCCTCCTGAAGACGGGTGAGCCGGTCGTCGTCATGGGGCCGACCGGCGCCCCCACCGAGATCCCCCCCAAGTCGACCATCCTCCTGGCCGGCGGCGGGCTGGGGAACGCGGTCCTCTTCTCGATCGCCAAGGAGGCGAAGGAGCGCGGCTGCCGCGTGATCTACTTCGCGGGATACAAGAAGGGGGAGGATCTCTTCAAGCGCGAGGAGATCGAAGAGGCCACCGGCATCGTCGTCTGGAGCGTGGACAAGGGGGCCGCCATTCCGGCCCGCCGCCCGCAGGACCGCGTCTTCGTGGGCAACATCGTGCAGGCGATGCTGGCCTACGCGGAGGGCAAGCTGGGCCCGGCCCCGATCCCGTTGCAGGAGGTCGACCGCGTCATCGCCATCGGCTCCGACCGCATGATGGCGGCGGTGGCCAAGGCCCGGCACGAGGTCCTCGCGCCCTTCCTCAAGCCGGACCACGTCGGGATCGGCTCGATCAACTCTCCCATGCAGTGCATGATGAAGGAAGTCTGCGCCCAGTGCCTGCAGAAGCACGTGGACCCTGCGACCGGCAAGGAGAGCCGCATCGTCTTCTCGTGCTTCAACCAGGATCAGCCGCTCGACTGCGTGGACTGGAAGCACCTGCACCAGCGTCTGCAGCAGAACACCGTGCAGGAGAAGCTCAGCGCCCTGTGGCTGGACCACCTCCTGGCCCCGGCGACCGCGACCGTCCACTGACGCCTGCTTCACCGAGAAGCCTCTCGCGGATCAGCGAGACGGGGATCGATCCCAGCGACAGCAACCGGTCGTGGAACTCCCGCAGCGAGAAGCTCCCGCCGCGCAGGCGCCGGACCTCTTCCCGCAGGCCGAGGATGGCGTGCTTGCCGGTCGCATACGCCAGAGGCTGGGTGGCGGTGCGCGCGTAGCGCAACGCCTCGCCGCGCGCGGTCGGCACCTCGAGGCGGGCCACCTCGTGCAGCATGCCAATCGCCTCCTCGATCGCCATGCCGCGTGTCTGGATCCCCACGTCGATGACCACCCGGCAGGCCCGCCACAGCTCGTCCTTCAGTTGCAGCACCCGCGTGCGGGGGTCTTCGAGAAAGCCCTGTTCCCCCATCATCTGTTCGCAGTAGAAGGCCCAGCCCTCGACCAGGACCGGCGTGGTGAAGACCCGCCGGACCTTGGATCGGATCTGGTTCGCCACCGTCAGTTGGAGGTGGTGCCCGGGGTAGGCCTCGTGCGCCACGGTGAGCGGGATGCCCGCGGCGAGATGCTCCCCGAGCCACGCTTCCTGCTCCTGGGGCGTCGCCTCGTCCTCGGGAGGAGTCACCCAGAAGAGGCCGTCCTGGTTCGCCTCGAACGGTCCGGGCGGGAGGTAGGCGGCGAACGGGGAGATGCTCCGCTGGAACGGTGGGGTCTCGACGACGTTCAGCCTTTCGCCCGGCGGCAGGCTGGCCACCCCTCGATCCTTGACGAAATCCCTGGCCCGCAGCACTTCCCGGCGGTAACCGGCCAGGAAGTCCCGGCGCGCGGGATGATCCTGCTTCCAGGCGGCCACCAGCTCCTGCCAGGAACGCGACGGATCGACGGTGCGCGCGGCCGACACGAGGCGTTCCTGCGTGCGCGCCACCAGGTCGGAGCCGAAGTCGTGCAGGGCGTCGGCATCGAGATCGAGCCCGTGGTGCGCCCGCACCAGGAAGTCGAACAGGCCGCGCCCGATGGCGAACGACCCGCCGGCGCGGCCCGCGAGGCGCCCGGCGAGAAGGCGCCCGAAGGTCTCCAGCGCCTGCGTCGCCTCCCGGATCGCCTCGGCGAGCTCACGGCCGGCCGCGGCCGCCAGCGGCACGACCTCCCGATCCACGTCCGCGAGGAAGGTCAGGCTGCCGCGCAGCTGTTTCCGCGCGGAGACCAGCCAGGTTTCGGGGATCTCGCCCGGCTGAGAAAGGTTGGCCGCCGCCTGCCGCAACAGGCGCGGCACCTGCCGCAGACGGCTCGCGGCCAGGACGGCCCGCTCCGGCAGCGGCGCGAACTCGCGGTGCACCAGGTGGTAGATGCCGTACAGGATCTCGTCCAGGTAGACCGCCGGGTCCCGATAAGGCGCGCGCACCTCCTCGAGGAGGCGCGCCTCCACGTCGATCCCGTTTCCGAAGACCTTCGCGTCGAGGGCCTCGTCCTCGTCCAGGAGCGGGGACGACTCCAGGATCCGATCGAGGTCGCGCCGGAAGCTTCGCAACGCCTCGAGGCGCCAGGCGATGGCGTCGGGGTCGAAATCGGCCAGGCGATCGTCGCGATCATGCACCCCGACCGCCGTGGCGGTGGTCGGCGACGCATCCCAGAGGTAGTCGAAGTATCCGTCGATCAGGCGCGCCAGCGCTGGATTCATGGTCCCTTGGTCGTAGGCAGCCGAAAGCCGCGCGATTATACCGCGGGGTGAAGCGGTGCACCCTGCGGTCGCCGGGCACGGGTCCGGCGCCCGCAGGGCACGACGCTTCACCTCGGGTTTTCGTCGTCAGTGTATTGCCTCTACTCAGGCCGGGCGGCGCGGCGCCTTGACGGGGGAAAATCCGCTATGGAATAATCCCCCGCGTCGGGGCGCCGCGGCACGCGCGGCGCCGAAGGCACGCGACGTGTCACCCTGAGGGCCGTGGCCAGCCACTCTTCTCAAGCCTGGGGTTCATGAAGGTCCTCATCGTCGGTAGCGGAGCCCGCGAGCACGCGCTCGCCTGGAAGATCCGCAGCAGCCCCCTCGTCAAGGAGCTCTACATCGCGCCCGGGAACGTCGGCATGGCTCGCCTCGGGCATCGCGTGCCGATCGACCCGTCGTCCATCGTCGAGCTGGCCGACTTCGCGGCCTCGATCAAGATCGACCTCACCGTGATCGGCCCCGAGCTGCCTCTCACCCTCGGCATCGCGGACGAGTTCCAGAAGCGCGACCTGGCGATCTTCGGCGCCAGCAAGGCCGCCGCGGAGATCGAGGGCAGCAAGGTCTTCGCCAAGGAATTCATGGCGAAGCACAAGATCCCCACGGCCGATTACGAGGTCGCCTCCACTCCCGCGCAGGCCAGGGCCTTCCTCAAGAAACGGAAAGACGGCTACCCGGTGGTCCTGAAGGCGGACGGCCTGGCCGGTGGCAAGGGAGTCGTGGTGGCCAAGGACAAGAAGGAGGCGGACCAGGCGATCGAAGCGATGCTGGTCGAGCGGCGCTTCGGATCGGCCGCCGACCGGGTCGTGATCGAGGAATGCCTGAGCGGGCGGGAGGCGTCGTTCTTCGCCCTGTCCGACGGCCAGCGCGTCCTTCCGCTGGTCACCTGCCAGGATTACAAGCGACTGCAGGACGCCGACGCCGGCCCCAATACCGGGGGCATGGGCGGCTACTCCCCTTCGGTGCACATCGACGCCGAGACCTTCAAGGACATCATGGAAGGGATCCTCAAGCCGACCGTGGCCGGCCTGGCGGAGGCAGGGCGACCCTACCGCGGCGTCCTCTACGTTGGACTGATGCTGACCGATGACGGTCCCCGCGTGCTCGAATTCAACGCCCGCTTCGGCGATCCCGAAGCGGAGCTGATCGTCGTGCGCATGAAGAGCGACCTCGTGCCGGTGCTGCAGGCCACCCTCGCGGAGCGCCTGGACGAGGTGGCGATCGAATGGCTCAAGGCCCGCTCGGTGGCGGTGGTGCTGGCCGCGGGGGGGTATCCCGGCGAGCACGCCTCCGGGAACAAGATCAGCGGCATCGAGGCGGCCGATGCGCTGGAGGGGGTGCAGGTCTTCCACGCCGGCACGCAGGTGAAGGAGGGTGCCTTCGTCACCGCCGGGGGGAGGGTCCTGGCGGTGACCGCCGTCGGGGGATCCTTCGCCGAGGCGGCCGGTCGCTGCTACGGCGGCGCCGAGGCGATCACCTTCGAGGGCAAGCACTTCCGCAAGGACATCGCGCGGGACGCCCTGGAAGCCATGTCCCACAAGGTCTAGGAGTCACCCGGGCGCCGGGGCGCGCCGGGTCGCTGCTCCATCTCCGCAGAGGCATGCCCCGTTTCCTTGAGGGGCCCCGGGCGGCGTACTAGAATCAACCTGTCACTGGAGGCTCCGCTTGAATCAGCCGCCGCGCCGCGAAAACCGGATCTTCGAGCTGCTCAGGGTCTATCACCGCTCCCGCGAGAACATCCGCGTGCTCCTCGACATGAGCGACATGGCGCTGTACGAAAAGATGGGCTTCATCGACGCCTGGCAGGAGGAGATGGCCGAGTTCTTCGCCCAGAACGGCTATTGCTTCGCCTGCAACCGCCTGCTCGATCGCTGCGGCTGCGAGGAGCCGCTGCGGCCCCGCGCCCAGCGCACCTCCGCCTGACCGATCCGGACTTCCCGCGGCCCCTCTCTGCTACAATCACGCCTCGTCGTGGGCGGCCCGCACCCCAGGCGCGGCACGCCGAGGAGGAACGGTGGCCAGACGCTCCGGCAGCAAGGCGACCCGGTCGCGCGACAAGCGGTCCCTCAAGGTCTGGGTGGCGATGGGCAGCGACAGCGACCTCCCGATCATGGAGGAGGCCGTCAAGGTCCTGAACGAGTTCGGCATCCCCTGTGAAGTCGACGTGACCTCGGCGCACCGCACCCCCGAGGCCACGGCGCGTTACGCCCGCACGGCCGAGGAGCGTGGCTTCGGGGTCATCATCGTCGGGGCGGGACACGCCGCCCACCTCGGCGGCGCGGTCGCGGCCAACACCACCCTGCCGGTCATCGCGGTGCCGCTCCCCTCCTCCTCGCTGCAGGGTCTCGACGCGCTGCTGTCGACGGTCCAGATGCCGGGAGGCGTCCCGGTGGCCTGCATGGCCATCGGCAAGTCCGGGGCGATGAACGCCGGCCTCTTCGCGGCGCAGATCCTGGCGACGCGCGATCCCGAGCTGCGCAGGCGCCTGCAGCGGCACAAGGCGAGCATGGCCGACAAGGTCCTCGAGAAGAACCGCACGCTGAAGAACGCCGCCGCCGAAG
>Ga0066710_100006786_pt1 | contig 10791 bp, 8 predicted proteins | sample GraSoiAngelo_159_FD_79666 | JGI IMG/M metagenome (GOLD analysis project Ga0066710, IMG submission 79666) | Grasslands soil microbial communities from the Angelo Coastal Reserve, California, USA - 14_1009_16_40cm | ecosystem: Environmental > Terrestrial > Soil > Grasslands | place: USA...
GTCGCTGGCCGAATTCTTCCAGACCGACGCCGCCATCAACCAGGGGAACTCGGGCGGGCCGATGTTCAACCTGAAGGGGCAGGTGATCGGCATCGTGAGCCACATCATCACCCAGTCGGGCGGCTCCGAAGGGCTGGGGTTCGCCGTCACCTCCAACATGGCGCGCCAGCTCACCCTCGAGGAGAAGAGCATGTGGAACGGCCTCGAAGGGTACCTTCTGCAGGGGGAGATGGCGCAGGTGTTCAACCTTCCCCCGCCGGGCGTCGGCCTGCTCGTGCAGCGGGTGGCGGAGGGCTCGCCGGCCGCGCGCATCGGCCTGAAGCCCGGCACGCTCCGGGCCACCATCGGGGACGAGGACCTGATCGTCGGCGGGGACGTCATCCTGTCGGTGCAGGGGATCTCGCTCGGCACGCCGGGGAACTACGACACGATCCGCCGCGTCATGAGCGAGAGCCGGCCGGGGGACAAGGTCACCGTCACCGTCCTGCGCAAGGGAGAGACGTTGGAGCTCACGGGAATCCGGCAGCGTTGAGCCGCGCCGGAGGGGCGTTGCCGCTCGCCCTCGCGACCCTGGCCGCCGGCGCCGACACCTTCTTCGGCCCCCTGTACGTCGCCTTCGGCGCGGCGGACGGCGGCCACCAGGCCCTCTACCTGTCGATGGGACGCTCGTTCGGCGGCCCGGGCCTCTTCGGCGCTTCGGGCCGCTGAGGGTCCTGCATCAGCTGGCGCACGTCGCGCGGCGGGATGGTGCCGAAGGACAGGAGCCGTTCGTTGAAGGCGCGCAGGTCGAAGGCGGAGCCGGCCTGCCGGCGCGCCGCGTTCAGCAGCTCCTCCAGCTCCGTCGATCCGACGAAGTAGGTCGAGAGCTGCGTCGAGCTGACCTTGGCCCGGCGCAGCTTGCCGCGCGCCTCGGCCTCCTCCTGGAAGCCGAGCCGCTGCATGATGTCCAGGGCCCAGCGGTCGGCCTCCTCCTCGCCTATCGCCGTGGTGTGCAGGCGGGCGTCCAGGATGGCGTTGATCGGCACGCGCAGCTTCTGCTTCAGGTGCACCAGGAGGTTCTCGCTCTCCGCGCCCGCGTAGCCGGCGTCGAACATCTCGCGCTCGGCCAGAACCGCCCACCCTTCGGCGAACGTCCCCGAGGCGAACACCTTCTTGTAGATCGTCGCCATCGGAGAGTGGAGCGCGTACCAGTGCTGCACGTAGTGCCCCGGGAAGGCCTCGTGGATGGTCAGGCCCTGCAGGGCGTAGATGTTGTACTCGCGGAAGAAGGAGGCCTCGATCTCCCTGTCCCTCTCGGGCGACCCGCCCCGCGGCACCGAGGAGATCCAGTACGACTTCTTGAGGTCCGGCTCGAGGACCGGCGGCGGATTGAAGAAGGCGACCGCGATGCCGTCCATGAAGCCGGGAGTCGGCTCGACCACGAAGTTGTCGTCGTCCGGGGGCAGGCCGATCACGTTCGCCTTGCGGATGAAGACCTTGGCGCGCTCGACGCAGGCGCGGGCGTCGGCGAAGAGAGACTCGCGCGTGGAATGGCGCCTGGTGACCTCTCCCAGCACCTCTCCGACCACCGCGTTGATCCGCTCTTCGCCCGTTTCGGCGTGGCGGTGGTCCGGGAAGAGCTTCGCGTGCAGCGGCGTGGCGACCTCCAGCATCCGGCGGCGGTCCGCCGCGAGCCGCTCCTGGGCCTGGCGCAGGATCTCCTCCGGGGTCATCGAGGACTGCAGGGTGAAGCGCAGCTTCTTCGTCCAGAGATCCTTGCCCAGGCGCCAGTCGCCCTTGGAGCGGGGCAGGAGGTCCGCCTCGAGCCAGGTCTGGAACTCGCGCAGCGCCGCGATGACCCGCCGGTCCTCGCGCTCGAGATCCTTCCGGATGCCGGGGGCGCGGGCGAAGAGGGGCGGCGCCGCGTTCTCGAAGAAGTCGAGGGTGCCGGCGTTGGTGTGCAGGACCAGGTCGGTGATGACGCGCGGCGGGTCATGGAGGTTCTTGCGGGCCGCCGCCAGGAACGAGGGGATCCGCCGCATGCGCGACAGGAGCGCCTCGAGCCTCTGCGGCCACGTCGGGGAGGAGGCGTCCTGCAGCGTGAGATAGAGCGTGGCGTGCCCGAGGAGGTCGACGTAGGACTGCGGGTCCCACTCGTGCGGCCGCAGCTCCGCGAAGGTGAACAGGGTCCCTTCGACGTCGTTGAGGACCAGGGCGTAGTCGATCCGGGCGCTGGCCGACAGCCGGGCAGGCTCGACGGCCGCGAGCTCCGCCCGGTAGCGGCGCGCCAGATCCAGCTTGTCCCGCACTCCCTCGGGAGTGAAGTCCTCGAGCAGGCCGTCGTAGGCGTGGTAGCCGAGGACCGTGGCGTTCGTCGGGTAGGCACGCGAGGACTCGTCCAGGTAGCGGTCGGCGATGGTGTAGAAGGCGAGATCGGGGCCTCTGGCGCCCTCCGGAATGCCGCCGGGGAAGCGGGACGGGGGCAGGGCGTCCTGGGCCATCAGGCCGCCCCGGGCGCCGCCGCACGGCGCTGCGAGGCTGACGGCCAGAAGGAACGCACCCGCCGCCGGCCCGGGCGGCAGGGCACCGAAGCGCCGGCGCGCGTCGGAAAACATGCGGCACCTCTCCGGGGATCGTTCCTGGTTGCGCGGATCATCGGATCGCCCTCGGTCGGCGGGACGCTACCACAAGGCGGCCCGGCGCCGAGCCACCATTCTATTGCCGGGAGGGGCGGCGCGGTCCCTGGGCGATGCGGCCGGCGGCCGGGCGATCGACGATAAAGATGAGGGCTCCCGTCCGCGGGCGGATCAGCTGGGCGGGATAGGGATCGGGACCAGGCTCGTCCTCGAGGACGACGCGCACGATCTCAGCCTTCTCCGCTCCGCTCACCAGGAAGAGCACGCGCGCCGCGTGGTTGAGCACCGGGATCGTCAGCGTGATGCGGTGGCTCCTGAGCGAATCGATCCAGGGCGCGACGGCGAGACGCCCGGTCTCGCGCAGCGCCTCGCTGCCGGGGAAGAGCGAGGCGGTGTGGCCGTCCTTCCCGAGGCCGAGCAGGACGAGGTCGAAGCGCGGCCAGGCGCCGGGGCCGGCCCGGAAATGGGCCCGCAGGTCGGCCTCGTACTCCTCGGCCGCCCTGCGCGCTTCGGGCTCCTCCCCCTTGATCCGGTGCACGTTGCCTTCCGGGATCGGCACCCTGGAGAGGAGCGCCTCGCGGGCCATGCGGTAGTTGCTGTCCGGGTGGCCCGGGGGCACGGGGCGCTCGTCGCCCCAGAAGACGTGCGCCTTGTCCCAGGCGACCATGCCCCGGAAGAGGCCGCGCGCCCCCTCGCCGGCGAGCGCCTGGTACAGGCCCCGGGGAGTCGAGCCGCCCGCCAGGGCGACCGAGAAGAGGCCGCGCCGGCGCACCGCATCGGCCGCCGCGCGGACGAACTCGCCGGCCCCGGCCCGGGCCAGCTCTTCGGGATCGGAAACGATGCGCAGGTCGGATCGCGCGGCCATCGCGAGCGCCATTAGACCACGAACCGGCCCGGGGGCCTCCGAAGCGTCCGCCGGCGCGCCGGCCCTCAGGTCTGGTCCCAGCGCAGGCCGCCGCGCAGGAGCCCCGTCGTCGCCTCGGCCGGCAGCGGATGGCCGAAGTAGAAACCCTGCGTCCGGTCGCACTCGTGCCGGCGCAGGAAGGAGACCTGGTCGGTCGTCTCGACACCGACCGCGACGACCTGGAGCTGCAGCGTGTGCGCCATGGCGATCACGGCGCGCACCGTGGAGGCGCCGTGGTCGTCCCCGGCCGCGACTCCGTTGATGAGCGAGGGATCGATCTTCAGCGAGTTGAACGGGAAGCGCATCAGGTGGCTGAGGGAGGCCAGACCGGTGCCGAAGCCGTCGATCGACAGCCCGATGCCCGCCTGCCGCAGATCCCGGAAGGTCCGCAGGGAGTCCTCCTGGTTGCGCAGCACGCTGCCCTCGGTGAACTCGAAATCCAGGCGGAGAGGTTCGATGCCGTGGTCCTGGAGGGCCTTCGAGGCCCGGGCCACCAGGCTTCCCTCGTGCAGCTCGCGGCCCGTGACGTTCACCGAGACCCCGAGCTCGGGCAGGCCCTCGCCCCGCCAGGCCTGCATCTGGGCGCAGACGTTCTTCAGGACCCATCCGCTGATCGGGATCACCAGACCGGTCCGTTCGGCGACCGGGATGAACTCGGCCGGCGGGACGAGCCCCAGCTCGGGGTGACGCCAGCGCAGCAGCGCCTCGAAGCCGGTGAGGGTGCCGGAGCGGAGGTCGACCTGGGGCTGGTAGTGCAGGTCGAGCTGCTCGCGCTCCAGGGCGTGCTGCAGATCACGCGCCAGCCTGGCCCGCTTGGAGGCCTGCATGTAGACCGCGGGCACGAAGAACTCGTGGATGTTGCCGCCGTGCTGCTTGGCGCGGTACATGGCCGCGTCGGCGTTCCTGAGGAGGGTCTCTGCGTCCTGGCCGTCGGCCGGGTAGAGGCTGATCCCCATGCTGGCCGTGACTTCGGTGTTGCGCCCGGCGAGGTCGAACGTGGCGGCCAGCATGTGGAAGATCTTCTCGGCGAAGCGGATGACGTCCTCGATGCGGTCCACCTCCGGAAGGATCACGGCGAACTCGTCCCCGCCGAGGCGCGCCACCGTGTCGCTGGCCCGCGTCGAGGCCCGCAGGCGCACGGCGACCAGCTTGAGCAACCGGTCCCCCTCCTCGTGCCCCAGGGTGTCGTTGATCGCCTTGAAACGGTCGAGGTCGAGGAACAGCAGAGCGAGAATCTGACGGTTGCGCTGGGTCCGCGCCACCGCCTGGTCCAGGCGGTCCAGGAACAGACGGCGGTTCGGGAGGCCGGTCAGCGGGTCGTGGTGGGCGAGGTGGTTCATCGACTGCTCCATCCGCTTGCGCTCGATGGCATAGCGGATCGAGCGTGCCAGGAGTTCGCCGCTCTCGCGTCCCTTGATCAGGTAGTCCTGGGCGCCGCACTGCACCGCCTGCACGGCCAGTCTCTCGTCCTGGTGGCCGCTCAGCACCACGATCGGGATCGCCGGCGCCGCGTTCTTGATCGGGTCGACCGCCTCCAGGCCGTAGGCGTCGGGGAGCCCCAGATCGAGCAGGACGGCATCGAAGCCGTCCTGCCCGAGGCAGCGCACCGCCTCGCTGAGCCTCGTGACGTGGGTGATTTCGAACGGGGCGGACCCCGCCTCCTGCAGGAGCTCGCGCACCATCCTGGCGTCACCTGGATTGTCTTCGACGAGGAGGAGGCGGATCATAGCCGCGCCCGCTGCGAAAACCTTTCAGGCGTCATGTCGGGGCCCCGCTCCCCCGGGCGGCCGGCCGTCGGATCGGCCCGCGCGGGGCCGGTCAGTGCGAAGAGGATCCGCCTGTCCCTTGTCCGAGCCGCATGTCCGCGATCGGACTCGATGAGGTGAATTCTGAGGTGGACCGCGCGAAATGTAAATAAGGTGCAACCCGCAGTCCATCAGGTATTCACCCGATGGCGCTCCGAGGGGGCGGCTGGAGCGGACCGAGGCAGGATGCGGGGCGCCGGGCCGGGCAGGCGGGGGCTTCGAGGATCTCCTAGCGCAGGGTCTTGAGGATCTCGCGCGCGGCGTTGGCGCCCGAGGCGCCGGTGACGCCGACGCCGGGGTGCGTCCCCGAGCCGCACAGGTACAGCCCCTTGACCGGCGTCGCGTAGCGCGCCCAGCCGAGCAGGGGGCGCATCGTGAAGAGCTGATCGAGCGCGAGCTCCCCGTGGTAAATGTGGCCGCCGGTCAGGGCGTAGGTGTCTTCCAGATCGCGCGGGGTGATCACCTGGCGCTTGAGGATGCGGCCGGGCAGGTCGGGGGCATAGGCCGCCAACGTCTTCACGACGGTGTCGCCCAGCTCCTCCCGCCGGCCGCTCCAGTCCCCGGTCTTCAGCCGGAAGGGGGCGAACTGCGCGCAGATCGACATGACGTGCTGGCCTGAAGGAGCGAGCGACGGATCGGAGAGGGAAGGGATGGTGGCGTCGAGGTAGGGCCGCTTCGAGAAATCGCCGTACTTCGCGTCGTCGAAGGCGCGCTCGAGATAGTCGATCTCCGGCCCGATGTGGATCCGCCCCGCCAGGGCTCCGGCGCCCCGGGCGCCGCCCGTTTCCTTGAGGGCCGTGAAGGACGGCAGGCCGGACAGCGCCAGGTTCACCTTCGCGACGTACCCGACCGAGCGGTAGTGCTGCAGCTTGGTGCGGAAGTCCGGCTGCAGGTGGACCGGATCGACGAGCGTCAGGAGCGTGCGCCGCGGGTCGGCGTTCGAGATCACCGCCCGGGCCGGAATCTCCTCGCCGCTCGCCAGCACGACCCCCGTGGCGGCGCCGTCCTTCACGCCGACGCGGGCCACCTCGGCCCCGGTGCGGATCTCGGCGCCGGCCTGCCTCGCCGCCGAGGCCATCGCCTGGGTCAACGCGCCCATCCCGCCGCGCACGAAGGTCACGCCGCCCGCGGCGTCGCCGCCCTCGGCCGCGGCGCGCAGCAGGAGCGCGGCGCCGGTCCCGGCCGACCACGGGCCCAGGAAGCTGCCGAAGATCCCGCGTCCCGCCAGCGTGCCGCGCAGGAGCTCGGTCTCGAACCACTCGGCGACGAGGTCGGCGACCGCCATCGGGCCCCAGCGCAGCAGGCGGAACATGTCCTTCTTTCCCAGGGCGCGGAATTTCCGGCCGGCCTTCAGCAGGCCCCAGAGGTCGCCGCCGGAGGGGGCGTCGACGGAGGGAGGGATCAGCGACTCCAGGTCCGCCAGGACGGACGCGATGCGCCCGAGGGCGCGATGGAACTCGGGGTACTTCTCGGCATCCTTGCGCGAGAACGCCGCGATCCCCTGCGCGGTCCGCCCCGGATCCCCGTAGAGCACGAGGGCCCTCCCGTCGGGCGCCGGCGCGAAGGCGCGCGCCTCCGGGGTGACGACCTGGAGGCCGTGCCGCTCGAGCCGCAGATCGCGGGCCACGTCGGCGCGCAGGGGCCCGGCGAGAGGAGCGAGGGTCGAGCACTTGAAGCCGGGGTGGAGGTCGTCGGTGATGGCCGCGCCGCCGACGACCGGCCGGCGCTCGAGGACCAGGGGCTTGCGCCCCGCGCGGGCCAGATAGAAGGCGGTCACCAGGCCGTTGTGGCCGCCACCGATGATGACGACGTCGCGCGGGGTGGCCATGGTTTACTAGATCGCCCCCTTCGCCCAGTCCTTGAGGATCTCCAGCGCCGCGATGCGGCCGTTGGCGCCCATGATGCCGCCTCCGGGATGGGTCGCCGAGCCGCACATGTAGAGGTTCTTGACCGGGGTGCGGTACTGCGCCCAGCCGGGGACCGGCCGCAGGAAGAAGAGCTGCTCGAGCGACAGCTCGCCCTGGAAGATGTTCCCTTCCGACAGGCCCCACTCGCGCTCCAGGTCGAGCGGCGTGACGACCTGCCGGTGTCGGATGATGCTCTTGATGTTCGGGGCGTACTCCGCGATCGTGTCGATCACCGTGTCGCCGAACGCCTCTTTCTGCCGGTCCCAGTCCTGCGGCCCTTCCTTGAGCTTGTAAGGCGCGTACTGCACGAAGCAGGACAGCACGTGCTTCCCGGGCGGCGCCACCGACGGATCGGTCAGGCTCGGGATGACCATGTCGATGTAAGGGCGGCGCGAGAACTGCCCGTACTTGGCGTCGTCGTAAGCGCGCTCCATGTACTCGACCGAGGGGGAGATCGAGATCGCGCCCCGCAGGTGGGCCCCGGGGCCGGGCAGGCACTTGAAATCAGGCAGCGCCTCGAGGGCCAGGTTGACCTTGCCCGAGGAGCCGCGGAACTTGTAGCGCCGCACCTCCTCGAGGAACTCGTCGGGGAGGTTGCCGGCCTCGATCATCTTGAGGAAGGTGTTGTTCGGATCGACGCTCGAGGAGAGGACGTCGGCGTACAGCTCGTCGCCGTTCTGCAGCGCCACGCCCGTCGCCTTCCCCCCCTTGACCAGGATGCGGGCGATGGGCGAGCGGGTCCGGATCTCGACGCCCGCCTCGCGGGCGGCGTCGGCGATGGCGTTCGAGATCGCCCCGGTGCCGCCGCGCGCGAAGCCCCAGGAGCGGAAGGCGCCGTCGATCTCTCCCATGTAGTGGTGCAGCAGCACGTAGGCGGTGCCGGGCGAGCGCACGCCGAGAAAGGTGCCGATGATCCCCGAGGCCGACATGGTCGCCTTGAGCACGTCGGTCTCGAACCACTGGTCCAGGAAGTCGATGGCGCTCATGGTCATCAGCTGGACCTGGTTGTACTTGTCCTGCCCGGAGAGAGCCTGGAAGCGGCGGCCCAGGAAGAGAAGCTTCATCAGCCCGCGCGGGTCGAGCGAGGTGGGATCGGGAGGCGTCATGCTGAGGATCGGCTTGACGAAGCGGCACATCTGCACCATCGCCTGCCCGAACTCCTCGTAGGCTTCGGCGTCGAGCTTCGAGTGCCGCCGCAGCTCGCGCACCGTCTTGCCGTGGTCGTTCACCCGCCAGAGGTGGTCGCCGTTCGGCATCGGAGTGAAGGTGCCGTCGAGCGGCAGGATCTCGAGCCCGTGGCGCGGCAGGTCCAGCTCGCGGATGATCTCCGGCCGCAGGAGGGACACGACGTAGGAGCAGACCGAGAACTTGAAGCCGGGGAAGACCTCCTCGGTCACGGCCGCGCCGCCGAGCACGTGGCGGCGCTCGAGGACCAGCACCTTCTTGCCGGCGCGGGCCAGGTAGGCGGCGTTGACCAGCCCGTTATGGCCCCCCCCGATGACAATCGCGTCGTACCTGGAGCCCATGCCCGCTCTCCCTCGGCGTGCGACACCATTCGCGTCTGGCGAAATGAGCGCACATTGTACGGATCGTGCCGGGCGCTGACAAGATGGAGAGTGGGGCCCCCCGCGGGTCATTTCACGAGCAGAAACGGGCGGCGCGCTCCGCGCTTGCGGGGCGCCGCGCCCCGCCGCTATAATGCCGCGCCCTGAACGAAGACAGCGATGGAGGAGGGACCGTGCCGATCGGGACCGCGGTTCACGAGAGGACCTTTCGACTCTGCGAGAGCCTGAACTACCGGGAATGGTCCGGCTATTACTGCGTGAGCGTCTATGAGACGCACCACGAGCACGAGTACAACGCCATCCGGAACGCCGCCGCCCTGATCGATCTCTCGCCCCTCTACAAGTACCACGTGAGCGGCAAGGACGCCCGCAAGCTCGTGGATCGCGTGGTGACGCGTGACATGGGTCGCGTCGCTCCGGGCCAGGTCGTCTACACGCCGTGGTGCGACGAGCAGGGGAAGGTGATCGACGACGGGACCATCCAGTGCCTGGCGGAGGACTCCTTCCGCTGGACCGCCGCCGACCCGACGCTGCGCTGGATCGCGCAGAACGCTCTGGGGATGGACGTGCGGGTGGAGGACGTCTCGGAGCGGATCGCGGCGCTGGCGCTGCAGGGCCCGACCTCGGCGCGCCTGTTGCGCAAGGTGGCGCAAGCCGACATCGACTCCCTGAAATACTTCCGCGTCACCCGCGGCGGCATCGCCGGCGTGCCGGTCGAGATCTCGCGCACCGGCTACACCGGCGATCTGGGGTACGAGATCTGGATACCCTGGAACGACGCCGTCAAGGTCTGGGACGCCCTGATGGAGGGGGGGCGGGAGTTCGACATCCACCCGACCGGGATGCTGGCGCTCGACGTGGCCCGCGTCGAGGCGGGCTTCCTGCTGATCGAGGTGGACTACACCAGCAGCCGCAAGGCGGTCATCGCGTCGCAGCGCTACAGTCCCGAGGAGATCGGCCTGGGCCGGCTGGTCGCGTTCGACAAGTCCCACTTCATCGGGCGCGAGGCGCTCCTCGAGGAGCGCCGGCGGGGAGCGAGCCGCCGCCTGGCCGGCCTGGAGATCGACTGGACCGAGGTCGAGACGATCTTCGAGGAGGCCGGGCTGGCGCCGCAGGTGCCGTCGGCCGCCTCGCGGGTGGCGGTGCCGGTCTACGCCGGGGGCGAGCAGGTCGGCAAGGCGACCTCCTCCACCTGGTCCCCCACTCTCAAGAAGATGATCGCCCTGGCCAGCCTGTCCTCGTCCCAGGCGGAGCCGGGAACGACGCTGCAGATGGAGATGACGGTGGAGGCGGCGCGCCGCAAGGTGGGCGCGAAGGTCGTGCCGCTGCCGTTCTTCAACCCAGCGCGCAAGACCGCGACCCCGCCCGCCTGAGCGCCCGGCTCCGCATGACGGGGCTGGCAAGGCGCGTGGGCCGCTGATATGATGGCCCGCCCCATTGATCTTATGACCCTTGCCCAAAGGAGGAGATGATGCCGAAAGCGACGCACGCGCCTGGAAGCTCCCGGGCCATCCAGGAGATCGAGACGGGCCTGAGGAGCCTGAGCCGCGGGCTCAAGCTCCTCGTCAAGGAGATCGGCCCCACCACGAACGGCCACGCGGTCCGCCGCCGGCCCGTCACCCCCGCCCTCCGCCTGCAGGGCCGCTACATGGGCCTGATCCGCATGCTCCCGAAGATCAAGAAGAGCCGCGTCATGTCGATCCGCGCCAGCAAGGGGGTCGAGGCGGCGATCCGGATGGCGAAGAGCCTGCGCGCCGCTCACTGACGGCGGCCGGCACACGGGCGCCCCCCGCCAGGGTCGATCCTCCTGGAGCGTGCTATGCTGCGCGCACCCCGGCCCGCCCCAAGGAGATCGAGCATGTCCCGGCCTCTGCTCACGGCCCTGCTCGTGGCGGCCGGCCTGCCGCCCTGCGTCGCCGCGTGCGCGGCGCACCTCCTGCAGCCGCAGACCTACTACCTCGCGACGGCGCGCGTCGACCAGCAGCGCCAGGAGTA
>Ga0066710_100006787_pt1 | contig 10791 bp, 10 predicted proteins | sample GraSoiAngelo_159_FD_79666 | JGI IMG/M metagenome (GOLD analysis project Ga0066710, IMG submission 79666) | Grasslands soil microbial communities from the Angelo Coastal Reserve, California, USA - 14_1009_16_40cm | ecosystem: Environmental > Terrestrial > Soil > Grasslands | place: USA...
TCGAGCATGTCGTAGAGCGCGTCGTAGAGCGGCCGCAGATACGGATCCACCTTCGCCAGGATGTCACCGGGGAGAAAGCCCAAGCGCTCTCCTGCCTCCACGGCGGGTCGAGTGAGGATGATGCGATGTATCTGTGTCGCCTGGAGTGCCTGCACGGCGAGCGCGACTGCGAGGTAGCTCTTGCCTGTGCCCGCGGGTCCGATGCCGAAGGTGACCGTGCTGGAGCACACTGCATCGACGTAGCGCTTCTGGCCCGAGGTCTTCGGGCGCACCGGCTTGCGACCAGCGAGGACCTCCGTGCCGAGGACTTCCGACGGTCGTTGGTCGGCCTTCAGCATGTCGATGCTCCGCCCGACACCGTCGCGATCGAGTGCGTGACCCTGTTCGAGCAAGACGACCATCTCCTCGAACAGTCGGCCGACGCGTTCGGTGTCGCCCTCCGCGCCGGAGACGGTGATCTCGTTGCCACGCACGTGGATCGAGACGGGAAAAGCGCTCTCGACGAGACGGAGAAGCTCGTCACGCTGACCGAGCAGTTCCACCATGAGGTGGTTGCCGGGGACGAGAACCTTCAGCTGGGTGGGCGACGAGCTCGACACGTCAGGGGCAGATTAGCCCTCAAAATGCGGCGACCGACGCGAGCGAAGCGAGCAGAGGCAGCTCGCCCAGCGAGCGCACGCCCGCGAGCCGGGTATCCCCCTCCGAGCGAGCGAAGCGAGCGAGGAAGAGAAGCAGGTGCCTGCGCGAAGCGCAGTAAGCGAGCGAGAAATGACGTCAGTTCTTCGTGCGGAGTCCGAGGTCGTCAAGACGGCTGGCGAGCTCTTCGGGTCGCCGGCCGAGCACCGCGGCGAGCACCCGCACGTCGTCGCGGCGGATCGTCAACATCCGGCCGTTGAAGTCCTGGCGCTGCAGCTGGATCGTCTGGGCGTACCTCGCCAGCACGTCGACGTCGGGTTCTGGTGACGGCTGCTGCTGGAGACGAACGAGATCCAGCGTCACGCTTTCGACGTCGTGGCGGTCGGTGAGGTCGATCTCGACCTCGCCCGGCTCGCGGGGGAGAAATTGGTCAGGCGGCACGTCGTAGAGCTCGGCGAGCCGCAGCAGCCGCGCGACCGAAATGGCCCGTTCGCCGCGCTCGTAGGCACCGACCACCGAAGCCTTGAACTCTTGGCGCGAGCGGGCCTCGACGTCGTGCAACGACAGGCCCTTCTGGCGCCGGATAGCGCGGAGACGCTCACCCACCAGGATGCCCGCGTCGTTTTCGGTCATGCGCTCTACCACTGCTCCCCCAACTGTCACCCGTGGCGACAATGCCCGACGGATCGTATCATCACAACCACTCTTCGTGTTCGCTCGAAGCGTTGAAACCCACTCAACGCGCGACAAATTGCCTGGTCAGGTGCCCCTCGCGGCACCCTCCGCGGGCCTTTGGGGGCGTTGTCCCTTTCGCGCGGAGCGCCCGCCCTATCGGGGGAGCCTCAGGCGGGTCGGCGCCCGGCCACGAGCAGCGCAGCCGCGGCGACCGCGGCGGTCTCCGCCCGCAGCACATGAGGACCGACCCCGAGGCGAGGCGCGCCCGCAACCAAAGCTCGCTCGTCTTCGGCGAACCCGCCCTCGGGTCCGACCACCAGCAGCCAGCCGGCCGGTGACGCCGCCGGAAGGGCGGCGTTCGGCTCCCCCGCACGATCGGCGACGACGAGCCCGCGATGCGCGGCGACCTGCTCGAGTGGAGTGATGGCATCGACCGGTGGCACGCGTGCCCGGCGACACTGCATCGCGGCGGCGCGAGCTACGCCCGCGAGCCGCGCCACCGCAACTGACGCGCGCGCCTCGTCCCACCGAACGACGGCGCGCCTCGTTTGGAGCGGGATCATCCGGTCGACGCCCAGCTCGGTCAACTGGCGAACGACCTGCTCGGGCTTCGCGCCTTTGGTCAGCGCGAACGCCACCGTGAGCTGCGGTTGCAGCTCAGGCTCACGTTCGATGCTGCCGCGGGCTTCGAGGTGCAAACGACGGCCGCTCACATCGGTAACGACGTAGAGGCGCCATGCACCGTTCCCGTCGGCTGCCGTGACGGCCTCTGCGGCGCGCAAGCGGCGCACGCGAGCGAGATGGTGGCCGTCGTCGCCCTCGATGACGAGTTCGTCGTCGAGGGCATCGACGATGACATGCGCAGCCGCGTCGGCATCGGCTGCCCACGCGGCCACGAGGGCGTCCTACTGGAACGCAGACTTGAGGCGCGAGAGAACGCTGCGGTCCTCGGGTGCCAGCTCTTCGCCGCGCTGCTCCGCGAACTGTCGGAGGAGGTCCGCCTCCTCGTCCGACAACTTCGTCGGCACTTCGATATCAACCTGCACGACCAGATCACCGCGCCCGCGGCCGCGCAGGTTGGGAACGCCCGCGCCTTTGATCCGGAAGCTCGCACCCGGCTGCGTGCCCGCCGGGATATGGAGCGTCTCCGTGCCTTCGAGCGTCTCCACTTCGACCTCCGCGCCAAGCGTCGCTTGCGTGAACGCGACGCGGCGAACGTGCACGAGATCTTGACCGCGGCGCACAAAACGCGCATCGGGTTTGACGCGCACTGTCACGTACAGGTCGCCGGGCATCCCACCGCGGGGCGCGGCGGGCCCGCGTGCAGCGAGCCGCAGGCGCTGACCCTCGTCGACACCGGCGGGGATCTCGACGTCGATCGAGCGGGATGCCTCTACGCGTCCGTCACCGCGGCAGTCGCGACACTGCGAAAGGATGCGCCGGCCGGTGCCCTCGCACACCGCGCAGGGTGCCGCCGTAACGAGCTGCCCGAGGATGGAACGACGAACCTGCCGCACCTCCCCGTTGCCGCCACAGATGTCGCAGCGCGTCGGATGCGTGCCCGGTTCGCAGCCCGATCCTTCACAGCGCGGGCAAGTCGCGGGCAGCCGTACATCGAGCGTGTGCCTTGCGCCGAACGCGGCTTGCTCGAGCGTCAGCTGGATGATCGCTTCGGCGTCGGGGCCACGGGTCGGCGCCGTCGACGCGTGGCGCGCAAAGGGGTCGCCGCCGAAGAACGCATCGAAGATGTCGCCGAAGCCGAACACGTCGCCCGGCCCCGTGGGACCGACGCGGGCGCCGGCGCCCGACTCGCCAAAGAGGTCGTACTGCCGGCGCCGCTCGGGATCGCGCAACACCTCGTAGGCGACCGTGATCTCCTTGAAACGCTCCTCGGCCTCGGGATCGGGGTTGGCGTCGGGGTGGTGCTTGCGGGCCAGCTCCCGATAGGCGCGTTTGATCTCCTCGTCGGTCGCCGACCGCGAGACGCCCAGCACCTCGTAGCAGTCGCGAGTCATGACATCCCGCTCTCGGTGCTTCGCACCGGGCCGCTCGGGCCCCGCCTCGCTGCGAGCCGGGATACCCGGCTCGCGGGCGCTCGGCTCAGGTCGGGAGGATTCATCGCGTTGGCCTCATGAAAGATGTCGGCCGAGCTGGTGGGACACTGAAGCGACCGCGGCGAGTGCGTGGCGATAATCCATGCGAGTCGGGCCGAGCACACCGACGATCCCACCGGGATGCCCGTCGACGTCGTAGGGCGCGAGCACAATCGCGCAATCCCGCAGATCCGCCGACCGGTTCTCGGAACCGATCGAGACCGTGACGCCGTGGTCGAGAAGGTCCCGCACGAGCGAGACGACGATGACCTGGTGCTCGAGCATCTCGAGCAGGCGCGCCGCGCTCTCGGATGTCGAGAACGACTCCTGCTCCGCGGCAAGGCGACTGACGCCGCCGACGTACAACTGGTCGAGGTGCTCCGGCAGGAACTCCGTCAACGAGTCGCGAGCAGCGCGGGCAACGCGATCGACGTCGGGATCGCCAGTAGCCGGGAGCTCGGGCAGCTGTTGTAGCGACGCCTCGAACAGCTCGCGGTTCAGTGCCGCGACTGCCGCCCCGAGCCGGGTCTCGTCGACCGGGCCGTCGAGCTGCAGTATCCGCTTCTCGATCGCGCCGTTCGAGAGTACGCACACGAGGAGAACGACAGCGGGATGAAGCGCGACGAGCTGGACGCTGCGTACGGACGCGCGCTCCGACTCCGGTCCGACCACCATCGCCGCGTGCTGGCTCACGCGCGACAACAGCTGACTCGTCTCGTGGAGAAGATCTTCGAGGGCCCGGTGCGCCGACGCGAAGAAGTCAGCCACGACACGGCGTTGTCCCACCGGCAATGCACCGCTCGCGGCGAAATGGTCGACGAAGTACCGGTAGCCCTGGTCGGTCGGAATGCGCCCGGCGGAGGTGTGGGGCTGCACGATGTAGCCCTCGCGCTCGAGGACCGTCATCTCGTTCCGGACCGTCGCGCTCGAGACACCCAGCTCGCGCGAGCGGGCGATCGTCTGGGAGCCGACGGGCTGCGCGGTCTCGACGTACTCCTCGACGATTGCACGCAAGATCTGCGACTTGCGTTCGTCTAGCTCTGCCATCGCTCTCGATTCCCGATCGGCCGGGGACGCTTGGGGGCGGCGATTAGCACTCCAGTCTACCGAGTGCCAGTGCCGAGCCGTGCCGCTCGGTGGCGGCGAGGAAGCGGGCCGTGACGTCGGACGCGAGAAGGCGGCCGCGCCGGGTGAGCACGACGCGGTCGGCTACGGGCACGAGGAGCCCGGCAGCGCTGAGCTCACTCACGACGTCGCCGCATCCGCGGAGCGGGACCGCGCCCCGCCGGGTTCGGAGCGCGAGCCCGAACTGCTCGGCCTCGGCTGCGGTCGCGTCGAGGTGCTCCTCCCCCGCGACGGGAGAGCTGCCTCGACCGATGGCGTCGATGTACCGCTCGGGGGTGCGCACGTTCCACCAACGCCGGCCGCCGGCGTGCCCATGAGCGGCGCACCCGATGGCGACGTACTCGCCCTGCGCCCAGTAGAGCTCGTTGTGGCGGCAGGTGCGTCCGGGTCGCGACCAGTTGGAGATCTCGTACCACTCGTAGCCCGCGGCGCTCAGCGCGTCGTCGACGATCTCGTACTTTGCGGCTTGGTCGTCGTCGTCAGGTGGCAGGGCGCTGCCGTCGTGGACTCGGCGTCCGAGCGGCGTCGCCGGCTCGACCGTGAGCGCGTACGCGCTCACGTGTGAGGGGCGGAGTGCCAACGCGCCCGCGATCGTGGCCTGCCAGTCCGCCCGGCTCTCCCCCGGCGTGCCGTAGATGAGTTCGAGGTTGACGTCGTCGAACCCCTCCGCGCGCGCCCACCGCACGGCGCGGTCCACGTTCGCCGGATCGTGGGTGCGTCCCAGCGCGGCGAGCACGTGGGTGCGCATCGACTGCACGCCGAAGGACAGCCGACGAACGCCCGCGTGCGCGTACGCCGAGAGCTTGGCCTGGTCGACGGAGTCGGGATTGCACTCGACCGTCACCTCGGCGTCACGTGCGCGTGGAATCACCGCGAGGATCCGCGAGATCGCGGTGGCCGGAAGCAACGAGGGTGTGCCGCCTCCGAAGAAGACACTCGTCGCGGACCGCAGGTCACGCGAAAACTGATGTTCGATGTCCGTAATGCAGGCGTCGACGTAGTCGGCGACGAGATGCCCTCGATCGGTCCACGTGGCGAAGTCGCAGTAATCGCAGCGCGTCGCACAGAACGGGATGTGCACATAGACGCCGAGGTCCACGGGGCGATTGTCGCGCGCGACATTCAGAAGGTCAGGCGAAGCGACCCTCGACGACCGGCACGTGGTGAGGGGCTGTGACCCCGGGCATTTCCTCAACGGTTACGGCGAAACCCAGAACGGGACCATCGGCACGGAACGCGCTGACGTCCGGGTCGCGACCCAGGATGCCGAGCGACACGTACGTCGGCCGCAAAGGATCGCCGGTTATCGCCCACATTTGGTAGGTGTGGGTGCGCGTCAACGGCGGCAGGTCGTTCTCCATGAGATATCCGGTGCCGTCCGGCATCATGACGGTCTTCGCCCGCATGGTTTGGTCGCGCGACACGAGCATCAGCGCGTGCGAGCGGCTATCCATCGCCGCGGCCCGCGCCGCCTGCGCCAGCCCACGGTCGGCGACGCTGGCGGCGAGGTGGTCGATGCGGCCGGCCTGATCGCTCACTTCCACCTGCTGGTACACGATGACGCCGAGCGCCGCGGCCGCGGCAACAGCGGCTGCCGCTCGCCACCACTGCGCAACCCCGCGGCGGCGTCCCGGCGACGAGACCACCGAGTCGGGCGTGGGCAACCGCAGCGTGAGCCGGGGCGGTCGAGCGCCGAGCGATGACTCGATCCGCTCCCACAACGACGCCGGTGCCTCCTCGTCGACGTAGGCGAGGAACGACGCGGTCTCCCGCAGGTCGGCGAGCTCCTGGCGTGCCTGCTCGTCGCGCGCGAGGAAGGCTTCCAGCGCCGCGAGCTCTTCGGGATCCGTCACCGCGTCGAGCGCGTAAGCCGCGAGCAGCTCGCGCAGCTCCTCGGGCATCAGTTCTCGGCCCATGGCCCCGCGTCCTCGACATAACCGGTCGCGACCAATGACTGGCGGAGACGGCCGAGCCCGCTGCGAATCCGGCTCTTCACCGTTCCCTCCGGCGCGCCCAACAACGACGCAACCTCGCGATACGAATGGCCGCCGAAATACGCGAGCCCGATCGCGTCACGCTCGTCGCTCGACAGCTGCTCGAGCGCGCCCCGCACTTGCTCCGCGAGCGTCAGCTCCCACACCTCACGTTCGAGATCGTCGGCTGGGACGGGCGTGCGCCGGGCGTCGCGCTCCTCTCGGTGCTTGCGTGCGACCTCGGCACGGAGAAGATCAACGGCCCGCCCGTGCGTCTGCGCGAGGAGATACGCGCGCAACGAGCCGCGACCCGGGTCGAACCGCTCCGGGTCGTTCCACAAGCGCAAGAAGACGTCCTGGACGATCTCCTCGGCGAGCGTGCGTTCGCGCAATATCCGAAGTGCCAGCCCGAACGCAGCGCCCGCGTGCCGGCGGTACGCCTCGGCGAGCGCATCCTGACGGAAGCGCCCGATCGAGACGACCAGTTGGGCGTCGCTGGCAGCGCGCAGATCGTCGGAAGCCACGAATCGGTTCCTCGGAGGTTGCCTCGGGCCTTGCTGTTCGGCGCCGCACGGCGTCGCGGATGAACGCAGCCTTCGCCCGCGGTCGCTCGCCTCCGGTCAGTCCTCGAGCCGGAGGGCAGCGACGAAGGCGTCCTGGGGCACTTCCACCCGACCGATCTGCTTCATGCGCTTCTTACCCTCCTTCTGGCGTTCGAGCAGCTTGCGCTTGCGCGTCACGTCGCCGCCGTAGCACTTCGCCAGCACGTCCTTGCGCTTGGCCTTGACCGTCTCGCGGGCCACGATGCGACCGCCGATCGCGGCCTGGATCGGCACGTCGAACAGCTGGCGCGGGATCAGCTCCCGCAGCTTCTGCGTCATTCGCCGGCCGTACTCGTACGCGCGCTCGCGGTGGATGATCGAGGAGAAGGCGTCCACCGGCACACCGTTGAGCAGCACGTCGACCTTGGCCAGCTCGGATCGGCGGTAGCCCGCCGGTTCGTAGTCGAGGCTCGCGTACCCACGGGTGCGCGACTTCAGCTGATCGAAGAAGTCGATGACGATCTCCGCGAGCGGGATGGCATACAGCAGCTCGACGCGGTCCTCGGAGAGGTATTCCATCGTCGTGAGCTCGCCGCGCCGTCCCTGCGCGAGCTCCATGATCGCACCGACGTATTCCGTCGGCGTGAGGACGGTGATCGTGACGTACGGCTCCTCGATCCAATCGATCTCGTTGGCCGGCGGCATCGCCGAGGGGTTGTCGACGATCTCGACCCGGCCGTTGGTGAGGTGCGCCTGGTACTCGACGTTCGGCGCGGTCGCGACGAGTGACAGCCCGTATTCGCGTTCGAGTCGCTCGCGAATGATCTCCATGTGCAGCAGGCCGAGGAACCCGCAGCGGAAGCCGAAGCCGAGCGCACCCGACGTCTCGGGCTCGTACGTGAACGACGAGTCGTTCAGCCGCAGCTTCTCGAGCGCGTCGCGCAAGTCGCTGAACTCGTCGCCGACCACCGGGTACAGGCCGCAGAAGACCATGGGCTTCGGATCGCGGTATCCCTCGAGGGATGCGCCCGGCCGCGCCGCCATCGTCACCGTTTCGCCGACGCGCGCCTCACCCACGTCCTTGATCCCGGCGATCAGGTAACCGACCTCACCAGGACCGAGACTCGCGACCGGCACCGGGTTCGGCGTGCGAACGCCGATCTCCTCCGCATCGTGGAGCGCGTCGGCTTGTAGGTAACGCAGGCGCGCGCCGCTCGTCAGCGTTCCGTTGAACACGCGCGTCGCGCTGATCACGCCGCGATACGAGTCGTAATAGGAGTCGAAGATCAGGGCTTGCAGCGGCGCGTCCGGGTCTCCGGTCGGAGCCGGGATGCGTTCGACGACGACGTCGAGCAGCTCGGGGACCCCTTCGCCGGTCTTTGCCGAGATGCGCAGCACCTCGTCGGCCGGGATCCCGAGCACGCGTTCGATCTCGGCGGCGCGCCGGTCGGGCTCGGCTTGCCGCAGATCGATCTTGTTGAGCGCGGCGACGATCGTGAGGTCGTGCTCGAGCGCGGCGTAGCAGTTGGCCAGCGTCTGGGCCTCGATCCCCTGGCTCGCGTCGACGAGCAGCACCGCGCCCTCGCATGCGGCCAGGCTGCGGCTGACCTCGTAACCGAAGTCGACGTGCCCCGGCGTGTCGATGAGGTGGAGGACGTGGTCCTTCCACACCAGGCGGACGTTCTGGGCTTTGATCGTGATCCCGCGTTCGCGCTCGAGCTCCATCGTGTCGAGGTACTGGGCGCGCATGTCACGCGGATCCACCGCACCCGTGAGCTCCAGGATGCGGTCGGCGAGGGTGGACTTCCCGTGGTTTATATGGGCGATCACCGAGAGGCAGCGAAAGTGATCAATCGAGGTCACAGCGGCGCCATTCTTGCCCGCCGTGGGTTGCGCCCTACGAAGTAACGATGGAGTTCACTCTGGCGGCAATGAATGTCCTTACGGGGCATGGATTGGCGCACGAGTGAGCGAGGTCACGCAAGCTGGGCGAGCCGTGATCCGAGTGCCGGCGCCGCCAGCGTCCCTGGTAGCCTGACCCGTTTCCCGCATCACGGAGAGTGTCGTGGCCAACATCAAGGGTCAGATCAAGCGGAACCGGCAGAACGAGAAGCGCCGGGTCCGCAACAAGGCAGCCCGATCAGAGATCAAGACCCGCGTGCGCGTGGCCCGGCAGGCCGTCGACGAAGGGGCCGAGGACGCCGGTGAGAAGCTGCGCCTGGCGCAGAAGCGCCTCGCGATGGCCGGGGCCAAGGGCCGGGTTCACCCGAAACAGGCGGCGCGCCGGATTTCCCGGCTGATGCAGCGGGCGTCGAAGGGCGCTCAGGCCTGACGGCGCCGCCTGCCGGGGCGGCTCGGCTGACTGCCGCCCGCGCGACTCGCCAAACCCGCAAGTCGCGTCACGAGGATCTCCAGCACAACCTCCGGCGGGATGGCGCGCGCGCCCTTGAGGTCGAGGTCGGCTTGGTGGAGATGATCGAACGCGCGCCGCAACCCGTCGGAACCAAGCGCGCGCGCCGCTTCCCGCGCCTTCCGCGCGGGGTAGTCGCGCACCTTGCCGCCGAGAGCCGCGACCGCGTCCGCGGTCGTGCGCACCGCGGGATCGTCGAGCCGGAGCATCCGCCGGTAGTGGCTGTGCAGGAGGCCGAGGACCTGGAGCGAGTGCATCGGGCGTGCCTGCCGGCCGCCGCTGGCGGTGAGCAGCCGCGTGAGGACGTCGAGCGCGCCGGGGACGTCGCCGGCGTCCACTGCGTTCGTCAGCTCGTAACCGGGGACAGCTCCGACGCCACCGAGATACGGCGCGACGTCGTCGGCATCGAGCGTCACGCCTTCGCCGAACGACGCCGCCAGCGTGGAGACGAGCGCCGGCACCCGACCGGCGTCCTCGCCCAGGTGGCGGCTCACGGCGTGCACCGCGTCCGGCCGTAACCGGATCCCGGCGTCGCTCAGCGACGTGGCGAGCACGTCGCTCGTCTTCTCTGCACTCGGTCCGACTTCGCGGGCCTTGATGGCCTTGAGCTGACGGGCAAGCGCGTCGGGAATGCGACTCCCGCCGCTGACAAAGACCAATTCCGTCGTGTCGAGCGGATCCGCGAGGTACGGCGCGAGGGCTGCGGCATCAGCCGCGGTCAAGTTGCCGACGTCGCGCACGACGACGATCCGCCGCGCCGTCATGAACGGAGGGCTCTGCGCGGAGTTGAGCACGGCGGCGACCGCATCCTCGCGCGCCTCCGCGCCGCCGCCCTCACCCTCGCCAGTTGCGCGTCCCGGAATCGTGAAGTCCTCGCGCGCAAGCGTGCGGTCGTCGTCACCGAGGAGACCGCGCACGAGCTCGTCCAACGCGGCATCGCGAAGGATCGGATCGGTGCCGCGAACGATGTACGTGCTCATGCTTTCGCTCCTGGTGCCTTCGACACCGGGCCGCGCCTCATTTGGTCGCCGTCGCACGCGACGGCTCCTGCGGCAACGGTCGGCGGAGCCGCCGTCGCCGCTGCCACGCTCGCTGCGAGCCGGGATACCCGGCTCGCGGTCGCTCGCTCATGCTTCCGCGCTCGTTCGTCGCTCACGATCTGCAGCGAGCACCGCCTCGATCGTCCGGCACACCTTCACCGTCCCGGCGACGTCGTGGACGCGCAGGATGCGACAGCCGTGGATCACAGCGAACGCCGCGGCTGCCAACGACTCGGGGCGGCGATCCTCGACCGGCCGTCCGGACAGAACACCGAGAAACGGCTTGTTCGAGGCCGA
>Ga0066710_100006788_pt1 | contig 10790 bp, 7 predicted proteins | sample GraSoiAngelo_159_FD_79666 | JGI IMG/M metagenome (GOLD analysis project Ga0066710, IMG submission 79666) | Grasslands soil microbial communities from the Angelo Coastal Reserve, California, USA - 14_1009_16_40cm | ecosystem: Environmental > Terrestrial > Soil > Grasslands | place: USA...
AAGGCTGAATTCTCGGCTTACTCTGCTGGTGAAACGTAGCTTCCGCCGGGGAAAGAGCACCGTCTGCTGAATAATATCCATTGCAGGCTTGCCCAGCTCGACCACAGTTATCGCGGCGAGAGTAGCCATAACGGGAGCTAGGATCAAAGTTAGCCGGACTAAGCTTGCGGCAAAGTAGAACCCTGTGACCCCGAAGATTATCAATAGAACATCGCCCTCGCGCAGTCGTTGGAATGCGAAGAAGAAGCCGAAGACTGCTAGAATTATCAGGCTTCCAAGTTCGAGGTAAAGGCTCGCCCAGGTGGAAGGCCGGTTCTCAGCTACTGACGCGACGAGTGGTATGTTGTTCCTGACGAAGGGGTCGACCGTAGCGAGAAACTTTCCTTGGAGGAGTGACCCTGAGATTATCTTGGTGCTTACCAATCCAAAGAGGATCACGGCTGAAGAGACAATGGTGACACCAAGGATGCTCAGCCTTCCTCTAGTTGAAGGGGCTAACCTAGCAAGCTCCATCACGATTAGGAGACCCATAACTCCCACCAAGGCGATAGTTGTGCTCTCGGTCAGAAACGCGTGTCCTAAAAGTGGGATTTCAGTCCCTATGTAGAGCATGAAACCCAAGGTCATTCCGTAAGCGAGAAAGAGACGGGGAGTGTAACGTCTCAAAACAACTAATGCCAAGGCGAACAAGCTCAACACCTCGGCCGCGTAACGGAAACTTCCCCATGAGAACGACATGTAGATGAGGCTAATGCTCGACATCATGCTGTAGATGATCGTGCACTTCAAACTCTTCCCAGGATTGACTGCTCGCATGAAGAAGAGGAAGGTAAGAATCATCGTCGGGACTCCAACCCCTTCGTTGCGGAAGAACCCGAGCTCCGTACGGCTGATCAGGCTCGAACTGAAGGCTGCAAATAAAGCAGCGAACAGACCGGCACTCTTTCCCCATAGATCCTTTGCAAAGAAGTAGGTGGCTAAGACAGCGAAAGCGCCCAGTAAGATTGGGCTGTAAACAGCAGCATCGTAGAGGCTGATGTTAACACCAATAGACTGAAAGAACTGGTAGATCAGCACCCCGGTGAAACTGGTCCCTGGATAGCTCGTGGTGACGGGCGCACGCCCGAACGGGAACCACTCAGCAATATTGACATAACTAAACCAGGATTGCCACCCGTTAGCAGTAATCTGTCGCATGTCGTTGAAGTTGAAGTAGGGATCGAACTCCGAAATGTACGCTCCCCAGCGAAGCGGAAGCAGGCGAACCAGTGAAGCTAGTACAAGTGTGAGGGAGAGAATCAAATAGTGAAGAAACGATGCCCGGGGGATCAGACCAAGGTTTTTCCTTATTGCCCTAAACCGAGAGCCGATACTCTCACGCGTTAGGCCGGCTCGGATCTCACCGAAGAAGCCTTCTGGCTCAACCTTCACTTCTAGCTAGCACTCTCTCTTCTACGGGCCTTCGGAATTACGAGGGAGATGGCTCTTGCCTTTGACGTTAATATTCTTGTGGTTGAAGCTGTAGACAGGACTGCTCTCGAAGACCCACGAGACAGAGTTCGCCTTCGAGGGACTCACGACTCGGCACTCTTTCAAGAATGGGCTGGCCGATGGTTTGGCGGTTGACTCTGGAGGCAGTGCTCAGCGGCCAGGGATTCTCAGTTGGACAGCCTATGTTTAGTTCTTCCGGCTGAACGAGATTCCGAAGCGATTATACGTCTCGAATGGGTTGTCAGACCATGTCGCTTTTGGCTACTTGCTATGCCATTTGCCATCAGTTTTGTCGGGAAAGTAGTATGCTTCCCAAACTCTTCCCCATCTAGCGCGGTAAACATTTACGAAGTCAGGATGCAGTTCGAGGATGACTAGGATAATTGCGTAGTAGAGTCTCCTCAGCCCTTTCGTTTCGCGAAATTTTTCCCTAGCCCTTGTAAATCTCCAACCGAGATAGTACATTCGAAATTGCCTACGCTCGAAATCATTACTGCGTGCGTTCTTTCCACCTGCCTTTGAATTCGCGACTCTTAGACCGAATTTGTTCATCAAAGCATGCAGAACGTGTCTATCATGGACTTCCATGACGCAAGCAGGCAGTGTGTCAGCGCTTAGTAGCTGAGTTTCGCATCCCTCGCAGTCCATTTTCATGAAATCAAAATCTAGGTTCAGCATTTCAGTGTCAAACGATCTCGCATGAACTTCTGCGTTCCACTTGTTGGAACCAAGGTTTTCGCTAATTATGCTTGCCAGGTCGGGGTTTGGCTCGACGCAAATTACACGTTCTACCCCGTGGAAGAAATAGAACAGGGCTGTTTCACCACACCCCGCCCCTATGTCGAGAACAGTGGCTCCCTTCAAGGCGAAGGGAGGAAGATGGTATTTCTTCCATTCGCCCCATTCACCGAAGATGATGTGGAAGTACTCGGGATGAAGCTTGATCGTATATCTGCCGATTTTCAAATCGTAATACTGTGAGCTGGACCGGACAAGCCTCCAGTTCCACGTCACAAACATTCTCTTTAGGAACTGATGCGGGAGAATTGCACGGTCGGCGACCAAGAGGAAGAGTTTGCCCCTCCTCGTTAAGCCGATCCTTGTTGGCAGAATCATCGGTCGATCAACGGGGAAGCTCGCCCAAATGAGCAGACGAAGAGCTTGCCCTGCTTCCTCGGTCTCAATGGGTATACCGTAGAACGCTAGTTACCGCCCACCTCCCGCCTTACACCGTTATCAGCAATATCCACAATTTTCCGCTCGAACCTTTCTGGGCTGAACGGTTTTGCTTTCTCCGATATTTCCATAGGATTAGTAGGCTCCTGCATTACCTTACGAATGGTTGGAATAAGATCATCAATCGAACTAAAAGTAGTCCCTAAGCCAAGAGCATCTATTGTCTCTTCGGGACCAGTATTCTTGGCAACTATAGGATAACAACCCGCCGATATCGCCGCAATAACGCTCAGCATCATTGCATTTTCTCCGCCAGTGTAGAGGTAGACCTTACTCTCCTCAAGGAGGTAAGGTGTCTGCCCTAAAGTGGTTTTTCGGTAGACCACATTCGCCGGGATTCTCTTCTCGATATCCCGAGCGTAGGCCTCCAAGCCTGGTTTCGTTCTCGCCAGTAGTACGAAACGATATTCGGGCAGTCTTCTCGCAGCTTCAAGAAATATCTCAACGCGCTTCTCAGGAATCAGTCTAGTTACCTGAATCACCTGCTCCGTCTTCTGTCTTGGCTTAAACGGAGTGCAAGGTTGGAAGATAAGAGAAGAATTCCTGTATCCATTGCTTCTCAAACGCTCCAGAATACTAGGAGAAAGGGCAAAGTACCAGTCAGGGCTTGGAGGCCTAACTCGAAGGATCTTCCTAAGAAAATCGTTCAATCCTCTTTTCGCGGCAATATATCCGTGAGGTAGTTTTTGTCTAGGAAAAGAGCTGGACGAGTAGCTCGCGGAATACTGGAATAGGTCCGTCCCATGATATATGAAATGATATAGGCGCGAGGGAACGTGGAAAGGAGAAGATTGAGTACAAAAGGTAACATCTGGGTCGATTTCTTGAAAGTATGATTCCGTCTTTCTAATGTCCTTGAAATCTTTGATAACTGCTATTCCCGGAATAGATCTATGAGAAGTACTAGACTGGACATGATAGCATTCGCTTAGGACCTTTCCCATTCCAGGATAGACCTCGTCGGCCTTTGCAGGGTTGTTGGTGTCAGAATAAAGAGTTACTTTGTAGCCTGCTTGGAGAAGAGCCCGACAAACTTGTAGACAAAGCAATTCTCCACCCATATAGATCGAGAGGATGGGGTGAATTACCAGAGCCCTCTTCATTCAGGCATCACCACCGCATTCTTTGAGCCGTTCCCGGCTCGAACCGCTTCTTTCTCTGGTAAAAGCTCGAATACAGGTGGCAGCAAACGGAGGAGGTTCCCATAGAGTGCAGGAGCTAATCACCACGACCCAACTGAATTAAGTCGTCGAAAAGTTGGTAGAACCCACGGGATCGCGAAGCACCGAGGCTCACTGTGCTCGGACGAGAGAATTCATTGTTCCAAAGGGAGTTTGAACCTGTTACAGTTTGGTTCCACAGTTCTTGCAATAAATGGCTTCACGTGGGTTGTCGGTCATGCAAGCCTTACACTGATTATGGCCAAGGGCAGGTCTTGGTATGGTGAACGTCTTGTTGGCTCCAGAGTAAAGATTGAATTTGTCTCCGCGTTCGCAGCGGAACCTTGAAACTCGATATCCTTGAAACCTCCATTCTCGCTCGGGTGGGCTGGACACTTCAAGTCCACATCTAGGACAGCTTATGCTCATAGATTCCCCGAATACTTGACCGGTGCAAATCCGATATTTAAGATGAGACGTGCCTAAGGGGTTGGGATAGCCTTCACGGTGAGATTTCTCAGCCCAGCAATTCTTTTTTTGATGGAGTTCTCCAACTCTGTAACGACGATGTGCATTTGTCGCACCGTCATATCTCCATCAACAGCGACTTCCAAGATCCCTACGATGAATGGTCCGGCTCTTCTCAGCTTGAGCTCTTTGATGCTCTTAACTTGACGGTTCATGTGAATCACAGATTCTATCTCCTTCGTGAGTTCTGGATCATGAAACGCATCTAGAAGAACCAGCGAAGATTCTCTTAACGCCACATACGCGACCGTTAAGATGTAGAAAGCGATAAGCATACCGCCAAAAAGCGTCCGCCCCCTCATGAAATCCAAGAGTGGTTAAGAGAACGCTGCCAAACGCTACGAACGATGAAGAAGCATCCTTTATCGAGTTCTTGGCATCCACATTCAACGAGAGAATCTTGTACTTTAAGGCCACCCGCCTCATCTGCAACGCACGATAAAGGGATACGAGTCCAGTGACGAGAAGGACTGCTAGAGCCGCGGGTAGAAAGTTAAGAGGCTTCGGACTCAGCAATGCTCTATAAGACCTCAAGAAAATGAACGATGCAGCCGCAACCAAGATCAGTGCTGCTATGAGAGCTGTCAAGCTCTCGACCTTGTAATAGCCAAACGGGAACCTCTTACTCGGCCTCCGCCGGGCGAAATGCAATCCGGTCCAGACGAAGAAAGATACGGAAGCGTCAGACAACGAATCGACACCATCCGCGAACAGAGCGACGCTCCCTGTCACCATGCTGAAGATGACTTCAACGGTTCCAAGGGCCAAGAGGGTCCATACTGACCGCTGGGCTATCCGCTCGCCCGCCGCGAATCCAGTAGAGTCGTCCTGCAAATCGTTCCTCTATTTTCTAATCAATCTCAAGGCGTCGAGTTGTTGGAAGGAGGCTTAGACTCCCTAGAGCCTTTCACTGATCACAATGCGGATTTAAGACAAGTCTAGAAGTCAATTTCAGAAGCAAGTATTCTTGAGGAAGGCGCCGGGGGTGGGATTTGAACCCACGAGGGCCTAAGGCCCATCGGATCTCCGCGACCAACAATCTGGCTTAGCAATCCGACGCCCTACCAGGCTAGGCGACCCCGGCCTACTAGGCTCAGACAAAATGTTCGTCTAAATAACTGTTCAACTATACAAGATCCATTTCAACAGCTCTCGACCCTAGTAGAGCTCCCCACAAACATGGTTTGCGGGTCGGGTTTTGGAGGAGGGTAGAAACGGTCCTAGTCATGTCACAGCCTCCCAACTTGGCAAGAGTCTTCAAGGCTGAAGACGTCTCCCTCCCTTCTTCAGGTAAGACTCCTTATGTCTGATGATAACTCCGAGGAGTGAGAGAGAGGGTAAGGGCCTGCTACATCAGAGAGTTGTCGTATCACAGCGACTGAGCACTATGCTTATCATACTTTCCCTAGCATCGCTAGTATCGATATCGCCCAAGACTTTCCCCTCCGCTCATGCCACGGGATCTGTCTACGTGAATCCTCCAATGACGGCGGTAGCAGGAGTAGGTACAGTCGTCACCGTAAGAGTACAAGTGGCCAGCGTGGATCCCTTCGATGGTTGGGATATTCAGGTCCAATCCAATCAGTCCGTAATCGATCCCACTTCTCTTTCAATACAAGGGAACACCCTCGCCGTCAACTACAGCGAGAACGTTCTTGAGACGGTGAACTGCGTAAACGGGGTGAGTCATCCTACAAGCCATTGCGACCGATCTGACGGACCGGGTATTGTGCACTCGGCAGCCATGAGCCAAGAAGGTAGTCCGACCTATCCTGTTTATGGGGTGCTCTTTACAATAAACTACACAGTAGCTGGTTCGGGCTCTTACAGTCCCTTAGAGATCCAGAAAGCCATTATGACTAACGGCCCCGATCTCGTCTTTGTAACAACCCGAGACGGAATCTATGGCGTCCCACCAGGGGAGGGCTTCATGCTCAGAGCCTTCCCAGCTTCACTGAGTATATTCCTAGGGTCAAGAGCAAATGTCACGCTGAATGTTTCAAGCCTCGGCGGCTACGCTGCAGAAGTTGATCTTGCTCTCGAAACCCCGCATCCCGGTCTCTTGGTATCTTTCAATGTGACTAGTACCACATTATGGCCAAACCACCCCAGGAATGTGACAATGACCATCGCGACCGATAGCACTTATGAGGCCAGCTATTACACGATCACAGTGATGGCGACTAGTAACGGCCTTTCTCACACTGCCACGGTCTCAATATCCACGACGGACAAGCCGGACTTCGCAATCAGCGCTTCGCCTTCAATTCTCAGAATCCATGCCACCTATTCAAGCAGCTCGATTATCACATTGGATACTCAATCCGGGTTTTCGGGTCCAGTTTGGTTAAGCCTAACTGTGCCGGAGGTTCTAGGACTGACGGCATCGTTAGGTGCAAGTGAGCTGACGATTTCGCCAGGCAGTTCCGCAACGACAGTTCTTGATATTCACACGCCAGATTCGACCCTCCCGTTTGTCTATCTGGTAAATATCACAGCGACTAGCCGGTTATCATCCCACCAGTTAACTATCATAGTGACGCCTCCGTCGCCGGACTTTCGCTTCCTGCTAACTGGCTTGGGGTTCGTGATTCAACAGGGCCAATCTCGCACATTTACTCTAACAATGACGAGCATTGACTACTTCAAAGGCCAGGTGAATCTTTCTGCTTCATCCCTTCTCGGGGCTGAGGAAGTATTCAGTCCTCCCTTTGTTGCTCTCGATTTCGGCATTTCGTCGGCCTCGACAATGACCCTCGCGACTGATGTAACTTCAGGGCTGGGAAATCACAACGTTACTTTGACCGCACTTGGAACAAGCGTCTTCGGCGCTAACGTAACGCACGTCATAGTTATGATTGTAACCGTTACTCAGCTTCCATCAAGGACAATACTGGGTCTCCAGCCCTTGATCTACCTCGGCACTATCGGAGCGCTGTGTCTAGTTGCTATTGTTGCAGCCGTTAGGGGAGTCAGAAAGCTCAAACATTGACGATTCCGAGCCAACCGAAACCAGGTACAAAATTTGGTTAACCACTACCCATGATCTGACTTAGTAATCCCTTGCCCTGCCCGGATAGAACGCTTACTGGATTGGGCGAATATCAAGCTTTTCTGAGTCCCGCATGCCTGGAAAATCCAGATATCTCAATAGTTTCTTGCGAACGATAGTCAATTGGGGAAGAAAGGTCGTTACATTGACACAGGTAAGAGTGGGGAGACCTATGACGCGGAGATGGAAGCAACTGCTGCCGGAATCTAGTGGCGCGTAAACAATTAGGTGCTCTCCGCACTATTCCTTTCGAAACACCAAGCAGTACTGGTGCGAGCGGTTCCCGACCCATGCGTTGTATATTCCAAGCGGAAGTAATCGCTTGTCATCGTGCAACCAAACCCTCTCATCCTTCGGGACCCATGTTTTGGCTAGGGTTGTCAACGTTTCAAACGCGAGTGGGTAAAGCCGACCCTCTGAGAAAACGTTGTTTGTCACAACGACCAAGTATCCTGCAACCTTCACGATCTCATATACCTCGTCAAAGATTCGCTTTTGAGCATCTAGGAATTCCTCGTAATTACTAATGTTTCCAATGTCCTCCGGATCGTTACTATAGTTAGTGTCCAACCCCTGCTGCTTGCGCTCGCGTTGCCGGAGGCTGGCACGTTTCAGTTGATTCCAGTACGGAGGCGATGTGATACAGAAATCGATCTCTGGAACCTTGTTCTCGTCCAGTACCTTTTGCAAGTTACGGGAGTTCCCCTGGAGTGCCAATTGCCAGGTTCCACTGGAGGGCGGAGCATCTTCGAGCCTCGACCTGGCCATCGACGCGTAGCGGGGATTGATCTCAACTCCGACTGCGTTTCGCCCTGCTGCTCTTGCTGCAAGAAGCGTACTCCCGGTTCCCATGAAAGGGTCGAGGACCCACATGTTCGGTTTGGTGAAGAACTCCACAAATTCGCGGACAAGCGTTTCGGGAAATCCGGCAGGATGAACCAGTTTCGTCCTATCTCGGGGCGGCGGGCTGTGTTTGAACCAAGACTTTGTGAATTTGATCCAATCTTTGCCAGAGAGATCGTTCAGTCGATTTATTGGTCCGCGATTTTTGCGAATTTCTTCGTTCAATGGCAAGAGTTTTATCATCGTTCCCCTTGCCAGAAACTAGGTTTATTAACGGGTTTCCGGCCGCCGTACTTTTCACCCGTGGTAGGTCGGACTCTGAGCCGTCCCCCGCTCCCGAGGTAGCAACTAATAATTGGTAAAGAAGCAAGACAAGGAGAAGGAACTCTCTTATGACGTATTCAAGCACGAACTTGTCCCCAAACACGTCCTGCTCAAGCCTGAAGAAGCGAAAGAGGTCCTAGGCCGCTATCACATCAAACCCTTCCAGCTACCCTACATAAAATCAAGCGACCCTGCCGCACGGACGATTGGCGCGAAACCCGGGGATATCATCAAGGTCATCCGGAAGAGCGCGACCGCGGGCGAGTCCGACTTTTACAGATACGTCGTGGAAGATTTTTGAAGAACATTGTTTTGAGTGAAATTGAATGGCAGTAACAACCCAACAACTCTGGAACCTATCTAAAGAGTTCATCAAGGACAGCGGCCTCGTCCGCCAACACATCGACTCTTACAACGACTTCGTCGAAAGAGGTCTCCAAGCTATAGTTGACGAGGTCGGAGAACTACCAATAGAAATCGGAGATTATCCACTACGCATCAAACTTGGCAAGATAGAGATCGGAGCACCCCGAGTAATAGAAGTGGACGGCACAGAGAGATCCATCTATCCCGCTGAAGCGAGAATCCGAAATCTAACCTACGCAGCTCCCCTTCACATGGAAATGATCCCCGTAATCGGGGAACGTGAAGGCCAACCCGAAATGGTCTACATCGGAGACCTACCTGTCATGCTCAAATCAAAAATCTGCCTACTCTCCAAACTCTCATCTGACGATCTAGTAGGCGTCGGCGAAGATCCGCTTGACCCCGGAGGCTACTTCATAGTAAATGGGTCGGAAAGAGTTATAGTTGCACTTGAAGACCTGGCTGCGAACCGTATACTCGTAGATATCGAACACACCGGTGTCAACCCAACCTACAAGGCCAAGATATTTTCCACAACAGTCGGTTTCCGAGCCCGAATTGAAGTCGCCCTGAAAAGCGATGCAGGAATCTACGTGACAATGCCCGGGATTCCCAGCGACATCCCCCTTATGATCCTGATGAGAGCTCTTGGCTTCGAGGAAGATGCCAAGGTCGCAGAGCTAGTCAGCACTGATCCAGACATACAGGACGAGCTCGAAGCATCCTACGAAAAGTCATTAGAAGCTAACAATAGCCACGATGCCCTTCTCTATCTCGGTAACCGTCTCGCTCCAGGACAGGTTGACGAGTACAGACTAAAGAAAGCCGAGTCGGTCTTGGACCGAAACTTCCTACCCCACCTCGGCAGACTGCCGTCCGAAAGGAGAGAAAAAGGCCTCTTCCTGACAGAAATCGCCGCTCGTATCATAGAGGTCAAGCTTGGGAGGAGAAGCCCAGATGACAAGGACCACTACGCAAACAAAAGGTTGAAACTAGCCGGCTCCCTCCTAGCAGAACTATTTCGAATATCCTTCCGAAACCTCACGCGCGACCTCAAGTGTCAACTTGAGAGGATAACTATCAGACGACACATCGAATTCTCGATCGCTAACGCCATCCGACCCGGAATAATCACCGAAAGAGTTCAGCATGCGATTGCAACAGGAAACTGGGTAAGAGGAAGAATCGGAGTAACGCAGCTGCTAGACCGAACAAACTTCGTTAGCACCCTAAGCCACCTCAGAAGGCTGCAGTCACCTCTCAGCCGCAGTCAACCAAACCTTGAGGCTAGGGACCTTCATCCAACGCATTATGGAAGGCTCTGCCCCGACGAGACTCCTGAAGGATCGAACTGCGGGCTTGTGAAGAATCTCGCCCTCTCCAGCAGCATCTCAGTTGGAGTCGAACCACGTGAAATGGTCGACAAACTGCGCAGAATGGGCGTAGTCATGATTGAAGAGTCTGACAAGAAACTCAGAGCCACAGGGGGTAAGGCCATAGTCGACGGAATATTGGCCGGATATTCCAAAGATCCCGAAGCGCTCGCCCGAGAGCTCAGAGAATACCGGCGTGAAGGAAAACTAAGTTCTGAAGTGAATGTCTCATTCCATCCTCCAGAAGCACAGGGCGGGCGCCCAGATTTGCACGTCAACTGTGACGCGGGAAGAGTCCGACGCCCACTGATCGTAGTTGATAGTGGCAGACCTCGGCTTACCGAGGACCATCTAGTCCAACTCGAACAGGGACGAATCAACTGGCAGGATCCAGTAAGGTCAGGGGTCGTAGAGATG
>Ga0066710_100006789_pt1 | contig 10790 bp, 8 predicted proteins | sample GraSoiAngelo_159_FD_79666 | JGI IMG/M metagenome (GOLD analysis project Ga0066710, IMG submission 79666) | Grasslands soil microbial communities from the Angelo Coastal Reserve, California, USA - 14_1009_16_40cm | ecosystem: Environmental > Terrestrial > Soil > Grasslands | place: USA...
AAACCCGTACGTGATGGTCAGCAAAACAGGAGCGTAAAAGAGCTCCGGCACGGTGTCGTGATGCCGCCGCCGATTCCTATGATTGAGCTTGTACTTCCAGTACTGCTAGGAGCGCTTGTTGCTGGGGCCACAGCGAGTCTGGTCTTTCCGCTGGTAAATCGGATCGCCATGGCCGTGCGAGCCGTGGATTATCCCGGCGGCCGGCGATTGCAGCGCGAGGCCATACCTCGCATGGGAGGCATTGCCATTGCGGCCGGCATTGCCACTGGGACTTTCCTGCCCAGCCTCATGATCTGGCATCGGTGGGTGGAACGAGCCACGTCGGTGCAATCGTCATTACTGTTCCTTGGGACGGTACTGGTATTCCTGATCGGCCTTGCTGATGACGTGATTGGCCTGTCGTGTATCCAACGGTTTCTCGTTCAAATCGTCGCGGCAGTGGGTGTCGTGTACGGCGGAGTCGACCTCGGGTTTTGGGGCGGTTTCGTCACAGTGGTGTGGATCGTGGGTGTCACCAACGCGATCAACCTTCTGGATGGCCTGGATGGTCTAGCCGGCGGCGTGGCCGCAATCATTGCGACGAGCCTGTTGATCTTTGCCTGGATTCAGGGAAATGCGCTGACAGTCCTCTTGATGTCCGCCATCGTGGGGGCATGTCTAGGATTTTTGCGGCACAACTGGGCGCCGGCCAAGATCTACATGGGAGATTCCGGTTCGCTAACTCTGGGGTTTCTCCTGGCGGTGATGAGCCTGCGTGCCTCGATGAAGGGAGCGGCGACGGTCGCGATCCTGGTTCCCATTCTCGCGTTGGGACTGCCGGTGATCGATACACTGCTGGTCATGGCCGTTCGGTTTATCGAGAAGCCCCAAGGATCTCTCCTGCGGCGTTTTGCGCGAATGTTTCAGGCGGATCGAAACCATGTTCACCACCTGATGACGCGCGCCGCGCCCGGGCGAAAGCAGATCGTTCTGGTGATCTACTTCGTTGCTGCCTGCTTTTGTGCCATGGCTCTGGTGGTGGCGGTGAGTCGCAGCGCAGCACTTGGAAGTGCTCTGGTAGTGGTCGAGTTTCTGGTGGTTTTGCTCATGCGAAATTTGGGACTCCGGCGGGAAGCACGAATTCTCTCTCTTCAACATCGGCAACAGGTTCGCCAAGGTTTTATGGCCGGGGCACAACGAACAGCGGGATAGTGTATGAGGTATGGGACTGAGATTACGAATTAACGCCAGTCTGACAGTAGCAGCGCCACGTCGAGTCATTAATTCGGAATGACGTTCAATAAGAACCTCAATGCTATTGATGTCTCTTGCCTCGGAGAGCTAGAGCAAACAAGAACCCATCCTCGCGTTTTCAGGAAAACCAAAATGGGCAGTGCGTTTCAGCTACATCTTGGGAATTGCGGTTTGGTGTACTTGCTCCGGGTGCCCTTGCTGATCGGTTTTGCGGACGCGGGGATCGTTCGCCAAGAAATCGGAAATGCCGATGCGATCGTGCTTCTTGGAGGAGGTCTGCAAACTCGCGCATTTGAAGCGGCGCGGCTTTATCGTGAAGGATACGGTTCCCAAAATCCCAGTTTTGGATCTCAAACTGGATCCCACCGATATTTTGGGAGTGACCGCCTCGCATACAGAACTCATGAAACAAGTTCTCTTAAGAATGCAGTCCCCCCGGAGGCAATCGATCTGATTGGCAACAAAGTCGCAAGCACATATCACGTCACGTATAAGGAAGCGCTGGCTCTTCGACGCTGGGGTGCAAGTAAACGGCGGCATAAGCTAATTATTCCTACGGAATTGTTTCACGCACGTCGTGTCAGCTGGTTGTTCGAAAAGCTGAAAGGGACTGGAGTTGAGATTATCAAATTCATTTAGTAGTATCGGATCAAGGTATTGAGCCTTCGTTTATGAGCCGTAGCCATTTACCTGTCTTTAAGGAGACGCTATCTATTGGTCAAGATGAAATCGTCATCGAGCCTGGACGCACAGAGAGGAATTATTGGGCAGACCTCTGGCGTTTTCGGGAACTCCTTCTGATTCTGGCTTGGCGTGACATCTCAGTTCGTTATAAGCAAACCGTCATCGGAGTGGCTTGGGCGATTGTCAGGCCATTCCTGACGATGTTAGTCTTCACCATTATTTTCGGCCGCGTGGCAGGTCTCCCCAGTGACGCTGGGACGCCTTACGCCTTAATGGTCTTTGCTGGAATGCTGCCTTGGTCGCTGTTTTCGAATGCTTTGGGAGAGGCGTCCAACAGCTTGATTGGCAACGAGAGGCTCATATCTAAGGTATATTTTCCACGACTGATTATTCCAGTAGCCACAGTTGTTACGGCCTTCGTTGATTTCCTGATAAGCTTTGCCCTTCTATTGGCTCTAATGGTCTATTATCAGTTTTCCCCTGGCTGGAACATGCTGCTCCTACCAGCATTCATACTTCTGGCTTTGCTAGCTAGTTTGGGGCCGGGTCTTTGGATAACGGCGCTGAATGTAAGGTACCGTGACTTTCGTTACGTAATTCCGTTTATCGTGCAGTTTGGTCTCTACGTTTCACCGGTCGGTTTTAGCAGCAGCGTCATTCCCGACGGCTGGCGGTTTCTTTACAGTCTTAATCCCCTAGTCGGTGTCATTGACGGGTTCCGCTGGTGCATTATGGGTGGAGGAAGAACCATCTACTGGCCGGGCTTTCTTCTCAGCATGATAAATGTGGGTTTCTTCCTTTGGGTAGGTATCAGCCGGTTTCGGAAAATGGAAAATACCTTCGCGGATCTCATATAGGCACGTCTCAAATTGGCCTCTTCAATGAGCGACGTTGTAATCAAAACCGAGAATCTCAGCAAAAAGTATATGATTGGCCACCAAGCTGAAAACGGCTCGTACCGTGCCCTACGTGATGTGGCGATGGACAAGGCCCGTAGTATGTGGCGCCAGGCAACAGGTCTGCTCAAAGGCAATCTCATCACTCAGGGTCAAAACTCGGAAGAGGTCTGGGCTCTTCGGGATGTGAGCTTTGAGATCCGGCGGGGCGAGGTCGTGGGCATCATTGGCCGAAATGGTGCGGGCAAAAGCACTCTGCTCAAAGTGCTTTCCCGGATCACCGAACCCTCCTTCGGCCGAGTAATTATTAAGGGGCGGGTCGCCAGTTTGCTAGAAGTGGGCACTGGATTTCACCCTGAATTGACAGGGCGGGAGAACATTTACCTCAATGGTGCCATTCTCGGAATGACTCGATCCGAGATTAAACGCAAGTTCGATGAGATCGTGGCATTTGCAGAGATTGAAAGGTTTCTGGACACTCCAGTAAAGCGCTACTCGAGTGGTATGTTCGTCCGTCTGGCATTTGCCGTAGCTGCGCACTTGGAACCAGAGATTTTACTGGTTGATGAAGTGCTTGCAGTGGGCGATGTCGCATTTCAAAAGAAGTGCTTAGGAAAAATGAATGAAGTCACCAGGGATGGGCGGACGGTTTTACTTGTTAGCCACCAATTAGCAGTTATCCAGACGTTGTGCCGTCGCACATTGATGTTCGATGCAGGTCAGCTTGTCGCGGAAGGTCTCACACAGGAGGTGATGCGGCGATACCTCTCAGCCTTGACTAGTGCGGAAGTGATATCGCTGGACGAACGGCGAGACCGAGTAAACGACAGCGGCTTCCGATTAACTGCCATTCGCATAGAGGATGGCGATGGACGGAAATTTATCAGTTCGACGAGCCGATTAAGAATAACGATTGATTACAAAAGCGACACACCACTGCGGGGGGTCCGATTTTTAATCGGTCTGTATGATCTTACCAATAGTGGTATTTATGCCTTCGTGAGTGACGCTTCTAACAATTTGACCGACCCGCTACCTCCGGAGGGCAGTGTTGTCTGTATAAGTGAACGAATCAACATTACGCCGGGACGCTGCTACGTCAATCTCGCCTTGCAGAAGGGGAATGGAAATCTCGACTATATCGAACGTGCCGCGGAGTTTGACATTCAAACGGATGAGAGCGTCGGCAACAAAATGCCAACCCGTGATTGGGTTCTTTGCTTCGTTGACTACGAATGGTTTCAGGGAAACGGCCAAAAACACTGATATGAGGCAAGTACCACTGGCTGAAATAACCCCGCACAGTTCCTCGTACGGCGATCCCAATGGTCGAGTGTTTTGGTGGATGGAGGAACTTTACCGCGGAATAATGCCAGATCGCGTTGGTTTCTATTCGCATCTGTTTGATAGCGGTGTCATCCGACAATTGGTGAACCAGAAGTTTCTAATCGAGTCGGAGCCTGTAGATCTGTCGCTGCAGGGATTCGGTTTGATTGTCAAACATCCCCGTCTTTCGTTCGTATCGTACCCATTTGAATGGTGCGCGCCGATGCTTAAGGAAGCAGCCTTGCTTGTGCTTGATCTGGAGATGGCGCTCTTCGAACATGGATTAGGTCTACAGGATTGTCATCCATGGAATGTGCTCTTCGAAGCAACAAAACCCTTGTTTGTTGACTTTGGCTCCATTGTCACCGCAAACGGAAATAATTTATGGGAATCGAATGGAGAGTTTTTTAGATATTTTGTATACCCTTTGCTCGCAATGGCCAGCGGACAGACACGAATCGCGCGTTGGCTTTTGCACGACTATACCTGTGGAATTTCAGAGGTAGAAGCTGATTTCCTAACGCGGCGTCGCGGAAGCCAGGTCAAGGAGAGAACAAGAAAGGTTCTTCGTAGCTTTGGAAAACGTTATCCCGGTCGACTTCACTTTGCACTGCGTAAAGGTCTAAGATTGCTCGACCGCGTTTTCAGCGGTCGTGCACCTCGCCTGCACGAATCACGAATTGTTTACCTGCGCCGTTTGAGAACGATGGTAGAGAGCATTGTAATCCCGAGAGTCCCGACAGGCTGGTCGAATTACTATGATTCGGATTTTCCACAGTTTCACCCCTCGGGCGATTGGCAGCAGAAACATTCTAGCGTCCACAAAGTAATTACAAACCTGAAGCCTCGGACACTGATTGACATTGGAGCTAATCGAGGCTGGCATTCCCTTATGGCCGCACATTTTGGAGTCAACACAATTGCCGCCGATATCGACGAAGAATGCATTAGCCAGCTCTTTTACGATGCAAGAGAGCGGGACTTGCCAGTACAGCCGCTAGTTCTCGATTTCACGTCGCCTTCTCCTGGACTCGGCATTTCTAACAATATGTTGCCATCTGCAACACAGCGTTTAAAGAGTGAGATGGCGCTGGCACTTGCTCTAGTCCACCACATGGTGTTCAAGTCCAATTTGACCTTCGACCAGATTACTCAGGGGCTTTCAGATTTTACAACGAAGTATCTGCTGGTGGAGTTCATCCCAAAAGAAGACCGCTATGTCAAGGAATGGTGGACACCCGCAAAATCGTGGTACAGCCTGGATGAGTTTCAACGGAGTCTTCGGCGACACTATAGTTCCGTGACCTTGCTGGAATCATACCCAGAGCCCCGTGTGTTGCTGCTTTGCGAGAAGCAATAAAAGGCGCATTCTCCTCTATGTAAAGGCCACCTTGACTTATATCGGCAAAACTTTGCGCGCAGGCGCGAAATTGTTTGTTCCTCTGAGTGCGCGGGAGTCGATTCGCGACGCAATCGCACTATGGCAACGTCATAGCATTGATCGTCAACTTGCTAGATTTCGGCGTGCCGTTTGGAACCTTCCAGTTGATGCCACGGCTCAGTGTTTGGATTATCACGTCAGCATCACCGATGGTCCGGACTTTTATGTGCAGTACAAGGATGAATTCATCAGGCGTGTATACCATTTTGAAGCTAAACGCCCGGACCCTCTTATTATCGATGGTGGAAGTAACATCGGCATGTCCATCTTGTCATTCAAGAAGGCTTATCCTAAAGCTCGGATCATTGGTTTCGAGCCTGACCCCCAGATCTATAATCGGCTCAAGGCAAATCTCAAATCCAACAACATAGATGGGGTAACCTTAGTGCAAGCCGGCATAGGGGGGCGAGCTGGGACAGCGTTGTTTACACAAGATCATATGGCCGGCGGCCGCATCAGTTCGGACGGAATTATTGTCGATATTGAACCACTCTCCCGATATCTTTCCGAGCCGGTTGATTTTTTGAAGTTGAATGTAGAAGGGCAGGAGCTGCCTGCCCTAGAGGAAGCATCAGCAGCCGGTAAACTTGCTAACGTCCGTGAAATGGTGGTCGAATATCATGGATTCGCTGACGCTCCGCAACTGCTGGGTAAGATCCTCAACCTGTTAGATCGTGAAGGTTTTCGCTATCTGATTCACGATTTTGACGACCAGACGAATTCGCACTCAAAGCCGCCATTCCGCCTCACAACGCAGACAACGTGGTTCTGTTTGATATACGCAAAGCGGTTGTAACCGAGGTCGCAAACAGTTGTCGCACGGCGGCTAAGATGGTTGGATCTCGGACCTACTACTCTTGGTTGCGACGCGCCTTGCCGTTTCGCTTTCGTCGTCGGCTGGCGCCTTTAAGCCGTAAGTTTGGCGCGGATCGTGGCTTGCCGATCGACCGTTATTATATTGAACGCTTTCTGAGTCGATACAGCGAAGACATTAGAGGTTGTGTGCTTGAAGTGGAGGATGCGAGTTACACAAGACGGTTTGGGGGAAACCGTGTTATCCGCAGTGAAGTACTGCATGCTCGCTCCGACAACCCGGCAGCTACTATTGTTGGCGACCTGGCGACAGGCGAGGCCATTCCGCGCAACAGTTTTGACTGTGTGATACTGACTCAGACCCTGCAATTCATCTATGACCTGCCGTCGGCAATCCTCCACACCCACGCGATGCTGCAGCGGGGCGGTGTACTGCTTGCCACCATGCCGGGCATTAGCCAGATTAGCAGATACGACATGGACCGATGGGGCGACTACTGGCGATTTACGAGTCTATCCGCCCGGCGCTTGTTCGAAGAGATTTTCGGTGAATCACACGTCAGCGTTGAAATATGCGGCAACCTTCTCACGTCAACAGCGTTTCTTTGCGGCCTCAGCACCGAAGACATGCGCCCTGCTGAGTTGGATTGGTGCGACGAGGATTATCAGATGGTAATTACAGTGCGAGCGGTTCGACAGTGAGAATTCGCGGCGTTCAACGAATGCGTCTCTGGGGTCGTATGCTGCGCAACCGTCTGGCTCCGGGAGCGCTGATCCTGCTTTATCATCGCATAAATGAGCTCCCTACTGATCCACAACTGCTTAACGTGAGACCGGGACATTTCCGCAAGCACTTGGAAATTCTTAGAAAAGTTGCGCAGCCCATCTCGTTGCGCGAATTCATGAACGCGCATCGTGAAAGAAGAAAGTTGCGACGCGTGTTTATGGTCACATTCGATGATGGTTACCGGGATAATCTAGAACTTGCCAAGCCACTGCTGGAAGAATATCAGGCGCCGGCTACAGTAAGCGTCGCGAGTGGGTACGTTGGTGAAAATCGGGAATTTTGGTGGGACGAATTGGAACGGTTGCTTCTTACGCCCGGCAAACTACCCTACCAATTCCAGATCAGAATTCGGGAACGCGTACTGAATTTCGATCTCGGAGCGTACAGCACATACAGCGTATCGGACGCCAAGCGTTATGCATTTTGGAATGTTGCGCATCCCGTCTGCCCGACTTCGCGACATTCGGCCTACTTGGTTCTGTACTCGGAGCTTCGCACAACCAACGTTGCTGCCCGTGACGAAGCTCTGCGAGAATTGCGGCTTTTGGCCGGTGATGGAGCAACCGCTCGAGCAGACTATCTCGCGATGGATCGCCAAGAGATTCGACAGTTGCGAAATGGTGGACTCATCGAAATTGCAGCGCACAGCGTCAATCATCCCTGTCTTTCCTGCATTTCGCCCGCGGAGCAGCAATCTGAAATTCGTAATAGCAAGACTGACTTGGAAAAGCTGCTTGGAATAGACGTCCAAGGCTTCGCGTATCCTTTTGGGGCTTCGGCGGATTATGATTCTCACAGCCTTCATTTTGTGGGCAGGAGCGGTTTTGACTGGGCCCTCTCGAACTACCCCGCCATGGCTTCTTTCCATACGGACCGGTTTCAGCTGCCGCGAGTTTTGGTAGGCGACTGGAACGGCCCCAAGTTTACCCACTTTATCAGAGAATGGGTATGACGTCATTGCCAACAAAGCGACTCAAAATATTGCACGTCAATACGGTGGAAATTGCCGGTGGGGCCGCGGCAATCACTAGACAACTCCAGGAAGGGTATCGTAAGCGTGGTCATCAAAATTGGATTATAGTGGCTGACAAACAAACTCAAGCAGAGCACGTGCTCAAAATGAATAGTGACAAGTATCGCTCTCGTTGGGCGCGCGCCTGCATCACCGCAGCTGAACTGCTGAATCCAATTCGCGGAAAGTTTCCTGGCCCGGGGCGCCTTTATACATGGCTGCGGCTTGGTTTGGGAGAACCGAAACGGTACCTAAGTATCCTCCGAGGGTTGGAAGATTTCGATTATCCGGCAACCTGGCGCCTGCTCGAGCTCGCGCCCGACGCGCCCGACATATTTCATCTACATAATCTTCACGGTGATTTCTTTGATTTGCGTGTACTGCCCTACTTGAGCCAACGGTTTCCAGTGTTTATGACACTGCATGACCCTTGGCTGCTCACCGGACACTGCGCGCATTCCTTCGGTTGTGAACGCTGGAGAATCGGGTGTGGCGAGTGCCCCGACCTTAGTCTTTATCCTGCCGTCCGCAGAGATGCGACAGCCTTTAATTGGAAGAGGAAAGCAAAGATTTTCTCGCAGAGCAAACTATATGTTGCCACACCCTCCCAATGGCTTATGAATCAAGTTGAGGCTTCGATGCTTGCTCCCGGAATTGTTGAAGCACAAGTGATTCCGAATGGCGTTAACTTGTCGATCTTCCACCCCGCGGACAGGCAGGCAGTGCGGCGGATGTTGAACATCCCAAGCGACGCAAAGGTCGTACTTTTTGCCGCCGCCGGCGGACGGCTGAATCCTTTTAAAGGCTACAAAACTCTCCACGCCGCTATTCTTCGAGTAAGCCGGATCAGCACTATATCGAATCTAATTGTCCTTTGTGTCGGCGAGCTCCTTTCTGGGAATAATAAGTTGCTCGTTGAGCAAATCGGGCGAATTCAATTACGTTACGTTGCTTTTGAAAAGGAAGCCGGTCTTATGGCACGGTACTACCAAGCGGCGGACGTTTACGCGCATTCAGCAAAGGTCGATAACTTCCCCACGACCGTGCTTGAATCAATGGCTTGCGCTACTCCAGTTGTAGCTACCAATGTAGGCGGACTTCCGGAACAGATCATACATGGGGAAAATGGCTTTCTGGCTCCGACTGGAGATAGCGAAAGCTTTGCCAAGCTGATATTAACACTTCTTGAGAACGAGGCCATGCGCCGGACCTTTGGAGAGAACGCTGCCGATACTGCAGCGACAGCGTTCAGTTCTGATCGAATGATTCAACGCTACCTCGACTGGTATCTGAACGTGTTGGCTCACACAACTCAATTCCAAGGTTCCGAGAACCCTACGACACTATCCGCTAACTACGTATAGAGTTCAGCAAATCTGCAAGAATCTGGGCCTCGTTCGTTGAATATCGGAACGCAGAGGTTCTCACAACCAAGTTAAGAAAGATACAGGATAACGACAACGTCGAGATCACTAATGAAGGTAGCTTTAGCGGATGTTGTGCAGCGCACGCGAACTGAAGGTTCAGCCCCCGCGGAAAGATACTAGGCTCTTGTGATAAATTCATGAAAACACTTCTAGTCACCGGCTCATCGGGGTTAATTGGATCAGAGGTCTGCAAATATTTTTCTCGCGAATTAGGCCATCGAGTTTACGGGCTGGATAACAACCAACGAGCGGTCTTCTTTGGAGCGCAAGGCGACACACGTTGGAACCAGCAACGGTTGCAGCGGGAACTCACCGGTTTCACCCACCATGAATTGGATATTCGTGACCGTGCCGGCGTGCTGGAATTGATCAAGGATCTGCGGCCTAATGTCATCGTCCACACCGCAGCACAGCCCTCGCATGACCTCGCCGCCGCCATCCCGTTTGATGATTTCGATACGAATGCAGTGGGCACGCTCAATCTGCTGGAAGCCGCACGCCAGTTCTGCCCCGAGTCTCCATTCATCCACATGAGTACCAATAAAGTGTACGGTGACGCGCCGAACCGGATTGCGATGAAAGAGCTTGAGACGCGTTGGGACTATGATGACCCAAGCTACGAAAACGGAATCCCGGAGACGCTTACTATTGATCAATCAAAACATTCCCTCTTTGGTGCTTCCAAAATTGCCGCGGATGTCATGGTGCAAGAGTATGGTCGCTATTTCAACATGCCCTCATGTTGTCTGCGGGGCGGTTGTTTAACAGGACCGAACCACGCTGGTGTGGAGTTGCACGGTTTCCTGTCCTATCTGGTGAGGTGCAATCTCGAAGGTCGGAAATACAAAATATACGGCTATAAGGGTAAGCAAGTGCGGGACAACATCCACGCCGTGGACGTAGCGCGGTTCATTGCAGAGTTTGTGGCGGCACCCCGTGTTGGGGAGGTCTACAATCTGGGCGGCAGCAAGGCTAATTCCTGTTCTATTCTGGAGGCTTTCAAAATCGCGGAGCGCTTCACTGGCAAGTCACAGGTGTTCACCTACGTGGAGCAGAACCGGATCGGTGACCATATCTGTTATTACTCCGATCTACGCAAGGTGCGCAGTCATTACCCCAAGTGGAACGTTACCCGATCGCTCGAACTGACGGTTCGAGAAATTATCGAAGC
>Ga0066710_100006790_pt1 | contig 10790 bp, 8 predicted proteins | sample GraSoiAngelo_159_FD_79666 | JGI IMG/M metagenome (GOLD analysis project Ga0066710, IMG submission 79666) | Grasslands soil microbial communities from the Angelo Coastal Reserve, California, USA - 14_1009_16_40cm | ecosystem: Environmental > Terrestrial > Soil > Grasslands | place: USA...
CGCGGCTCGGCGTCCACACGATCGGCGCCCTGGCCGCCCTCGACCCCGGCCGCCTGGCCCGGAGGCTCGGCACGCACGGGCACGACCTGATGCGGCTGGCGCGGGGGGAAGACGATCGCCCCGTGGTGGCCGACCCGGGCGAGACCAAGAGCCTGGGCCAGGAGCATACCTTCGACAAGGACGTCTCGGACCTCGCCGCGCTGCGCGGGACGCTCCTCGACCTGGCCGATGCGGTCGCCCGCCGCCTGCGTGGCCACGGCCTGCGCGCGCGCACGCTGACGCTCAAGTACCGCGACGAGGGCTTCCGCACCCTCACCCGCGCGGAGACGCTGCCCGAGCCGACCGACGCCGGCGACGTCCTCTTCCGCGTCGTCTGGCGGCTCTTCGAAGGCGTGCATGGCGAGCGGCGGGTGCGCCTGCTCGGGATCTACACCTCCGGCTTCGGGGCCGGGACGCAGCTCGATCTGTTCGCGGCGGCCGCCAGCGCGGCCGACCAGGTGCGCGACGCCGTCGACCGGCGCTTCGGCGAGGGCACGCTGACCCGAGCCAGCCTGATGGTGTACCCGGAGCGCCGGCACACGCGGGACCGCCGGGGCAGCCGGCGCCTGCGGCGCTAGCTGGGCTACTTCTTGCGCGTCGTGCGCCGGCGGGCGCGCGGCTTGCTCCGCGCCCGGCCCCGTATACGGCGCGACGCAGAGGCGCGGCCGCCGGCCTTGCGTCCCCTCGCCGGCCGCCCGCGCGAGCGGCTTCCCCGCACCTTGCGCGAAGTGGTGGCGCGCGTGCCGCGGGCGCGGGAACGGGCGCGCGGCGGCTTGCGAGGAGCCGCCGTCGAGGATGCGGGCTTCTCGGACCCACCGACTCCGACCGCGTGGACCGCCTTCTTGGCCACACCGGCCACCGCCCCGGCCGCGCTGCCGACCGCGGTGCCCACCACGGAGCCGACCTTCTGCGCCGCCGTGCCGACGCCCGACGCCACCGTGCTCGCGGCCGACCCCACGCCCGAGGCGACGGTGCTGGCCGCCGAGCCCACGCCTGAGGTCACTGTCCCCACGATGCCCTTGTTGTCGGATTCCGCCATCGACTACCTCCTGATTGGCCGGGTCACGCCGGCCGCCTCGGGCCGGACGTCACGCCGGAGCGAGCGAGTCATGGTCAGCCCCACCGCCATCGGCGGGGTGTCGACTGACAACGGGGGAAACTCCCGGCTCCAACGATCGCGCAGCTCGTTGAGCACGAAGGAGACTTCAGCCACCGTGAACCAGCCGTGTCCGTCGGATGAGGAGGACGCGGTCCCTTCGCGGTGGGAATCTGCAAGGCGCATGCCGCTACCGACCCGCCGGTCGGCTGACGAGGTTGGCCAGCAGCCTGTAAGCCCCCGGGGTCCCGGCCGTGACCTGGCGGAACAGACCCAGCCCCACGTAGGTCCATGTCCCCTGGCCGACCGGCGCCTCGACGAGCGCTCCCTTCCTCACGCCCGGGTTCAGCGGAAACGGGTCGGTCATCGAGACCAGGTCGACGTAGCGCGGATCGCGGGCGTCCAGGAAATAGGTGCCGCGCTCCTGCACCCAGCCCTGCCAGTCCCCGGGGCCGATCCGGTTGGGAGTGGTGAAGACCGGGTCGGCGGGCACCAGCACGGTGACGGGCGCGTCCTCGTCGGTGATCCGCGCCGTCTCCTCGATCACGCGGGGCTTGCCGTCCGGCGTGCGCGAGCTGTCGTCCACGATGCGGATGACGGCGATCGAGGCGGGGTAGGGCGCGAAGGGGCTCTCGGGCAGGGCCTCCCCTCCCCCGGCCGGTCCGGTGCGCCGCGCCGGGGCGGCCAGGACGTTGAAGTCGGCCCGGTTGTACTGGACGACGAGGTGGCCGCCGCCGCGCACGTAGTCCATCAGGCGCTGCTGGTACGAGCGCAGGTCGGGCCGCGCGCCGTACGCGCGGATGCCGAGGACGATCGTCGTGTAGCGCGAGAGGTCGCCGTAGGCCAGCTCGTCCACACCCAGCATCGTGACCGGGACGCCGATCTGGCGCAGGGCCTCCGGCACGTCGTCTCCGGACCCCATCACGTATCCAACCGATACGCCGGGGGCGACCCGCACGTCGAAGGCTTCCACGCGGGCGGAGGCGGGATGGAAGAGGTGGCGCTCCTGCACGTGGTCGTAGGCGATCACCTGGTAGCCCTCGCGATATTCCCGGCCGCCGGCGGAGGCGACCGCCCGGACCTCGTAGTTTCCGGCCTCCAGCGCGGCGGGAGGGCTGACGAAGAAGCGCGCCGCGATCTCCTCGCCCTCGAAGCGGAAGCTCAGCGGAGTCTCGGCCGGCTCGGCTCGCCAGCCCCGGGGAACCTCCAGCCGCACCGTCGCGGAGGCGGGGCCGGAAGCGCCGTTCAGCACACCGACGCGGAACTCCTTGCGCGCGCCGGAGGCGGAGAGCGGCGCGACCGCGACGTCGGGGGCCAGGCGGACGGAGAGCAGGGGCACGACGTTCACGACCTTCTGCTTCTCGCCTCCCACCCACGGCCCTTCGTAGCGCCAGAGGGCGGGAGCGCGCGTGCGGGCGGCGGCGCCGCCCGTGCGCCAGTCGAGCTCGGCCACCACGTCGGGCGGAGCCCACGGCAGCCCCGTGAGCCGGGGATCGTCCACCTCGTAGCGGTCGCGGCCGTTGCGGCGGTGCCAGTAGGGCTGGGAGGGCCGGGCGCTGTCCGAGGCGGTAACCGCGAACTTCACCTCCAGCCCGTGCCAGGCCCCCAGCTCCTTCGGCCCTCCGGAGACGTTCCGGGCCGACCAGCCTTCGGGGACCCGCAGCGCGAGGCCGTCGACGGCGAGCGGGACCGGCCCCTGGTTGAAGACCCGCGCCGTCACGCCGAAGGTCTGGCCGGGCACGACCTGGCCGTCTTCGGCCCGCACCTCGAAGGAGAGGCCCTGGGCCAGCTCCAGCGCGGCGGCGGCGGCGGCCTCCTCGTCGGCCAGCCGGTCGGTCATGCGCCGGCGGGCCGGCCCGTCGAGCCCGCTCTGGTCCACCCGGCGGCGCAGCGCACGCAGGCCGTCCACCGCGATCCGCAGCGGGGGCAGCGTCTTCTCGGGCGCCTGGACGTCGAAGGTGGCGTGGACGTCGTCGATGCGGCGCTGGAGGAGGTCCAGATCGCCGTCGAGGAACGGCACGCTGGCCTCCTGTCCGGCCACGAAGCGTCGCAGCCCCTTGAGGGACACGTCGATGCCGTCCAGGATGTCGCTCTCCTTGGCCGTCACGGCGGGTGCGCTGTCGACGAGGTAGTAGACGCCTTCACCGGGGCCGGGCTCGGCCTTGAGCTGGCTCGCCCCCTGGCAGCGGTGCGACGCGCGGGCGATGCTCCCCAGCTCCTGCCACGACATCCCGAGCAGGGGATCGTACACGCCCGTCGGCACCGTGACCGGAGGCGGCCCGGCGATCGGCTCGCGCCCGCCCCCGACGCCACCCTGGTAGATCTTGCGCGCCTGCCAGGGAGACAGCCCCGAACGGACCTGCTCCGGGTAGCGCGCCGGATCGGCGGCGGCCCGGAACGCCTCCACGGCCAGCCGGGCCGAGGCCTGGTGGTGCTGTCCGCCGCCCTTCGACTCGAGGGAAAGGGTCAGGATCACGTCGGGCTCGAAGGCCCGGATCCGCTGCACCACGTCGCCGAGGGTCTCGTCGTGGCCCCACTTGCGGAAGGTCTCGTCGACGCTGAACGAGTAACCGAACTCGTAGGCGAGCGAGAAGTACTGCTCGACGCCATCGTAGCGGTGCAGCGTGGCGAGCTCCTCCGTGCGGAGGACGCCCAGGGCCTCGAACAGCTCGGGGCCGATCGCGTTCTGGCCGCCGTCGCCCCGGGTCAGGGTCAGCAGGCCGGTGCGGATCCCGCGGCCGCGGGAGAGCGCGACGAGGACGCCATTGTGCTCGTCGTCGGGATGGGCCGTGACGTAGAGGACGCGTCCGGTCACCCCGAGCCGCCGAAGGGCGAGGCCCAGGCCCGCTCCTCCCTGGGCCTGCGGGATCGGCGTGAGCTGGGCGTGGAGGGGGACGACGGCGACGAGGCAGAGCGCGCAGAGGACGAGAAGAGAGCGGACGACGCCGAAGTCGCGGAGCCGCGTGACCCTCATGTCGTGGCGATTCTACCTTCCGCCGCGGCAAAGCCTGCTAAGCTTTTCCTCCGGAGCGCGCTCGATGGCTCTCGCCGTGCATCCCGACGAGCGGCCGGCGCCGGCCGTCGCGGCGCTGGCCGCCCAGGTCCAGGCCGACGGCGGCCGGCCGCTGGCCGCCTACCGCGAGCCCGTGGGCGGCCATTGGCAGCTCTTCGCGCTCCTGCCCATCGACAAGGTCGCCCCCACCCCCTACCAGCGCGACCTCTCTCCCACCCACGCCAAGCGGCTGCAGGAGATGGTCAAGAAGATCGACCGCTTCGTGGACCCGATCGTGCTCGTCTCGCCGCAGCCCGGGGTGTACTGGACGCCGAACGGCCACCACCGATTGAAGGCCCTCCAGAAGCTGAAGGCGGACTGGGTGCCGGCGATCGTGATCCCCGAGACCGAGGTCGCCTTCCAGATCCTGGCCCTCAATACCGAGAAGGCCCACAACCTCAAGGAGAAGTCGCTGGAGGTGATCCGGATGTACCGCGGCCTGCTCGAGGCCGAGCCCAGGAAGGGCGAGCAGGACTATGCCTTCCAGTTCGAGGCGGCCCACCTCATCACTCTCGGGCTGCTCTACGAGGCCAACAAGCGCTTCGCCGGGGGAGCCTTCGCGCCCATCCTGCGCCGGGTGGATGCCTTCCTGCCCGGGACCTTCGCCAAGACGCTGCCCCAGCGCGAGGCGAGGGCGGAGGCGGTGCGGGCGGCGGACGAGGCCCTGGGCCGGGTCGTCGCCGAGCTCAAGAAGCGCGGCATCCGGCATCCGTTCGTGAAGAACTACGTGCTCGCCCGCACGACGCCGCTGTCCCGGGCCCGGAAGACGCTGCCCTCCTTCGACGCGACCTTCGAGAAGCTGCTCGCCGCCATCGAGGCCTTCGACGTCGCCGCGGTGCGCTACCAGGACGTCCAGCGCAGCGCGCTCATGGCCATCCCCGCCGCGGAGTAGCCCGCCCCGGCCCGACCGGCTCTTTAACGCAGAGGACGCAGAGGGGAAAGAAAACGCCGGCTCGGCGCTGGAAAGAGACCCCTATCTGTTCTCCGCGGCCTCTTTCTGTTCTCTGCGACCTCTGCGTCAAAAGACCAGGAGCCGGGCGCCGGAGCTGTTCCCGGCTACTCCTGGAGCTTGAGGTTCAGCGTCAGGCGCAGGTGGATGTTCACCTGGGCGGTGCCGTTGTTCAGGATGACCTCCACCGGGATCGAGATGTCGGTCTGCCCCGGCGCGCCGCTGAGCTGCACCGACACCGGGGCCGTGGAGATGGAGGACGACGCCGACACCGCAGAGGAAGCGGCGGGTGCAGGACGAGGGACCGGTCCGCGCGGAGGGGGTGCCGGTGCGGAGCGAGGCGTGGGGACCGCCGGCGCCGGGCGCGTCGGGGCGACCGCCACCGGCCGCACCGGGGGTGCGGCGACGGCCGCGGGCGCGACCGCCGGGCGGATTGGCGGGCGCGGGGGAGCGGAGCGGGGCGGCGGGCTCTCCAGGCTGATCTCCTCGATCTCCGCCTCCTCCTCGTCGATCGCCTCCAGGCTCAGCTCCGGCTCCACGATCGGCTGGCTGATCCGCCGGCGCAGGTCCGCCGCATCGTTCGCCCCGCGCACCAGCGTGCTCTTGGTGTCGACGCGAGGAGCGGTCGTCTCGGCCGCCGCCATCAGGACCGGCTCCTCGTCCACCGTCAGCGAGATCTCCTCGGCCTCGCTGGTCGGCAGCTGGATCTCCTCGCCTTCCATGCCGGCCGGCAGCTCCAGCTCGATGTCCGCATCCCCGGTCACCGCCGCGGCCCGGGCGCCCGGCGGCAGCGTCGAGACCGGCCCGCGGGCCGATGCCGGGGACGCGGAGACGGCCGAGGCCGGGCCGGCCGAGGGCACCGAGGAGGCCGGGGCGGCCGCCGCGGCCGGCTTGACGGGAGCGGTGGCCGTGGCTGAGGCGGCCGGTCCTTCGGCGCCGCCGTACTTGGTGGCGAGGGTGCGGAAGACCAGAGTCGTCGCCCCCTTCAGCGTCTCCTCGACGCCGATGCCCTTCATGGCCACCGCCTCGAAGTAGGGCAGCCCCTTCGGGTTCAGCTTCTCGTTCAGGATCTCGATGGGCAGCGCGTTGGGCAGGTCACGCTTGTTGTACTGCAGGACGGTCGGGATCTCGTCGGCGTCGATCTCGTTGGCCTCCAGGTTCTCCTTGAGGTTGGCCACCGAGTCCAGGTTCGCGTCCAGCATCGGCTCCTGGCTGTCGGCCACGAACACCACGCAGTCGGCCCCCTTCAGCACCATCCGCCGGGTGGCGTTGTAGAAGACCTGGCCGGGCACGGTGTAGAGCTGGATCCGGGTCTTCATGCCGCGGATCGTGCCCAGCTCGATGGGCAGGAAGTCGAAGAACAGCGTCCGGTCGGCCTCGGTGGCGAGCGACAGCATCTTCCCCTTGTTCTTGATGGGGAGTTTCTCGTGGATCCACTGGAGGTTCGTGGTCTTGCCGCAGAGGCCGGGGCCGTAATACACGACCTTGGCCGTCAGCTCCTTCGTGGAGTAGTTGAAGAGGACCATGCCGCTCAGGAAGGCAACCCTGGCATTCTAAGGCCCGGGCCCGGACCGGATCAACCTTGGTAGAATTCCCGCATGCTCTTGACGACTGCCGCGCTTCTGCTCGCCCAGGCCGCTGCCTCCCCCTCCCCCAGCCCCTCCGCACCCGCCGGACCCGTGGTGGTGCTGGAGACGAGCCTGGGCCGGATCCGGGTCGCCCTCGACCAGGCGAAGGCGCCCATCTCGGTCGCCAACTTCCTGAAGTACGTGCGGGCCGGACACTATGCGGGCACGGTCTTCCACCGTGTCATACCGGGCTTCATGATCCAGGGCGGGGGCATGAACGCCGAGCTGAAGGAGAAGCCCACCAGCCCTCCCATCCGCAACGAGTCGCGCAACGGACTGCGCAACCTGCGCGGCACGATCGCCATGGCCCGCACGAGCGATCCCAACAGCGCGACCGCGCAGTTCTTCATCAACGTGAAGGACAACCCCTCCCTGGACTTCGGCATCCGCGGCGCCGGATATGCCGTCTTCGGCCAGGTCTTGGAGGGCATGGACGTCGTGGACCGGATCGTGGCCGTGTCCACGACCACCAAGGGGCCCTATGAAAACGTGCCGGTCACCCCGGTCGTGATCAAGAGCGCGCGCGTCGAAGGCGCCGCGGCCAGGCCGGCGGCCGCGAAGCCCTCGGCCTCGCGCTCGACCCGGACCCCGGCCCGGCGGGCGTCGCCCGGCCCCCAGGCCACGCCGAAGCCGTGAGCGGCGCCGGCCGTTGGGGATCGCTGGCCGTGGCCGCGGCCTGCTCGGCCGTCCTGCCGCTGGCGGCCCAGGACTGGGTGGCCCCGCCCGAGGAGCGGACCCGCCTCAATCCGATCGCCGTCTCGGCCGACGCGCTGCAGAAGGGCCGCTTCCTCTACCGCAAGAACTGCCAGCGGTGCCACGGGGAGAAGGGCAAGGGCGACGGCCCCTCCGGCCGCTACGGCGTCAAGCCGCCCGAGGACCTGACGAACCCGGCCAAGCAGGCCAAGCTGACCGACGGTGAGATCTTCTGGAAGGTCTCGACCGGGCTGCGGGACGGCGCGGACGTGATCATGCCGGCCTACAAGCGGGAGATCCCCGCCGATGAGGACCGCTGGAAGGTGGTCCTCTTCGTCCGTACGCTAGCCCTCCCGCCGCCCTCACCAAATCGCTAACGAATTAAACGCAGAGGCCGCCGAGGAACGCAGAGAAGCAAGAACAAGTGCAACGAAGGCGCGCGTGTCCCGGAGCGCGCGACTCGTTGATGGATCCGATATCGACCGCGCCGTCCTCTGACCGCGGTCGATCAGGACGGAGCGCGCGGAGTGGACACCGCGCGCCCGGCCAACTGCTTCATCAAAGCTCGGAGAACTTCTTGACGAGGTCGGCGGCCTTGGTCGCGTCGAGCTTCAGGACGGCCTCGTCTCCGGCGCGCCGCGCGTAGTAGGCCCCCCCCTTCTCCCCCACCTCGAAGAAGCTCTCGGGCTTGTCCTTCTCCCGGATCGTCACCTTCAGGGCAGGGTGGTCGAGGCCGTAGGTCTCGGCGCCCGCGGGCTTGTCCAGGAACTCCTGCACCTCCACCCCGCCGACGAGGAACAGAGCGTCCTGGACCTTGGTGGTGTCGAGGTCCTTGCCGTCGGGGACCGTGCGCTTCCACTTGGACGTCTCGACGCCGTCCTTGTCCTTCGACGCCGTGCGGCCGTAGGCCTTCTTCGCGCCGCCGGCCTCGACGTTGAAGCCCTCCACGTCGAAGCTCGACACCTCGAGCAGCCGCTTGGCCCGCAGCGCGTCCTTGCCCTTGCCCAGCTCGTCGACGATCGCGTCGGGGATCACCGCCACCAGGCTCCGCCCGCCCGCGCGGGCGTAGTGCTTCTTGTCCCCGGTGGCCCCGCCGATCTCCAGCGTCTTCGTGTTGCCGTCGGCGAGGCCGAGCCTCACGACGCGCGCCGGCTTGTCGAGGCCGTAGGGCTTGAGGTCGCCGGGCTCCTCGGCCGCCACCGATTCCATGCGCAGCGTCTCCACGTTGCCGAGCAGGCCGTCGACCGACCACCGTCCGGCCCGGGTGGCGAGCGGCGCGGTGAATCCCCATTCGCCTCGCTCGTCGCGGGCGAGGGCGTAGCCGCCGTCGGGGCCCGTGACCTCCAGCTTCCGCACCGCGTCGCGCTGGACGTGCAGGAGGTCGCGGTCGCGCAGGTCGAACGGCTTCTTGTCGAACGTGTTCGCGCTGTAGGCGGCCACCGTGAACACGCGCGGCCGGTTCGGCTGCTTGGCGTAGACCGAGCCTTCGTCCGGCGTCTTGTTGCCGAAGAGCACCTCCTGGGCGGGACCACCCTGCTGGACGACGGTCACCTTCGTCTTCGGAGGGTCGAGGCCGAACTCGGAGAGCTTGCCCGGCGTCTCCGAGACGACCTCGTCGATCTCCAGCCCCTCCAGGCTGGAGAGCACCGACTCGGCCTCCTGCGCGTCGGCGGGGGCGGCCTGGGGAGCGGTGAGGCGCCAGCTCGTCCCGTCCTTGACGAGCTTCACCTCTTCCTTGCCCGCTCCAGCCAGGCTCAGCTCCTTGACCTTTGCCTTGTCGAGGCTGACGACCTTCTCCTTCGACTTCTCCGGCTTCCCCTCCTTCTTGGACTCGACGAAGTAGACGTAGGCTCCCAGGCCGCCCAGCACGGCCAGGACCGCGTAGGTCTTCCAGAAATCGGGCAGCTTCATCCGCGGCGCTTCCACCAGGCGGCGATGCCCATGACCACGAAAGCGCCCGGCACGAGGAGCAGCGAGACGAGAAGCACGTTCTGCTGCTGCTGCCGGGTGACGAACAGGCGCTGGTCCTCGGGTTCCTTGGCCCGGATGGAGATGAGGTCGACGTCCTGGGCCAGCCAGGCCACCGTGTTGAGGAAGAAGTCCTGGTTGCCCTGGAAGCCGAGGAGCGCGTTGGTGGCGAAGTCGCTGTCGCCGAGGACGACCACCCGGCCCTCGGCGGGCGCCGGCGGCTCCTCGGCGGGGGAAGGAGAGACCGACGCGGCGGGCGACGGCGAGGAGGGCGGCGAGGCCGGCGCCGGTGGGGCCGGAGGGCTGGCCTTGACGGTGGCCACCGCGCCGAGAGAGATCGGTCCCTTGCGGTCCTTGCCCTCGTTCATCTCCACCGGCTCCTTCAGGGTGAGGTCGGTCTCCGCCCACGACGCGGGAGAGGTCTGGAGGAGGTTCTGCACGGTCACGCCCTCCACGGTGCCCTTGCCGGCCTCGGCGCTCCGCGCGGTATGGAAGACCGTCATGACCCGGAAGTCCTTGGTGATCTCGTGGAAGGGATACGAGGCGGCGATGGGCGTGAGGGCCCCCGTCCCGAAGATCTGCCCCACCGGGGAGACGTCCACCACGATGTCCTTGCTGAGCTCGATGTTGAACTCCTTGGCCAGCGCGTCCAGGTTGGGCGTGGGGAACTTCACCTCCGGCTCCGACATCACGAGCAGTTTCCCGCCGCCCTTCGCGTAGCGGCGCAGGGCGTCGATCTCGGTCGGCAGCAGGTCGCGCTGGGGCCCGGCCACCACCATCACCGTGCAGTCGGCGGGGACGGCGGGCTCGCGGGCCAGCAGCACCTTCTTCGTCTCGTACTGGCTCTTGCCGAGGGCGGTCTTGACGGCCGAGAAGCCGCCGTCGGCGCCGTCGTCCATGTCCCGCTCGCCCTCGCCCTCCACGAAGCAGACCGTCTTCTTCTTCTCGCGGGTCACCTTGATGAAGGCGTTGGTGAGGTCCTGCTCGGAATCGTTGGTGGCCTTCTCGCGCTTGCCGCCCCGCTCCACCACCAGGATCGGCCACGGGCCGCGCACCTCGTAGGCCTGGGCCTTGGCCGGGCTCGCCACCGGGTCCACGAACTCGACCTTCACCCTCGGGGAAGCGGCCTGATACTCCTTCATGCGGTCCTGGGCCGCCGTCCTCTCCGCCGAGCGCTGGAAGTAGGTGATCTTGACGTCCTCCTTGAGCCCGGCCAGCACCTTCTTCGTCTGGTCGGAGAGGCTGTAACGCTTGTTCTTCGTGAGGTCCCACCGCTTGGTGTGGCGGACGACGAGGTAGTTGACGAAGCCGAGAACGCCGACGACGGCCAGCACCAGGACGGCCGTGTTGGTCCCGTACTTCATC
>Ga0066710_100006791_pt1 | contig 10790 bp, 10 predicted proteins | sample GraSoiAngelo_159_FD_79666 | JGI IMG/M metagenome (GOLD analysis project Ga0066710, IMG submission 79666) | Grasslands soil microbial communities from the Angelo Coastal Reserve, California, USA - 14_1009_16_40cm | ecosystem: Environmental > Terrestrial > Soil > Grasslands | place: USA...
CTACGATCGACGCCGAAACCCAGGCGAGTCGTTGCATTGTTACCTTACGCACCACCGTCGGCCACAGGATGTAGAAGTGCTCCTCCACAGCCAGCGACCATAACGGACCATATTCGCAGGCAACACCGAAAAAACCGGTCATGTTCGCCAAATAAACAAAACTCAGTCCTACAAACGCTGGAGAGGAACTGCGACGAACAAGAAGGAGAACGAGCAGCCCGTAGTAGGCAGGCAGGATGCGCAGTGCCCGGCGTGTATAGAAGCGCCGGTAAAAGTTGGGCCTGTTTTTCGAGTCCAGGAGGATGCCCGTGATCAGGAAACCAGAAAGAACAAAGAACAGGTTGACGCCGAGCCAGCCCGGTCCTGTGAGCACCACAAAGATTCGTCCCAATCGCCCGAACGAGAAGCCCGCGTATTGCCAATAGAAACCGTGCAGAAGCAACACTCCGAGGACAGCGATGCCGCGCAGAGTATCCAGTTCCGGCATAAAAGGCCGGATCAATCCCGCGGGTTCGGAATTTTGTGTGCGCCCGGAATGCAAAGGCATGGGGTGCTCATCATTGAAAATCAAGGGAGTACGGGGCGTCAAACATTGTTTCGATCCTTGAGGATCTAGTCGCGGCGCCCGAGTATAGGACCCTTTTTGGAATGGTTTCCACAATAACTTGCTCGACCTGCACAGCTTGTGCACAGCTCATTTTGATTTTCGCTTTACATTCGCTTATGCTGGACGGGCAAATGCGACAAAGTGCCGTTACAGAATCCATGGCAACCTCCGATTACACAATCAGCAGTCTTCCCGCAAACGTAGAAGCCGAACGCTCCATCTTGGGCGCGATCCTCCTCGACAACTTCGCCTACAACCAGGCGGCCGAACATCTCCGGACCGAAGACTTCTCGCTCGACTCCCACCGCCGCATCTATTCGCGCATGGTCGATCTGGCCGAGTCTTCGCGCCCGATCGACATGATCACGCTGATCGAGGAGCTTGATCGCCATAAGGATCTGCAGGCCATCGGAGACGTTGCCTACGTGTCGAGCCTGGTCGACGGCGTTCCCGACCGCCCCAGCATCGAGCATTACGTCAAGATTGTCCGCGACAAGGCTCTGCTGCGCGGCCTGATTCACGCCGCCAATTCCGCCATTGCGCGCGCCTCCGACCAGTCTGACGCCGCCGAAGATGTTCTCAGCGATGCCGAAGCTGCTATCTTCCAGCTTTCGGAAAAGCGGATTGGCCGCGGCTTTATGGGAGTGCAGGAGATTGTCCGCGAATCCTTTGGCTCAGTCGATGCCCTGCTGCAACGTGGCCAGCGCATCACCGGCCTGGCCACGCACTATACGGATCTCGACGAAATGACGAGCGGCCTGCAGCGTTCCGATCTCGTGATCATTGCGGCGCGTCCTTCCATGGGCAAGACGGCTTTCGCGATGAACATCGCCGAGAACGCCGCCATCGAAGATCAGCAAGTGGTCGGTGTGTTCTCCCTCGAAATGTCGCGCGAGGCCTTGCTCTTGCGTCTGCTTTGCTCGCAAGCTCGAGTCGACGCCCACAAGATGCGCACCGGCTCCCTGTGGCAGGACGACACCAGAAAAGTCGTCCGCGCCATGGAACAACTCGCGCACGCTCCCATTTACATCGACGATACTCCCGGCATTTCACTCAGCGAGATGCGCGCCAAGGCCCGCCGCCTGAAGCAATCCGCGGGCAAACTGGACCTGATCATCGTCGATTACTTGCAGTTGATGTCTGGCGGCGGCAAGCGCTACGAGAATCGCACGCAGGAAGTCTCCGCGATTTCGCGCGGCCTCAAGGCACTGGCGAAGGAACTCAGCGTCCCCGTGATTGCGCTCTCGCAGTTGAGCCGCGCGCCCGAAAGTCGCGGCGGTGATCATCGTCCTCAATTGGCCGATTTGCGTGAGTCCGGCTCCATCGAGCAGGACGCTGACGTTGTCATGTTTATTTTTCGCGAAGAGGTTTACAAGCAGGACGACCCCGAATTGCAGGGCCGCGCTGAGATCATTATCGGGAAACAGCGCAATGGACCGACGGGCAGGCTACATCTCGCTTTTCTGAAGAGTTGCACCAGGTTTGAGTCTTTGGCCGAGGCTGGCCTGCCGCCTGAAGACTAATGCCGAAATACTACACGAATTCCTGTACTCTCCTACGGTAAGTACCTTACAGGCCATGAGTTGCGTTGGATCACTTTCGTCACGCTCAGCCTGTGGAAAAGCTTGTGGAATTGAAAACCGCTCGCGTACTGCAGAGGAAATAAAGACCGCTTGGTCGGTTTATTGCCACTGGCTATTTGTTCTTTAAATCCCTGAATAGTAACCAGTTATGTAATTCATCGGACAGTAACACGAGACAGCACCAAGATCACCGCGAGGCAGCGGGATTTTGGAGATTTGCACATTTCCCGTTCTAGTCCTTCCCAATCCGCCCCTGCTTGGCTAAGCAAAACGATCGCGCTCTAAGCGCGATTTTGCGAGTGCTGGCTCGATCCTTCGCCGGCAGTTGGTACCGCTAATAGTTTATCAAATAGTAATTATCGGTTAGTCGCTGCCTTCGCCGACCTTGAGTACCGCCAGGAAGGCTTCCTGCGGAATGTCCACGCGGCCGATCCGTTTCATGCGCTTCTTGCCTTCTTTTTGCTTCTCCAGGAGTTTTCGCTTGCGGGTGATGTCCCCTCCATAGCACTTGGCCAAGACGTTTTTACGGATGGCGGAAACGGTTTCGCGCGCAATGATTTTCGCGCCGATGGAAGCCTGGATCGGCACTTCGAACATTTGCCGGGGAATTAGTTCCCTCATTTTGGAAACCAGCGCTTTGCCGCGTTCGTAGGCAAAGTCCCGATGCACAATGACGGAAAGTGCATCGACGGACTCTCCCGCGACCAGGATATCGAGCTTCACCATGGGAGACTCCCAATAATCCGCCAGGTGGTAGTCCAGCGAGGCGTAGCCCCGCGAAACTGACTTCAGCCGATCATAGAAATCCAGCACGATTTCATTCAGGGGCAACTCGTAGTGCAGCATCACACGCGAAGAACTCACGTACTCGAAGGTTTTCTGCTTGCCGCGCTTGTCCTCGACCAGCTTCAGGATCCCCCCAACGTACTCTTCGTTGGTCAGAATCGTCGCCAGAATCACGGGCTCGTCCACCTTGGCAATCTCGCTAGGGTCGGGCCAGCGCGAGGGATTGTCAACCTCAATCAACTCGCCGTCAGTCTTGGTAATTTTGTAGCGGACGCCGGGCGCGGTGGTGATGAGTTCCAGCGCGAACTCGCGCTCCAGACGCTCCTGAATGATTTCCATGTGCAGCAGCCCGAGGAAACCACAGCGGAAACCGAATCCAAGAGCGACGGAACTCTCCGGCTCGAAAAAGAACGACGAATCATTCAGCCGCAGTTTTTCCAGCGCCTCGCGCAGGCGGGTATGCTCGTGCGAGTCCACCGTGTAGAGTCCGGCGAATACCATCGGCTTGATCTCTTCAAAGCCAGGTAGCGCTTGGAAAGCCGGGTTGGCGTCATCCGTAATGGTGTCGCCAATTTTCGTGTCCGCGACGTTCTTGATGTTCGCGATGAGGAAGCCGACCTCGCCCGCTTTTAGTTCGTCAACTTCCACCGGCTTGGGCGTGAGCACCCCAAGCGTTTCCGCGTCAAAGGTAGTGCCGTTCCACCACAGGCGAATTCTCTGACCTTTGCGCAAAGTCCCCTGGAAGACACGGGTCAAAACCACCACGCCGCGATAGGGATCGAACCAGGAATCGAAAACCAAGGCCTGCAGCCGGTTGTTGGGATCGCCCTTCGGCTGCGGCACCCGCTTCACAATCGCTTCCAGAACGTCCGGTACGCCCTGCCCTGTCTTCGCGCTGATCAGGACGGCATTCGACGCATCCAGCCCAACCGCGCCCTCGATCATCTCTTTCGTGCGCGGGATGTCCGCACTTTGCAAGTCAATCTTGTTGATGACCGGGATGATCTCCAGCCCGTGATTAATCGCGAGATACGAGTTCGCCAGCGTCTGCGCTTCGACGCCCTGCGACGCGTCGACTACCAGCAGCGCTCCTTCGCACGAAGCCAGCGAACGCGAAACTTCATAGGAAAAATCCACGTGGCCCGGCGTGTCGATCAGATTGAGTTGGTAGGTCTGGCCATCCTGCGCGGTGTACATCATGCGCACCGCGTGCGCCTTGATCGTGATGCCGCGCTCACGCTCCAGATCCATGGAGTCGAGCACCTGCGCCTGCATTTCGCGAGCGCTAAGCGAGCCGGTGAGCTCCAGCAGCCGGTCAGCCAAGGTTGATTTCCCGTGGTCGATGTGCGCGATGATCGCAAAGTTGCGGATGGAGGCTGCGTCCATGAAATGTGTGCTAATCCTTGATTCTAACAGGGCTTCGGACCTAGGCCCTCAGCGGAAGTCCGCCATCTCGGATACAATCCTGCGGAAAGTTCGCGGAGGAACGTCGATGCGAAAACTCCCTGTCGTCGCGCTGTTTACTGTGTGTACCTGTTTCAACTGGGCACAGTCTGTTTCACCGCAGGTGCAGCCGTTCATCAAAGTGAACGCGCCTGTAGTCGCCCTTACCCACGTGCGCGTGATTGCGGGCACGGGCGAGGCTGCGCTTGAAGATCAAACTATCGTTATCAGCAAGGGCAAGATCCAGCACGTCACCAATGCTTCCGCGGCGAATGTCCCCAGCGATGCCCAAGTCCTCGACCTCCACGGTTACAGCGTGATCCCAGGTCTAGTCGGCATGCACGACCACATGTTTTATCCCATGGGCAACGCTATTTTCGGAGAAATGGGCTTCAGCTTCCCGCGTCTTTATCTGGCCGGAGGTGTAACCACGATCCGCACCACGGGTTCGCTCGAGCCCTACACCGACCTCGAACTCAAGAAGGCGATTGATGCCCACAAGATTCCGGGTCCCAAGATGCATGTCACCGGGCCGTATCTCGAAGGCGCCGGCTCCTGGGCTCTCCAATTGCACCAGCTCACCGGTCCCGAGGACGCCACGAAAACCGTGGATTACTGGCTGGACGAGGGCGTCGACAATTTCAAGGCCTATATGTTCATCACGCCGGCCGAGCTTTCCGCCGCGATCGCTGCCGCGCACAAACGCGGCGCCAAGGTCACAGGCCATCTATGCTCCATCGGTTTTCGCGAGGCCGCCGAACTCGGCATCGACAACCTCGAGCATGGCCTGCTGGTAGATACAGAATTCCTCCCCGGGAAAAAACCCGGCGTATGCCCCGATGAACCCGAGAACCCAGATCTGATCTCCAAGCTGGAGGTGAACGCAGGCCCGTTACACGACATGATTCTCGACCTAGTGCACCACCACGTCGCGGTCACCTCCACTCTGCCCGTATTCGAGATGGGGAGCTTCCCCGGACGCCCAACCCTCCAGAAACGCGTCCTCGATGTGCTCTCCCCCGATGCTCGCAGCGCAGTCCTGGAAAGAAGAGTCCGAGCCAGCGACTCCGCCAGTATCCGACAGCAATACGGGAGCGACGTTTCGCCCTGGCCGGCTGCCTTCAAGAAGGAAATGGAATTCGAGCATGCTTTCTCGCAGGCCGGCGGCTTATTGCTGGCGGGACTCGACCCCACGGGCATGGGCGCCGTGATTGCCGGTTTCGGCGACCAGCGCGAAGTCGAATTGCTGGTCGAGGCAGGCTTCACCCCCGTAGAGGCGATCCACATCGCGACCGCGAATGGCGCACAGTTTCTGGGAGAACTCGACCGCATCGGCACGATCGCACCCGGCAAACAAGCAGACTTGGTGGTGATCAAGGGCGACCCATCGACAAAGATCGAAGACATCGAGAATGTTGAAACCGTCTTCAAAGACGGAATCGGCTACGACTCGGCGAAGCTCATCGACTCGGTACGAGGAGTTGTAGGCAGCCGTTAGGCCGTTCGCCAAAATCTATCCCATGCTGATTCTCGCCTCCGCTTCGCCACGTCGCCAGGAGCTTCTACGCAACGCCGGAATTCCGTTCGAGGTCCAGCCCGCTGACATCGATGAAACGCCGAAAAACGGCGAAGCTCCACGCGAATATGCCGTGCGGCTGGCTCGGGAAAAAGCGTTGGCGGTCGCCCGCGCTCGGCCTCGCGAATACGTCCTCGGTGCAGACACGATTGTTGTGATCGACGAAATTATCCTCGGCAAACCCAGCGACGCTGCCGATGCCGCCCGCATGCTACGTCTTCTATCAGGCCGCACGCACGAGGTGATCACCGGTGTGAGCTTGGTTGGACCAGTCGCCAACAACCAGGCGCCTGTTGCCAGTCAAACCGAAGCACATCAGACGAGACCAGTAAACCGCTGGAACGAAAAGCTGAGAACGGAGAACCGAGAACTGAAAACTGCTTCCGAAACCACGCTGGTAACGATGGCCGAGTTGTGCGACGAGGAAATTCACGAATACGTCTCGACCGGCGAGCCCATGGACAAAGCGGGCGCCTACGCGATCCAGGGAATGGCCTCACGCTGGATTCCGCGAATCCAAGGCGACTACAGCAATGTGGTGGGATTGCCTGTAGCTTTGGTCTACCGGATGCTGCGCAAACGGGAACAACTCTGAGGTCGGATTACGACTTCTTTCCTTCTTCTTCCTTCTTCTGTTCCTCGCCCTCTTTCATCGCAGACTTGAAGTTTCGCAGCCCGTCCCCAAGACTCTTTCCAAGAGTGGCGAACTTGCTAGGTCCGAACAACAGAAGAGCGATGCCAACGATGAGAAGGATTTCCGGTAATCCCAATTTAGTGCCCATGTTTCAAGACCTCCCCTGTCGATGCGGACTGTGTGTTCGAGTTCCAACTCAACCCATTAAATTCTAGGCCGCTGCCCGGTGGGAGTCAAAGAAACCGCGTTGCTATGGGCCAATCTCGACTTTCTGCCACTTGCTAACTCAGGCATGCCCGCGGAGTCTATACTCAGAAGAGCCGGTTCGCGGAGGTCGGTTCATCATGCTGAGGCGTTACGTTTTTGCAGTGGCACTCGTGGTCTCCCTTTGCACTCCAACGTGGGTCTATTCCCAAAGTTCTACGCAGGCCCCATCCCGGTCCACTGGCGAGCACCGCAAAACCAGCGAACCCTATACCGGAGATCTTTCAATTTTCGAATCCGAGGGGCGAGACCAGAGGCTGCAGATCAACCGAGTGATGGACATCCTAGGCATTACGCTGGGCAAGAATGTAGCCGACATCGGAGCGGGCTCGGGCTGGTTCGCAGTGCGGGCCGCCCAAAAAACGGGAGCCACCGGAGTCGTGTATGCCGTCGACATCAATCCTGAGGCCATCCGCTACATCGCGAATCGAGCGCGGAAAGAGCATCTGAGTAACGTGAAGACGATCCTCAGCAAGGCAGACGACCCTATGCTGCTGGCCGCTTCAGTGGACTCGGTGCTCCTGCTGAAGACCTATCACGAGGTTGCGGAGCCCATCATTCTTTTGAGGAATCTGCGAGCGTCTCTTCGCCCAGGAGCGAAAGTTGGGATTATCGATCGTAACGGAAATGGCGAGAATCACGGAGTAGGGAAGGATGTGGTCATCCGTGAAGCAAAACAGGCCGGCTACAAGTTGGCCGAACAATACGATTTCGTGAAGGGCGACAACATGGATTATTTCCTGGTCTTCATTGCAGACAAATAATCTCGTCGACCGCTGACCAGGTTGTACGAGTTAAGTCCGCAAACGCCGGCAGGTCAACATCGGAAGCTGCTCCCTGCGGGCTTGCCCATGCCGACTCCATGCTTGCCCAATCGTCGAAGTAAAGCTCGATCACCGCCTCCCATCCCGGTGCCTTTCGCGTGGGATCAGCACAAACATAGTTCTGGACGTATTTCCTCAGGCCCGGCAGATTCTTTGCAAGCGGTCCATGAATGTTCTGCAGATGTTGACGAAATTGCTTTGCCGTCAGGTCTGGACGCTTGTAGATCACGACCATGAACTTGACCATGGGAGTCTCATCGTATTCACGCGTTCTCAATCATTCCCGCCAGCAGCAAGGCGCGGCGTGGCAACTCTGAGATCAGGATGTGCTCGTGTACCGCGTGCGCTCCCTCTCCGACACCGCCCATGCCATCGAGTGTGGGAATTCCGATGCCGGCAGTGAAGTTGCCATCCGAACCTCCGCCCACAGCGGCCTCTTCAAGCTTCCAACCAATTTCTTTTGCGATCTCCTGAGCCTTGCCGTACAGGGCCGCGACTCCGGCGGTACGCTCCATGGGCATGCGGTTGATGCCGCCGGTGATCTCAAGTTGGCAGCGCTTGTCGAAAGTCTTAAGAGATCGTATGCGCCGGTCCATGGTGGCAGCTTGCCTCGCGCTCTTGATGCGCACATCGATGCCCGCGCTAGCCTGCGCCGCAATCACATTGGTCCGCGTCCCGCCTTGGATCAAGCCTACGTTCACCGAAAGACCTTTCCGCAAATCGTGCAGCTTCGACACCGCCGCCACTTGCCGTGCCAGTTCCAGTATGGCGCTGTGCCCTTTTCCCGGATCAAGCCCAGCGTGCGCCGCCACACCCCTCACCTTGAGCGAGTATTCGCCGACACCTTTGCGTGCAGTCTTCACGGCACGTCTCGCGCCCGGTTCCAGCACCAGCACGGCATCCGAATCCCGTGCCAGAGCCTCTGTGATCTTCCGCGAAGATCTGCTGCCGACCTCTTCGTCCGACACCAGAAATACTGTGACCGGTCGCGGCAACTCCTTATGCCAACTCCGCAGCCCTTCGATCGCATACAACATCAGCGCGATGCCCGACTTCATGTCGAGCACGCCCGGCCCGTGCAAGCGGTCGCCAGCCAGCCCGCACAGCATGGTCTCCAAGGTGCCCAATGGGTACACCGTATCGAAATGGCCTAGCAGCAACACAGGTTTCGCATAATTGTTCCCGGAAAAGTTAATTTGCAAATTGTCGCCGTAGCGCTCGGCATGATGAAAGCGCGCAGTTCCGCCTAACGTCCGGAATTTTTCCGCCAAAAACATCCCCATGCGGTCGGCTGCCACCTTGTGGTCGCTCGGCGATTCAATCTCGACGAACTCGCGGATGGTCTCGACCATTTGCGACTGTTTCGCTTCGAAGTAGCGCAGGCGCTCACGCCAGTCAGTTCCCGCTGCAGCTCTCATGGAAGGTTTTGATTTCTTCGCAGACACTAAATCTCTTCTCTTTCTGGCAGGATTCTGCGATGCAATCTCCGCGCAGTGCCGTACAGTATAATCTTCAGGCCGTTCGAGACAAATTCCATGACTGAGAGCACTCATCCTGCGGCGGCCGCGCCGTCTACCCCGGCTAAGGCCGCGCTCGATATCCACGAGATTCTGAAAATTCTGCCGCATCGCTATCCGCTGCTCTTGATCGATCGAGTCCTAGAACTGAAACGCCGCGAGCGCATCGTTGCCCTCAAGAACGTAACCATCAATGAACCGTTCTTCAACGGCCACTTCCCTGGATTGCCCATCATGCCCGGCGTCCTGGTGGTCGAGGCTATTGCCCAGGCCGGCGGCGCACTATTGCTGACAGAGGTGGAAGACCGCACCGACAAAGTGATCGTCTTCACGGGGATCGAACGCGCTCGCTTCCGTCGTCCCGTAAGTCCAGGGGATCAGTTGCGGCTCGAGGTTCAAGTCACCGGATGGAGACCCTCGGCGCGCATGATCGCCGCCAAGATGTACGGCCAGGCTCTCGTGAATGGAAAGAAGGTGGCCGAAGCCACGGTATCCTGCCAACTGATCGACAGCTCGCGTGGACGCGGCGGCGAGGACCAAGCGACTGAGTGACCCTTGCAGGGCCGGGCGCCACACTCCATGACCCAATGATGAATGTTCACCCCATGGCAATCGTTGATCCAGGCGCAAAAATTCCCGCATCCTGCAAGGTCGGCCCGTACTGCATAATCGGTCCAGACGTGCAAATGGGCGAAGGCTGCCACTTGGTCTCGCACGTCACAATCGAAGGTCCCACGAAAATCGGCGCGGACAACGCTTTCTTCCCATTTTGCGCAATCGGCATGGACCCGCAGGACGTGACCTACAAGGGCGAACCGACCCGCCTCGAAATCGGTGATCACAACGAAATCCGCGAGTGCGTGACCATCAATCGCGGCACCCTCAAGGGCGGTGGCCTGACGAAGGTTGGCAGCCATATCCTAAACATGGCCTACACGCACATCGGACACGATTCTGTGATTGGCGACCATGCCATGCTCGTAAACGGCGCCACGCTTGGGGGACATGTAACGGTAGAAGAATGGGCCGTTGTCGGAGCCCTGTGTCCCGTACATCAGTTCGTGCGGATCGGCGCCCACTCCTACGTAGGCGGCGGCACCACGATCACGCAGGACGTTCTACCTTTCTCGATGACTTCCGCCGCCCGCGACACCCACGCCTACGGGATGAACAAAGTTGGACTGGAGCGCCGCGGTTTTTCCAAAGAGCGCATTCGCAAAATCCAGCACGCCTACAAGGTTCTCTTAGCCTCCAAGATGAATACCTCGCAAGCGCTGGAAAAGCTGAAGTCCGAAGCCGACCGCGGCAAAGATGTAGCGATGTTGATTCGCTTTATAGAGGCGTCGGAACGCGGAGTGATTAAGTAAGAGTTGGCAGTGGTCAAGGCACAAGAGCATCTTTCGTAGATAGATGAAAGCATGAATAGATTTGAAAGGGCACGGCTTCCAGTCGGGCCGCAAAGAGCCAGAAGGAATCAGGGCTTGAGCCCCTGAGGCGAGCGACAAACGCGGGACAAGGTATTCGTGACGCTACAGCAAACAATTTTTGCTGGCCCC
>Ga0066710_100006792_pt1 | contig 10790 bp, 8 predicted proteins | sample GraSoiAngelo_159_FD_79666 | JGI IMG/M metagenome (GOLD analysis project Ga0066710, IMG submission 79666) | Grasslands soil microbial communities from the Angelo Coastal Reserve, California, USA - 14_1009_16_40cm | ecosystem: Environmental > Terrestrial > Soil > Grasslands | place: USA...
GGGACCAGAACTCAATGCCGGTCGCGGCGGACGCGGTGGGGCGCCGGCGGGTGGCGCAGCGAATCCTTTGGCGGGTGCGGGTAACAGTTGCGGCGTCGTCAATGGCGCCGGCGCGGGCGCCATCGAAGGCGCGATCAGCGGCCCAAGCAGCGTGACAGCAGGTGGCGCGCGCGGTGGAGGCGGTGCGGGTGGCGGAGCGGCCGGTGGAGGGCGCGGCGCTCAATCACTCGACGCGGCGACGCAAGCCGCCCGATCGAATCTTCCTGGCTTCAAATCAACCAAGGTGGCCATCGTACTCGCTCGAGCCGAACTCGATCCGGGAGTGAATGGGGGCATGCTCCCTTCCGATATCGCCTTGCAAGATGAGCTTTGTAAAGAAGGGAAATATCATTGCCCTATGATTCTGTATTTGAATGGAGAGAGCCACATGTCGGAAGTATTCTCGATCGACACTCCCGACAAGACCGTGTCGGGACCGATTCTCGCCTGGATGAAAAAGCTGAAGTAGCAGACGCGGCATGCGGACCGCCGAAAAAACTCGAGGGTGATGGGCTCTATCTGCATAGCGATTCGACGGCGAACCAAGCCCAAGTTAGGCAGGACAGCGTACCCCTAAGTGGGACGGTGACCCGGCCGAATTCGGCAACCGGCGCTGTGACGATTACTTGTATTCCGGCGCTTCCAGGCTCAATCCTTTGATTGCCTGAAAGTGCTTTCGAAGTCGAAATAAAATGATGGCTGTTTCGGTAACTACATTTCCGTCATTTCAATTGGCTTGACTCCTGCCTGCTGGCCAGGGCGTGTTCGCATGCTCTGTTGAGTATGTCCACTGCTGGATCGACTTCAACTGGGTGGCAATGTCTTTCGCCCCTCCGGGGCTGGATTCAACACCAACACGAACCCCGGGCTGGCGCCCGGGGGTTCTTGCGCCGTTCCGCCGCAACGGACCACCAGCATCACACTTGATGAGAGACTTGGCGGAAAGAACCTAAAGCCAAGGGTCGTCACCGCGGCGCCGGACAGTGTGATCAGGTGGGTAATCGTCAGAACTGGACCCGTAATGACCCCTGAATCACGCGAGGACCGCCGCCCACTACGCCGCCGGTGGTACCGACCGCAGTCGCCGTGGCGCTGCCCAGGGTTGCGGTGATTTTGCCAAAGTTCGCATTGCTCTGGTTGTTCTGGGGATTCGCAAAATTCGTCTGGTTGAACAGATTGAAGAACTCGGCGCGGAACTGAACACCAAATTGTTCACCGAACTTGAAGGTCTTAGCCGCCGCAAAATTGTAATTTTGCAGACCCGGACCGTAGTACTGATTGCGGCCGGAAGTTCCGACGCGACCGGTTGGAGGAGTTCTCGAAAAGTACGTCGTATCGAATGCAGCGTCAACGTTCCGGTTGTCCTGGCGAATTCGACCACTTCCGACAACGTCGGGCCGGTCATTGAACTGGTTAAATCCGCTGAAGTCCTGAGAATTGTTGAACACCGTAAACGGAGAACCCGTTTGAAACGTCGTGGTTCCCGAGATCTGCCAACCGCCAAACACCTGCTTGTTTATGCTGTTGTTCCATCCAAACAAACGATGACCAGGCCCGACCGGCAAATCGATCACGTAAGTGATAACGGAGCGATGCCGGAGGTCAAATGACGATGGTCCGCGTTCCGCCTTCATGTTGTTGACGTCGGCAACTCCCTGCCGTTCGCCGGTGGAACCGAAGAACGCCGACGCGTAGTCAATCGACTTGCCGAACGTGTACGAACCCTGAATGAAGATGCCACGACGCCCTTGATATTTCGTCGTGAAAACCAAGCCGTTATAATTCGAGTTGCCGTTGTCCACACCCGAACTGACCTGACCGAAGAATGGATACGGAAAGACTTGCTCGTTCGGGCTTTGATTGCCGCGCGAGCTCGGATCGCGCACGATCACACGAGGTTGGTTCAGATCGAGAAACGCTCCCAGCTTGTGACCGGTTGACCCCTGGTAGTCCACTTCGAGAGAAAGATCTCCGAGGACCCGTCGCTGGATGCCGAAATTGTATTGATAGATGTAGGCGCTCCTGAGGTTGGGATCTTCGGCGTTGAGTGTGAGCAAGCCGCTTGTTGGCGTTCCAGGACCTTGTCTGCCGAAGTTCGAGACCAAAGGCACAGTCTGATCGAACCCGATAGCCCATGGGAATTTTCCGGGCTGTGTCGTACCAGACACCTGATTTGTGGTCAGCGTATATGGAGCGTTCAGTCCCATGTTTGCCGGGATGTTGTTGAAGATGTCGTCGTAGCCTACGCGGAAGCCCATGCGAATGACCGTGTCGTCATGACCGAAGAAAGATTGCGCGAATCGCGGTGTGTAAGCCATGCCAAGGACCGGAGCGAAGTTGTTCCTGTCGGAATTCACTCCCGTGTTGCTCAGTGTGACCGGCGCCTGCGTCAGAACGAAGGACGCGATCCCACGCTTCGTCGGATCGATTTGTAAGAGCTGATTCGTGCCCAGGAGGACCGGCCCCACTCCGGGAATGAAATTCGTCGCAGCCTGGCGTGTCTGTGCGACGGCCGAGGGGTACTCGTAGCGGATGCCATAGTTCAGCGTCAGATTGTCTTTGATTTTGTACTGATCCTGCCAATAGAGATCCCACGGATAACGTCTCCAGTAACGCATCGTGGTTCCGTAGCGGAATATCGACGTATTCACCATCCCTACCGCAAACTCGGAGAAGTTCGAGAAGTTGAACGTGCCGCGCGAAGAACCGTCCAGAAACCGTTTAGCTTCCTCGCGACGGATATGGTAACCCCAGCGCCACGAGTGCCTGGACGCGCCGAACGGCGCGACCCAGGACATGCTATCGAATAATTCATAGGTGTTCGTCGTGCGGCCCTGCGGCAAGTTATTCGTGCTGCCCAGACGCGGGAACCCGCCGCTGATGTTGATTGTCGGCAATCCGGAATCGAGCAGGTTCTGACTGGCCACGACCACACCGGTGACAGGCTTTCCATCTGCGCCGACAAAAATCTTGGACGCGTCGAAGCCCATGTCCTGCACCGTGATGAACGTCGCATTCCTAGAGAAACCAAAACGAAATTCATTCAGGAACGCGGGCGAAAAAATGTGTGTCTCGTTGAGAACGGCGGACCGGCTGACCGGCGTATTCGCGTTTCCGCTGATCGCGGGGAGGTCTCCGGGTGTAAACGTCTTACCTTCGTAATCCACCCAACGAACCGAGAGGTGATCCTTTTCGGTGAAGTTCTGATCAACCCTTCCGAGGTATGTGTTATCGAGTGTCGATGCTCGGACATTGGCAATGAAGTTGTTCACCTGGCCCGACCGCTGTGCGTTTGGCGCCGGGAAGAACTGTACGATGGCTTTGGAAATCGGATCCGTCACGGTGGCGCGCTCCGCGTCGGTTGGGACCCGCGTCGAACTTACTTGCGGAGCCACTTGACGGAACCCTTCCCACGAAGCGAAGAAAAATGTCTTGTTCTTCACAATCGGCCCGCCGACCGTTGCGCCGTACTGATTGCGGTGAAGCGGTGACTTCTTGCCGCCCGACTTGTTTGTGAAGAAATCAGCCGCATCCAGCGCGTCGTTGCGCAGATATTCGAATACTGAACCGTGAAATTCATTCGAGCCGCTCTTCGTTACGATGCTGACCTGCCCGCCGGTGCCCCGCCCGAATTCCGCGGTAGGAACGCTGGTTTGTACGGCGAACTCTTGCACGGCATCCGTGATCCGAAAATTCCCCAATGCCGAATTGATTTGCGTATCGACGTTGCTCACGCCGTCAAGCAGGAAATTGTTCGATTGCGAGCGCGCACCCGCGACGTTGAAACCACCACCCTGTGTCCCGGCGGATGAAGGAAGCACACCCGGAGTGATCAATGCCAGATCCAGATATTGCCGGGCGTTCAGGGGCATGTTCGCGATGGTGCTGCTTTCAACAACGCTGCTCAATGTGCTCTTATCGCTTTCGAGCAACGGAGCGATCGCCTGCACCTGCACTTCCTGCACGACATCTCCGACCTGAAGAACGACGTCCACGCGCGTGATCTGATCCACCTGAACTACAGCATTGACGACCGTTCTCTTGAAGCCCGGAGATTCCACGACCAACGAGTAATTGGCCGGTGCCAGTTGCGGAAATTGGAAACCGCCGTTTTCATTACTGATCGCCGACAGTTGCGCGTTCGTTCCTGTGTTCGTCAGAGTGATCTTCACTCCAGGAACTAACGCTCCAGTCGGATCTTTTACGAACCCCGTGATGCTGCCTGTTGGCGATGCCATGCCCCACTGGGCGCATAAAAACAACATGCCGAGAATAATCACTCTGGACATATATGTGGACGCATATTTCGTCATCGGACTGTCTCCTCGTGAAAGCGGGACTTGCGGGATGACTCAAAACACGTTCCCAGCTTCGTTTGTGGTCTGCCTGTAACTGGGGAGGACTATACTCCCGGCCGGCTGTCCGGGCAAACCCGCAATCTTCGAGAATGATGCCACCTTCGATCCAGGCCCCGGCGAGCGCGACGCGCTAATCAGCCAGGCTCTGGGCGAAGAGCTTCGCGCAGAAGCGGGCGCAACGATCCTGGTTCACAGTCAGCGTCCGTCCGATGTCCCCCTCGAGTCACCGGGAACAATCAAACAGGGCAAGAGGACAGGAACTTCCTGTTCCACTCAAGGTTCGATTGACTAATGCAGCCGGCATACCGCTGGCGAATCGGCCAATCTATTTTCGTCCCGGAAACCCTACCAGACTTGTAAACACCAATGTAAACGGAGAGCTGAATTCAGATACCTCGTCCCCGATTTCGAGGGCCGGCAAACCATCTCAGCGATATACGGCAACATCGGAATCTCGGTGAATTTTACAGTAACCGCTACACGCTAGCTTTCGATAAGGGCAGTTCCTGGGAGCCGCCTTTAACGACGTGCATGCTGTGATCCTTTATTTTCAATCGAGCGCCAGCTCGCCAAGGTTGAAGTCGCGGGTTCGCATCCCGAGTCCCGCTTTCCCGTCCGTTCGCGATCGTCTGCTATTCGTGTCGCCCGTCTGCTGTGCGCGCCACCTCCTTACGTCCTGTTCTTCAGGGCGGGATGGCTTTCAAGGAGCCGTCGAATTTCCCAAAACATCTCGCGACCGTAATTATGGCGAGCAAACTCACCCATTCGAGTCTGAATCGCCTCCTGCTTGCCCATCTTATCAATCCAGTACCAGTACAGCTTTGGACGGCCGCCAAGGAACTTACCAAATTCGGACCAGTGTTCATCAAAGAAGGCAAAGGCCGGAATTGACATGCTTCGCCCGCTGCCGTAAAGGTAGTGACTCATCAGATCGTGATTCTTGAATTTCACCGGATCGGGGGAGCGTGGCACTTCCGCATACGGTGCGGATTCGCCATTTTCCTGTTCGTCACGAGGAAATATCCGCAGCATAATCTTGTCCGGATTACACGACGCGATCCGCGCCATGACCGGAAGATTGCCATGGACATCTGGGCACCAGTCTTCGCCGATACCGAGGACATATGTGGTGTGCTCGAATCGGTGTATCCAATCGACCTCTTCGCCGGTCAGTTCCACCGCGTCATAGGATTTCTCAAACAATTCTCGGTTCCTTCGAATGCGGCCGAGATACTGTTCCCACGAGTAGCCTTGCCAGAATCGTTCAGGACTGATTATCATCCTGTAGATTCTATAGCGGCGTTGGGTCCGAATCCCCGTCAAATGTGAGCGAAACGTTGCATATGGCTGATCCGAAGCATTTGCTGAAAGAAGCCAACGCTATCCGCGGCACGGAGCGTCAGATGATCATCGAGAATGGCAGGCCGTGTGGGCCGCCTGATCGCTCATAACTGGGAGATTTGCCTCAATGGTGAAGTTCTTAGTCTGGTGCATCCTTTTGGTCGTCTGCTGGCCGTTGGCACTGCTGGCGTTGGTACTCTACCCAATCGCATGGTTGCTCTTAATTCCGTTTCGATTGGTGGGTATTGCTGTGCGCGGAGTACTCGAATTGATTTGGGCGGTTGTGACGTTACCGGCCGTCTTGTTGCGCAAGTTAGCCGTGCACCACAAATACTAAGGGCTTGCGCAAAAATAACTTGGCAGAATGCCCGATCGGGATCTGACCAATGTTCAATTCCCAAAGAAAGGCCGCATCAATCTAGGAAGGTGGCATATGAGACGCATTCGATTGCTTCTCGCACCAGTCACAGTGGCGGCACTGTTGATCGGAGTGTTTGGTACCGTCCAAAGGACATCCAATCGTTTCGATGTTCTCATCAAGAATGGACGCATCGTCGATGGAACTGGCGCTCCGTGGTTCCAAGGCGATGTCGGTATTGTCGGAGACCGGATCACTGCGATGGGATCGCTCACCGGATCGTCGGCCACGACGACTATTGATGCGGCGAATCTTATCGTCGCTCCAGGTTTTATCGATCTGCTCGGTCAATCCGAATTTAACGTTCTTGTTGATGGACGCGCTGCCAGCAAGATTTTGCAAGGTGTCACGACCGAAGTAACAGGTGAGGGAACGTCGATCGCGCCGGTCAACGACCGGCTGATCCAGGAGGCGAAGCCGTCGGCGGAACACTTTGGCGTTGTGCAGAATTGGCGAACGTTAGCCGACTATTTCCGGCGGCTGGAGACGCAATCACGGCCGGCCATCAACATGGCGACATTCGTCGGCGCCGGAGGGATACGCAATTATGTCATCGGTAAAGACGATCGTGCGGCCACGCCTGCGGAGCTCGAGCAGATGAAACAACTCATCGCTACCGCAATGGAACATGGCGCGCTCGGCCTGAGCACCTCGCTGCAATATGTACCCGACCGGTTTGCATCGACAAAGGAAATTGTCGAACTCGCAAAGATCGCCTCGAAGTACAGCGGCGTCTACTTCACGCATCAGCGATCCGAAAGCGGCCACATTTTCGAATCGCTTGACGAAGTGATCACGATCTCCAGAGAGGCGGCAATTCCGGCAGAGATCTGGCATCTGAAGACCGCATACAAATCGAATTGGGGACAAATGCCCGAGGTCTTGCGCCGGATCGAGCAGGCGCGAGCGACCGGCATCGATGTCACAGCCAATCAGTATCCGTACCCACGGGCGTCGAACGGGTTGGATGCGTGCCTGCCACTGTGGGTTCGCGAAGGCGGTCTCGAAAAGATGCTGGCGCGGCTGAAGGATCCTGCCCAGCGCGAGCGCATCAAGAAAGAGATGGAGGCCCCTAACGTTGGAGAGTGGGAGAACCAGTGGTACGGCTCGGGCGGCGGCGATGGCGTGATGTTGGCGTCGGTCCTCAATCCGGAGTTGCGCAAATACGAAGGGCTAACTTTGACACAGATCGGCAAAGCCATGGGCAAAGATCCGCGCGATGCTGTGATGGATATCGTCATCGCCGATCGTGGCGAGAGTTCCGTCATTATTGCCATCATGAGCGAAGAAGATGTGCGGACGGCATTGCAGCATCCGCTCGTCGGCATCGGTACGGATTCGGGCGCGCAGGCCGAAGACGGCAAGCTCTCGGAATCGAAGTCGCACCCGCGCGCGTGGGGTTCGTTTCCGCGGATTCTCGGCAAGTACGTTCGAGAGGAGCACCTCCTCACGCTTGAAGAAGCGATCCGCAAGATGACATCGAAGGCGGCCGCGCGCGTTCACTTGAATGACCGCGGCATTCTCCGGCCGGGAATGATCGCGGATATCACCATTTTCGATCCGGTAACGATTCGCGATGTCTCGACCTTCGACGATCCCAAACATTATTCAGCCGGGGTCAAACATGTCTTCGTCAATGGAAAACGCGTCGTCGCCGACGGTGCGATCACCAGCGAACGGCCGGGCCAGCCCCTGCGCGGTCCCGGCTATCGGGGTTGATGAGTTGATGCAGCGTCCCATATTCCGTCGAGGGGAAAATGAGTAAACTTCTAGTCCTTGCATTGAGTGTCGCAATTTGCGTCGCGGCTCGTGGAGCCTGGGCGGAGGCTAAAAACTGCGAGGATTTGAAAAATGAAATCGCGGCTAAGCTCGATGCAAAAGGAGTGAAAAACTACACACTCGAGATCGTACCTGCCGATAACGTCAAGGATGAAAAAGTTGTCGGCACCTGTGACGCTGGTACGAAGCGCATCGTGTACAAGCGACAGTGACGTGTCGAGGGCTGGCTGGCGGACGATTCTGTCTCGTAAATTGTGCGCGGTCAACCCCATTTTGGGAGGGAAGTCGTGGAATTCCCCTCCTCGCAGGAGGAGGGGAATCCTGGCGCTAGCTCGTCGCCTTCATGGTCTTTCGCGCAATCCAATCGAGACTGCGTTGCCAGGCAAGCGTTGCCGCATCTTTCTTGTAGCTGCCGCGCTCGTCGCAATTGAATCCATGGTCGGCTCCTTGATAGACGTGAATCTCGCAGTCGGGCCGTTTCTGCTGGATGATCTCCACGTCGGACAGCGGAATGTGCGCATCCAGAGATCCGAAATGCATTAGGGTCGGAACCTTCGGTTTCTGATCGGCCATCTTCGCAATAAAGCCGCCGTAATAGCAGACGGCAGACGCCAATCCTGCGAGGTTGCACGCAGCCCCGAACGCCACCGTTCCCCCAAGACAGAATCCCATAATCGAGACAGTACCGGCCGATTTCAATTCCGCGATGGCAGCGCTTGTATCACGAAGGAAGGCCCCGAAATCCGGGTTCTGCACAAAGCGCATTGCCGCCGATATCTCGTCCGGCGAGTAGCCGGATTCAAAACCCGGCTCGATTCGATCAAATAGCGCCGGCGCGACGGCCGCGTAACCGGCAGCAGCCAGCCGATCGCAAACCGCACGGATGTGATGGTTGACACCGAAAATCTCCTGAATCACAACAACCCCACCCTTGGGTGCACCCTGCGGGTCAGCGCGATAGCCGCCGAGTTTGTGGCCATCCGGCGCCATGAGCGTGATCTTCGTACCCATATTCTTCTCCTCTTTCCGCCTGTGATGAAATCCAAACAGACGCGCGCAGCATATATAAAAGCGTGAAGCGGCGAAAAGGAAAATGTATATAATGGCGAACAAAGCGGCCCCAGCTTGAAAGTCAAGGCATCGTCCTGGCCGGAGGTTGCCGGCATCGTCAAACAAGTTGAGCAGCTCAATCCGTTCAAACGCAGTGCAGTGTCCGGCTCAATTCTCAAGATTGCATAGACTGTAGTTGAGAACAGGATGTGCAGTATAACGACTGGAGGTTCCTATGAGGAAATTAGCACTCGCAGTATCTGTCGCTTTGCTGTCGTACGCGCTGCCTGCGATGGCGCACCATGCTTTCGCTTCGGTGTTTGATCACAACAGGTATACGACCATTACGGGCACCCTGGCCAAGATCGAGTGGATAAACCCGCACGCTTATTTCTACGTAGACGTCAAGGACAGCAAGGGGAAGGTCGAGACTTGGGCATTGGAATCGTTCTCTCCAGGCACGCTGCGTAAGGCTGGGTTTATAAGAAAAGACATGGTAGCGAGAATCGGTCAACCCATGAAAATCAGTCTTTTTCGTGCCAGAGACAATACGAAGACTTTAGGGTGGGCAGATATTTTTGAGTTTGCTGATGGCACTAAATTACAGCTTTCAAGAGATCTCGTCGCCAAAGATGACAAATTTTGAATTCGAGTGCAGCGGAACGGGAGGGACATATGAAGCTTCGTTTTCGTAGTTGCTTTGTGATGACGGTGGTGCCATTGGCTGTGATGTCTTGTTATTCATGTAGCTCCGCGCCCTCGGTCCGCGAAAGCACTCCTTCCAAAGCCACATTCGGCCCGCCGGCCCCCAACGTTATGCGATACGGTGACGCCTGGACGGAGGAAGATTTGCGCAAGGCCGCTGCCATGCCGACTCCGCGGACAGCAGACGGGCATCCGGACATGACCGGGCTTTACGGTCCTACGTATCTCGAAAGGACGGCGGGTTTGGTAGGGGGGCCTCTCACGGAGGGCAAGACTCTAAAGCTTGGGACCGGTCACCCACACGACCTCGACCTGCGCGGGATCGCGAATTTTAAGAACAAGTTTGAAAACCTGGATGCCGAGGTGGAGGCTGGACGCCGACCCTCCTACAAGCCGGAGTACAAGCAAAAGGCATACGATTTAATGCTCATTTCACACAGGGAGGATCCGGCGATTCATTGTCAGCCGCGAGGAGTTCCACGGGTTGGTCCTCCTGATGAAATCTTTCAGAGTCCCACGGCGGTAGTGTTTCTCTATAGCGGCGCTGAAAGCTGGATACCGGCATTTAGAGCAATTCCGATCGATGGCACAACGCACGATGAGGATGGGGACCCGTTTCCGAACGGAGACTCGGTGGGCCACTGGGAGGGAGATACGCTAGTGGTTGATGTCACAAACATTAGTGCGGAAACCTGGCTGGGTGGAGATGGCCTAATTCACAGCGAAAATCTGCACGTCGTGGAGCGCTTAACTCGCGTCGGAGACACCCTTCAGTATGAAGTTACTGTTGAAGATCCGACGATGTTTACCAAGCCCTGGACTCCCAAGCCGTTCGCGCTATTGCGCAAGAAAGATGGGCATGGGCATGCCGGGGAGGACCAGCCTTGTACCGAAAAATCTAGCGCGCATCAGATCGAGGACCGCCTTTTCCGGCCTCTGAAAAATTTGAAGAAGTAGACGTAGGCATTGGCTCGCGTGGATTGCGGCCCGAAAACTGCGACCCGGAGGAGAGTATTGTGAAAATCTTGAGAGCGTGGGGCGTCGTTTTACTCTTTGGCCTTTTGCCTGCCGGACTGGCATCGGCTCAGGTCACGACGGGA
>Ga0066710_100006793_pt1 | contig 10790 bp, 10 predicted proteins | sample GraSoiAngelo_159_FD_79666 | JGI IMG/M metagenome (GOLD analysis project Ga0066710, IMG submission 79666) | Grasslands soil microbial communities from the Angelo Coastal Reserve, California, USA - 14_1009_16_40cm | ecosystem: Environmental > Terrestrial > Soil > Grasslands | place: USA...
ACCTCCTCGGATGCCGTTCGTTCGGCGACCGTCCCGTTCCGCCTGTCAAGACTGGCGGAGGTGGCGCTTTATTCCCGCCTGTGCGTGTCTCTAGACGCCCTGGCGCGATCGTCGCTCGCCGAGATCGCACGCCTCCTCGCAGTCTCGACACCGCACCGCGAGGGGTGCGCCCTCAGGCGCCTTTCGGAGATCTCGCCGCCGCAGTCCGCGCAGTACCCGTATGCACCGCTCGCCAGCCGCGCAAGCGCCTCATGCGTACCGCGGAGCGCCGTCACCCTCATCTCGCGGACGGCGATGCCGATGTCTTGCTGTAGGTCGGCATCCGCGGTCTCGGCGACGCACCCGGAGACCCGTCAGTACCCCGTCGGGAATATTTCGGCGGCAGGCCTGGTCTGTATTCGCGAGAACAACAACCCTCGATTGCGGGTCGAGGTCTGCGGCGACACGCTCATGGCCACGGGCAGCCTCGTCGTCCGGCACACTGATTTCGGCTTGACCCCCGTGTCGGTGGCCGGGGTGGTGAAGGTCAAGAACGAGATCGCACGGACGCTTCCTCGTCTCCCATCGCTTCTGATCGCCGAGTGTCTTCCCTTGGCTGCACCCTCATGTCGAGGGCGCCCGGCCGTTTGGCGGCTGGCCAGCAAGCCGTCCGCGACTCCTCCACCGAACGTCGGTCGAATGCGTCACGCAAAACTCCGTCAAACAAGATGGAGCGAAGCAGCGCGAGGAACAAGCCGAGGGCGACTCCAGCCTCTGCCAGTGAGGGCCCGTGAGGCGCCCCATGCGAGTCGTTCACCCATTCATTAAGGAGGTCTTCATGCACATGCGTTCCATCACGGCCTGCCCTAGGTCGGCCGGCTCATCATCGCGAGTGATGCGCCGCGGCGCGCCCGAGCGCCAGCCGGGTAGTCCAAGGCCAGCCAGCAGGTGTTCGAGCTCCGCAAGCCGCTCCGGCTCGCGCGAGTCCAGCAGGCGCAGCTCGGGCATGATCCTTGGCTTGACCGGATAGTAGATGTGCTTCATGAACCGGGCGAAGGGAGCGGCGAGGTCGTCACCGAGCGGAAAGGCGGCCACCGCGTCGTAGAAGTTGCCCTCGAACGGGACGAGCCGACCGTCGGCCGCGGCGACCACGATCGAAGGACGAGAGAGGACATGGTCGAGGCACGCCTCGTCCGACCACGTGCCTTCGACCATGCCGCGCGGCGGGAGGCACCGCTCGGGATCGACCTGTTCCCAGATCGCGCGTCGCGACGGGCCGGGCCGCCGAGGGTTCCAGCGCCGCTCCAGCTCGTCGCGCGAGCGCACGACCGCGCGCGACAGCTCCATCACGTCGGTCCAGGGGGTGGGATCCAGCGTGAGCTGGCAGGCCGCGGTGTCGGCCATCATTTCCGCCGCCGCCCGGCTGCGCCGCTCCAGGTATTCTCGGAGCAGGCGCGCGCGCCGATCGGGACTGATCACGCGCCCGGTCGTTCCGCCGGGGCGAATGCCCTGGAACGCTACCCGGCACCCTTCGTCGCGCAGCGACTCCTCGATCCGGCGCGCGTCGCGCGCGAAGGTCCGCAGCCCCTCGGGCCCGTCGAGGGAGACGCTGCGCAGCTCCCACTGTCCGCCGGGCTCGAGGTCCAGGCTGGCGACGGTCGGCGTCCGGGAGAGCAGGCCGCGTCGCACGCGCTCTTGCGACGCGAGGTGGTCGTCCCAGCCGAAGTGATGGCCCGCCCCCGGCTCGACGAAGCACTCCAGCTCGATGCCGACGCGCGTGACCGGCGGCGCCGACGTCGGAAACAGTCCGAGCACGCTCTCGAGGATCCGTCGCCGGCGGCTATCCACGACGGCCGCCGTCGAGGCAATGGTCGACCACCGTCTCCGCCGCCGGGCGGCCGTCCGCGGAGCGAATCCCCAGGTCCTCGAGCTCGCGCAGGCCCATCGGCGACGTGATGTTGATCTCGGTGAGATGGCCGTCGATCCAGTCGAGCCCGGCGAAGTCCACGCCGAGCGACGGCAGGCGCGCCAGGACCGGCTGGAGCCGCCGCCGCGTCTCCGGCGGCACGTCCCACCGCACGGGCTTCCCGCCGCGGTGCAGGTTGGCGCGATGGCTCGCGGGCGCCGGCACGCGCAGGAACGATCCGAGGATCTCTCCGCCGAGCACCAGGATGCGGGCGTCGCCCGCGGCGACGCCGGGCAGGTAACGCTGGATGATGAGCCGCGGCTCACGCCGCAGGCATTCCTCGAGGATCACCGGCACGTTGGAATCCCCCTCCCGGAGCACGAAGACACCGCTGCCACCCGCACGGTTGACCGGCTTGGCCACGGCGTGTCGAAGCTCGGCCACGGCCGCCATCGCCCGGCCCACGTTCGAGACGATCCACGTCGGCGGCGTCAGCTCGGGCCAGAGCAGCGGCAGGCACTTCTCGGACCACTCGAGCAGGGCGGCGGGCTCGTTGATGCACCGTACCCGGTCGGCGACCAGGCGCAGCAGGAGCAGGGGCGCCCGAAAGCATTCGTCGACGGGCGGGTCCTGGCGCAGGAAGATCACCGCGAACCGCGAGGCGGGGAGGTTTTCCAGCTCTCCCAGCCGGTATTCGAAGGGCGGCGGGCTCAGCGCCTCGACGCGACGCGCGGCGGCCACGACCTCGGAGCTGCGCACCTGGATCCCGGCCGGCGCGCACAGGTACACCTCGGCGCCGCGCGCGCGCAGCGCGCGGGCCAGGTGGCTGGTGGTCTCGCGGACGGGATCGAAGCGTTCCGGCGGGTCCGCCACCACCAGGGCCAGCGTCACGTCACGTCCGGGCTAGTTGGTGGCCCGGCGCACGGACTTGCCTTCGGCCGTCGTCGTGGCCGGCCGCTGGATCTTCTTGTCGGCTCCGCTCAGCACGGTCCCGGGCTCGGTCACGATGAAGTAGCCCTCGAAGATGCCGTCGCCGACGATCAGGAAATCGGCGCGAAAGGTCCGCCCGTCCGGGAAGGTGGACTCCCAGACGCCGGTGCAGTTGGGCTCCAGCGTGTAGGTCCCGCCGTAACGGCGGCGCTCCATCGTGCCGTTGTGGCTCACCGTATCGGCCACCGTCACGTGGCCCTTGCCGTCGGTCGTGTAGATCCCGCTCAGGGTCATGTAACCGACCAGCGGGCCGAAGAAGTAGTAGCCGTCGACGGCGAACCCGTAGGACCCCAGCACGCGGCCGACGTGGCAAGGCTCGGTGAGCGCCTGCCTCTTGGCGATGCCGATCGTGGAGTTGCCCTCGTCGGCGAGCGTGAACTGCATCTCGTTCGCGTCGTCGAGCACCACGAAGTCGACGTGGGTGGCGGTGGGGGCGGTGGCGAAGGTCGCGCTGCCCGTACAGTCGCGGTTGACGGTGTACGTGCCCAGGTAGCGGCGCCGCTCGATGGCGCCGCTCAGGCTTCGCGTGTCGGCTCCGCTCAGCGTACCGGTCCCGGAGAACGTGACGAGGCCGACCGCCGCCAAGCGGTCGAGCGCGTCGTTGCGGCTCAGCGTGCCCTTGTAGTGGTAGCCGAAGGTCCCCTTGAGCGTGTCCAGGCCGCACCCCGGGACCTCGGCCGCGGCGGCGCCCGTGCCGTAGAGCACGAGCCCGAAGACCAGGACGACGGACGTCCATGCCGCATGCTTCATCATTCACTCCAGCCGATCCGGTCGAGCCGGCGCGGTTCCATGAAGAAAGGAATAAGCCGACCGCGACCCCGCTTCATTGACCTGGATCAACCGGCCGCGCCGCTAGAGAGCGATGCCTCCGTCCACCTGGAATACCTGGCCGGTGATGTAGGACGCGCGCTCGGAGACGAGGAAGGAGACGAGGTCGGCCACGTCCTGGACCGTCCCCATCCTCTTCAGCGCCACCCGCTTGATGGCGTCGGCGACGATGCCCGCGGGGATCGACTCGGTCATGTCGGTCGCGATGAACCCCGGGGCCACGGCGTTGACGCGGATGCCGTAGCCTCCGACCTCCTTGGCCAGGGCTCGCGTGAAGCCGATGATGCCGGCCTTGGAGGCGCAGTAGTTGGTCTGGGCGGGGTTGCCGTACACGCCGGCTACGGAGGCGATGTTCACGATGCAGCGGGTCCTGCGCTTCATGAAATCCAGGATGGACGCCCGGCAGAAATGGAAGGTGCCGTTGAGGTTCACCTCGATGACGGCCTTCCAGGCGTCGTAGTCCATGAGGGCCAGGGGCTTGTCGCGGACGATGCCGGCGTTGTTCACCAGGACGGTAACTGCACCGAGGTGCTCCTCCACGGCGGCAAGGAACGACTTGACCGCGGCGAAATCGGCCACGTCGCAGCGGCCGTGGTAGACCCGAGCGCCGAGGTCCCGGATCTCCTCGGCGACCCTGGTGGCGGGACCGTCCTCCGACTGGTGACAGAACGCGACGCGGTGGCCGTCCCGAGCGAGCTGGATGGCGATGGCGCGGCCGATGCCTCTCGAACCGCCGGTCACCACCGCGACTCTCGCGTTCTCTGGCACGGACGTCCCCTCGCGCGGGCCCGGCCTCAGGCCTGCCGCAGCGCGGTCGTGATCTCCATCCGCCCCGCCTGGCGCGCGGGCAGGAAGCCGCCCAGCGCCCCGATCAGAGCCGCGAACACGAGGCCACCGGCCACGCTGACCGCGTCGACGCGCACCTGGAACATCACCTCGCTGAAGCTCCTGAGGTTCATCACCGAGGTCGAGAACCCGCCCAGCGCCAGCGCGCCCAGGCATCCGCCCAGGCCGCCGGCCACGGCCATGGCCAGCGACTCGGCCACGAAGCAGAGCTGCACGCGTCGCTCCGAGAACCCCAGGGCCAGCAGGGTGGCCACCTCATGCGACCGGTGGCTCACCGCGGCGTACATGGTGTTCATGGCGCCGAAGGAGGCGGCCACCGCCAGCAGCACCGCGAGCGCCATGGCCAGCGCGCGGATGCGCCGCGCCCCTTCCGCCTGCTCGGCGTAGTACGCCGTCTCCGGCTTCGCCGTCAGCTTCAGCCGTGGATCGGTGTTGATGGCGTCCTGGAAAGCGCCGGCCACGGCCGCCGACGACAGCTTGACCGTCACGGAGGAGAAGTCGCTGCGCTTGTAGAGCGCCTTGAGGTCGTCGGCGTCGACCCACAGCTCCGACTCGAAGCCGCTGCCCCCGGCCGCGAACACGCCGGCCACCTTCCAGGCGCGCCGGCCCGCGCGCAGGCTCGTGCCCACGACGCCGCCTCCGATCTTGCGCCCCAGCGCGCGGCCCACCACCGCTTCGCCCGGTGATCGCGCCCAGGCTCCGGACACGAGCTGCACCTGGTCGTGCACGGCCATGACCCGCGCTCGGAGGCCGCGCGCGAGGCCGAACACCCGCCGGCCGTCCGGAGTCTCGAGGCCGACCTGCACCACCAGCTCCGGCGAGGCGAGGAACTCGCCCTCGGCGTCGCGCCTCACCTGAGGCAGGAAGCGCAGGACGCCGTACTGCTCCTGGGTCACCGCGCTGGAGGCCTCGGCGATGGCGCCCCTCCGGAGGACGATCACGTTGTCGGGCGAGCCCGTGTCGAGAAGCGTCGCTTGCAGCCCGCGCAGGAGGGCCAGGATCACGACCACGATGCCCACCACGAGCCCCACCGCCGCCACGGTCACGGCGCTGGTGATTCGGCGCACCAGCAGGCTGCGCAGGTTGTACTTGAGCAGCAGCTCCATGTTCACCCCACCCACCGCAGGGCTTCGACGATCTTCAGCCGCGACGCGTGCAGGGCGGGAAAGGAGCCGGCGGCCAGGCCGATGAGCAGCGACAGGGCCAGGCCGTCCGCCAGCGCGAGCGGCTGCACCGCGAAGTGTCCGGCGGGCCCGGAGCCGAGATCGACGCCGGCGGAGGCGAAGACCGCGTAGGCGAGGACGCCGCCCAGCACGCCGCCACTCACGGCCAGCAGGACGGCCTCCCCCAGCACCAGGCTCAGGACCCGGCCATCGGTGAAGCCGAGCGCCTTGAGGACCGCCATCTCGCGGGTGCGCTCGCGGACGGAGATCGCCATGCTGTTGGTCACCACCAGGACGATGGCCAGCACGATGACGAGCCCCATGGCCAGCACGACGTCGCGGATGTTCCTGGCCAGCGAGGCCAGCGACGTCATGAAGTCCCGCTGGGGCTCGGACTTCGTCTCCGCCGCGGAGTTCGCGAACAGCGCGTCGATCTGCCCGATCACGCGCGGGATGGCCTCTCGGCTCTCGACCTTGAGGGGGAAGAAGTGCACGCCCGGTTCCCGGCCGGGACCGAGCGCTTCCTCCAGGTACGCGCGGTGGATGGCGAAGTAGTCGGAGAGGATCTCGGCGGTCAGGTATCCCACCAGGCGAGCGCGAAGCTCCACCGGATAGCGCGAGCCGCGGATGGTGACGGTGTCGCCGATCTTCCAGCCGAAGCGCCGCGCCATCACCGGGCCAACCAGGATGGCCGAGCGGTCCCGGACGAAGGCGTCGAACTGCTCCGGCGGGATCTCCTCTTTCTGAGGACCGGTGTCGAGGTAGGTCTCCGGGACCAGGGCCATCCCGTTGACCACCTCGTCCTTGTCGCCCGCGGTGCCGATGATCAGGGTCACCGCGTTGGTCGCCACCACCCCCGGGACCTGCTCGATCTTGGTCCGGTAGGCATAAGGGAGGGGATCGAGGAACGAGTAGCGCCCGCGCGTGATCACGATGAGCCGTGACTCGGTCTCGCGGATGATGTTCTTCATGTAGGTGGTCACGGTGACGAGCGCCACCAGGATGAAGACGCAGACCGCCACGCTCGACGCGGTGAGCGCCGCGCGTCGGCGGCGGCGCAGCAGGTTCTTAAAGAGCAGCGGAAAGAACTTCATCGCGGTGCTCCCCCTGGACCGGCGGACTCAGGACGCCCTTCTCGAGGCGCGCCACGCGGCGGGCGCGGGCCGCCGCCACCGGATCGTGCGTCACGATGACGATGGTCTTGCCCAGCTCGCGATGGAGGTCGTCGAGCAGCGAGAGGACCTCGGCCGCGGACTCGGCGTCGAGGTCTCCGGTCGGCTCGTCGGCGAGCAGCAGCGGCGGATCGCTGACCAGCGCTCGCGCGATGGCCACCCGCTGCTCCTGGCCGCCGGAGAGCTGGTGCGGATAATGATCGAGCCGGTCGCCCAGCGCCACCAGGGCGAGCGCGGTCTCCGCGCGCCGCCGGCGCTGGGCCCGGGAGAGGCCGGTCAGCAGCAGCGGCAGCTCGACGTTCTCGCGGGCCGTGAGCACGGGGAGCAGGTTGTAGAGCTGGAACACGAACCCGACGTGGCCCGCGCGCCAGCGCGCCAGCTCCGCGGCGGTGGCCCTCGTGAGCTCGCGGCCGGCCACGACCAGCCTCCCGGACGTGGGTCGGTCGAAGCCGGCCATCAGGTTGAGCAACGTCGATTTGCCCGAGCCCGAAGGGCCCATCAGCGCCAGGAACTCCCCCTGTTCGATGCGAAGGCTGATCTCCTTGAGCACGGGCAGCTCGCGATCGCCGCGCCGATAGCTCTTGGACACGCGGCTCATCTCGACGACAGGGTCCGTCATTCGCCACCTCCGCTAGTTGGCCCGCCGCACGCGCTGCCCGTCGCGCAGCTTGTCCTGGCCCTTCACCACCACGTACTGGCCTTCGGCGAGCCCCGAACCCACTTCCACCAGGTCACCCCGCGCGGCGCCGACTCGGACGCGGCGGGTCCGCACGCGCTCGCCGTCCAGCACGAATGCCGTCGGGCCGTCCGGGGCCGGCACGACCGCCGCTTTCGGGATCAGCAACCGACCGGAGGCGCCGGCCGCCGTGTCCGATGCCTCCATCAATTGCACCTTGGCGCCCATCTCGGGCCTGACCGAGGCGTCGGAGGACAGCAGAACGACCTCGGCCTTCACGGTGGCCTTCTGCCGGTTGGCGCTGGGCAGGAGCTTGGCCACGCGGCCCTCATAGGCCTTGTCGGCCCACGCGTCCAGCACCACCCTCGCCGGCTGGCCCAGCTTCACCTGCGCGAGGTTCACCTCGCTGACTTCGACTTCGACCCGCAGGCCGTCGTCGCTGGCGACGCGCAGGATCGCGCTCCCCGACCCCCGCCGGTCCACGCCGCCGGGGACGACCGAGTCACCCACGTCCCGCACTTTTTCCAGCACCACTCCCCGGAACGGCGCGCGCACGACCGCCTGCTCGAGCCGTGACCGGGCCTGCTCGAGGCCCGCCCGGCTGCGGGCCACCTCGGCGCGGGCGGAGCGGACCACCTCGGATCGCGCGCCTCGCCGGAGGAGGTTGTAGGCCTCGCCGGCCGTCCGCCAGCGCGCCTGGGCCGCGGTCGCGTCGCTGCGCGCGGCGTCGAGCTGGTAGAGAGAGACGATCCCTTCGCGAGCCAGCTCCTCGTCCCGGGCCAGCGTCTGCTCGGCCAGTCGCTGGGTGGCCGCCGCCTCGTCGACCTGGGCCTTCGCGCGCGCCAGCTCCTCGGGCAGAGGTCCACTGACGAGCTCGCTCAGGCGGGCCTCGGCCGCCTCCAGCGCGGCGGCCGCAAATTGGCGCTGCGCGCGCAGCTCGTCCTGCTCGAGCCGCGCGAGCGGCTGGCCGGCCTCGAACCGGTCGCCCTCCTCCACCCCGATCCAGTCGACGCGACCGGGCACGGTCGCGCCGAGGTCCACGTACTTGCGCCCGGTCACCACGTAGCCGGTGAGCATGAGCGAGGGGGAGGCGGAGCCGGCTCCCTGGCTCACAGCCACCACCCGGCTCACCTCCACCAGCGGGGGCCGGAAGGGCCCCCTGGCCAACACCACGTACGCCGCCAGGGCGAGCAGGACGGCGGCGCCCGCGAACGCCGGACGCGCCAGGTAACGGCTCGCGCGCCCCGTGGGTCTCCCGTGCGCGGCACGCTGGTCGCTTTCGATCCGCAGCGAGCGGAGGCCCTCCAGCGACGCGGGCCCCCTCCCCCCGCCCCGGAGCGCCGTGTCGGCCATCGGTTCCGACATGCCTGCGCCGTTCCTCTCCGCTTCGCCGGCGGCCGCCACCTCGGCAGCCTATGACGCGCCCGCCGGGCCGCCATTGACGGCGATCAAGGCCGAACGGCGGCCCCGGGGGCCTTCCCGCGGTCGAGTCCGTCCTGCCCGACAATCTAATTCCGTGGCTGCGCTTTGTCAATACGGTACCGTATGGTACTCAATACTGTGACGTATGGCTCATCGTTGGAACGGCCGGCCGCCGAGCGGCGGCCCGAACGCCGCACGGCCGAGCCGCCACTTGACGGCGGCGAGGGCGGTGCGTAGCTTCCGGGGCATGGCGCGCCCACGGACCGACAGCCTCAGCTCGGGCGACTGGGCGCGTGCGGCGCTCGAGGTGCTGGCTCGGAGCGGCATCGAAGCGGTGGCCGTCGAGCCGCTGGCGCGCCGACTGAGGGTGACCAAGGGCAGCTTCTACTGGCATTTCCGCAGTCGGGCGGAACTGCTCGCGGCGGCCCTGCGCGAATGGGAGACGAGCGCGACGCGGGAGGTCATCGCGCTCGTGGACACGGTCGCGGATCCCCGAGAGCGGCTGCGCCGCCTCTTCCTGGAGGCGATGCCCGGCCCGCCCCGGCGCCGCGCCATCGAGCTGGCGGTGTCGGACGCCGCCACTCACCCCATCGTCGCCCCGGCGCTGCGGCGCGTCGTGCAGCAGCGCATCGCGTACCTCGGCGCGTGCTACCGGGGGCTGGGATTCGCCCCGGAGGCCGCGCGGCACCGCGCGATGCTCACCTACAGCGCCTACGTCGGCGCGTTGCGTCTGATCCGCGAAGCCCCCGGGCGCTTTCCCGCCGGGAAGCGGGACCTCGAAGCCTACCGCCGGCACGTGACCCGCACGCTGCTCGCACCGGCCGGGCGCGCGGCCGCGAGACGGGTCAGCCGCTCGAAGAGCGGGCCCTCGCGCTGATGCCGAGAAGGATGTCCCGGCGGATCCAGCCGCTGAAGGGCTTGATCAGCGTCCAGTACAGCGCGAAGCGGCGGTGGGCCGCCCGGTCGACGCACTTCACGCGCGTCTCGGTGCTCAGTCGCGTGCCTCCCGGGACGCGCTCGATCATCAGGCCGAGGGCCGCCTTCGCCGCACCGGGCTCGGCGTAGCGGGCGAACGCTTGGACGTCCTCGACCGCCACCAGCGACCTCAGCTCGCGCAGGGCCCAGAAGCGCCCCGCGATGCCGAAGACCACTTCCTCCCCCGGGCGCTCGGCCAGGACCCGGAACCCGCGTGAGGTCAGGGCGGACCGCAGCCGGCCGCGCACCGCGCTGAGCCCGCGCAGCCGGAAGAGCCAGCGGACGGGCCAGGATCCCTCCTCCTCCATGCGGTACGCGCTCACCGCCGCCGCCACTGCTTCGGGCGGAGCGGCCACGAAGAGGGAGTGCCGGCTCCGGAAGTCGAACTCCGGGATGATCCCGTCGAGAAGCGACGGCGGCAATGCGGCTACTTGCCGTCCTCCGGCTTGCGCTTGCCCGTCCACGTGCCGCTGCCCTGGCCGTCGAAGTCCACGGTCCCCGACAGGATGGCCGCGGCCGGATCGAGCGTTCCCGAGTAGGTGATGTTCACCTTGAAGAGGGGGTTGAGGGGCGAGCGCGCCTTGAAGGAGAACTTCATGGCGCGACCGTCCATCGTGCCTTCGAGGGGGGCCTCGCCGAAGAACCCGCGGTAGGTCCCCTTGAGCGTCTTCCCCTCCTGCTTGAAGACGAACGTCGGATTGCCCGACCCGCGGTCCGTCTTCACGGCGAAGGTCCAGGTCCCGCTCACGTCCACCGGACCGTCGGCGGCGCGCGCGCCGGTGTCCGTGCCCCCTGCGCCCAGCGCGATTGTCGGGGCTGTCGTGGCCGAGCTC
>Ga0066710_100006796_pt1 | contig 10787 bp, 9 predicted proteins | sample GraSoiAngelo_159_FD_79666 | JGI IMG/M metagenome (GOLD analysis project Ga0066710, IMG submission 79666) | Grasslands soil microbial communities from the Angelo Coastal Reserve, California, USA - 14_1009_16_40cm | ecosystem: Environmental > Terrestrial > Soil > Grasslands | place: USA...
GCCAGCGGCGCCTACAAGCTCCTCGACTACGCGTTCTCGATCTCGCACCTCGAATCGAACGGCCAGTTCCGGAACGACGACTCCGAGAAGAGGGCGTTCAATGCGCGGCTGGGGCTCTCGCTGCCGTGGGACAGCGCGCTGGCCTTCATCTATCGCTATAACCGGAACGACATCGGGCTCCCGATCAAGTTCATCTCCACGAGCCCGCCCCCGCTGCCGATCGTGCCGATCATCGACGTCAACAACCGGCAGTACAGCGAGACGTCGGTCATGGCGCTCACCGCGAGGACTCACCCCGTCACCTGGTGGGAGCCCGAGCTGCGCCTCGGGCGCTACCTGAACTATCTCAGGTTCACCGACCTCCCCGACCCGGCCGAGCAGTGCCCGTTCCCGCCCTGCGAGTTCCCGTCGCGCTCCACGGTCGAGCGGCGAGAGGCCGAGCTCCTGAACCACTTCCACATCGGCAAGTGGTCGACCAGCTCCGTCGGGCTCGAGTACCGCGACGAGAAGGGCGTGGCCCAGGGCTCCACGCCCTTCGATGCCGAGAGCGCCACCCGGTCGGTCTTCTTCCAGCAGCAGCTCCGGTTCCTCGACCGGCTCTTCATGTCGGCGGGCTTCCGCGTCGAGGACAACAGCAAGTACGGCACTCACACCACCGAGCGCGGCTCGCTGGCCTATCTGATCCGCGCGTGGGGCACGCGCCTCCACGGCAGCGCCGGCTCGGGGTTCCGCGCGCCCACCTTCAACGATCTGTTCTTCCCCGGCTTCTCGGACCCGACGCTGAAGCCGGAGGAGAGCTTCAGCTACGATTTCGGCGTCGATCAGAAGCTGTGGAAGGATCGGATCCGACTCGGGCTCACCTATTTCCAGAACGAGTTTACGAACCTGATATCCTTCGAGTTCACCAGCACCGCGCCGTTCGTGAAGGGCGTGAACGTCGGACGCGCGCGATCGGCCGGCATCGAGTTCGTCTCGGAGGCGGACCTGCTCGACACGCTCACCGCGTCGGTGAACTACACGTACACCGACTCGAAGAACTTCAAGACCGACCGGCCGCTGGCTCGCGAGCCCGTCCACCGGTGGAACATCGCCCTGAACTGGCGCCCGCATCCGCGGCTCGACCTCTTCACGCAGGTCCACGTGGTCTCCGAGCAGTTCGAGCCGACCGGGGGCGGGGAGGGGGTCTTCAACAGCGGCCGCACGCCCGTCGACGTGGGCGGCACCTGGCGGATCTTCGAGCGATATGAGTTCATCCAGTCCGTGGACCTGTTCGCCCGCCTCCAGAACCTCCTGAACGAGGGCTACGCCGAAGTGCGCGGGTTTCCGGCGCTCGGGATCAACGGCCTCCTCGGCCTCCGCGTCACGTTCCAATGAGGTCGGCTTGACTCGGGGTCACGCGTGATCGAAGGAATCGAGATCACGGTGGATCGTGACGCCGTGGTCGTCACGGCGCGCGAGCCGCTGGCGGTCCTCTCCTCTGCCTTCGTGAGGGGCGGATTCGCCGCGGCTCGCACGATCGTGAATCTCCACGTCCCGAAGAATCTCCGGCAAGAGCACTCGGACGACCTGCTGCCCGACTTCGTCGATCGCCGGGGCCTTCCCGGCCCATGGGTCGGCTTGCTGACCGCGGCGTGGACGGAGCGGGCCGAGCTGGCCGAGGCGCGGGACCACGGCGTGGCCGCGCTCGCGATCGTGACGGTCGGACTCTCGAACCGGATAGCCGCCGGTACGACGCCGATCGGAGTCTGGGCGCCGTCGACGATCAACGTGATCGTCGTCGTCGACGGCGCGCCGGATCCGGCCGCGCTCGTCAACGCGGTGATGACGGTCACCGAGGTCAAGACCTCGTTGCTGGCGGCCGCCGACCTCCGGTGCGCCGATGGTCACGTGGCCAGCGGCACCTCGACCGACGCGATCGTCGTCGCGGCGACCGGCCGCGGCCCACGTCAACGGTTCGGCGGGCCCATCAGCGATCTCGGATGGGTGGTGGCGCGCGCGTCGCGCACCGCGCTGGGCGCCGGGATCCGCCGCTGGATGGAGGAGGAGCACCCGTGAGCCCGCGCGGGCCGCTGCTGCCGATGCTGGCCTCGCTGACCGCTCACGGAGGAGCCGTCGCGCTCCTGGCGTTTGCGTCGGGCGAGTCGCTGCCGAGCGGGCTCTTCATCGTTCTGTCCGAGCTGGAGCCGGCGGCCATCGCGAGCGGGCCGAGGCAGGCGCGGGCCAGCGCCGGACCCCCCGCCACTCCAGCGGCGTCTCCCGCGGCGCCGCGACCCTCGCCCCTCGCCTCGGCCACGGCCGCCGCCGTCGCCCCACTCCCTGCTCCGGCGCCGACGACCCCTCCCGAACGAGAGGTGCCTCCTGCGCCGACGCCGGCTCGAGATCCCGAGCGCGTCGCCGAAGTGTCGGTGATCCGCGAGGAATCGGCCACCGACGCGGCGCGAAGCGCGCCGAGCCCGTCGGCCGTCGCGGGAGCGACGGGCTCTGATCTCGCGCGGGGCGGCGCCGCCTCCGACGGAGGCGCCGGCCGCGGGACAGCCCAGCACTCGGCGTCCGTGGGCGGTGGCGAGGGCGGAACCAACGTGGCGGTCGCGCCGTCCGGTTCCGATGGCGGCGAGCCCGGGTCCGAATACGGTGGGTATTACGCCCGCATCAGACAGCGGATTCAGGAATCACTACGCTATCCATCGGTGGCGCAGCGGCGCGGCCTCATGGGCACCGTCCACCTGGAGATTCTCATCAGGCCCGATGGTGCGATCGGCAACGTTTCCGTCGCGGCCTCATCGTCGCATCGGTTGCTCGACGAGGCCGCGCTGGAGACGGTGCGCAGTCTCTCGCCTCAGCCGTTCCCCGCAAACCTGAGGCCGAGGTGGCTGACGGTACGGCTGCCGGTGGTATTCGACCTGCAGTAGTATGCTCACCGATCGGGTGCCCCGCCGGCCCGAGGCGCGGCTCTCACAGGAGGTGGGCATGGACGACGAGAAGGTCCGCACGATCGAGCGCGAGCTCGACGGCGTCACGACCGAGTACTACGACGTCGACGTGCGGGGCGACCGGATCGAGCACCTGCTCACCGAGCTGTTCACGGAGCACTGGGCGCGGCTCACCGTGGGCCCGCTGATCGAGGGCGCCGCGTACGAGATCCAGTTTGCCGCGCCGCCGAAGGTGACGACGCTCGACGGTTACCTGACGATCGACACCGGCGTCTGGCACTTCCACCTTTGCGTCAACGATCACCGCGGGAGCCCGAGCGCCGAGTTGGCCCGCATCCGCCGCGTGGCCCGGGCCGCGTTCTTCCGGAGCGAGGGCGGGTCGCACGTGCCGACGGTGTGGGGGCTCAGGCTCTGGAACGGGCGCGCCGAGCAGATGATCACCGTGCTGTTCCCAAGCCCGCACTTCGATGAAAGCTGGCGGCGGCTCCCGGAGCCCCGCTGGGAGAAGACGGAGCTCTGGCAGGAGCTTCGGCGGCGGTACACCGGCGGTTGATCGTGTGGTCACAGGCGCGCGGCGTCGTTGCAGTGTGCGCGGCCGTGGCCTTCGGTGCCCCCGACGCGCTGGCCGACGAGATCGACCGGATCGTGACCGATCGTCCGAGCGTCTCGAACAGCGCGAGCACGGTTCCCCGGGGCGCCTTCCAGATCGAGAGCGGCCTGGAGTACTCGCGCGCCCGGGTAGGCGGTGGGCCTGACGAGCGCCGCTTCGCCCTCGACGTCACCCTGCGCGCGGGGATCACCGAGCGCGTCGAAGTCGGGATCGAAGGTGAGCCGTTCGTCCGCCTGCGCGGCGCCGAAGACGATACGGGTAACGGCGACGTCTCGCTCAAGGGGAAATATCGGTTCCTCGACAGCCGCGAGGGAAGCGCCTGGCCCGCGCTGGCCGTTCAGCCGTTCGTCACGCTGCCCGTGGCCCACGCGCCCCACGGTCCCGATCGCCCCGACTTCGGGCTGGTGGGCCTGGCGACCTTCGACCTGCCCTGGCAGCTCGGCCTGGATGTGAACGCCGGGCTCGCCGCGCTCGGCCAGCGACGTCCGAGTGGCTATCTGGTCCAGGGACTCGTCTCGGCCGCGCTCGAACGAGAGCTCGGCGAGCGCTGGTCGACGTTCGTCGAGGTGTTCTACGCCTCGGCGGCCGAGCGCGGCAGCCGGGACGTGGTCGGCGTCGACGCCGGGGTCCAGTTCTTCCTGACCCGGCGCCTCGCCCTCGACACGGCGGTCGAGACCGCGCTCACCGGCCCCGGACCAGACTACGCGTTCCGCGCCGGGGTGAGCGTCCGGTTCGGGAAATGAGCGTCCTTGCTCCGTGCCTCATGATTCAGGGCACCGCCTCGGGCGTCGGCAAGAGCTTGCTCGCCGCGGCCTTCTGCCGGCTCTTTGCGCGCGCAGGCTATCGCGTCGCGCCGTTCAAGGCTCAGAACATGGCGCTGAACGCGGCCGTCACAATGGACGGCGGCGAGATCGGACGGGCCCAGGCCGGCCAGGCCGCGGCCGCGGGAATCGAGCCCACCGTCGGCATGAATCCGATTCTCCTCAAGCCCGAGCCGGCCGATCGATCGCAGCTCGTGGTGCTGGGACGGGCGGTCGCCAGCGTCACCTGGCGCGAGTACGCGCGAATGCAGCCCGGGCTCCTTCCCCTCGTCGCCGAGAGCCTCGCGCGTCTGCGCGGCGCCTTCGACCTGGTGATCATCGAAGGTGCCGGGAGCCCGGCCGAGATCAACCTCCGTGACTGCGACATCGTCAACATGCCGGTGGCCCGCATGGCCGACGCGCCCGTGCTGCTGGTCGGCGACATCGACCGCGGAGGCGTGTTCGCGGCGCTGCTCGGCACCCTCGACCTGCTGGAGCCTCACGACCGCGCGCGGGTCGCCGGGCTGATCGTCAACCGGTTCCGCGGCGACGAGGCGATCCTGGCGTCGGGGCTCGCCGAGCTGACGGCGCGCTCCGGCGTGCCGGTGCTCGGGGTCGTTCCGTACCTCGAGCCCGGTCTCGTGCCCGCGGAGGACTCGCTCGATCTCGACGACTCCGGGCGCTGGGGCTCGCCGGGCTCGCTAGACATCGCCGTCGTCCGACTGCCGCGCATCTCGAACTTTGACGACTTCGAGCCTCTCGCTTCCGAGCCTGAAGTGAGCGTTCGGTTCGTGCGAAGCGCCGGCGAGCTTGACGGCGCCGATCTCATCGTGCTGCCGGGGACCAAGAGCACGGTCGCCGACCTGGAATGGCTTGTCGCGTCCGGGCTCGGTCAGGCGATCCGTGGAGCGGCGGCGGCCGGACGCCCGGTCATCGGGATCTGCGGCGGCTACCAGATGCTCGGCCGCGCGGTAGACGATCCCGACCGCGTGGAATCGGAGGCCTCATCGACGCCCGGGCTCGGATTGCTCCCCGTGGTCACGACGTTCGCGCCGGCCAAGACGACCGTGCGTGTGAGAGCCCGCGCAACGCCGGCGTCTTGGCTCTTTGCCGCCGCGGTCGGCACCGAGATCGCCGGCTACGAGATCCACGCGGGTCGGACGGGCTCGGGCTCCCCGTCGCCGTTCACGATCGTCGAGCGCGGCGGCCGCCCGGTCACCGAGCACGACGGAGCCGTGAACGGAGCGGGGACCGTCCTCGGCACGTACCTGCACGGCCTCTTTGTGAACGACGGGCTTCGGGGGGCGCTACTCGGCGCGCTGGCGAAGAAGAAGGGGATCGACGCCCACCCGCGCTGGGGCGCGCCCCGCGCCGACCCCTACGAGCGCCTCGCCGACGCCGTGGCGCGGGCCGTCGACCTGACGGCCGTCGCGAAGCTCGTGGGGCTTTCATTCCCCAGGCCCTGAGTCCCGACGCCGCGACGTCGATCGCGCTGCTGCTCGCTCTTGCCGTCGACCTCACGCTCGGCGATCCGCCGAGTCGCTACCACCCCGTCGCCTGGATCGGCCGGTTGCTCGCCGCGGGCCGCCGCCTGCTCTGCCGCGGCTCGCCGGCGGCGCTCCTCGCCGGCGGCGCTGCACTGACGATCGGCGCGGCCATCGCCGCCGGCCTCGCCGCCGCGCTCGCATCGGCGCTGGCCACGCGACTGGGCCCGGCGGGCATACTGCTCGAAGCCCTCGCGCTGACGTGCCTGCTCTCGCTCCGCGGGCTCGTCACGGCTGCGCGCGCAGTCGCCGCGGACCTCGACCGCGGCGATCTCAGCACGGCTCGACGCACGGTCGCCTATCACCTGGTCAGCCGGTCGGCCACAACGCTCGACGAGGGACACGTCGCCTCCGCCGCCATCGAGTCGGTCGCCGAGAACTTCACGGACGGGCTCCTGGCGCCGGCATGCTGCTATCTCGTCGGGGGGCTCGCGTGGGCCGCCGTCTACCGCGCGGTCAACACCGCGGACTCGATGTTCGGGTACCGCGAGGGCGTGCTCGAGTACTTCGGCAAGACCGCGGCACGACTCGACGACCTGTTGAACTTGATCCCGGCGCGGATCGCGGCGCTGAGCCTGGTCGCCGGCGCCGCCCTCGCCGGCGAGAGCGCGCGCGGAGCCGTGGCTATCCTAAGGCGCGACCGCGGCCGCACGCAGAGCCCCAACGCCGGGTGGACGATGGCCGCCATGGCTGGTGCCCTCGCCGTTGTCCTCGAAAAGCCCGGTGCCTATCGCCTGGGTGACGGCGCGCTGCCGGTCGCCGCGGACATCGAGCGGGCGCTACGGGTGCTGCGAGCGGCAGCGGTGGTGAGTCTGGTTTTGACTGCGGCCGCCGTTCTCACCGGCGGGCGGCTCCTGGGGCTCCGGAGCTAGAACCGGTAACTCGCTCCGGCCAGCACGTTGATCGGGGCCGCCGGCGTCAGGAAGCGCTCGACCGGCGCCCCGGCCACCTTGGCATTCGGTGCAAAAGTTCCGAAGGTTTCGTATGCGTTGTTCAGAAGATTGTTGACGGTCACGAAGGCTTCGATCTTCTTCCATTCCGCGCGGACGCCGCCATTAAGGACCGCGTAGTCCCCGAGCTTCCGCTCGACGTTCTCCTCGTCTCCCCGAAGCCGCTGGGAGCCGACGTACGAGCCACCGACCCAAAGGGTGAGCCACGAGATCGGGTGGCAGTCGAGGCTCGCGTTCAGCCGATGACGCGGCACCAGGGGGAGCGTGTTGCCCGTCCGCACGCTCTGGGTGCACGGCGGCGCGGCACAGCCCGGGGTCAACCGCGGAGTGGCCAGCGCGAGGTCGTCCTGGAACGTCGCCTCGGTGTACGTGTAGCTTAGCCGAGCCTCGAGGACCTTCCACGGCTTGAGCCCGATCGAAAGCTCGACGCCCTGGCGCCGTGTGTCGCCCACGTTCTGGAAGAAGAGGCCGGTGGTGCCCGTCGGCGCGACCGAGAAGATGTCGTTGGTGACGTCGGTCCGAAAGAGGGCCAGCTCGCCGTCGAGCCACGACGCCGGGCCAGCGCGCACCCCGAGCTCGTAGTTGCGGGCCCTCACCGCCTTCAGGGGAGGGTCCGGCGCCACGCCCGCCTGAAGTCCCGGGCATACCGCGCCGGGTCCCGCGCACGTCAGCTCGAGGAACGCGGGCGCCCGGAACCCTTCCGAGTAACCGAAGTAGAACCCCAGCGTGCGGGACAGGTTGTAGTTGAACCCGATCGCCGGGTTGGCGCGATGGAACTCGCTCACGCCGCTGGAGCTCGCCCGCTGCTCGGGGTTGAGGTCCTCGATGTCGTGCCGGAGCCAGTCCCAACGGACCGCGGCGGTGACGATCAGCCGATCGCCCTCGCGCAGGATGTGGCGGGCCATGTCGAGCGTGTCTTGCAGGTACACCGCGACCGCCGGCTGCTTGTCGCGGACATCCGACTCCGGCCCCCGGGCTCCATCCTCCTCCCGGAACACCCGGACCCGGACGTCGTGGTGCGCGTAGTCGACGCCGAGCAGCAGGCGATTGGCGCGGTCGAGCAGGGTTCCCTCGTGGCTCAGCTGGGCCGTCCCGCCTGACGACGTGGTCGTGGTGAACGCCCGCGTGTTGGCGCGGGCCTGGTTCACGTTGAACTGCTCGGCGTCGAGCCACCGGCCGAACCCCATCAACGAGAGCGCGAAGCTCGCGCCCAGCTCCTGGCGAACGCTCAGCGTCGCCACGTTCACGAGCGGCTTGAAGAAGTCGCCGCCGGTGTAGTTCAGCGTGCGGTCGCGCCGCAGGTCCGAGAACGGCAACGAGCCCGGCTGCTCGATGCGATTCTCGGCGCGCTGGAACGACAGGGCAGCGTCCGTCCCGCCCGCCTTGAGACCGAGCTTCGCGAAGAGTTTCTCGATGCGCGAGGACGAGACGTCGCGCCAGCCGTCCTCCCGGAAGAAGGTGCCGCTGACGTAGTAGTCGAGGGGGGCCCACGCGCCGCCCAGGCGAAGGCGGTATTTCTGGCGCCCGAAGCTTCCGCCCTCCACTTCGGGGATGACCTCGTATGCCGGCGGAGCGCCGCGGCGCGTGATGATGTTGATGGCTCCGCCGAGAGTGTTCCGGCCGAACACCGCCGCCGGACCGCGGATCACCTCGATCCGCTCGATGTCGTCGAGCGGCAGCAGGTCGAAGTTGACCTCCTCGATCCCGGGCTCGTTCACGCGCACCCCGTCGACGAAGACGCTCAATCCCTGAGATTCGCCCGTGACCGGGGTGGACCGGAAGCCGCGGAACGAGAGGTCCATCTGCCACGAGTTCCCCTGCTGATCGTTCAGGGTCACGCCCGGCAGGCGAGAGAGCGCCTCCTGGAGCGTCACGGCGCCGCTCCCGCGAAGCCGATCGCCCGGCACGATGTTGACGGTGGCCGGAACGCTCGAGAGAGGCAGTGGCGCGCCGGGCAGGCGCGCCGGAGCCGTGACGGTCAGCTCCGGCAGGCGGGTCGGGTCGTCCTGCGGTCCCGGGGGGTACACCGTCGGCGGCTGAGCGTGCGTCGTCGAGCACGCAAGCGCGATCGCCACGACGGCGCACACGAGAGCATCGAGCGGGCGCATGGTCTTTCATCGGATCAATACAGGCCGGAGCGCCGGGAAAAGAATCCCCACCTGGCCACGAACCGCATGGCCGGGTGGCCACGCGGGAGCTACGGCAGGAGTCCGCGTCTGACGGCCTCGACGGCCGCCTGGGTGCGGTCGGACGCGCCGAGCTTCTCGAGCGCCCGCTGCAGGTACTTCTTCACCGTGCCCACGCTCCAGCGGAGTCGCGCGCCGATCTCGCGGTTCGTCATGCCCTGTGCGACCAGTCGAAGCATTTCCTGCTCGAGCGCGGTGAGGGACGCGCCGGGCGGATCGTCGATCGCTCGTCTCGCCCCAGACGCGCCCCCGGCGAGCGTGGCCCGGAGCAGCGCGGGGTCGAGCACCGACTCGCCGTGGCGCACGGCCTCGACCGCCGCCAGGAGCTCCCGACGGCCGATGCCCTTCAGCACGTAGCCGGAGGCGCCGCTCTCGACAGCGCGCCGGACCAACGCCGGATCGTCGTGCATGGTGACGACCAGCACGGCCACGCGGCGTTCCGTGGACTTGAGCCGTCGCAGCACGGTGAGCCCGTCGCCGTCGGGCAGCTCGACGTCGAGCAGGATCACCTCGGGCGCGCACAGCGCGGCAGCCTGGATTGCTTCCTCGCCGGTGGCTGCCTCGCCAACCACGTTGACGTGGGCGCCGTCGAGCATGGTCCGCAGTCCCTCGCGGACCATCGGATGATCGTCGACGATCATGACGCGAACGGGTGCCGGATCAGGACCGGGCGACGAGGCCATGGCCGAGTGGCAGCTGGGCGTGGACGCGGGTGCCGCCGCCGGCGGCGCGCTCGACTACGCAGGAGCCGCCGAGGAGCCGCGCCCGCTCCCGCATGCTCAGGAGACCGAGGCCGCTCGCCGCGGCCGGGTCGCCCAGGCCCACCCCGTAGTCGCGCACGTCGAGGTGGACGTGGTCCGTCTCGCGCGTGAGGACGACCTCGATGCGTGCCGTGCCGGCGTGCTTGCGCGCATTGGACAGGGCTTCCTGAAGGATTCTGAACGCGGCGGTCTCGACGGGCGACGGCAGGCGGACATCGCCGAGGTCCTCGACGAAGCTCACGGACCATCCGGCGTCGCGCGCGACGTCGTCGAGGCTTCGGCGCACGGCCTCGCCGAGCCCGCCGGCGTCCACGGCCAGCGGGCGCAGAGCGGCGAGGATCCGGCGAGTCTCGGCGATCGCCTGCGCCAACCGCTCGGCCGCGATCGCCGTCGCGCCCGCGGCCCGCCGGGGATCGGTCATCCAGAGGTCGGTCGCGGTGTCCACGTGCTGCTTGGCGCTGACGACAAGCTGGGCGACGCCGTCGTGGACGTCGTACGCGACGCGCCGGCGTTCCTCCTCCTGCGCGACGACCACCTTCTCGACGAGCGTGCCGAGCGCACGCTCGCGGACGGTCTTCTCCCGCCACGCCCGGAGCGCGATCGCGGTGGCCGCGAGGATGAGGGCGACTTGCAGCGCATGAACGAGGAGCGCCAGGGAGAGCGAGGCGCCGTGAGCGGTTTCCAGCACGGTCAGCTCGAAAACTTCCCAGGCCATCATCGTCGCGAACGTGCCCGCCAGCACGAGCTCGCTGTAGTGGCTGACCGCGATCCTGACCAGCTTGAGCACGAGGTGACTCGACGTCGCTCCATACCACGGCCCCGGCGCCTTGCCAACCATTGAGGTCTGGAGGGGCGCTCACCTCGACACATCGCGACCGTCATTTAATACCGGTCTAGACGCACTTACGGATCTGCGCCTCAGGTTGCACCGGAGGTCGGATTCAAAGCCAGGGGCGGGCTCCGTCTCGAGGGCGAGCGCTCGCTTGCTGGCACCCGCCGGCCACGC
>Ga0066710_100006797_pt1 | contig 10787 bp, 11 predicted proteins | sample GraSoiAngelo_159_FD_79666 | JGI IMG/M metagenome (GOLD analysis project Ga0066710, IMG submission 79666) | Grasslands soil microbial communities from the Angelo Coastal Reserve, California, USA - 14_1009_16_40cm | ecosystem: Environmental > Terrestrial > Soil > Grasslands | place: USA...
AATACAAATCGCTGCGCAGATCGAAAATGACTTTTTGCTCGAACGTGTTGTTCAGAATAATTCGCAGCGAATTGAAAATATGTTGAACAAGGAAAGCGACAGTCGCCACTGCAATGAGCGGCAGTAATTTGTCCGGCCGATTTGCGCGCACCACATCATCGATGATCCATTTCGTCACACTCGGAAACACGATCACCATCACTGTGCTGAAAATTGCGCACGTCAGTGTCCCCGCAGCCATCCACGGATATCGCTTCAGATAAGCCAAAACGCGCCAGACCGTTTTCATTCAGGGGAAACTTACCAGAACCCGTCGAATCGTGCGAATGCACCCGCCCATGATAGGGATTCGGCGCTGCCGATGCAGACGTTGTTCCGTCTCCCTCTACGATTCGTGTTTATTCGAGTTCGTTCGTGGTTAAAATTCGCGCGTGCCGAAAGAGTCGCATCCCTTCCCGGGAGAAATTCACATCGAGCAACTCGAAGTTTTTACTCGAATCGGGGTTCCGGAGGAAGAACGCGCGAATCCACAAAGGTTGACGATGAATATTTCGTTGTGGCCGCACGAAAAGACAGGCGATCTGGCCGACAACATCGAACAGACCGTGAACTATTCAGCGGTGGCCGAGGAAACACAGAATTTTGTTCGCGATCAGTCACTGAATCTCATCGAAACGCTGGCCGATCGTCTCGCACTACATTTGCTGAAAGCCTTTCCGATACAGAAAGTGACGATCGAAGTGCGGAAATTTCCTCTGCCGGATGCAAAATACGTTTCCGCCACTGTCACTCGAATCGCGTGTGCGGGTTGATGATGCTGCCCAAACATTCGTTTCGGCGTTTCACATACTCCTTGATTGTAGGCAAGTGCAATTACCGGTTCGATTCAAAATTGAATTCTCCTTCGAGTGTTCTCACACGAACGAAACCGAAATGAACCGATGCGCAGGACCTTAGGCATTTTTCGAGAGAGAAACAGGGGGAGTAAATTCAAAGTGATGGGCTGACGACATGATTGCGTTGAACAGCCGCTTGTCGGTCATAAGTTGACAGGTATACGCTTCGACAGCTATGGATTTCCTCAGCGCGCCTTGGCTTGGGCGAATGCAATTCGCAGATGCGCTCGCTCTGCAGGAAGAAATCGTGGCGAGGAAGCGGTATGATCGTCGTTCTGAAGACCAGTTGCTTCTTCTCGAGCACGAAGCGGTTTATACCATCGGGCGGACTCCTGATCGGTCCAGTTTGCTCGGTGCTACGCATTTGCTCCATCCGCTTTTTTCGATCAATCGCGGCGGTCAGGCGACGTACCACGGGCCCGGTCAGCTAATGGGTTATCCGATCATCGATCTGCGTCGATGCGGTCAGGATCTGCACAAATATTTGCGGTGGCTTGAGCGATTGCTCATTGAGCTTCTGTCCAAGTACGGAATCGCCGCGACGCAACGCGGGTCGCTCACGGGCGTTTGGGTCGAAGATCGCAAGATCGCTTCAATCGGGGTAGGTATACGGCACTGGATCACGATGCACGGATTTGCCTTGAATGTGTCTGGTGATCTCTCCCCTTTTGATCACATTGTTCCCTGCGGCATCAATAATGTCGCAATGACGTCGATGGAAAAGGAAACCGGGAAAGTGTTCCGGGTAGCCGATGTTGCGAGAGCTGTTGAGAAATTGGCGTTGCAGCGAATCAAGAGCTTGCGCGTTGCGTCGGAGACGCAATTGATAGACGCTTAGCGAATGATTCCTCTGGAAGATAACGCCGCCGACATCATCGGAAAGGCGCAACGCGGCCTTGGCATTTCTGATTCTGAATTGGCAGAAAAAGCGGGCTTCAGTCCGCAAACAATCCGGAAGCTGCGCGAAGGCGATTTCAATGAATCGACGCTGTTGGGCGTTGCGCCGATCCTTGGATTGGACGAGCGCGCCCTTTGCGAACTTGCCAAGGGTGAATGGCGCCCGGAAAACTCTGAAGAGTTGAACGGTCTTGCGCAATTCAACACCGACTATCACGGCATGGCCGTTAACTCTTATCTTGTGTGGGACCCGGCGAGTCGTGTCGCGGCGGCCTTCGATACCGGCGCTGATTGCAGCGAAATGGTCCGCTTCGCGAAGCGCCACAAACTAAATGTGCAACTGATTCTCCTTAGCCACGCCCACCCCGATCATGTCGCGGACCTGCCGCGGCTGCGCGAAGAAACCGGTGCAGATGTTTTTACTCCGGCTCGTGAACCCGTTCCGGGCGCGGAGCCGGTCGAGGAGGGAAAGAAATTTCGGCTTGGAAATCTGCAGATCGACACGCGACTGACCTGTGGCCATTCCCCGGGCGGGGTCACGTACGTAGTGACCGGGCTTGCGCGCCTGATCGCAATTGTAGGCGATTCGCTTTTTGCCGGATCAATGGGCGGCGGCAACGTGTCATACCGCGACGCATTAAAAAACAATCTCGAGAAAATTCTGACCTTGTCGGACGAGGCGGTAATCTGTCCGGGACGCGGCCCGATGACCACGGTCGGAGAGGAGAAGGAACACAACCCGTTTTTCGCCCGAAAGACATAAGGTTGAATTTCGTCACAGATGAACACGGAACATCACAGGTTATCGGGAAATATTTGTATCTGTGTTTCATCTCTCTCTGGCCTTGGCTAATCTTAAGAGCATGAACATTGGTTTTGTTGGGGTCGGCCGGATGGGCACCAACATGGCGCGGCGATTAAAGGAGCGTGGTTTTCAAGTAACGTCGGTTTACGACACGAACCGCGCAGCCGCCACGGCGCTAGCGTCGGAGCTTGGCTGCGCTGCCGCACAAGATTTGTCGGAACTAACGGCAGAGTCCGACGTCATCTTCACCGTTGTGACGGACGACCACGCGATGCGGCAAATCTTTGCGGGCAACGGTGATAATCTGCTGGTCAACGCGCGCGGCAAATTGTTCGTCAACTGCGCGACAATCTCGCCACAGGTGCACGTCGAGATCGAAAAACTTGCCGACAAAGCTGGCGCGCAATCGCTTGAGGCATGCATGGCCTCGAGCATCACGCAAGCGCGTGAGGGCAAGCTGTACCTGATGTGCGGCGGAACCGAAAAAGCGTTCCAAAAAGCGGAACCCGCCCTCAAAGAGCTTTCCGCGCAAATCCGGTTCGTTGGCAAGGCGGGTGAAGCTGCCAAGGTGAAAGCGTTGGTCAACATGGTCATGAACATCAACACCGCAGGTCTGGCCGAAGGACTCGCTCTCGGCGCGGCGCTGGGTCTTGATCTAAACATGCTTCGCGAAGTTTTTTCGCAGACCGGCGCGAACTCGCGCGTACTCGAGACCGACGGCGAAGACATGCAGAACCGCGAGCACAGCTGCTTTTTCTCCGCCGCGCACGCCGCCAAGGACAGCGGAATTGCTCTCGAACTCGCGCGCAATCTCGGCCTCGATTTACCGCTCGCGCGAGCGACCAAGGAACAATACGACCGCATGATCGCCGAAGGCCTCGGGGAACTCGACAAATCCGGCATCGCCGAGCTCACCTTCAATGATCGCCACAAACATTCGGGCGATCGCGTGTGATGCCCTGAAATAGCGACTGATAATACCCGTTTTAGAATTGTATGGGGGTTTAACTCCGATTCGGCTCTCTCAATCGAAGGATCTCCCCATCTCAAGTAGCCGGCGGTGCGTGAGCGATAACTGGCTGTTTAAAGGAAAGACTCTTGGCGCGGTTTACTTAGTGTGTTTTTGCGACTTCGAACGTTGTGACCTTATCAGTCTTAATGCAAGAGAAGGGTACTGTCCCACCCGGCCACTGTCATCCTTAAAAACGAAGTCTTTATCAACGAAGGCTTGTCCGAGACAGTCCAAGTTTGTGTTCCACGAGATTTCTTAAAACTTTTTTCGAAACTTCACGCCGCCGTTCCCGGAGAAATAGATGAGAAATATGGATAAAATAAATAAATATGAGCAAAACAATCACAACGCTCGCGGCGCTAATCGCCGGGAACGGCGGGTTAAGCCTAATTTGAGGGCAAGAAGTGGTCGGGATGCCCGAACGGTTAATCCACGGTCTAAGACGCCGGCTGTTCAGATATTGACGATCAGCAACGTTCCCAGCGATGTTTTGGATGCGATTGATGAGCTCGCCGCGGGGCAAGATCGCAGTCGTTCAAGCTTCGTCCGCCGCGAGTTGCAACGCATCGTTGCCGGATATCGGGCGAAGGCAGCTTAGTAAGTCCCGCTTGAAAATCGAGACTTCGGTTCTTTTCTGGATGCGCTGTCGCGAGCCCATTTTTCTGATTTGCGAGCTCAGTGAGAAGTTCGTCGCCTCGAGTCCGCCAAGTTTAGGAGCGTGGATTACGCGGATTTTCCTGGCACAAATCGAGAATGTAGCAAGTGAAGCTGTGCGACCGCGAGCCACTGAATCAATCTTTTCCGAAAATTTTTGGATCTTTTTTGAATTTCGACCCGCCGTTCCCTGAGTAGAACGCGAGAAACGCCTACGACCAACCAATCCAAAGAAAATTCCTCCTGGACAGCCGTAAGTAATGGCCCTCGCCCCCTTAACAGCGCGAGGGCTCCGTGGGTAACCGCCGAGCCCTGTGTGGTTCCAGCGCTAGTCGCGCCGCGGGCGCTGCCCGGAGTTTAATTTTCGCATCCTGCGTCATCCGTAGTCGTTTCTGAAAAAGGTTTGGAATTTTTCAAGAACCTTGCCCTGCGATTTCCAGAAGGTTTGATCGCGCTCGAGCTCCGCCACGGTCAACAGATGGGATTCTACGGAAGATTTTAAGCTTGCTTAATAATTGTCTAATTAGCATGATTCGCGCTTCTGGATTCAGATACCCCCATTGCCGGTCAGCGCCGAGACCGCTTCATGACGACGCGGTGGAGCGTCATTCTTTCCTGCGCGGATTCGGAAGGTGGCGAGCAGAAGGCGCGTAAAGCACTCGCCGAGCTTTGCAAAATTTATTGGCGGCCGGTTTTCGCTTTCATCTGCCACAAGGGGCATTCCGTGCCCGATGCTCAGGACCTGACACAGGATTTTTTTGTTATGATGCTTAAAGGTCAGCTCCTTCGGCGTGCCGATCGGACTCGCGGACGATTCCGTTCGCTTATGCTCAGGGCGTTGCAGGATTTCTTGCGGGATGCAGCCGAGAAGCGTAATACGCGGAAACGTGGTCGCGACGTGCAAATTGTTTCCTGGGACGAATGGATGGCAGAGGCACCGTCACGGTTGTCGATTCCACTCCAGGAAGCGGAGAGCTGGTCGCCGGAACGGATTTTTGATGTGCGTTGGGCGGCAACGGTGGTCGAGCGCGCGTTGCGCCGGTTGGGCGATGAATGCGAAAAGCGTGGGCGGCGGCGTGTCTTTGATGTGTTGAGCGTTTGTCTCACGGGGGGGCGAGAAGATGTTTGCTATACGAAATTCTCAAAGACGCTCGGTCTGTCGGAAGTGGCGCTAAAAAGCCTGGTGCACCGGTTGCGGGGGCGCTATCGCGCGCTGCTGCGTGAAGAAGTTGCCCGGACCGTCGAGAAACCCGACGAAATCGACGACGAACTCCGGTATTTGTTTTCGGCGTTGACTGTCGCGAAGACTTAACAATTTAGCGATTGACGAATAACGATTCATAATTGAACATCACTTTTTGTTGTGACTTTGTAGTTTTGCGACAGTTGTAGTTTTTCAACAATCTCCCATGAACCCGCCTTCTACTTCGGTGCGGCTTCGGAAAGAACCGGCTGCGTGTCCAGAATGTGGATCGACATCGCGGGTCGGGCGCGGTCTCTGTTTGACATGTCTGCTGCATCAAGGTCTGGGCGCTGATACTTGCAACGATGAAACACTCGAGGCGGAGCTCTCTGGAATCAATGTTCGCGAGGCTGATTGGCGGCTGGGCAATTATCAAATTCTCGAAGAGATCGGGCGCGGCGGCATGGGCGTTATTTATCGCGCCCGGCAACGGCACTCGCGCCGCATCGTCGCCGTCAAGCGTATTTTGACTTATCACGCCGATTCACAGGAGACACTGGTGCGTTTCCGCCGTGAAGCCGAAGCTGCAGCAACGCTTGATCATCCAAACATTCTGCCGATTTATGAAGTCGGCGAAAATGAGGACGGTCTTCCGTCCTTCAGCATGAAATTTGCCGCTGGTGGCAGTCTGGCGGACGCCGCGCCTGATCTGCGCAAGGAACCGCGCCGAATTGTGAGGCTGATGGCAAAGGTCGCGCGCGCCGTCGAATACGCGCACGCTGAAGGCATCCTTCATCGTGATCTAAAACCGGGAAACATTTTGCTCGACGGGCGCGGCGAACCGTTGGTGAGTGATTTCGGCTTGGCCAAATGGCTCGATACGACGAGCGATCTTACGCACACGCTGACGATTTTCGGTACACCCGGTTATATCGCGCCCGAACAAGCGAAGGGTTCCGCAGCGAAACTTACACCGGCGGCAGACATTTACAGTCTCGGCGCGATCTTGTTTAATCTCTTAACCGGTCGGGCGCCATTTCTTGGCGAGCACGCGCTGGCTGTGATTCAACAAGCCACCGAAAAGCCGGCGCCCAAGGTGCGCTCTCTCACGCCAACGCTCGACCGCGATCTGGAAACCATTTGTGCGAAATGTCTGGAGCGCGAACCAAGTGCGCGTTATCGCTCCGCCGGCGATCTGGCCGAAGATCTTGAACGCTGGCTCGAGGGTCGCCACATCATTGCGCGCCCTGTGTCGGCGCCTGCGCGCGTCTGGCGCTGGGCGCGACGCAATCCCGTCGTTGCCGGAATGGCAGCGCTCTTGCTGATGCTGGGAATAGCAGTGGCCGGTCTGCTTTGGAAAGGCCAGTTTGCCTCGCCGCCGCCCGCATCAGGAATCGCTGTGCTGCCCTTTGAAAATCTGAACCAAACGAAAGAGGGTGCGTTTTTTGCAGATGGTGTCCAGGACGGCATTTTGACCAAGCTGGCCAAGGTGAACGATCTCAAAGTAATCAGCCGGAACAGCGTTATGCAATATCCTGGCGGAGGGAATGCCCAGCAAATCGGCCAGGCACTGAATGTCTCTCACGTGCTGAAGGGAAGCGTGCGCTGGAAGACGGGCAGGATTCATTTAAACGCCCAATTGATTGACACCCGCACCAACACTCCGGTTTGGGCGGAGGAATACGACCAGGATTTGGCTAACGTATTTGTAACCCAGAGCGACATCGCGCAAAAAGTTATAAATCGGCTTGGAGCCGAGGTATCATCCGTCGAGGAAGTCGCCATCGACGAGCCACCCACCAAGGATCTTGTTGCCTACGATCTCTACCTGCGAGCCAAACACCTGATCAATGGTATTGCGTTTAGCACTCGGGCAAAAGAAGATTTGTTCCAAGCCGCGCAATTGCTTGATCAAGCTGTTGCGCACGATCCATCGTTTTTTGATGCATACGGAGAGCTCGCTGAGGCGCATGACCGGATTTATTTCCTCGGTTTTGATCACACCGGTGCGCGCCTTAAATTGGCGGAAACTGCCATCGAATCAGTTCGTCGTGTGCGCCCCGACTCTGGGGAGACACACCTCACGCTCGGTCAGCATCTGTATTGGGCTTATCAGGATTACGCCCACGCCAGCGAGGAACTGGCTGCCGCTCAGAAGACTTTGCCTAACGAATCACGAATTCCCCTTATGGCCGGCTACATCGACCGGCGCCAGGGTCACTGGGAGAAATCCCTTACGAAAATTAAACAGGCGCTGGAATTGGATCCGCGCAACTCTTCCATACTCGAGCAAATCTCCCTTACCTATCAGGCTTTGCGCCGCTACAAAGAGACAGCTGCGACCCTCGATGCCGTCTTGGCCATAACTCCGACAGACGTTTCGACCAAAATGCAGCGCGCTTGGGTTGATCTTCAATGGCGCTCAGATCCAAAACCGCTACATACGATAATTGATACCGTCCTCGCCCAGGACCCAAATGCGGCGCCGGTTATCGTTATCCAATGGCTTGAGCTTGCCTTAAGCGAGCGCGACATGGCAGCGGCCGAGCGCGCATTGGCTGCAATGCCGATGGGTGGCTGCCGCGACGAAGGCATCGTGTTTCCTAACAGTTGGTGCCAGGGGCTTGTCGCCCGGCTTCGGGGCGATGAGCCATCGGCTCGTGCGGCGTTTACCGACGCTCGAAGAGAACTCGAGCAAATTGTCCGCGACCAACCCAAGTATGCGGCGGCACTCTGCGCGCTTGGCGTTGTGGATGCCGCGTTGGGAAATAAGGAAGACGCCATCCGCGAAGGCGAGCGCGCGGTCGAGTTGACGCCGACTACGGAAAGCGCCATCGATGGCGCGATGTTCATTCAATACCTCGCTGTCATTTATGCGTGGACAGGCGAGAATGATCGCGCAATTGAACGATTGGGTCAGGCAGTCAAGCTGCCGGGGAGCCACGTTACCTACGGTAATCTGCGTCTCAATCCGTTCTGGGACCCGTTGCGGGGCGATCCGCGCTTCGACAACATCGTCGCTTCGCTTGTGCCGAAGTAGGTGCGCATTTGCGCGTCTGCGCGTAGGCGTGCTGCCATTCTCTGTCGTACACTCCGCCCGTGGGCCGCGCGGGAGCCTGTTCGGAGCCTAACGGATATTTTCTTGGCCTTTGTAACCAAATGGTTGGGCGTTGAGGCTTTCGTGCGAAAGATCGCCAGTATCGCTTATGAGAATCGCCGTGTTTTCCATTGTATTTGTCTATTGGTAGCTTAGGGTTTTTACCTATGCTCTTAGGTAATATACCTATTAACACGACTCGGTAACCGGTCAGGGCCTTTCCATGCCGGAACGCACCGTCTTAAACTCAACGGAGCTAATTCGGGGATTATCTTAACAACGCGTTGCGGGACCACGCGTTCTACCCAGCTAATTCAACAAGCCAATCCGGGAGTGTATTAATAAATAATAAAAATAAATACAAAGCTAAAGTCCTTTTGTTGTTGACATACTCGGGAACGCGCTTGAGCATGGCAGCCTATGAATACATACTTGCATGGTATTGGTAAACGTTTGGTCGCAGCAGTGCTCGTAATCGTAGCAGTTGTTGGGGTTAGCGCCCTAACAATGCATGCTCCCTCCCAGAACCAAGATTCTCTGGCGTTCAAGAGCATTCAAACGAATAAGGCTACGCTGTTTTACTCTGACGCCAGGGGGGCGCGTGGAGGTTGGTTCGTCGAGATGGTACTGCCAGGAACCGGCGAGAGTAAGGCCGCGACTGAGAATCTGAAATCAGTCGTAGCGACACTTTAGCCTCCTGCTCCCTAACGAATATGGTGTCAGCCCCGAAGGGTTCGGGGCTGGCGCAGCGTTGGGTGCAAGAAAACCCGAAAGCCACGGCAGCGCTGGGTGTACCGGACGCGAAGGTGGAGCACGTTGGAAACGTCGCTCTGCCGCGTGATTTTTTGCGCCTTTGGCGAGGATTGCCACTGAGCTTTGAGAGTACGATCCACGTTGTGCTCGAGAGAATGCTAAAACCAATCGCCGAAGACCCAGTGTGCGCCAGCATTTGAGATGATTTCGAAGCGCGTTTGCGCGACTTGGTTCGGAGCACATTTCTTCCTCATAACAGCAGTGTGCTTTTCCGGTGTATTCTCGCTGATTGCTGGGGGCTCGACCATATTGCCCTCGGCGCTGGATAAGTACGCGCGCAAGGCGGAGCTGGTTGCAGCATGGCTGCTGGGAAAACAGGCGGGCGCGTCCAGTCCGATCCGGCGAGGCATTGCGACCTATTTGCATGCTGCCGGGATTCAGGCGGGGTACACTTTCTTTGCGCCGAACATCCCGGGTTACCACAAGTTAACCTTCGAACTTTATTACGAAGACGGACGTGTAGAATATGAATCGTCGCATGTGCGCGGCAAAGCAGCGGCACTGCGCCTGGCCAGTTTGCTAGATAGATTGGCCGATAGTCGTTATGAGCCACTACGGGAAGTTGTGGCCAAAATGCTCGCGCTCTCTGTCTGGCGAGAGCACCCTGACGTGGAAAGAATTCGGGCCGTTTTCGGATCGGTCAACACGCCAGGCATCACTGACTTTGAGCATGGCAAAGGTGAATCATTTCAACCGATGTTTAGCTACGATTTCAGCCTTCACGAGGAAGGAAAGCAGCCAACAAATCCATGATGCTGCCGCTACAACGATGGGGTAAGCAATTGATGGTTTTTCTGTTTCCAGCAGAAACCGACACGTGGGTCACCGTTTTGCGGATCGGCTTGGGCGTGCAAGTGGTGGTGTATTCGCTGTTTCTCAAGGGTGACTGGCACTATCTGTTCTCTAGTACTGGCAAAGGCCTTGTCAGCCGCCAACTGGGCGAGGCCATTACCGCCTTCGACAGTCCGCTCATTCCGAAACTTGGCTGGCTCGTTGCTTTCGGTCGCAGCGTCAATATCAGCGAAGAAACGGTACTTTCTGTCGCGTGGGCCGCCTTGCTTTGCATGGGATTCCTTTTGTTGCTCGGACTTTTCTGCCGTTCGGCTGCGGTCATTGCCTGGTTTCTTCACCTCTGCGCAGCTGAAAGTGGCGGGTTGCTGGCATACGGCGCCGATAACTTTATGACCATCGGACTCTTTTATTTGATGTTGTCGCCGCTGCCCGATCAGTACTCACTCGATCGTCGGCTGGTAAAAACAAAACCGAAGAATCCACAACTTTTAGGCTTTTGGCGACGCGTCTTACAGGTGCACTTATGCCTGGTTTATTTTTTTGGAGGCATCGGAAAATGCCTGGGCAGCGGTTGGTGGGATGGAACAAATCTCTGGCGATCACTGACACGGCCACCTTTTAATATCATTTCACCGGAC
>Ga0066710_100006798_pt1 | contig 10787 bp, 5 predicted proteins | sample GraSoiAngelo_159_FD_79666 | JGI IMG/M metagenome (GOLD analysis project Ga0066710, IMG submission 79666) | Grasslands soil microbial communities from the Angelo Coastal Reserve, California, USA - 14_1009_16_40cm | ecosystem: Environmental > Terrestrial > Soil > Grasslands | place: USA...
ATCGATCATCGGATGCAGAAGTTAAGAAAGCTCTCGATCGCGCGCGTGCAGCAGATCTCGTTTTTGTTTCCATGTATGGCCGTGTGCGCACGGGTCAGGCACGTAGTGTGGCCCTGCCTGAGCCGGGCACAAAGGCTCTTACTGAACTGATTGAACGAAAGACTCGATTAATCGGAATCAGTTTTGGCAACCCTTATATCTTGATGAGCTTTCCAAAACTGCCGATTTATCTCGTGGCGTATGGCGACATGCCCAGTCTGCAGGAAGCTACTGCGGCCGCCTTGTTGAATAGGATCGATGTCACCGGCAGGTTGCCGATATCCTTGCCTGGCCTGTATCCTCGCGGCACTGGAATTCAGTTGAAGCACCCTCAATAGATAAATGATTCGAAATGCGAAGTTGATTGTCGCGCTCGCTGTTCTCCTCGCGCAGTCGACCTTCGCGCAGCTTCCCAACGCTCCGCAGACAAATACAGGTGTCGCCACTGAACGGCTGGCGCGGATGGATGAGGTCATCCGGCAATCAATCGATAAGAAAGAATTGCCGGGCGCGGTCGTGTTGGTTGGCCATCACGGTAAAATCGTTTGGCGCATGGCGTATGGCGCACGGGCGGTCGAGCCACAACGCGAGATGATGACAGTCGACACGATTTTTGATCTCGCGAGTCTGACCAAAGTGGTGGCCACTACGACGAGCATTATGATCTTGATCGAGCAGGGCAAGATTCGGCTCAGCGATCCAGTTGTGCAGTTTATTCCAGAGATGAAAGGAGAAGGACGGGATGCGATTACGATCGAGCATCTCTTAACACATATGACGGGCTTCGCGCCCGACTTCGATTTGCGCGACCGTTGGAGCGGTTACGACGAAGCGATGAAGCGCTTGTATCGCGAGGCTCTGCGGAATCAGCCTGGAACGCGTTTCGTCTACAGTGATATTAATTTCATTGCGCTTGGTGAAGTCGTGCATCGTGTTAGCGGGGTAATGCTTGACGAATTTGTGCGTCAGAATATTTTCGCGCCGCTCGGAATGCATGACACCGGGTTTCGACCTGACCCGAAGCTGCGGCCGCGAATCGCGCCGACCGAGAAACGACGCGCGCAAATGAACTATCTTGGCGACTCAGGCGCTGATGCGGGTTCCGCAGGTGATGAATGGTTGCGCGGCCAGGTCCACGATCCGACTTCATTTCGCATGGGTGGTGTCGCCGGGCACGCCGGATTATTCTCCAGCGCTGATGACTTGGCGATTTTTTGCCAGATGCTTCTAAACGGCGGCGTCTACCCTGGCGCGCGAATCCTTAGTCCGATGGCGGTCGCCATGATGACTCAACCGCGTGCGGTTTCGGAAAGCGGAGGAGCGCGTGGACTTGGCTGGGACATCGCAAGCAGTTTCTCAACAAACAAGGGCGATTTTTTCCCGCTGGGCTCGTTTGGCCACACAGGTTTTACCGGCACGTCGATTTGGATCGATCCGGCGAGCGACAGTTTCCTGATTTTTCTTAGCAACCGTGTGCACCCTGATGGCAAAGGTGATGTCGCATCTTTGCGCGGTCGCGTTGCTTCGATCGTTGCGAGTGCGATCACGGACACGACGGTTCTCAATGCGCGCAACGAGGCGGCAAATGCCGCGGCCGAATTGCTCGCCAGTCTCAATCGGCTGAACGCAGTCAACAATCGCGCAAACAGTAACGCAAACATTGTCGCCGACGCTCAGGTGTTAACGGGAATTGATGTGCTTGAGCGCGACGGCTTCAAACAGCTTTCCGGGATGCGAGTTGGATTAGTGACGAATCAAACTGGCCGCGATACTGCCGGGCGATCGACGATCGATGTCCTCTTTAAGGCCCCCAGCGTCAAGCTTACGGCTCTGTTCTCTCCCGAACATGGAATTCGCGGCCTGGCCGATGAAAAAGTTTCCGATACGAGAGACGAACAAACCGGATTGCCGATCTATTCGCTCTACGGTGAGTCCTGGCGTCCGAAGCCGGAACAACTGAAAGATATCGATGCGCTGGTTTATGACATTCAGGATGTGGGCGCGCGTTTCTACACTTACATCACGACTCTCGGTTACGTTGTCGAAGAAGCGGCCAAGGCGAAGATTCCAGTCTTCGTTCTCGATCGGCCAAATCCAATAAATGGTTTCGATGTTGAAGGGCCGCTGGCGGACGCCGACAAATTGTCCTTCACTGCTTATTACACGATTCCGGTGCGGCATGGGATGACGGTGGGAGAGTTGGCCCGGCTCTATAACGACGAGCGCAAAATGGGCGCCGACCTGCGCGTCATTAAGATGGAAAACTGGCGGCGGTTCATGTGGTTCGATGCGACTGATCTAACGTGGATAAATCCGTCGCCGAACATGCGTAGCCTTACCGAAGCGACTCTGTATCCGGGCATTTGCCTGCTGGAGCCGACGAACATTTCGGTTGGTCGTGGAACTGATACACCTTTCGAGGTTATCGGAGCGCCCTGGCTGGATGGCAAAAAACTAGCGAGCCATTTGAACGAACGAAAAATCGCCGGCGTACGTTTCATTCCCGTGCGCTTCACGCCCAAAACATCCACGTTCAAGAACGAGGAATGCGGTGGCGTCAACATCATAATTACAGATCGCCTGAGATTTCAGTCAGTCTCAACCGGCATAGAAATCGCCGCCGCCCTGCATCGGCTCTATCCATCTGAATGGAAGATTGATGGTTATTCACGTTTGCTTGTAAATTTCGACACGCTTGTGCGACTCAAGCGAGGCGACTAACCGGAGTCAATTATCCGTTCATGGTCAAGCTCGCTGGAGCAGTTTCGTCACGCACGAGCGCGCGCTCTTTTGTACGAATGACCAGCAACTGCTGATTTCACCGATTACTTCCAAAATCGTGAAACAAAAAATAGAAATTTATTGATTGACTTGTAGTCAGACATGTTCTAGCGTCCATTAATTATCCCAGGTTTCATCGGCTGGGCTTCGTTGCATCTACTCTTTAGGAGGACCTGACTAATGATAGTTCGCATTGCTGGTTTATTTGCCGGTGTTGTCTTGTTTCTGGGCCTTGTTTCAACCCTTAGCACACACGCGGCCAAACTCGATCTGAAGGCGAAAACGTTAATCAAGTCGTCTGACGTCGGCCCTCTCGTGCGAAATTCTGATAGTAGCAGTCTGAAGGAAGTAATCGATCCTCGATACAAAAAGCGCTACCAGGATTGGAAGGACGAGTTCCTTTCGACCGACATCGGCCGCGCTCAGTGGCAATTGTATGCGCGGCATCCGCATCTGGTTTTGACGATCACGATCGCGGGCGAGAACAAAAATGGCGCGGGAACCGGAATGTACAAATGGAATGATGCGGGTGAACTCGTCGCCGCGACTATCGTCCTGGGAAGTCGCATTGACGAGGGTTTCCCCAGTTCGGTTTATTATCCCGTAATGAACTCGCTGGAACCGTATGAATCAAACCAGCTCCTCGGCCGTAACGTTTTAGCGGCAACCAAGATCGCGCATGAATTCGGGCACGTGATGTAAATCGCTGAGACGCCTGAATCGCTCTATCGCCTTCAGGTAAAGCTGGTGCCGATCTATAACAAGATATTCCTAAGTAACGGTCATAACGTTAGCGATCCGCGGTTAATCGACCTGGCAAAGCAAATGGGCGGCAATCCCGTCGAGATCTGGGAGGACCGCGAATATTGGGGCGAAGCTAACGCGATGCTTTTCTTGCGCGATCGAATTGCAAAGGAAGGCTTTCACTGCAGGCTCTTCAACAGGATTAAGCGAACGGTCGAAATGTACGCGAAGCCTTATGAGGATCGCTTCACGGAAATCGCTAAGTCACAAGGCATCACTTATGCCTGCAGTTGGAAGTAGCTCGGGGAATAGTCTGAAGCTTTAAGGGCGCATACAATGAAAGCAGCGCCAACACATGGCTCAATCTGTTGTTTGGCGATCATTCTAGCCGCCTCAGGTGCTTCTTGCCTGGCTCAAGCACAAACACAAGACCCTGCACCATCAATCGAAATCCTAAAGCTCAAATGGGAGCGGCAAGTCAGGCTGCCTCGTAATTTTGATCCGTCAGTTATTCCCGCAGGTGGCGCCTTCAGTGACCCTGCACGAAGCACGAGCACAGCCGCCAACGCCGCTCCAGTTGGCGGTTTGCCCGCGACGCAATCGAATCCCGATGTTGCTTTCCCGTCTATACCCGGACGCCTGCCAGTGGTTTACGTTTATTCGCTCAAGATCAGAAATTCAAGCGCGAAAACCATTGAGGGCGTGGCTTGGGATTATTACTTCATTGACCAGGCCGGCAACAAAGAGGTGGGACGGCATCAGTTTCTGAGTTATGAAAGAGTCTTGCCTAATAAGGGAACAACGTTTCACGCGCTGCTACGCTCGCCGCCAGTAAGGCTGGTTCAACTTCCGCCGCAGCGAAAAAAATCATCCAAACCACTGGAGCGGGCGATGGTGCAATGCGTCCTTTATGCCGACAACACAGTCTGGCGCAATCCCGCCGCCAGATCTGGCATCTGTGAGTTCCTGGCAAACCAAAGGTCACTTCTCAAGAAGAAGCGGGCTTCAGCCGAATCACTAACTCACTCAAACTTTTCATAAAACCTGCTTCTCCAGCCTCACGCTCTTACCAGGTACAAGGGATCGCTAAGAAGACCGCAATCACCGATGCACTTGTTTATTGTACGTAGCTGGGGCCGTGAATTTCGCGAAGGCCACCCGACGCGTAAATAAAAAAGGGCCGAGTAGGACTCGGCCCTTTTGAGGTGATTGATGAATCGTGTTGGTTTAGAAGTGAATTCGCAGTCCCCACTCAACCTGCCGCGGGTCAAATACGGCCGTAGTGATTTTGCCGAAGTTTGTTCGGCTCGTCAGCCTCAGGTTGTTCGCACTGGCGTCACGAGGATCACCTGGTTGGAAGTGGTTGAAGACGTTGGTGAACTGCATTGTGAATTGCAAGCCCACACGTTCAGTAACCTTGATTTCCTTTGCGAGCGTTGCATCCACGTTCCATCGGTTCAAGCCACGTAGATTGTTGATACCACCGCAACTCGTATCGATTCCGAGAACGCATCGCCGGAAGTTATTAAAGACGGCATCCGGATCCGCGAACATATTGATTCCTTCAGAATTGTTCGTTCCAGTGCCGTTCGAGCCGAGAACTCCTCGATGCGCGGAGAAGTCGCGCGCGATTGACCCAATCGGAATTGCACTCTCGAAAGCACTGGATGAGCTGGAGGAATTTCCAACCTGCCCAAAGGCTTGGCAATCTGCGGAACAGCCTCCCTGCCCGCTGTAGTTGATCCTGGTCGGCAACCCGCTTCGCATGCTCAAGAACGGTGAAACGGACCAACCATCTAACAGATGGCCTACAAGGCCCTTTCGGCCCCTGAAGAAGTCAGGCCTATATGTGATACCGAGGCTGTAGAGGAACTTATAGTCGAAAGTTGCCGGCCCGTAGTTGGCTTTGGCATTCCAAATATCGAGCCAAGTGTTCGAGCTGCTACGTTGTGTCAACGCGCCGGTTCCAAGCGCCCTACCAAATGTAAAGTTCGAGACGGCAGTCACTCCATGCCAGTCGTGTAACCTCAGCGTAAAGAAGGCCGCATTGTAGTTTCCGTAACCAAGACTGGTAGTTGTGTTGATTGCTGTTGCCTGGTCACTGAGCATCGTCTTACCTAAGAGCCATGACCCGAGCGTGCCAGGAATACAGCCAGCTGGACTACTACTCGTACAATTACGAGCAGTACCAGCGGTGTTCAGGTAAGCCCAGAAATCGGAGACGCGAACGCTGCTGATAAACGAACGCACCCCTGATTGACTAAATAATGCCTGGGTACAGTTGGCGAAGCCAGCACAGTAGGCTGGGCTCCCGCTCAACACAGACTCAAAGAAAGGCTGCGCTGGAATTGTCGAAACTAACGCGGGAATACCCGAGGTCGGTGTTGCTGCGAGCGTTGTGCACGCGCCGCCATTGCCAGGAGCGCAGAGGGCTCGCCAAACGTTCGCATAAGCATCGGCGAATGTTTGGCCTCCCTTCGTCATCATGTAGGGTACGGCATCCAGATCGATCTCTTCGAATTCGTGTCGTATTCTTCTGCCAATGTAGCCAACCTCGATCGACATCTTTCTTCCGACACTTCGCTGGATGGTGAAGTCTATATTGTCGGTGCTTTCGGGTCTGTAATCCGGATCGAGAACTGTGGAGTCTCCTGCCACCGGTTGCCCACCCACTCCCGGGAAGAAAGGTTGCGGCAAAGTAGCTGAGCCTGCCGGCAGCGGAGCGACATTACCGTTTAGCCCGATGCGGAACACCGAGTTTACATCCACACTGCTACCGCACGTTCCGCCAGCCAGCGGAGCGTCGCAAGTCACAGGCTGCAAAAGACCCGGCCCGAGTAGCGGAACCAGAACGAGATTGACTCCATTCAGCCGGCCATAGATACGACCGTACCCTGCGCGGATCACGGTGTTTCCGTCACCGAAAGCCTTGTGAAGCAATCCCGACTTGAACTGCGGATTCCATGCGATTGAGAGTCGAGGACTGATCCCGCCATAGAATGGTTTGTAGGGATACTTAAGGTGCAGGTTCTGGGTAGTTTCAAACCCGAGAATCGGAGCATAAGCTTGCCCTGCGAGCGCTGCCGCTTTTCGCGCGGCCAAGAAAGTGTTGGTATGAACCAGCGCTCCACTTTGGTAGACTAACTCAACTTGGGCACCGTTTTGCTCGACCGGCGGGGTCTCAACCGTGTAACCAACACCGTAGCTTAGAGTCAACGTCGGCTTCATTCGCCAAGTGTCGCTGAAGTATCCGTTGAATGTCTTAATTACGCTACGCTCCTGAGCCGGAGTACCAATGGGCCGTATGGCGAGATCCTTGCCCTCACGCGTATAGATAACTTGCGTCAAGCCAACCAGACCCAGCACCGATGTGGCGAGGTTCGAATAATTGGCCTGCATCGTTGAGTCGGTTCCTAGAGTGCTGGGGAAGAACGCCCCGAAATTGATCTTGTTGAACGCGATCTGGTAGACAATCTGGTTGTTGATTGTACTGCCGTTGTCGGTGCGCGAGTGCCAGTCGAAATTGTGCTGATAGAGCCCACCAAACTGAAACAAGTGATTGCCTTTTACCCAGGTCAAGTCATCGCGAATTGTCTTGTCCTGTCCGTCCCAAAATCGCTGCCGCGTGCTTTGGTTATTTACGTTATATGGAATAAGCGCAGCAGTGCTTTCCGCCGTGCCGTCGGTACCCGCGGCGGCGATCTCAAGAGCGCCGCCCAAACCGGCGATTTGCGGAGGATCATTAGCGGTGCCCCATTGCCACCAATTCCAGAGGTAGCTCAAGCGCAAGTCGTTTGTTAGTGTTGGACTAACGGTGCTGGTCAGACCGAACACGAGAAGTTCGGGAGTCTGTACGCGCGGAGCTGTCGAAGCGTATTGTCCGCGAGTCGTACCCGGCAACAGACCACCGATATCCACCTGATTAGAAGTCGTATTGATCAGATGTTGAGCGCGGAAAGAAACAAAGAAGCGCTCTTTCGGGTTAAAATCGTGATCAATCCGGCCAACGTAAACATTCGAAGTCAACGGCAATCTAATCGTCGAGAGGAAACCCTGCGTGTTGAATTGATCACCACCCGATAGCGGATCGTTAGGCAGAGGGATCGTGTTCCAGAGCTGTGTTATTAGCGGATTAGGCGTCGCGTTGGCCGCATTGGCGCGCGGATCGCAAAAGCCGCCCGTTCTTAGACATGCCGGTAATATCACGGTCCGCAGAGGTGAAGCACTGGAACTCGGATTCCCTATTGTTACAGAGACCGGAAAAGGATTGAGGTTATACGGAACATAGGCTCCCTTGCCGTAAGAAACTGCCAAGCCATTCTCTACGCCGGAGATGGCAGTACTCGTGGTGTTCTGAATTTGAACCACGCCGGCGCGCATCGCGCTTGTCGGATAAGCGCGCTCGAAGGTTTGAACGCCACCGTAACGAAACCCTTCATAATTGGCGAACACATACGTCTTGCCACCTAGGAACTTGAACGGAATCATTGGTCCGCTTACAGTGAAGCCAAACCGTTTCCGTTGATTAGGAATTATCGGCGTGTAAGGCATGATGCAGTTGTTGTCACCCTTGTGGAGAGTTGTCCCCGCAGCGCACGCTCGCGGCGTCGGTGGGTTACCTTTTGTAAACTGCGTGTGGTTGTTCTTCCACGAGTTAGCTCCGAGAATGTTCGGTGTCCAGTAGTACCCGTAACCCGATCCATGCCATTGATCCGAGCCACGCTTAGTTACCATCTGCACTTGCGCGCCGATTGAGCTGTTGAAGTCGGCGGTCTGACCGAAAGTATTGACTCTAAATTCTTCTACACTTTCGAGCGGAGTCGGTACCACGCCGGATGCCATACCGTTCGTCTGACCGCCGGCAGTTCCGGTGAAGTTAACGATGTATCCGACAGTGTCTCCTGACATGTCGTCGGTGTTTTGGCCGCCATCGATCGTAAATGAGTTTTGGTCACCGACCGCGCCCGCCACTTGACCGGCCGGCGTTACGCCGGGCTGTAAAGCCATCAGAGTGCTGGCATCGCGGCCCAAATTTGGCAGCAACTCAAGCTCCTTTAAGCTGATTGTCGTTCCCACCGTCGCATTCGCCGTTTGTAGTTCGGTCCCGACGGGGCTGGAGGTGACGACCACCGTTTCATTCAGCGAGCCGATTTCCAATTGCACATCGATGGTCGTGACGGAACCTACTGAGACCTTTTGAGCCGCGGCTTTGTGCACTTTGAAACCGGACTTGCTGATGGTTAGATCGTAGAGACCGGTTTGGACACTCGCGAAGTGATAGCGACCTGAATCGTTTGTAGTGGTGGTTCGCTCACTCTTCGTTGCTAGATCAGTGAGCGTTACATCGGCACCTGCGACTGTACCGCCTTGCGAGTCGGTGACGACACCCGTAACGCTACCAGTTTCGCCTTGGGCGAAAGCGGGCTTGGAATTGGCGAGCAGAAAAAGCCCCGCGCCAAGCACGAGAGCTAAGAAGAATGAAAGTTTTTTCATTGGCGAAATCCTCCTGTGATCTAACTCCTGCAGCGATGTCAAGCTCTAATTCACGAGAGCTTGCCATCCTGCCGGCTGTGGTGAAAACAACTAGTACCTGTTGCGCAAAACAGTGGCGAGAAAACCTTCATTCCGAATAGCGCGGAACGCCCCTATTCGGAGCTGCGGATTTTCGTTATTCTAATTTCTGGGACGCAAGTATATCCCCAACTTTTTGCACGTCAAGACATTTTTCTGTATGCCAAGAGATTAATCTTCCGAGAGAAGACCTTCGAGCTTCGGCAAGTTCGATGGACGTTCAAGGAATTGCCCCAACTAGTCAATAAGCCTCATGAGAACATCCGAAAACATGAAAAGTGATTCATCGTTCTGACGGGCAGTTAGAAGAGAACGCAGAACAGTCGAACGCGAAGGAGTGCACTGGATAAGCAACCAATCGGTTAGATCGGTTTTAGTAAATTGTGCGGATCGCATCCCACGCAGGACCTTCACAAAATCTAAGCAAGAACGTTTTGAAAATATTTGTAGGCGTACCCCTACAGTGTTAACCTTGCCAGGGTTCGACGGCCTTTAATTCACCTCGCATATAAAGAGAATGGCGATTTCCAGAGTAATTATTCTTTCGTGGGTTGTTATGCTCGTCTCCACGATAACGATGGCACAAGCTGGCGCGCCGTCTTCGATACAGATCTTCCTGCCGGGCGGAGGATTACCGGATCGGTCGATGCGATTTGAGCTGACCCGCGATGACGGTCGTATTGAGACGCTCTTTACAGATACCAAAGGCAAATTCCTGCTTACTGGCGACCTGGTTCGGGATGCTGATTACATCGTTCGGGTTGAGGGTGATGGTCGAAGTTTCGCGCCAACCGTCGTCACATTTCGGACCTTTAGGAATATCGTTATGTATGTCCCCGTGTTCCTAAATCCACTCGAAGGCAAGAAAAAAACCTCGCCGTCAGTCTTAAATGTGATCGATGTAAACGTGCCGGGCGACGCCCGCAACATTTATCAGCAGGCGATGGATGAATTAAACAAGGGTGAGAACAACAAGGCGATAAGTGATCTGAAACGGGCAGTAGATATTTATCCGCAATACGCGCGCGCTCTTAATGACCTCGGGGTGCTTTACTTGCAGAATAATCGACTCGATGAAGCGGCGACGACTTTCAGGCAGGCTATTAAAATCAATCAGAACTTTGTGTACCCCCGACTCAACCTCGGGGTCGTTTTGAATCGACAGGCGAAGTACACGGAGGCTACGGATATCCTGGGCAAGCTTTTTGGAGACGGGTCGCAACTGCCGGCCGCCCGCCTGCCTTACGCAGAGGCGTTAGCCGAGACTGGTCACTTGCCTGAGGCCGAGAAGTTATTCCGCGCTGTGTTTGACGACCCCAATGTCGCAGATTCTATTCGTGCTGAGGCTCATTTTCGGCTGGGCGCGGCTTTGAACAGAAAAAATCGGTTTGCCGATGCGGCTCTGCAATTTGCAGAAGCAATTAAGCTTCAACCAAACATGATCATGGCCCACTTGCAGTTGGGAGGAGCGCTCATTCAATTGAAGCGTTTGCCTGAAGCTGAACAGGAATTATTGAAGGCTTACGAGTTGGGCGGATCGTCGGCTGGAGCGGCGCAGTTCCTGCTGGGTGAAGCTTACCATTCGGAGCGAAAGTATGAATTGGCCGTGCGCGCCTTCGAACAGTATCTCATCGACGTTCCGAATGCGCCGA
>Ga0066710_100006800_pt1 | contig 10783 bp, 10 predicted proteins | sample GraSoiAngelo_159_FD_79666 | JGI IMG/M metagenome (GOLD analysis project Ga0066710, IMG submission 79666) | Grasslands soil microbial communities from the Angelo Coastal Reserve, California, USA - 14_1009_16_40cm | ecosystem: Environmental > Terrestrial > Soil > Grasslands | place: USA...
CGGCGGCTTCCGCGGCACGCCCGCGGACATCCAGATCGCGGCGAAGGAGATCCTCCAGCTCACCCGGCGGATGGCCGAGATCATCGCCCGGCATTCCGGCCAGCCGGTCGAGCAGGTGATGCACGACATCGACCGCGACCGGTTCATGACGCCGGAAGAGGCGATGGAGTACGGGATCGTCGACGCGGTGATGGCGCGCGCGGCGGCGCCGGTGCCGGCGGGGGTGGCGTGATGGAGATCGGCGAGGCGATCGGCTGGCGCGCGTGGCGCGTCGTGGAGGACGGGGAGGAGGTGCGGCTCGCCTCCGTGCTCTACGAGGACGTGTGGCCGCTCGACGAAGCGCTCGTCGCCACGTGTCCGGCGGGCCACTCGGCGCCCGACTACGACTGCACGTGCGGGATCTATGCCGCGCGCCGTCCCGAGCTGGCGCTCCCCTACCGCGTGGGCCGCGACGACGCGCGCACCGTCGGCCGGGTGCTCGGACGCGTTGCCCTGTGGGGCGACGTCGTCGAGCACCGGGACGGCTGGCGCGCGTCGCACGCCTATCCGATCGAGCTCAGGCTCGAGTCCTACCGGGCCTCGACCGTGACGTCGCCCGCGTCGGTGCGGGCGCTGATCGAGTGCGGCGCGCTGTCGTCGCGGACGAGGCCACGGACCTTTACGTCGCCGGCGTCCGTGTCGGCATCGACCGCGTAGCGGCCGGCGGGCACCGTGACGTGCACGTCGCCGGCGTCGGTCTTGGCCGTGATGTGGCGCGAGACGGCATCGACCTTGACGTCGCCCGCGTCGGTGGTCGCCGTGATCGTGACGCCGTTCGGCACCGTCACGCGATAGTTCGTGCCGGAAAGGAGGCCGCCGGCGCGCGTCTCGATCCGCAGGACGCCGTTCACGACGTTCGTCCTCAGGTGCGGCTCATGGAAGATCCAGCTCGTCGTCGAGTGGACCAGGACGTCGCGACGGACCTCGCTCGTCACGTGGATGTTGCCGGCGTTCTCGTCGATCACGACGGCGTGGATGCGGCCGCCGACGTGCCTCGTGTCGTGGTGCTTCCAGCCGATCGAGGCCAGCGCGGCGGCGGTCACGGCGCCCGCCGCGACGGTTGTCACGCCGAGCGCGATGCCGAGGGTCTTGCGGTTCATCGGGTCACCTTCCGGGTTCGTTGTCGATGCTTCGACGTTACGACCGGACGGGGCGGCGGGCCATGGAGCTATCGGGTGGCCGAACGGGCGGCTACCACGACTCGGCAGGGTGCGGGCCGCTATCTAAAGTGGCCGTGATGGAGGGTCAGCAGCGTCTCGTGCCGCGCGTCGCGCGGCTCTTCAAGCCGTACCGGCCGCAGGTCGGGCTGGTCCTGCTGACGATCCTCGTCACTTCCGGGCTCGGTGTCGCGAACCCCCTGCTGACGAAGGTCGTCTTCGACCGCGCGCTCTTCCCGCCGAGCGGCCACCGGAACCTCCACCTCCTCTACATCCTCGTCGGCGTGATGATCGCGGTGCCGCTCGTCTCCGCCGCGATCGGCGTCTGGCAGACCTACCTGACGACCGTCGTCGGCCAGCATGTGATGCAGGACCTGCGGAACCGCCTCTACGAGCACCTGCAGGCGATGTCGCTCCGCTTCTTCACCGACACGCGCACGGGTGACCTCCAGTCGCGGCTGCAGAACGACGTCGGCGGCGTGCAGAGCGTCGTCACGAACACCGTCTCGTCGCTCGTCTCGAACGTCGTCCTCGTCCTGAGTACCGTCGTCGCGATGGTGCTGCTGTCCTGGCAGCTCACGGTCCTCTCGCTCGCAGTCGTGCCGGTCTTCATCTACCTCACGTGGCGCGTCGGCCGCGTGCGCCGCCGCATCTCGGGCGAGACGCAGGAGTCGCTCTCCGAGCTCTCGGCGCTGACGGAGGAGACGCTTTCCGTGTCCGGGATCCTGCTCGCGCGCGTGTTCGGCCGGCACCGCGACGCGGTCGAGCGGTACCGCGACGAGAACCGGCGCCTCGCCGGCCTCCAGGTTCGCCAGCAGATGGTCGGCCGCTCGTTCTTCGCGCTGATCCAGACGTTCTTCTCGGTCGCGCCCGCGCTGATCTACCTGGTCGCCGGGCAGACGCACCTGACCTCGGGGACGATCGTCGCGTTCACGACGCTGCAGACGCGGCTGCTCTTCCCGATCGGCTCGATGCTGCAGACCTCGGTCGAGGTGCAGTCGTCGCTCGCGCTCTTCGAGCGGATCTTCCAGTACCTCGATCTCGAGCACGACATCGTCGACGCGCCGGACGCAAAGGCCCTCCCCCCTTCCCAGGTAACGGGTCGTGTCGGGCTGAGACATGTCTGGTTCCGCTACGAGGACGACGGGCGGTGGGCGCTCGAGGACGTCGACCTCGAGGTTCGCCCCGGGCAGCTCGCCGCGCTCGTCGGGCCGAGCGGCGCGGGGAAGACGACGATCTCGTACCTGATCCCGCGGCTCTACGACGTCACGCGCGGCCGGGTCGAGCTCGACGGGATCGACGTGCGCGAGCTCGAGCAGACGTCGCTGCAGGACGCGATCGGAATGGTCACGCAGGAGACGTACCTCTTCCACGCGTCGGTTCGCGACAACCTGCGCTACGCGAAGCCCGACGCGACGCAGGCGGAGCTGGAACTGGCCGCGCGCGCTGCGGCGATCCACGAACGGATCACAGAGCTCTCCGACGGGTACGACACGATCGTGGGCGAGCGCGGCTACCGAATGTCCGGCGGCGAGAAGCAGCGGCTCGCGATCGCGCGCGTGCTGTTGAAGGATCCGCGTGTGCTGATCCTCGACGAGGCGACGTCGGCGCTCGACACCGGCAGCGAGCGGCTCGTGCAGTCGGCGCTGGAGCCGCTGATGGAGGCGAGGACGACGATCGCGATCGCGCACCGGCTCTCGACGATCCTCGCCGCGGACGTCATCTTCGTGCTCGACCACGGCCGGATCGTCGAGCAAGGGACGCACGAGGAGCTCCTCGCCGCCGACGGCTTCTATGCGCGCCTCTACCGTCAGCAGTTCCAGGGTGGACTCGTCGAGGCGCGCTGCGAAGACGGCGTCGTCCTCTCGTCAGGGGACGTGCTGACGACGAGCGCGTGACGCAGCGGGCGTCGTTCGCGCTGCTCGTCGCGGCTGCGGTTGCGTCCGTCGCCGCTCTGCCGTGGGTCGTCCGCGACTACTACGACGTCGCCTTCTCGCCGCTCGGCTGGCACGTCGCGCTCGGTGTCGGCGTGCCGAACGCCGCCGTCTTCGGCTGCGCCGCCTGGATCGAGCGCAGCGGCGGCCACCGGCGTGCGCTTGCGTGGACGGCGTTCGGCGCCGGTCTCTTCGAAGCGTTCATCGAGTTCTGGCCGGGAGCGTTCGCGCTGTGGGTCGTCGCCGTCGTGGAGATGCTCCGCGTACGCTTGCCGCGACGATGAGGGCCGAGCTGCTGCAACTCGTTCCGGACGAGTCCCGGGTGAGCACGAGCGAGTCCGTGCTGCAACAGCACGGCGAGGATCTGAGCTACCACCCGCCGCACGAGCCGGACGTCGTCGTCTTCGCGGAGACGACGGAGGAGGTCGCCGACGTGCTCCGCTTCGCGAACGAGCGTGGAATCGCCGTGACGCCGTTCGGCGCGGGCACGAGTCTCGAGGGGAACGCGATCCCGCTGCGCGGCGGGATCAGCCTCGACCTGACGCGGATGACCCGGATCCTCGAAGTGCGGCCCGACGATCTGCAGGCCGACGTGCAGGCGGGCGTGCCGCGCTCGGCGCTGAACGCGGCGGCCGGCTCCCACGGGCTCTTCTTCCCGGTCGACCCCGGCGCGGACGCGACGCTCGGCGGGATGGCCGCGACGAACGCGAGCGGCACGACGACCGTCCGTTACGGCGGCATGCGCGCGCAGGTGCTTGCGCTTCAGGTCGTGCTCGCAGACGGCACCGTCGTCCACACGGGCACGCGCGCGGTCAAGAGCTCGGCCGGCTACAACCTCACCGCGCTCTTCGTCGGCTCGGAGGGCACGCTCGGCGTCATCACGGAGCTGACGCTGCGCTTGTACGGGATTCCGGACTACGTCGTCGCAGTGCGCGCTGCATTCCCGGACGTCGAGTCGGCGTGCCGCGCGGCGGCGACGATGATCGGCTCAGGCGTTGCGGTTTCGCGGTGCGAACTCGTCGACAGCGAGACGATCCGCCAGGTCAACGACTTCAAGGGCACCGACTACGAGGTGATGCCGCATCTGTTCGTCGAGTTCGGTGGCAGCGAGGCCGGTGTCAGCGGCGACCTCGACGCGACGCGCGAGATCGCTGAGGGCGAGGGCTGCACGTCGTTCACCGCCGAGCGGGACGCCGCCGCCCGCGCGCGGCTCTGGGACGCGCGGCACAACGCGCTGCACGCGCTGCTGCACGCGGCGCCCGGAAAGCGCTCGTATGCGACCGACGTCTGCGTCCCCGTCTCGCAGCTCCCGGACGCGATCCGCCTCGGACGGAGCCTGCTCGACGAGACCGGGCAGCTCGGCCACATCGTCGGCCACGTCGGCGACGGGAACTACCACATCGCGTTGATGCTCGACCCCGGCGACCCGAACGAAGTCGCGCGCGCGAAGGCGCTCAACGCGCGCATCGTCGACGACGCGCTGGCGCGCGGCGGCACGTCCACGGGCGAGCACGGGGTCGGCATCGGCAAGAAGGAGTTCCTCGCGCGCGAGCACGGCGACCTGCTGCCGCTGATGCGCGGAATCAAGCAGCTGCTCGACCCGAAGGGAATCCTCAATCCGGGGAAGCTGTTCTAGGCGTTCGGGCTAGGTGAGGTCGCCCGGAAGCAGCGAGTAGATGAAGGCGTCGGCACGCCGCTCGTTGAAGACCAGATAGGAGCGCAGGTGCCCTTCGCGCTGGAAGCCGACGCTCTCCAGAACGCGCTGCGACGCGATGTTCTCCGGTTCGACGAGCGCCTCGACACGCGCAAGCGGTGCGTCCGTCAGCGCCCAGCGAGCAACGAGCGCGACTGCACGCGAGGCCAGGCGGCGGCCGCGAGCGCGTTCGACCAGCCAGTAGCCGATCTCAGCTATGCCCGGCTGCCGCCGGAACATCAGGACGACCGCTCCGAGCGCATTGTCAGAGCCTGCGTCGGCGATTGCCAGCGACAGTCCCTCGCCGTTGTCGGCCCGTCCCCATTGACGTTCGATCCACGCGAGACCGTCGGCGGTTGTGAAGCGCGCGGGAACTGTGGTGCCTTCCGGGATGTGGGGATCGCGGCTCGCTTCCTCGACACAGCCGATGTCGCTCTCCGCCCAGCGACGCAGCATGACCGTGCCGTCAGTCAGCGGCGGATCGGGGTAGGAGAGGAGGGCTGGCTGATCCGGCATCCCGTCCAGACTACGGATCGTCTAGTGCAGCCAGGTCCTGGGGTCAGGTCTTGCATCGATAGCTGTCACTGCAGGACCTGACCCCGAGACGGGTTCCGTTTGGCTACGTGACCGCGAGACAGGTCCGGTCAGGCGACGCGGAGCTCGCGGAGCTCCTCGTCGAGCAGCGAATAGCCGCGCTCGATCAGCTTTCGCTTCGCGTCGTCCGTCCACGGCTGCGGATTGCGTGACGTCGTCTCGAGGCTCGCGTGGCCTACGGTTCCCTGCACCGCGACGCGCGGGACGAGGCGGTCGTGCCGGAACGGGAACTCCGCCGCGGCGAAGCGCTCGTCGATCGAGCGCGCCAGCCGCTCGCCGCGCCGGCCGCCTTCGGCCCGGAGGACGCGGCCGACTTCCTCGCGGAGCCGTGCAAGCTCGGCGATCGACTCGTCCTTCTCCTGCGCCCACTTCTCTTCCTGGATCGTGTTCTGCTGCACCGTGACGCGCATCAGGCGCACGATCAGGTCGCCCCAGTGCGCCGGCTCACCGCGCGCGGCGCGCTCCTCCGCCTCGCGCACCTCAGCGAGGAGTGCGGCGACCGGGGGCACGCGTCCGAAGCGCTCGAGCCGCCGCCGCAGTCGGCCGAGCCAGAGGGCGCTCGACTCCGGGTACGTCGGCAGATACCGAAACGAGACGATCAGCTCGACGCCCGGCCGGTGGTACGCGTGGCCGAGGGGGAAGTTCCGAACCCACGCGCCGTCGGTCGCGATCCGGTCGCCGACGCGCATCGGCAGCACGAGCCCGCTGATCGCCGCCGACGCCAGGATTGCCTCCGCCATCTCCTCCGGCGACGTAGTCCGCGACGAGTAGAGGAGCTCGTACGCGCCCTGCGCGTCGACGGAGACGTCCGTCGCAGTGACGAAGACCTCGACCGGAGCGGCGGCGAGATCCCGCGCCAGCTGGACGGTGTCGCCGATCCGGTCGCGTACGGTCTCCGGGAGCCGGTAGTCGTGTGACCCGAGTAGCGGCTGTCGCCAGAGCCGGTTCGGACGGAACGTGTCGTCGGGCTGGAGCCGCAGCATGAACTCCTCCAGCTCGTCCAGCCGGTCGAGCGCGGCCATCGTCCCGGTGAGCGCCCCGGCGGACGTTCCGTAGATCCAGCCGATGCGCGGCCAGAGCTCGCTGTCCCGCAGCCGCTTCAAGAAACCGAGCTCCAGCAGGACGCCGTTCACCGCACCGCCGGAGAGGACTACCGCAACGTCCCGATCCATGCTCTCAGGATAGGTCGAGAACGTGACGATGGGGACTCCTCCCCGGTTCAGGTTTGTGCAAATCCGATCACACTGCGGATGCCGTCCTGCCGCTCCATCAGCTCGAAGCCCCGGTTGACGTCGTCCAGCGTCAGCCGGTGCGAGAGGAACGGCTCGAGGTCGAGCTCTCCTGCGAGCCACCGATCGACGAGCTGCGGCACCTGGTCGCGGCCCTTGACGCCGCCGAACGACGAGCCGGCGATCCGGCGGCCGGTGATCAGGAAACGCGGAACGACGTCGAGCGTCTCGCCCTTTCCCGCGACGCCGCAAACGGTCGCGAGACCCCAGCCCATCCGCGCGGACTCGAGGGCCTGCCGCATCACGTCGACGAGCCCGGTCGCCTCGAACGTGTAGTCCGCGCCGAAGCCGCCCGTCAGCTCGAGGATCTGCTGGACGGCGTCGGGGCCGCCGCGGATCGTGTCGGTCGCCCCTTGCCCCCGCGCGAGCTCGAGCCGCTCGTCGGACAGGTCGACGCCGACGATCCGCTCCGCGCCCTGGAGCCTGCAGCCGGCAACGGCGCCGAGCCCGACCATCCCCGCACCGAAGACGACGCACGTCGAGCCGGGCTGCACCTTCGCGGTGTTGATCGCCGCACCGAGCCCGGTCGAGAGTCCGCAGGCGAACAGGCACGCACCGTCGAGCGGCGCGTCCGGCGTGATCTTCGCGAGCGCGATCTCCGGCATCACCGTGTACTCCGCGAACGTCGACGTCCCCATGAAGTGGCGGACCGGCTCGCCGTCGCGTGACAGACGCGTCGTCCCGTCCGGCAGGAAGCCCCGGTTCTGCTGCTCGCGGATCGCCAGGCAGAGGTTCGTGCGCTCGTCGCGGCAGTGGATGCACTCGCGGCACTGCGGCGAGAAGAGCGTCACGACGTGGTCGCCCGGCGCGACTGACGCGACGCCGTCGCCGACGCGCTCGACGACGCCGGCTCCCTCGTGCCCGAGCACCGTCGGCGCGTACCCGGACGGATCAGCCCCCGAGCCGGTGTAGAGATCCGTATGGCAGACGCCGCACGCCTCCACGCGGACGAGCACCTCGCCGGCCTTCGGCTCCGCCAGGTCGAGCTCCTGGACCTCGAGCGGCGCACCGAACTCCTCGAGCACCGCGGCACGGATCTTCATCTCGCGATCCTAGACCGGTATCGTCGCCGGTCGTGTGCTTCGACCTCGATTCCGGCCCGCCGATCCCGGTCGTTTCCGGCGCCGCGGTCTCGCACGACGACGTCGAGTTCGAGGCGCCCGACGGCAACCGGCTCGCCGCGTTCGTGGCGACGCCCGAGGAGCCGACGGACGTCGGCGTCGTGATCCTGCCGGACGTGCGCGGCCTCTACCGCTTCTACGAGGAGCTCGCGCTCCGCTTCGCCGAACGGGGCATCGCCGCGGTCGCGATCGACTACTTCGGACGCACTGCGGGCGTGGGGAAGCGCGACGACGAGTTCCCGTACATGGAGCACACCGCGCAGACGACGCCCGAGGGGATCCAGGCGGACGTCGCCGCCGGCGTCGAGGAGCTGCGCTCGCACGGCGTGCGGTCGATCTTCACCGTCGGCTTCTGCTTCGGCGGACGGAGCTCGTGGCTCGCCGCCGCAAGCGGTCACGGGCTGGCCGGCGCGATCGGCTTCTACGGCCGTCCGGGCGAGCGCGACGGCGTCCCCGGCGCTGCGGAGCGGGCCGCGGAGCTCGAGGCGCCGATCCTCGCCCTGCAGGCCGGCGCGGACCAGAACATCACCGCCGCCGACAACCGTGCCTTCGAGGACGCGCTGAGCGCCGCAGACGTCGAGCACGAGATCGTGACGTACGAGGGCGCGCCGCACAGCTTCTTTGACCGCAAGCAGGAGCAGTTCGCCGACGCGTCGGACGATGCGTGGAAGCGCGTGCTGGCCTTCATCGAGAAGCATCGCGCGTGAGGGTGCTGCTGCTGGCGCTCGGCATCGCGACCGCCCCGCCCGTCGGGCCCCTGCCGAAGGGGCCGACGATCCACGTCGCCACGAAGGTAGGAAAGACGTTCGTCGTCACGCTGCCGAAGCGCGCCGGGCTCGACTGGCGCATCGCGCAGCGATTCGACGCGCGCGTCGTCCGCGAGGTCGCCGAGGGCGACCGAGGCGCGACGGTGTGGGTGCGGTTCCGCGCCGTCGCGCCCGGTACGACGAGGATCGTCTTCGCGCAGACGCGCGGCGAGACCGCGAAAGCCTACGCCGCGCGCACCTTTCGCGTCACGGTACGACGTTAGGAGCGCCCTTGATCGGCGGCTCGGCCGACGGGAACGCGGCCCAGCCGAGCGGGCTCAGCGTTGCGAGGCTGCTCGACTCGACGCCGGCGTCCGAGATCGTCACGACGGCGTCGCGCACGACGAACGAGCGCCGGATGCTCCCGCTCTGTGCGACGCGCCCGACCTCGCGGATCCCGTTTGCGCGGCTGACGCGGAAGCCGACCGCCCGGTCCTGGAACGGGACGACGACGAGCCCGGTCCGCGGCCAGTAGAGGAACGCGTGGTGATCCGACTCCGCCTCCGACCAGCCGAGGCCGAGCGACGCGTGCTGGAGCCGCACCGGCTGCCGGAGATCCGAGACGTCGAACAGCGAGAGCTGCGTGCCGACCGGCCGGCCCTGCTCGTTCGCGTCCTGCCCGACCCCGAGCAGGAGACCGTCGCCGATCGGATGGAGGTACGCGGAGTAGCCGGGAATCTTCAGCGCGCCGAAGACGTGCGGCCGTTCGGGTTGCGCGAGGTCGACCGTGTAGAGGGGATCGATCTGGCGGAAGGTGACGACGTAGCCGACGTCGCCGACGAAGCGGACGGCATAGACGCGCTCGCCCTTGCCGAGGTCGCCGACGCGTCCGGCCTGGACGAGTGTGCCGTTCCGCTCGCGCAGCGTCGTCAGGAACGATTCGCTCTCGTCGCCCGGACCCCACCACGCGGGCGTCTCGGTGCTCACGACGCGCAGCACACCGCGGTACTCGGACAGCGACCACTGGCTGAGCAGGTAGCCGGGCACCGAGCCGCTGCCGCGGTACACGGTTCGTACCGGGCTCGAGATGTCGAACTTGTGGATCGCCGTCGCCGCGCCGCTCTTCTGCAGCGTCGGCCGGCCGGGCTCGGGCCGGACGGCCCACTGCTCGGTCGCGACGTACAGGCTCTGCGGCGACGCGTAGACGATCCGCCCGTCCGTCATCACCGCCACCGAGTCGACGGGCTCGATTCCCTTGGCGAGATCGAGCGTTAGCACGGTCAGCATCCCGAGACCCGAGAAGGCCGGCGGACGCTGCACGTGGCGGCACTGGACGAGCGGCCGGCTCGTCTTTCCGATCCGGTAGGACGGCAGCCAGCTCGCGACGCCCGACGCCGCCACGACTGCGCGGTTCCGGTCGCGCGCGACGGCGAGCGCGTCGTCCGTCGTCCCCGCCGGAGCCACGAACGGCAGCTCTCCCGGCACCTGCGACGCCGTCACGATGCGCGCGCTGTGACCGACGAGTCGCGCTGCGACGTACGCGCCGTCTAGCGTCAGCGTCCGGACGACGCGCAGGGCCTTCGGGTTCGAGACGTCGATCTCCTCGAGGACGGACTGCGACGGGGCCGGCGGGAGGATGCGCGCCGCCAGGGCCGGCAGCGGCTGCACCCAGAAGCCGCCGCGCGAGAGGACGAGCAGGCGGTTCCCGTCGAGGAGCAGCTCGTGGCTCCAGCGGGGGTCGAGCTTCAGCGAGTCGAGCAGCCGCGGCCGGCGCTCGCCGACGTCGACGGCGTTGAGCGTCCCGTTCGCGACGGCGAACAGGGTCGTGCCGTTCGTCTTCGCCGTGTCGGGCTCGTCGACGCCCTGCTCCTGGACGTTCGTGCCGGAGTAGTCGACGCCCTGCTGCGGCGACGCGTCGCGCGTCGGCGCACCGGCGACCGGCGGCGTCATCCCCACGGCGAGACCGTTGCCGAGTCCCCACGGCCCGACGAAACGCGTCGCCTGCGACTTCGCGTAGGCAAGGAGCTCTCCGCACGAGCGGAACGCGACGAGCCGGCCCTGCTTCGCCGTGGCGCCCTCGGCCGTCGCGCCGGCAAGGAGCATCGCCAGCGCCGCGAGCAGAGCGGCGCATCTCGCGAATCTCATCATTGAGTTATACGACGGGTTCGCCCCCGGGTTAGTTGCCGCGACGCGACCAGAGGAATCTGGCC
>Ga0066710_100006801_pt1 | contig 10783 bp, 7 predicted proteins | sample GraSoiAngelo_159_FD_79666 | JGI IMG/M metagenome (GOLD analysis project Ga0066710, IMG submission 79666) | Grasslands soil microbial communities from the Angelo Coastal Reserve, California, USA - 14_1009_16_40cm | ecosystem: Environmental > Terrestrial > Soil > Grasslands | place: USA...
GACCGCCACCTGGTTCATCTGCCCGTCAACTATGTGGAACTGCGTATTGGCGACAGGATGGCCGATGGGAACGATGCCCTCGCCGCGCGCAGTGATCGGGTACACGGCCGACCAGATAGTGGTCTCGGTGGGACCATACATGTTCCACAGAGAGTGACATAGCGGAAGCAGCCGGTTAGCCAGTTCGCGCGGAAAAGCTTCGCCCCCGCAAAGGATCTTCAGATTTGCATTGCCCGGCCAGCCTGCTTCCAGAAGCAAACGCCAGGTTGCCGGCGTTGCCTGCATCACAGTAATTCCGCACCGCTGCATGCGAGCCTGCAGCTTTTTTCCGTCCGCTGCTTCTTCCCTGCCAATGACAACGACCTGTGCCCCTGTGACCAGAGGAAGGTAGATTTCCAAGCCAGCGATATCGAAGCAGACTGTGGTCACTGCCGCAACCACGTCGTCTTCACTGAACCCAGGTTCTTCCCGCATAGTGCAGAGGAAGTTGACCACGCTCCTGTGTTCCAACTGCACGCCCTTAGGCTTGCCGGTGGAACCGGAGGTGTAAATCACGTAAGCAAGATTTTCCCCTTTAGCCCTGCGGGACAGGTTGTCGCCGGATTCTTTTGCGATGGCAGGCCAATGCGCATCCAACAGTACCATTTTGGCTTGCTGCGCGGGCAGACCCGCCAGAAGTTTTTCTTGCGTAAGCAGGACAGGAGCGCGAGCATCCTCCATGATGTAGGCGTTGCGGTCTTTCGGATAGGCGGGATCCAGAGGAACGTACGCTCCGCCCGCCTTCAGGATTCCGAGCAGACCCACAATCATGTCCGAGGACCGCTCCACACACAGACCGACTAAGATATCGGGGCCGACTCCCTGCTTGCGCAGATAGTGGGCTAACTGGTTGGAACGGTGATTCAGTTCCTCGTAGCTGAGCTGTTGCCCTTCAAAGACCACCGCCACTGATTTGCCGCGGCGTTGGGCTTGCATTTCGACAAGCTCATGAACGCACAAATCCCTGGGATAATCACGACTTGTGTCGTTCCACTCCAGAGGTGGAAATGTCGTCTCTGTCACTGCGGTGTGATCTGGATGAGGCATCGAGAGGTCCAAGAACGCTGCAATCAAGGGGAGGAACAGAAGTCGAGCCGGTAAAACCTCGGGCTGATCAGCTCTGGACAATTATACTTGTTTGTGAGAATCTTGCCAGTAATTTCGGGCTCGGACAGAATCACCCCCGCCGAACGAAACCGAATTTGGCTCTTAGCTGTTGTTTTAGACTACATATTTGAACCCTCTCCACCAAGGTCTTAGCTCTCATAATTGATGGCTCCAAGCTTCGAACTCGTCATTAAGCCACGCAGCGGATGGCAACCTATTGATTGGAAGGAAGTCATCCTGCACCGCGAGCTGCTGGGCTTTCTTATTTGGCGCGATATCAAGATTCGTTACCGACAAACTCTTCTGGTTGGGCTGTGGGCTGTGCTCCAACCACTCGTGGCCATGCTGATCTTTACATTTGTGTTCAACCGTCTGGCCGGCGTTCACAGCGACGGACCTCCTTACCCTCTTTTTGCTTTCGCCGGATTGGCACCCTGGACTTTCTTCTCTAACAGCGTTTCCACGTCCAGCAACAGCTTGGTCGCAAATCAGCAGCTTGTATCGAAGATCTATTTCCCGCGCGTGTTCATACCACTGGGTTCGATCGCGGCATTGTTGGTAGACCTCTGTTTCAGTCTGGTGCTTCTGTTCGGCCTCATGATCAAGTATCACTGGAGTTTGACCTATCATGCTCTGCTTCTGCCCATTTTCGTCGCGGCAGCATTCCTCTCAGCCAGTGGAATCGGCTTAGCGCTCTCCGCATTCAACGTTAGTTTTCGCGACATAAAATATACTGTTCCCTTTCTGATCCAGATGGGCCTTTTCGTAACGCCCGTTATCTATCCCCTTCACTACATTCCTGCGCGTTTGCAACCCTTGGTCGGGCTTAATCCGATGGCCGGGGTGGTGCTGGGATTCCGTTCCGCGTTGCTGGGCAGCCCGGCGGATTGGGGCCTGATCAGACTCTCACTCCTCATGAGCGTAGTTCTATTCATCGGCGGACTCCTAATTTTTCGGCGCATGGAGAGTCGTTTCGCGGACGTCATTTGATGGAACCGATTGTCGAGTTTCGCAACCTGTCCAAGGAATACGTGCTGGGCAGCGCCATGCGCCGGGGCCGACACGAAAATTTTCGTGAACTCCTGTTGCGCAACCTGAAGGCACCATTTCAGGTATTGGCTCGAAGGCAGCCAGACCTAGTCCGAGAGGAACGCTTCTGGGCTCTCCGCGATATCACCTTTGATGTGAATCCTGGCGATGTTGTCGGCATTATGGGCCGTAATGGTGCGGGCAAGAGCACCCTGCTCAAGATAATGTCCCGCATCACCGATCCCAGCGAAGGCCACATTAAGATTCGTGGCCGGCTGGCCAGCTTGCTAGAGGTTGGAACAGGTTTTCATCCGGAACTAACCGGACGAGAAAACATTTTTCTGAATGGAGCGATTCTCGGCATGCGCAAGACCGAGATCATCTCCAAATTCGACGAGATTGTCGCTTTTTCGGAAGTTGAGAGATTTCTCGACACTCCCGTTAAGCACTATTCTAGCGGCATGTACGTCAGGCTTGCCTTCGCGGTTGCCGCTCACTTGAACCCCGAAATTCTGGTGGTCGATGAGGTGCTAGCCGTAGGCGACATGGCATTTCAGAAGAAGTGTCTCGGGAAGATGAATGAAGTGAGCCAGGGCGGCCGGACAGTCTTGTTCGTTTCCCACAATATGGTGGCAGTCGAGAATCTCTGCCATCGCGGGATTGTCCTTAGTCACGGCAAGCTCACCTTCGATGGCAATGCCAAAGAGGCCATTAACTTCTATTTGCACAGTGTCTCTGGGGAAGGCTCTCACGGCCATATCATTGACTTGGCAAGCGCTCGCCGCGGTCCCTTGCGCAGGCCTCGACTGCTGCAAAAGATGGAGTTCTACACGGACGGTAACACGCCAATGAAGGGCAATATACTAATGGGAGCTGCCTTGAAGATTCGCGTCCACTTTCCATTGAGCGAACCTGTAGACAACTTCCAGATTGGCATTGGCTTCAACGATATGTTCGACCAACGCGTACTTACCGTGCACAGTTGCTTCGAACCTGATCGCTCCCACGGTAAGCGAGTCGGACCACAAGTATTCGTGTGCGACATCCCCAGTCTGACATTAGTTCCAGGCGGGTATACTTTGCGAATCTGGATGGACATCGGAGTCGATGAAGTCGACTTGGTGAATGATGCGGCGCGTATCCAGGTGGTCGAATCTGATTTCTACGGGACCGGACGCGCACCCTGGAACGGTACGTTTGTTCTGAAACATCGCTGGTACATAGAGCAAGGGAACGAGGCCAGTCCATCTTCGCTAGACCCTATTTCCATCCCGCGAGTTATTCCTCCGGTGTAGCTCCATCCGTTTCCACATGCAGAGCACCGTGCATTCCTACCACGTCGGCGATGCTGTACGCTAAGGGCCGGAGGGTGGCAGCTGATCGAGAAACCCAGATCTGGTATTGCCCGAAAAGAGAGGGGAAATGGCTGGACTCGGCCGGTGTCGTGGAATGGTATTGGTTCGCATATGATCACTGGACAGTTAGAATCTCTGTTTCGACCCTTAACGGGCGATTTGGGCCGGCTCGATGCAATGTGACCGATACAGCTTTTCTAAGATCTCCGCAACCCGCTGATGGCCTTTTGCCGTCCAGTGTCTGTCCATTTGTCTATAATCATCTCTCTGAAGGTGGCTCTGACCTGCCACAAACACGACTCCCAGCTTTGAACAGATCTCGAAGATCCTTTGATCCGGAAGCGCGGGATCAAAAGAGTTCGGATCCGAAGAGCAGGCTCTTAGGCTCTCCAGTCCCTCGGGGGTCAATTGCGCGGGGTCAGGCACCGTGAGCACGCAAAGCAATGCACCTTGGCATTCACAGAGCTCTTGCGCCTTCCGGATCAGGAACTCGCAGGCTGAATAGGCACGTTCGGAAAGATAGGTGGAGGAGCAGAGATCCGCCAACATCTCACGCGTAATCTGCTCGTGCCACATGCCAAATCTGTAAGGTCGTGTTTTGGGGCTCAAATGGCTGGTCTCAATTTGCCAATCGCCCCTGTTATTGACCCGGCGAACGAACGGCGTCCGATAGATCTGCATATAGGGATACAGATTGTCCCCGAGGTCATTCCCCAAGAACACGAACCAGACTACAAGCTTACCTCCTAGTTCAGGAGAGTACTGGCGCAGGAGGAGCAGCTCCTGAACGAGATTATATCCGGGGGCTCCGATGGGCTTCACGCGCGCATTTGGAACCAGACCCGCAAACATGTCTGCGTCGCTTACGCCGTAGCCGAACGCGAACGAGTCGCCCAAGACTACGATGCTAGACTCGGCCAGACTTACGTCCCCGCGCCATCCATCCGCACCCGTCGTTACGTGGAACACTTCTTCCGTACAGCAATGGACGTCAATATTCGGCTTGGGTTTCCACCCAAGGAGTGGATCGTAACCAACAATCGACTGCCATGACGCAATTTGGGGCTCTAGAAGACCCGCAATCCAACGAGTGCCCAGCGCTGCTACCCAGAAAGGAAGCCCCAATGCAATGATGGGGAGGCTCAGAATAAGCCCAAGCAGGGAAGTAAAGATGGTTAGGACAGCTCGAACTGCGTTTCGCCGGATGGATGTTTCGACCATGAATATGACGTGGTACCGAGTAACAATTTCTCGCTAGAACAACGTGTAGATGGAGACTGGGTATGCCTTGCTTCTTTGTGTCTCGAGAGCTGCGATTAGAATTAGAAAAGGCAATAAGCCCCAAGCCCAAATGTTGCCGGACTTGTAAGCCCACCCGAGATAGCCGATGGCCCAACTTCGAGAGAAGCCGGGAAGTGTCAGATCATATTGGCTGACGTACGCGTTCGGTGAGAGCGTAGTCCGCGGCATCCACAGGGATTGGCACTTCGCGTCGGGCCGGATGATGGAACCAGCGCATCCCACCGGCGTGAAAACTACGTAGTAGCAGATCCTCAGAAGCAGCATCCTCGCCCCAAGTGCGTACCTCTCCGCCCAGCGATTCCACGCACGGTATAAACTCGCAATGGCATGGGGGCGCCAAAGGCCGGGCAAAGCCATCAGGAGTCCGAAGATGATCCCCAGCAGCATGTACCGGCGAACACCAAGTACTCCACCAACAATCATCGCCAGAAAAGCAGTGCAAGCACTTTGAACCAGCCAGAATGCACAGAATTGAGCCCGACGTGGAGATGGCAAGCTAATCATTGACAGTGGCCTCAGTCGAGTGAGAATGCTGATATATATTTTGATCGCTCTCTTCTGCTCGAGTCGAGCAACCCGGAAGGCTGATTGTCCTTCAAGAGCACGTAGTTTTCGAGAACCAGGCAGTCCATGTCCGTAGACAGGAAACATCGGTAAGCGTCCTCGAGTGATGCGACGATGGGTTCCCCCCGTATATTGAAACTTGTGTTCACAATCACGGGGCATCCCGTAAGCTCGTGGAACCGGCGCATTAGGCGATAGTAGCGACCGTGCCGTTGCGCATCCACCGTTTGGATCCTCGCTGAATAATCCACATGGGTAATGGCTGGAAGCGTCGAACGGGGGACCGAGACACGAATGCGGAGGTCGGAGTGCTTCATCTTGGCGAGGTCGGTGGAGCTAAGTGGCAACCGCAACTCCTCACGCACGGGCGCAACGAGAAGCATATAGGGGCTATCCTCTCCCGCGGGCGTTGCGAAGACTTGGTCCACGAATTCTCGCAGAACACACGGCGCAAAAGGACGAAACGATTCGCGAAACTTAATCTTGACGTTCATCGTCTGTTGCATCCGGGAAGAACGAGCGTCGCCAAGAATGCTCCGACAACCCAGGGCGCGCGGGCCAAACTCCATCGGTCCTTGAAACCACCCAATGACTTTTTCCTGCGCCAGCATCGAAGCCACCCGATCCAGGAGAACGCTCTCTTCGTCAACGTGTTCGTATCCCGCCCCCACGGAGTCAAGGAACATACCGATCTCAGGGTTGGTGAACGCCGGGCCCAACAGAGATCCATGTTGCCCGTCGGGCAGCTCAGGATGGCGGACATTCTGGAGCTTGTGATACCAGACCAGGAGTGCAGCTCCGATGGCGCCACCCGCGTCCCCGGCGGCGGGCTGGATCCAAATGTTCTCGAATGGCCCTTCCCGCCTTACGCGACCATTGGCCACACAATTCAGAGCGACACCTCCCGCCATGACCAGGTTACGGCTGCCGTAAAGGCTATGGGCATATCGCGTCGCGCGCAGCACAATCTCCTCGGTGATGGACTGAATCGATGCCGCAAGGTCCATCTCCTTTTGGGTGATCACGCTCTCCGGCTTACGCGGCGGGCCTCCAAAAAGCACGTGGAACTTGTCCGACGTCATGGTCAGACCCTGGCAATAGTTGAAATACGACATGTCCAGTCGGACCGAGCCGTCCTGCTTCACATCCACGATGTTCTTGAGAATCGTATCAACGTACTTAGGCTCGCCATATGGGGCAAGCCCCATCAACTTGTACTCTCCTGAGTTGACTTTAAAGCCTGTATAGTACGTAAACGCTGAATACAGCATCCCAACGGAGTGGGGAAATCGCATCTCGTGACTGAGGGAAATCTGGTTTTCGTTTCCAATACCTATCGAGCTCGTTCCCCATTCACCCACAGCATCCAGCGTCAGGATCGTAGCCGTTTCAAAGGGAGAGGGGAAGAAAGCACTCGCGGCATGTGCCTCGTGATGATTCACAAAGTAAGGCTGGTTGCGAAATGCGGGCAGCCAATGCGCAATCTCTTCTGACATACGCAACTTGTGTTTTGCCCAGAGCGGGAAGGCCGCTTGAAAGGAATCAATACCCGCGGGCGCAAATGCCAAATATGTCTCTAAAAGACGCTCAAATTTCGACAATGGCTTTTCATAGAAAACGACATGATCCAGCTCGGTTGCGCTAATCGCTCCTTGCTCGAGACAATACCTGATGGCGGCGCTCGGGAAACGAGCATCCGCCTTTACGCGAGTGAAACGCTCCTCCTGAGCAGCGGCTATGATTTCTCCATCCCGGATCAATGCCGCCGCGGAATCGTGGTAGAACGCTGAAATTCCGAGAATGAAGGTCGCCATCAGGATTCCTCGACCACAGGCCGCCTTCTTCGTTTTGGCGCGAATGGGGCGATGCCTTTGCTCATGACCATACGGCTCTGTTGGCTGCGTTCTGGAGTCCCGGCATTCGCGGAGAAGTCCCTACTCGACGCGCTGCTCGCGTGCTTATATCACTTCTGAACGTTGGCAGCAACGGCCCATAAGTGACACTGCGCGTATTTTGCGAGAAGAGCCGGGCCACACTTCAAGCAAAATTGGACTTGCACACGGGCGATGAATTTGTTGCTGTGTGAAATAGATTGCACATGCAACTCTACACCAGTACGGAGACATCCCCCTGATTTTGTGAGTTCATGAGGGCTTTATAAGTCATTTTCATATAAGATTCTGTGGCACGCCGATTGCAGCACTATCGCGTGTTTTTGTTCTTCTACCTACACGAAGAGCGACATGGACGTGCTCGTACTTGAGAAGTTCCTCATCAAGAAGTCTGGTCAAGAGGTGCTAACCGCCAGGAATGGGTGAGGCATGCGAATCCTCGGGCTGACATCCCTCAAACGTGACACAGCGGCTGCGCTCCTCGAGGACGGTGTTGTCACAGCTGCCATCGAGAACGACAAACTGCTGCGTCATCCCACCCGAGGCGTGCCCGACACTGCCATTCAATTCTGTCTGGATGCCGCCAAGATCACGTGGAACGAATTGGACGCGATCGTGGTTGCGACTCGTCCTATTCGGGGTTGGTTGCGTAGATCGGTAGCGCGAGCGACCCTGCCGCGTGTAGCTCCCCTGGCCGCTCGCTTTGAGGCGGACGAGATCGGGAGGTTAGTTCGGGAAATAAGTGACTTGCGGACGTTGAAACAGTTGAAGCAGAAGAATGCCGCCTGCGCGAACGTCACCAGTGTCGATCATCACGCCTGTCATGCTGCCAGCGCATTTTTCCAGTCGCCTTTTGAACGAGCTCTGATTGTCACTCTCGATGAGGAGGGGGATGGTCTGTCAGGCACGGTGGCCGTTGGTCAGGGTAATAAGCTGCGGGTGCTGAAACGGATTGCCTTCACTGATTCGCTAGCTTGGGTATATTCAGAGGTCACTCGACTGATCGGTTTTCGCGCGCACAAGGATGAGCACAAAACGCAGTGGTTTAGTCTCGAGGGTGAACCAACTTTCAAAGACGTTTTTCTGGAGATGATGCGCAAGCCAAAGGATCCCCTTCCTTGCCTGAATCACAGCTTTTTTGAACCCAGGGTAGCAGGTCCGCTTGTTTTTTCTGCCAAGTTCTATCAGGCAATTAAAGGGCCGGTAACAGGCGAGCTCACTGGGGATCATTCCAGAGCTTTGGCTAGCAGCGTCCAGCAGGCCTGCACTGAGATCGTAACGGATCTCGTCACCCATTTCTTGCAGGCCGAAAACCTCCATCAAGTCTGTCTCGCAGGCGGCCTTTTTCAAAACTTGCCCTTGGTCGCTCACCTGGAGGACAAAGTCGGTGCGGGCCATGTTTTTGTGCCACCGGCGCCAGGGAATGCCGGAACGGCAATCGGAGCCGGTCTTCTGTTCTGGCATCACGAACTGCAGAAACCTCGCTCGCAAACGACGGCCGGCATCCTCTTGGGACCCAAGTTCAAGCCCCAGGAAATCAAAGACGTCCTGGACAACTCCAAGACACGATACTCTCTGCAAAACACTGAGACACGCAAGCTTGATGCGGCTGTTGAGCTGCTGCAGGCCGGCAAGATTATTGGTTGGTATCAGGGAGCGGCGGAATTTGGCCCGCGCGCGTTAGGCAATCGCAGCGTGCTCGCCTCGCCCTGGGCCGCCTTTATAAAGGAAAACCTGAACGACTACATTAAGCATCGCGAATGGTTCAGACCATTTGCGTTGGCCATCCCAGATGAAGATTGCCATAAATATTTTGAAGCCTCAAGTCTCTGCTGGGTGATGAATTCTCTCGCCCGAGCGCGGAGTACCTGCGACCCCACTCTGCGAAGTTTCTCGCTTCCTGATGGCCGCATCCGTTTGCACGTTGTGGAGCGGAGCAGCAATCCCTTGTTCTGGCGGCTCTTGAAGCGCTTTGGAGAGCGCTCGCCGGCTCCGATTTTGCTGAACACCTCTTTCAATCTTTTCGGTGAACCACTGGTGGTTACTCCAAGGGAGGCGATACGGAGCTACTTTTGTTCGGGTATAGATGCGCTGGTCATCGACAATTTCGTGCTGTCGAAACACGGCGCAGCGCAGGTCATCGCCGCGACACCGGCGCTGGCAATCAGTGGGCCTGCGGTCTCCGGGGGGTAGCGGATGGCGTAGCCCCAGGGTCTTGTATCGGGTTTGTGGAACGACATAATAAAGTCATATCCAGAATATAGAGCTGCCGAAGGTGGGGATGCGGCCCGAACTCTTGTTTTCCATTTTTCTAGACCCAATCTTCCCTTCGGCGAGCTAATTCCTCGGCGAATAGCCTTGTTCTGAAAAGGACGCGGGGGCAAGCCGCCGAGATTGGTGCAGAACGCGGTAACGAGATTCGAGTTTATAGGAGCTGCGACGATACCAGATGTTCAGGAACTTGTTCCCATTGCGCCGATAGGCCAATGGGGGAATCTGGGAACGGACAGACACTCCGCGTTGAACCGTTGCGGTATTGTTGTACTACTTTGCAATGTCTAGTCCCTCACCAACTTCTGGAACGGGCTGTAAGTTGCTGAAAATATTATCAGAGCACCTCAACTGCGTGTTACCAACCGTCTCTCTGTGTGAAGCGTAGCCCTTTACTCCCCCACGCGTCGCGAGAGCTGAGCAATTCAAATTGCGGGTTCAGGGGCGATGGCTATGAGACGAGTAGTTTGGATGGCTCTACTGGCTCTGGCTTTACCGCTTGCCGCATGGGCAGACAGCACTTCTATTTTTAGTGATTACGGTGGAAAGATCACCCTCGGAGTAGGTAACACCCTCTCTCTAAGCAACTCCACGCTGGACAGCTTCACGCTGGACGGTGTCACCACAGGCGGTAAAGGGCTTAACTTGGCAGTGTAAACTTCACCACTGGTGGTCTGATCTCGGGCAGCATCGGCGGCGGAGGAGTATTCGCATCGGGCGGAAGTTTTACAGTCATGGGGAATGGCACAAACGGGCTGGCGAACGGTGTGTTGTTTAGCGGCACCTTCAGCAACCCGGTGGACTGGATCGCGACCTGGAACCCGGCGGGCGACGGAGGCAAGGGCAACTGGACTTACGTCCTGACGGGAGCTCTCTCAGGCACGCTCAGCAGCGGATCTCCCGTTTCTGGCGCGACTGCCCAATTTACCTTTGACGTTCCCGGTAGCAAGCCATTCAGCAAGAGCGTCCGCCTGAGCAGTGGCGTAACCACAGTTACCGTTCCCGAACCCGGTACTTTGGCCCTATTTGGTACGGGCATGGTCGGTCTGGTTGGCTTGATGCGACGCGCCCTCAAAACCAAGAGTTAAGCGGCGAAGTTGCTAACGTTAACCAGAGCATTGCGTATGATTTCGTCTAGTATCTTCTGGTAAAGCGAGCAAAGGACGGCTTCTGCTATACTCCTCTCCAAACGGTACGTAAACACCCCTTAACGCCCGTTTGATC
>Ga0066710_100006802_pt1 | contig 10782 bp, 9 predicted proteins | sample GraSoiAngelo_159_FD_79666 | JGI IMG/M metagenome (GOLD analysis project Ga0066710, IMG submission 79666) | Grasslands soil microbial communities from the Angelo Coastal Reserve, California, USA - 14_1009_16_40cm | ecosystem: Environmental > Terrestrial > Soil > Grasslands | place: USA...
TATAGCCAGTCCTTGCGTCAGAACCACCAGTACAGCACGAGCGTCAGGACGACCCCGAGGTCCACCGAGTGGCTGAGCGCATCGACCGGGACGGGCTCGGGCTCGGCGACTCCACCGACGTACCGCCAAGCGCGGATCACGCCCCCGGAGCCTAGGGACTCGCAACCGAGCTACCGGCGACCCTTCGTGTTGAATACGTCTCGGCAACCGCGCCGCCGGTCGCGTGAACGCGCCGAAAGGAGCCGCAATGAGCATCGACACCAGTGAGCTGACGGGGCGGTTGACGCAGCCGCTCGTGCGTGACGGCACCGACTTTCGCCCCGCGACTTGGGACGAGGCGCTCGCTCGGGCCGCCGCCGGTATCCGGGAGGTTGTGGACCGCGGCGGGCCCAACGCGTTCGGCGTCTTTTCGTGCTCCAAGTCCACGAACGAGGTCAACTTTCTGGCGCAGAAGCTCGCTCGGGTCGCGGTCGGTACCAACAACATCGATTCCTGCAACCGGACCTGACACGCTCCTAGCGTCGTCGGTCTGGCGACAGTGTTCGGTGCCGGAGGCGGCACCGTGAGCTTCGACGAGATCGAGCACACCGACCTCATCGTGCTCTGGGGATCGAACGCGCGTGAAGCGCACCCAATCTTCTTCCACCATGTGCTGCGCGCGCTCGAGAAGGGCGCGACGCTCGTGGTCGTCGATCCGCGGCGTACACCCACCGCGCGCTGGGCCGACCTCTGGCTCGCCCCCGAGATCGGGACCGACATCATCCTCGCCAACGCGATCGCCCGCGAGATCCTCGCGACCGGCGCGGCGCACCGCGAGTTCATCGAGCGTGCGACGACCGGCTTCGACGCGTTCGCGGCGTCGGTCGAGCCCTACACGCTGGACCGCGCCGAGCGCGAGACCGGCATCCCCGCGACCGACATGGCCGAGCTGGCCCACCGGTACGGAAGCGCCGAGCGAGCCGTGATCGGCTGGACCCTCGGCATCACCGAGCATCGCGACGCGGTCGCCAGCGTGCTGTCGCTCGTCAACCTGGCCCTGCTCACCGGCCACGTCGGCCGCTTCGGCTCCGGCCTGCACCCGCTGCGCGGTCAGAACAACGTGCAGGGCGGCGGCGACATGGGCGCGCTCCCGTACCGGCTGCCCGGCTTCCAGGACGTGGAGAACGACGACATCCGTCGACGGTTCGACGCCGCGTGGCAGAGCCGCGTGCCCCCGCGCCGCGGATGGAACCTCACGGAGATGCTCGACGCGGTCGAGCGCGGCGACCTCCGATCGCTGCTCGTGATCGGCGAGAACCCGGCGCGCTCGGAGGCGAACACGGCGCGGGCGGCGGCGCTGCTCCAGGAGCTCGACTGCCTCGTCGTTCAGGACCTGTTCCTCACCGACACGGCGCAGCTGGCGCACGTCGTGCTGCCGGCGGCGGCGTCGTGGTGTGAGAGCGAAGGGACGGTCACCAACAGCGAACGGCGCGTGCAGCGCGTCCGTAAGGCGGTGGATCCGCCCGGCGAAGCGCGCGACGACCTCTGGATCCTCGTGGAGCTCGCCCGCCGCCTCGGCCACGACTGGGGACACCCGAGCGCGAGCGAGGTCTGGGACGAGGTGCGCTCGCTGAGCCCGATCCACCGGGGCATGAGCTACCCGCGGCTCGAGGCGATGGGCGGTCTGCGCTGGCCCTGTCCCGACGAGACCCATCCGGGCACGCTGTTCCTCCACGGTCGCCTCTGGGACGATCCGGTAGGGGAGCCGCGCGCACCGTTCCACGTCGTCGAGGCCGCGCTGCCCGCCGACGAGCTCACCGACGAGTTTCCGATCAGGCTCACCACCGGCCGCCGGCTCGACTCGTTCAACACCGGCGTGCAGACAACGCGCTATCGCTCGCCGCTGTGGCGCGACGCCGGCATCGACCTCGCACCCCAGGACGGCGAACGACTCGAGCTACGTGTGGGCGAGATCGTGCGCGTCTCGTCGCGGCGCGGCTCGGTGGATCTCCCTGTCCGTTTCGACGACGGCCTCCGCCCGGGACTTGCGTTCATGACCATTGACGACCCCTACGCCGCCGCGACGAACTTGCTCACGATCGACGCGACTGACCCGCAATCGGGCACCGCGGAGTTCAAGGCGACCGCGGTCCGGATCGACAAGCTCGACCCTGACGAGATGCGTCCCGTAGGGGTCATTGCTGACACCCCGGGGACGCATCACTGATGGACCTGCGGCTGCACGGCATCGAGGCGAGCGACGACGAACGCGACGCGCTCGATGCCGCGACCGGCGGCGAAAGCGCCGGCCGGCGCGACCTGCTGCTGCCGGCGTTGCGCGCGCTGCAGGAACGGGTGGGTTGGATCAGCCCGGGCGGGCTCGACGAGATCTGCCGCCGGCTCGAGATCCCTCCCGCCGAGGCGTGGGGCGTGGCCAGCTTCTACGCCCTGCTCGCGCTCGAGCGCGACGCGCCCGTCGTCGCGCACGTCTGCGACGACGTGGTGTGCGCCCGCCGCGGTGCAGAACAACTGTGCGGTGAACTCACGCGCGCGTTCGGCCCTGAGGGAAACGCCGCCGGGCGCAGCGTGGGATGGCGCCGGACGAACTGCTTGGGCCAGTGCGATCGCGCTCCCGCCGTGCTCGTGCTTGCAGCCGGCGCTCCGACGACCGAACTGGTGGTCGCGCCCGCGTCGTCGGCCGAGGTGACGACTGCCGCACGCGACCGCTGGTTGGCGCCGTCCTCCGCACCGGTCGCGGTCGGCACCACGCTGCTCCGGCGGGTCGGGGTGGTCGACCCGGCGAGCCTCGACGAGTACCTCGCCGCGGGTGGCTACGCGGCGTTGTCACGCGCGATCGAAATCGGGCCCGCAGCGGTGATCGACGCGGTCGTGCGATCGGGACTGACCGGGCGCGGCGGTGCGGGCTTCCCGGCCGGCCGCAAGTGGGAGGCGGTCGCGGGCGCGCCTGTGCGGCCGCACGAGATCGTCGTGAACGCCGACGAATCGGAGCCGGGAACCTTCAAAGACCGCGTTCTCATGGAAGGCGACCCGTTCGCGGTCGTGGAGGCGGCAACGATTGCCGGATTCGCCGTCGGCGCGGAGCGCGGCTACGTGTACATCCGCGGCGAGTACCCCGTTGCCGTACAGCGGCTGCAGACGGCCATGGACGCCGCCCGCGAGCGCGGCTACCTCGGGAACGACGTGCTGGGGACGGGCCGGCGGTTCGACCTCGAGATTCGGCGCGGTGCCGGCGCCTACGTCTGCGGCGAGGAGACCGCGCTGCTCAACTCGATCGAAGGACGGCGAGGCGAGCCGCGCAACCGCCCGCCCTTCCCCGCCGAAGTGGGCCTGTTCGGACGGCCGACGCTCGTCAACAACGTCGAGACCTTGGTGAACGTGCTGCGCGTCCTCGTCGAAGGCGCCGATGTATTCCGCGCCACCGAGACGAAGCTCGCGTGCGTCTCCGGTGACGTGACGCAGCCCGGAACGCACGAGGTCCGGTTCGGCACGTCGGTCCGTGAGCTCGTGCAGCGCGCCGGCGGGATGCGGCAAGGAGACCTGCGCGCCGCGCTGGTCGGCGGCGCCGCGGGACGTGTTCTCGCCGGCGACGAGCTCGACCAGCCGCTGGACGCGGCGCGGCTCGGCGTCGGCGCCGTCGTTGCGCTCGACGAGAGCACGAACGTGACCGATGTGCTCGTGCGCATCGCCGCGTTCTTCCGCGACGAGTCGTGCGGGCAGTGCGTACCGTGCCGCGTGGGCACCGTCCGTCAGGAAGAGCTGCTCCACCGCGTCGCGAGCGGTCGTTTGCTCGGCAGCGTCGAGGACGAGCGGGCGCGCTTCGACGATCTCGTCGCGGTGATGGGTGACGCGTCGATCTGCGGTCTCGGCCAGCTGGCGACCACCGCGGCGGCGTCCGTAGTGGGACGCGGCGACCTGTTCGAGGAACCGCGATGACGGTCGAGGTTTCGGTAGATGGCCGGACTGTCGTCGTCAACGCTGGTCAGAGCGTGCTCGACGCCTGCCGGGCTGCGGGCGCCGCGCCGCCCACGCTCTGCTACCTCGACGGCTTCGTGCCCGCCGGCGCGTGCCGGCTCTGCGTCGTCGAAGTCGAGGGGGAACGGCGGCTCGCCGCCTCGTGTGCCCGTCCCGCCCAGGACGGCATGGTCGTACGCACCGAGTCGGCGCGCGTGCAGCGGTCGCGCCGCCTGGTGTTGGAGCTCCTGGCGGGCAGCACCGACGTCACCCGCGGCCCGGAGCTCATGGCCGAGCTCGAGCGCGCCGGCGCCGATCCCGGGCGCTTCGGTGCCGTTCCGGTCGCGGCCGCCGTAGCCGCACCACCCCGGCTCGACAACGACCTCTACGTGCGTGACATGGCGCGCTGCGTCCTCTGTTACCGCTGCGTCCAGGCGTGTGGCGACGAGGCCCAGCACACCTATGCCATCGCGGTCGCCGGACGGGGATTCGACGCGAAGGTTGCGTGCGAGTCCGACGTCGACCTCACCAATTCGGCCTGCGTGTACTGCGGCAACTGCGTCGGCGTGTGCCCGACCGGGGCGCTGATCGGCCGGCGCGAGTTCGACATGCGCGCCGCCGGCGAGTGGGACGAATCGCGCCAGCACCAGACCGACACGATCTGTGGGTACTGCGGCGTTGGCTGCACCGTCACGCTGCACACCCAGGACAACCGGATCGTCAAGGTGACGTCGCCGTTCGACCATGAGGTCGCGCACGGCCAGCTCTGCATCAAGGGCCGCTTCGGCTGGCGGTTCATCGAAGAGTGAGCCGGCGTTCGGGCCTGCTGCAGTTCGCGCTCGGAGGCGCCGGTGTTCTGGTGCTCGCGGCGGCGGGCGTGGGAGCGTTCGCACTCGTCGACGGATCAGGAACGGGGCGGGCGCGTAGTTCCGCACTCCACGCCGCGTCGACTGTCCGGCCATCTACGAAAGCAGCCAGCACCACAACCACGCCGTCGACGACCGCCGCCGCACCGACCACGGTGACGACAACCTCGCCCGCGCCGTCCGCCGTCCCGCCGACCAGCACGCTCGGGGCGAATGGCCGGCTGCCCCAAGCGCTGCTCGTGACGATCACACCGGAGTGCGAGGTCATCGCCGAGATCGCGGGGCCGCTGCGTCAGTTGCTCGCTGATGCCAACGCGCAGGGGGTTGGTCTGGCGCCAGAGCGGCAGAGCTTCCTGCCGCCCGGCACGCCCGGCCCACCGCAGATGATGGCGTGCTATCGCTCGTACGAGATGCAGCAGTGGTGGCGCGACTATTACTGCTCGGTCGGCAAATGCGGGCTGGCCGCAGTGCCGGGCACCAGCCGACACGGCTGGTCGCACGCCGTCGACTTCCAAGACCAGTTGGGCGAGATGAGGTTCGACTCTCCCGGCTACCACTGGCTCGTGGCGCACGCGGCTGCGTACGGCTTCTACCACCCCGCGTGGGCGGACGCGGGCAGCTCCAGTGCCGAACCCTGGCACTGGGAGCACGACTGAGCCCCGGGATACGGGACGCGTCGTGGCGGCGGGCCGCCCACTCGATGTCGGCAAGCTGCCGGGTCGGATGCTCGACGAGCTGCTGGCCGCGCTCGGCGATGCTCCCGCGGAGGTTCGGCTCGGTCCTGCACTCGGTGAAGACGCGTGCGTCATCGACGTCCCCGAAGGCGCTCTCGTCGTCGCGTCGGATCCGATCACGCTCACCGGCGCGCACGTGGGGCGCTACGCCGTGATCGTGAACGCCAATGACGTGGCGGTGACCGGCGCGCGGCCGCGCTGGTTTCTCGCGACCTTGCTGCTCCCGGTCGGAACTACGGAGGACGACGTCCGCGACCTGTTTCTCGACATTCACGAGGCGTTGGCCGAGTTCGACGCCACGCTCGTCGGTGGCCACACCGAGATCACCACTGCCGTTCGTCAGCCGGTCGTCGTGGGACAGATGCTGGGCGTTGCGGCGCGCAACCGCGTCATTACGACGGGCGGGGCCCGCCCCGGCGACGTCGTCGTCCAGATCGGTGCCGTGCCCGTCGAGGGGGCGGCCGTACTGGCTACCGAGGCCGCGGCGTCGCTCGGCGAGCTCGAGCCGGCGCTGCTGCACGCGGCCGCGGGCGCGGTCGACGATCCGGGCATCAACGTGGTCGCCGCCGCGCTCCGCGCCGCCGAGCTGGGCGCGACTTCGCTCCACGACCCGACGGAAGGTGGGCTCGCGTCCGGCCTTCACGAGCTGGCCGCGGCGGCGGGCGTGCGGCTGACAATCGATCGATCGCGCGTCTGCTGGTTCGAGCCCGGCGTGGTCGTGTGCGCGGCGTTGGGGCTCGATCCCTGGGCCACGATCGCCTCGGGATCGGTACTGGCGACGTTCGACCGCAATGATGCCGAAGCGGCGGTGGTCGAGCTGCGGGCGCAGGGCCACGTCGCCGCGGTGCTCGGCGAGGTCGCGACCGGCGCGGGGGTCCATGACACCGATGGCGTGGCCGTCCCGTGGCCGGCCCGCGACGAGACCGCCCGTTTCCTCAGTAGCTGAGGCCGGGAGCGCGCGCTACGAGGTGCGCTCGGGCCCGTGAACGTCGATGAGGTGCTCCACGTCCTCTTCTCGGATCACGCCGATCGGGCGACTGCTCTCGGTGACGACGACGGCGTGCGACGGCGATGCGGTGAGTGCCGGGATGACCTCGCGCTCGACATCAGCCGTCGGTGCGACTACGGGCGCGTCGTGTTCGAGGAGTTCGGCCGCAGTTACGTGGTTGAGCAGCATCACGTCTTTGGCGCGCAGACCCTTCAGGCGGATGTGCACGATCGTCGCCGCTTCCTCGGCCGCCGCACCGAAGTAGACGAAGACGCCGATGAAGACGAGCCACCAGTCGGCGAAGATCCCGATCGCCATCATCGCGAGCGCGACGATCCGTCCGATACGGGCGGCGTGACGAGTGGCCCGCTCCAGATCGAAGCGGCGTTCGAGCAGCGAGCGCAGCACGCGACCACCGTCGAGCGGAAACGCGGGCAGCAGGTTGAACGCGCCGACGATGAGGTTGAACCACACGACCTTGTGCAGGATCGGCCCGCCGTAGAGGTCGACCGGTAGCAGCGACTGGCCGAACAGCCCCGCGATCGCGGCGCCGAGCGCGGCAATACCGAAGCTGGCCAACGGACCGGCGATGGCGATCGCGAACTCGTCGCGCGGCGTCTCGGGCAGGTTCTCGAGCTTCGAGACGCCACCGATCGGCAGCAGAACGATCTCGCGGACCGTCGCGCCGCGGTGGATGGCGACGATGCTGTGGGCGAGCTCGTGTACGACGACGCACGCGGCGATGACCGCGAGCCACAGCAGTCCGCCGACGACACCGGGACCGCCGCGTGCGGACGAGCCGAACGCGAAGAGCGCGACGAGGATCAGGAACGTCGCATGGATCCGGATCTCGATACCGGCAACGCGCACGATCGGCAGTGACCAGCGGGATGTCCGGGTGTCATCAGCGGGAGCAGGAGGGTTGGCGCTCATCGATGCCGTTCCTGGTGTTGGCAGCTTCGTCGTCTCATGTTTCTACCCACAGCTGAACTCGCGATGAGCCTGCCGCATTCCCACCGGTTGCGGTGATTTGCGCCGCTGATTACGCGGGCCTGACCCGCGCCAGGATCTCGCCCACTCCGCCGACCACCGCGTGGCCGGGCCCGCCCGCCGTCGGCGGTTCGGGTTCCACGTCCTCGCCCGCGAACGCTGCAACGGTCGCCGTCACCGAGTGGCGGAGCGCGTCGAGGTCGTAGCCGCCTTCGAGGAGGGCCACGAGCCGGCCGTGCTCGGGAGCGAAGGCCGCTACCCGTTTCGCGAGGAGGGCGTAGTCACCGGCGCTCCAGGCGAGGCTTGCCAGCGGGTCGTCGCGATGCGCGTCGAAGCCGGCCGACACGAGGACCCACGTCGGCGAGAACCGCTCGACCGCGGGTGCGACCACTTCGTCGAGCGCAGCCAGCGCGACGTCGCCGGTGGCGCCGGGAGGCAGCGGGAAGTTGATCGTCAGCCCCGGCGCGCCTTCACCGCCGGTGTCGGTCGCTTTACCGGTGCCGGGGTATGCCGGCCACTGGTGCGTCGACACGTACATCACGCTTGGGTCGTCCCAGAAGATCTCCTGGGTGCCGTTGCCGTGGTGGACGTCCCAGTCGACGATCAGCACGCGTTCGCCGTCCGCAGTGAGCGCGGCGGCCGCCACCGCGATGTTGTTGATGAGGCAGAAGCCGCGCGCGCGGTCGCGTCCGGCGTGATGACCCGGTGGTCGCACCGCCATGAACGCGGCGTCGGCGTTACCGCGGCGCAGTGCTTCGATGGCGGCGAGGGCCGAACCGGCCGCGTAGAGAGCAGTTGTCCACGAGCCGGACGAGGCGACCGTGTCGGGGTCGAGCGCGCCGCCGCCCGCGTTCGCGAAGCGCTCGACCGCGTCGAGGTAACGCGGGTCGTGCACACGGGCGAGCTCGTCGCGCTCGGCGGGGCGAGGCTCGAGGGGGACGAGGTCGTTGCCGAGCTGCCCGTCTGCGATGCCGCGGTCGACCGCGTCGAGCCGCGCACGGCGCTCGGGATGCCCGGGCCCCGTGTCGTGTTGATCGAGCCCGGCGGTTGACCCCACGAGCACTTTCCAGCTCATGGGAATTGCTTAGCGTGTGAAACGCGACGCCGCCGCCGTACTCATGCCGGATGTCACCCGTACAGCCTGGGCCAACTCGGTCTTGTGTGACATCGGCCATATGACCGATCACGCGGCGCCGGCTTGGCGTTATCCCGAGGAACCGCCCAGGTGCTTCCTGAACCACTCGATCGCGAGCTCCGCGACGGCTTCGAGCGTCCCGGGTTCCTCGAAGAGGTGCGATGCGCCCGGGACGACGACGAGCTCGTGCGGAACACGAAGTCGTTCCTCAGCGGCCGCGTTCATCTGGATCACGATGTCGTCGAGGCCTCCGACGATGAGCAACGTCGGTGCGCGCACCTCGTGGAGTCGTGGCATCGCCAGGTCTGGCCGGCCCCCGCGCGACACGATCGCCCTCACCGGTGAGTGCGCGTTTGCCGCCGCCCACAGGGCTGCGGCCGCGCCGGTGCTCGCCCCGAAGTAGCCAATCGAGAGCGACGCCTCGGGTTGCGTCTCGAGCCACCGTGTCGCGGCGGTGAGGCGTTCGGCCAACAGCTCGATGTTGAACACGTTCGCGCGGTCCATCGCTTCGTCATCGGTCAGGAGGTCGAAGAGCAGCGTCGCAAATCCCGCGGCATTGAGCGCGCGCGCCACGGACCGGTTGCGCGGGCTGTGGCGTCCGCTCCCACTCCCGTGCGCGAAGACGGCGATGCCCGTCGCGGACGCGGGAACGCTGAGATTCCCGCCGAGGCGTACGTTGCCGGCCGAGATGTCGATCTCTTCATCCCGTTCGGGTGGCGGCGGGTCGTCTGATTGGCGTAACCCGAGCCAACCATCGGACTCATGCAGCAACCGCACCACCTCCTCGTCGGTCGTCTGACGAAAGTCCGAGTACCACTGACCGACGGCGTAGAACGGCTCGGGAGTCTGGACGCAGATCACCTCGTGTCCTTCGCGCTCGAACTGCGCAACGGTGTCGCGTGGTGCGACGGGGACTGCGAGCAGCGTGCGGCGCGCGCCCTGCGCCTGCGCGACAGCGAGCGCGGCGCGAGCCGTACTCCCGGTGGCCAGGCCGTCGTCGACCACGATGACCGTCCGCCCCGCCAGGGGGACCGCCGGCCGGCCGCCCCGGAACAGCTGCGCGCGGCGCTCGGCTTCCGTCCGCTCGCGGCGCTCGACCGCCGCGATCTCCTCGGGCGTGAGGCGGGCGAGTCGTACGACTTCCTCGTTGAGGACGCGCACGCCGCCCTCACCGATCGCGCCCATCGCGAGCTCCGGTTGGAACGGGACACCGAGTTTGCGGACGACGATGACGTCCAGCGGCGCGCGCAGCGCCCGGGCGACCTCGGCCGCGACGGGAACGCCCCCTCGCGGCAGTCCGACCACGACGCAGTCCTCGTCCCGGAGGTGCGCCACTGCCTCGGCGAGCCGCCGGCCGGCCTCGACCCGGTTCCTGAAGCCGGTGCTGCCGCGGTACATGACGAGCGATGGACTACGCGGCCGCGAGCTCTCGTGTCAAACGCTCGTAGAGCTCGACGTGCCTCGCCACCATCTGCTCGACCGAGAACCGTGCGGCCGCCGACGCACGGCACGCGTTCCGGTCGAGCTGCGCGGCGTCCGCGATACGTGCGGCGAGGCGCTCCTCGTCGGCGCACAAGAAGCCGTTGACACCGTCCTCGACGATCTCGGGCGCCGCCCCTTCCGGAAAGGCGAGCACCGGGGTGCCGCAGGCCAGCGCTTCGATCATCACCATCCCAAAGGGTTCTCGCCAGCGGATGGGATTCACGAGCGCCCGCGCGCCGCACAGCAGTTCCGTCTTGGTGGCGCGATCCACCTCGCCGACGAACTCCACGCCCGGGCCGAGCAGGGGCGCGACATGCTGCTCGAAGTACACGCGTTCGGCGGGCTCGCGCATCTTGGCGGCGATGATGAGCTTTGTTCCGGCTGCCCGTGCCGCGCGCGCCGCGCGGTGCGCGCCCTTGTCGGCACCCATGCGTCCAAGGAAGAGCACGTATCCGCCATCGCCTGACCCCATCGGCGTCGCGGCCGTGTCAACCGCATGATGGATGACGGCGGCGATCGGGAGACCGGCATTCTCGGCTTGGCAACGAGAGATCGCGATGATCGCCACGCGGTCCGCGACCGCGCGGTAGATATCGACCAGTTCCGCGTTGGACAGGCTGTGAACTGTGGTGACGA
>Ga0066710_100006803_pt1 | contig 10782 bp, 14 predicted proteins | sample GraSoiAngelo_159_FD_79666 | JGI IMG/M metagenome (GOLD analysis project Ga0066710, IMG submission 79666) | Grasslands soil microbial communities from the Angelo Coastal Reserve, California, USA - 14_1009_16_40cm | ecosystem: Environmental > Terrestrial > Soil > Grasslands | place: USA...
CGTTCTTGCGCCGCCCAACCTCCATCGGATCGAAAGACCCCATGCCTTGAAAATCCCCGCCCGAAGGGCGGAATACTCACTAACGGGGAACGTCGCTTCTCCATTTCAGGCTGAACCAAGACACAGCTCATCGCGGTCTTATGGAGCAGACGGGCAATGTCGGGATATTTGCTCCGGTATTTCTGTTCGTTCATCATTGCTCGGCTACCAATGTAAACGAATTGCTGCGTGAGACTCACTACCCTCCGTTAGTGATTTTTCCGTTACTCTTAAGGAATGTACCGTATCGAACTTTCGCTGAGGACGTGAGATTTTCTTTTCCACGGGGCGAAGCTCGTGCCTACCTGCGCGGAGGGAATCCGCCAGCTTTGCGAGAAGGTTTTAGCGGCGCAGAACGAAATCGCGCTTCAGAAAGCTCTTTCGGAGCTTCAAACCGCTGTGCAGGAGTACTCTCAGAACACAAAGGATGGGACCAAGACTTTCCGCTCCAAGGACGACGCCGCTTAAGCAGTTGATCTTGAAAACTACTGGATCGCGCTGCCAACGGAGGAGAAAACGTTGTTGGCATTCGTGCCGATCAAACGCACGGTGCCGACGACGATCACGAGAATCACTGCCAACATCACAGCGTACTCCGCAATGTCCTGACCATTCTCGTCGTTCCACAGTCGGTAGCCAAATCGTTCTGCCATTTGTAGTGTTCCTCTAAACAGGAATTTTGGTGGGTTTTATGGATTGTACTCAGAAGTTTCGCTGACCAGAACCGCACGAAGGTACTACTGCAAAGACCTTAAGTTCCGGATTCGGGAACTGCCAAAGGCTAACGGAGCAATTACGCTTAGGGGCCTGTCCAGCTTTGCCGCCAAAGATTTACAGAATGTTCAGTATCGAACATTGCTTCCGAGCCATGAATAATCAATGTGTCGAGAATCCATTTTCTGTCTGCGCCACTGATGAAACGCATCCGGCAGAAACTCGTGCCAAAACCGCAAGTCGATGATCTCTCCTTCCCGCCTCCATTCGATGAACAAGCTAAGTACCTAAAGCTTGCCGACGACTTTCTCGCGCGAACAACTTCCGAGCAGCTATCGATCAACGATAAGGTTCAATCGATTGATGTGGGCAAATGTGTCGATAATAGGAAATCCAAGCGAGCCGCGTGAGGATCTATGGCAAACAAGAAGAACGTGCAAGAACGGCAGCATGTCGATGTGGACAAGAATCCTATGGAGGTTCCGGGTGAGTCCCTGTACGACAAAGAAACCCTTGAGGCGGAAAAAATACTAGCTAAAGAACGTGCAGTTCACGCTCCAGCTAAACGGAAAAGGAAGAGCCATGGCGCTTAGTGCTTCGATTGACTTTGCCGGTAAATTCTTACCGTGCGACGCAGGTCGCGTTTGATTCCCTCTTGTTCTTCGCGGGCTTCTGCCTCTATTCTCGCGGTGTCCGATCTGAGGGCGCACAGACTTCTGACAGGGCGACATAAAACTTTTCTCTGGCCGTAAGCTCCCGGTCCAACTTCGCAACGAGCTGCTTCTCCGTTTCACTCGACTGGATTTCATTTTCCGAAAGAGACATGTCATCACCCCAAGGGAATTAGGCTGCCTTATTCTGGCCTTGTTTGTAGATCCGCAGCATACGCCGCATTCGGAGCTTGATCTTTTCCTGCTCGGCTCGGGCTAATCTAGTCATTTGCGAAATGTGATCTTCGGTTGGAGCACCGTGGGCGAGGACAGCCTCACCGAGCTTCGTCCAGCGTTCCAGCAACGAATCTTCAGCCTCATCGTTCAAATGATCGCGGAAGTGTTTTTCAGGTGGGTTTGTGAGGTTACGTACTCCACGTACGGCTGACGAAGATCGGCGCCCGGGCATGAGGATGTCGCAACATAGGATGCCAGAAAGACGAGGGAATGTCCTATACCGTACATACGGTATTCCCATCTTAGTTACCGAAACACTCCGAGGGCTAAAAGCGCGAATTGACCGGCTGCACAGAGAAGATGCCCGGCTTCACGTTACCTTCGTGAGTGGCTTCACACGCCGGGCGCGGCGATAATTCCCGCCATGGTCAACTTTCTGTCCTTCATGTTCCTCTTCGCGCTCGCTGGTCCAGCTCTGGACAAACTGTTCCTCAAGACACCATCCGATCGGGAGCGCGCGAGCGGGCCTCTGCCGGAAGAGTAATCATTCGGCGTTTGCCCATGGCTCTTCTTCCAAGTGGCGCATCGAAGTGGATCGCGCTGATTGCGTTCTTGTTCGCGCCGGGGTTGATTGTTGCATTCTTAGTGCATTCGGCAATCTGGATCGTAGTGGCTCCGGGCATTTTTGTGTTGCTGATGATTCTCTTCGTCCTGTTGTTGAAGTGACCTGTCGAGTCCCGAAGTAACTGGCAGAGTCTCTCTGTCGTGGTCTCGGGTTCTTTCGCGATCATGTCGGCGACCATCGGCGTTTCGATTGCCCCAGGGCAGATGGCATTGATGCGAATCCCTCGGGAAGCGTATTCAAGAGCTGCGCTCTTCGTCAGTCCGAGCACACCATGTTTGGTTGCATGATAGATGGCCCGGCCAGGGATGCCGATGAGACCGCCGATAGAAGAATTGTTCACGATGGCCCCGCTGCCTTGTTTTCGCATCTGGAGCAACTCGTATTTCATGCAGAGAAAGACACTACGTAGATTGATCGCATTCACTCGGTCGAATTCTTCACCAGTCGCATCAGCAGTTTCAACGGCGAGGCTATGCACTCCGGCGTTGTTGAACGCCGCGTCCAGCCGCCCAAATGCCGAAACAGTCTGTTCGACCATCGCTTTGACTTGGGCTTCATCGGTGACATCACAAGAGATAGCAATCGCCTTATGGCCGGCAGCGACTAAGCGCTCGGCGGCTGTTCGCACTGCCGATTCATTAATGTCAACAAGCGCGACCGCAGCACCCTCTGCAGCAAACGCTTGCGCCGCAGCCAGGCCCATACCGGAGCCTGCTCCTGTGACGAGGGCAACCTTGTTCTTAAGGAACAAATCCATAAAGTGAATCCTCTTTCTGGCGTTAAACTGCAAATAGAGACCTACTGCTTCATCAGCGATTGCTCATTCGTTCGATGTGTTCCGGGTATCGAGCACCGTGCACCGCAATCTTTGATCCTGCGTTCTCGATGTCTCGAAGATCCTCGGACGTGAGCGCGACCGCCGCCGCTCCGATGTTTTCTTCAAGCCGATGTAACTTGGTCGTACCCGGAATAGGAACGATCCAGGGCTTCTGGGCGAGCAACCACGCAAGCGCGATCTGACCAGGCGTCGCGTGCTTCCTTTGTGCAATCTGCTGGAGCAAGTTCACCAAGGCTTGATTCGCTTTCAGAGCTTCTGGTGCAAAGCGTGGCAGGGTGCTTCGGAAGTCGGTGCTGTCAAACTTCGCATTCTCTTCAATTTTGCCGGTCAGGAAACCCTTACCGAGGGGGCTGTAGGGCACGAAGCCGATTCCAAGTTCCTCTAGCGTCGGCAGCACTTCCTTCTCAGGATTTCGGAACCACAGCGAGTATTCGCTTTGCACAGCGGTGACGGGTTGCACTGCGTGAGCTCGACGGATGGTAGATGCAGCGGCTTCGGATAGACCGAAGTGCCTGACCTTGCCTTGCTAAATGAGGTCCTTTACGGCACCAGCCACGTCTTCTATAGGTACTTCGGGGTCCACGCGGTGCTGATAGTAAAGATCGATGGCATCAACGCGGAGTCGTTTGAGTGAATCCTCTACGGCCTCGTTGATGTGCTCAGGCCGGCTGTTCAAGGCGCTCCACCGTTCCCGATCACAGGGAGCAGGTGCCCAGCCAAACTTGCTTGCGATCACGACTTGCTTGCGGAAAGGTGCGAGCGCTTCGCCGACCAACTCTTCGTTGGCAAGCGGACCATAGACTTCGGCGGTGTCGAAAAAGGTCACGCCGCTCTCCACGGCGGCATGGAGAAGCGCAGTCATTTCCTTTTTGTCTTTCGCTGGGCCATACGACCAACTCATGCCCATGCAGCCCAGGCCGATGGCGGAGACTTCCAGATTATTTTTTCCGAGTTTGCGTTTCTGCATGTTCTACTCCTTTTCACGCACTGCCGCTTAGTAGTGCTCCCAGGCGACTCGCCAGTGTTCGTTCGGATCTGTGGACTTGACGATCATCTGATTGCCCGAAACCTCGAACGCACGCGGAAGATCTTTGCCGATGAGTTTGCGCACCATTGCTCCCTCCACGTGAAAAGTGAAGGTATGAGCGCGCTCATTAATCTCGTATGTGCCAAACGAGGCTTCGTAGCCAGCTTGTGCGTATTGCACGGGTCCACCTTGACCACCCGTCTGTGGACTGCGATACATCACCTGCACCGACATATGGCCGTCGCGCGTGTACACGAGCAGTCCCGTGCAATCTGCTTTGTGAACTTTTCCGTCCGCATCGGGCTCTTCGAGCCATGCAAGCCGCCAAGCCCCGACAAACCGGTTCTGGATCTCCGTCTTGGAGTCGCGTCCCTGATGACCTGCAAATGCCAAGACGGTTGTCCCGAAGAACGCTGCAAGAAGGACCAGCGAAGGGCGGTTTTTCATGTTTACCTCTGCGTTCAAGCTGCCTTTAGGGTCTGTCTAACGATCCAACGATACGGAAGGAAGGGCTTGCCGTGCTTTCCCGATACTGCCGATTATTTGCCTAATCCTCTCTGACGTTCTGATTTTGTGCACGATCTGGCTCAGAGAGGTAGTACCCTAACTACCGGGGAGAACAAGCACAGTGACAAGAGCTTCGCTCAGAATGGCCAAACCGGAAGCGACGGATGTGACAAAGGATCTAGTCAGCAGAATCGCGGCGCACGCACCAACGGTAGGAGAGCATTCGACGGCGATTCCCGGTCTGATCCTTTTTCGCCGAACCCAGGCCACGGCCTGCTATCGCGCTGCGGTCGAACCCAGCCTCACGGTTTTCGTTCAAGGAAAGAAGCGCATGAGCCTTGGAGGAACTCCATACCTCTGTGGTCCTTCTTCATTTTTCTTGTCCTCGATAGATGTTCCGATTGAGAGCCAAATCGTCGAGGCTTCGGAAGACGTGCCACTCCTGTCGATGCTGCTTCGTCTCGACATGACGATTGTGCGGGAGATTCTAAATCGCGAGGAATTACCGGAATCGGAAGTTTCCACCCAACAGCGAGGCGTCGCCGTTGGGCAGGCCTCGACTGGCTTGCTGAAGGCGTGCTCGCGGCTCGTCGAACTTCTTGATACACCCGAAGACATCCCTTTTCTGAACCACTTGGTCCAACGCGAAATCATTTACCGCATCTTGCGAACTCCGCAGGGAGCGCGGCTTCGGACTATTGCAACGACTGGCGACCTTAGCAACAGGACGGCGAGAGCGATTACTTGGCTGAGGGACAACTACGCGAAGCCACTTCACATGGAAGAACTCGCCAAGCTCGTGCGCATGGGAGTTTCAACACTTCACCATCAGTTCCGTTCGTTGACCGCAATGAGTCCGCTTCAATATCAGAAACAGCTTAGGCTGCAAAGGGCAAGAGAGCGCATGCTCATGGACGGCATAGATGCCACGAGCGCAGCGTACGAGGTCGGCTACGAGAGCGTAAGCCAATTCAACCGAGAGTACAGCCGCTTCTTCGGCCAACCGCCGATGCGCGATATCAAAACTCTTCGTGCCACTAGCGTAGTTGCGGCGTGATTTTATGGCGGGAGCGACGGGACTCGAACCCGCGACCTCCTGCGTGACAGGCAGGCGTTCTAACCAGCTGAACTACGCCCCCGCAAAAACGACTACCGATGACTTCCACGTCCTACGCCGTCCTTCTAGAACCTGCACGGCCCTTCGAGTGACAGGGCAGAGGTCAGCGCCAATCTGGGTTGACACCTGGCTAGGGTTGCAATTGAAGGGTTTACATTACGCGAAAACTGGCGTGATTGAGCAAGACTAGACGGTTGAAGCACCACTCAAATGATCGAATACTAACAAACTTGGATCCACGCCCCCAAGTTCGGGACCAGGGGGTCAGAATTTCAACCTTGACTCCTCGGCCATTTCCAATCAACGGCTTAGAAACGTCATCCAAAAGTGGAGGCCTTCCAAAAGGGTTTACGTTTGCTACGCCTCCCGCTCAAGGTATAAGTCTTTCGGGCAGCCGCGTCGAGGAGGACGTAGGGGCTTCGGCAGTACATGGCCGCGCGTCCCCCTCGCGCTCCAGGCCTTAAGCTAACCTTGAAGCGCCTGATCAATCTTGTCGGCGTCGAATCCCACGATGACCGAGCCATCAATGACAATCACCGGAGTGGTCAGGTAACCAAGTTTCTTGAGATCGGCCAAGGCGCCAAGGTCTTCCGCTATGTCCCTCTCTTGAAACTCTATGCCCTTTTGCGAAAGATACTCTTTCGCTTGATTGCAGAACATTCACCCATGCTGGGAATAAACGACGATGTTCTTCGTCATTCTTCACCTCCGGACGAGTTTGTGCGGCTTGCCAGTAAGCGCTGGATGGACTCCTTCGCTCCGCTAATCACGTCGCGGACCGGACTGTCAGAATAAACCGGCTTCGGTGGAGCATCTTGCCATAGCGTTCCCGGCCCATATACCGCGATGTAGTCCCACACCACGGTTGGGCGATTGTGTTCTCCGAGCAAGTGAGACAACTCTCTCTTTCTATCCCAATACTGTGCCGCCCGCACATCAGGAATGCGCGCGAGTGCGGCGGTCGAAGGGGCGACCAAATCGGTCGGCAATACCGGCTCCCAGATCACGAAAAACCGCACGTTCTGGCTATTGATTTCTCGTAGCAATTGTCCCGTTGCAGAGGCCCCCTGCAAGCAATAGGCTCAAGTGGGCGACAGCATTACAACAACGCGGATAGTGGATGCTGAAGCGTTGAACTCCGTCTTCAGAGGCGTAAGATCGCCCGCAGAAAAACTGACGAGAGGCGGCTGTCCCTTGGGTGTCGAGTGCCCGCCGTAGAAGTAATACACGGCCCCAAACGCCACCAGAAGGACCACAACAAGAAGGATTCGCTTTCGAGTCATGATTTACCTGCCAAGAGATCGGCCACCAGGTTGGCGATCACCTGTGGGAAGAAGATGAATACAAACACGACAAACGCCGAGAACCACAAAAGAAAAGTGCTGGAAAATCTTCATCGATCCGCTGCTGGGGAGAACCCCTCAGTAGGATGCGCTCGGCGTTGATATTTGTAAGACATGGTAGAAGGGGAGATTTGCCGGTCATCTCAGTCCCTCAGCGCATATTTTCCGCAATACACTGTCAGGCAGGCTGTGAACCTTGTTTCTCGGAGATGGATACGGGCTCGTGCGCCTCCTTCTTACTGATTAAATTCATAGCGGCCTGATATAACCTCGAACGCAATTCATAACGCTCGTTGGCGCGCGTGATGTAGCGTACGGCAATTTCGATGCCGGCGCTTACCGGCTTTAGATTGATGGCCGGCGCGGCCGATAGCGCACGCATGTTCCGGGAATGCGCGGCATGCTGCCATTCCTTTTCCGCTTGACCCGCGCTTTCTGCGGTGGCTTCCAGCACGGTCTTTTGAATGGCCTCCACGATCGGATACGGACTCTGGCTAGAGGCCAGGACCAGTGTCAATTCATCCCAAAGCCACTGGCCCGATGTGGAAAAATTGAAGTAGTGGCCCTCGATGGCAAAACTGTTGGTGAAAGTAACACGTCGCCCGGTCGGATGCCCAGAATCGGTCCAGTTGCCAGTTTCCAGCAACACCGTATGAAACATTCCGAGCTCGACTACTTCCCCGGTTACTCCGTTAATTTCCACCCAATCACCTAAGCGGATCCCGTTTCTTCCCATCAGAGCGAACCAGCCAATGAAGCTCACGATGAAATCTTTCAGCGCCACTGTAAGACCCGCGCCGGCAAGTCCCAAGATCGTCCCCAACTGGCTCGGCGGACCGAAAATCACCAGCAGGATCAGACCCAAAGCAATGATTTGCAAACCGGTGCTTATCACCGCGTGGAGAGTGTCGGCCTGACGAGGGTCCAATCTGACTTTGTGGAGAAGGCGTTTTAGCCAACTATCGAAGAAAATCCCAACCAGCAAGATAGTTACGATGACGGTAGCGCCTGACAACGCTCTGTGGATTACGGTTCCTTGTCGCGCCGTGACGACATCGATCCACTTTCTATACGTTTCGGCTAGGTGCTTCTGATCCTCGATGCGCTCGTCAGCGTTTGTAAGTGCTTTCACAGCGGCTGAGCGGCGTTTGGCAGCATTGACCACATCGGCCGAAGCTTCGCCGGTGGAGCGGGCAGAATTTGTATCAGCGGGAGGCGTAGACCCTTCGCCAAGTGTCACCGGAACTTCCTGTCTCTGGCTTTCAACGTTCGATTCGAGAGTGTTACGCTTTGCTGAGAACGTGATCGCTGCCGATTCTGAATCTTGTTTGGCTTGCCACAATTGCAACTTTTTATCGTGCAGCTCTGACCATTGCTGATAATGGTGAACCAGCCCGCTTAGATCGGGCGGAGTGGCAGTATTGACGGTCGTGGTATCTGCGACATGCGATGCGGCCTCGTGATCTTTCATTAACTGCTCAATCCGGCCCTGGGCATCACCACCGGCCCGGGTTAATTCCTGCTTTGCGTTGTCGACCTCATCCTGATCGAGCTCAGCCTGGACCTTCGTCTGTTCCAATTGATCGTTTAGCCTGCCCTGTTTTGCGCCGGTCGCTTTTGACGATGTGGCGGTAAGTTGCGCGATCCGTGCATTGTCGCTGTCGAGGGATTTCTCGTCGTTTTGAAGCCTAGCTTGGATCTTTCTGGCTTCGGCGCTCAACACCGCCGGGTGCATTTGGACTTCCGACACCGCAGCGGCAAAAGCCAGATCCATCTCACGATCACCGAGGCGCAGGGCCTCCTGTGCCAACGGCAATTCGTCCGCACTGGTGGGCATTTGCACTAACCGCCGCGCGGTATCCAGAGGACTCTGATCGATCGCAGACCCATGCACCGCTTCGGGCAGCTCGCTCCCCACCGTTACCTGCGATGTCACCGATCTGCCGGTGCGAAACAATCCGTAGGCGAGGACTCCCAGCAATATGACAAGCGTGATCGTTGCCACTTTTTTCGTTGTCTTCATAGATGCTCGGCAATACTTCTCTCTTCATTATGCAGCCAGCTAAGCGAAGCAGTTCAAAAGATGCTTGCGCACCCCATGGGATCTCTTTTGCAAGTCTGTGAAACTCTTAGAAGGATACTTTACCAATGCAGCGCATATGACCCGATTCACCTAGAAAGACCGGTGCCGCACCTGAAGGCGCTGCTCCGGAAGGAACGCAAGCTCATAGAACCAATGGGACCCGAAGATCGCCCGCAATAGACCGCAGGCATCACCAGCCGGCCGAAGAAGTCTTGGACTTGCCCGCGGGTGTTTTGTAGTCTCTCCATCAAGTTGGAGCGCTTTGTGAATGCGGTCGAGGCAGCTGAGTACCTTGGCGTGCATCCCAAAACCTTGCAGAAATATTCTCGCTCTGGCCTGCTCCCAGCGCATCCATTTGGGGAAGGCCACCGCAAGCATTGGCGTTACCTCCTATCCGAGCTTCATCTTTGGCTTAGGACTCGACCCGGATCAGCGAGTCGTCCCAACTTGTCTCCCAGCTACGCCTCCGTCAGGGACACCGAACGAGTCGACTTTTCAAATCCATTGCGATAGGCTCCGGTTAAGCCATCGGTGCCGCTGAACAGGAGATTTTGCATGTTTAGGCGGACCCGATATCAACAAGGAAGTCTGCAGTGCGTTAGACGGAAGCGGGGACCCGATTGCTGGGTCTTCCGCTGGTATGAGCTCAATGTTGCAGGGAGGAGACGGTATCGCAAATCTGTTGTTGGGACGGTCGAGCAATATCCGACTGAGTCCAGTGCACAGACCGCGGTCGCTGTTCTTCGTTTGACCATCAACCAGGAGACCCCAAAATCAAGATGGCAGCCAATTCTGATCCGGGATCTCATCAACCACTACAAGGAAACTGAACTATCGCTGGACTTACCTGAAAGCGACACAGATGAACACGAAAAGGCGTATTCAACAAAGAAGGTCTACCGAATCTTTCTGGATCGGTGGATCGTTCCTCGCTGGGGATCCCTTTCGATTCGGGAAGTCCGAACCATTGCAGTAGAAGGGTGGCTCCGCCGCCTGACCCTTCCAAACGGGAAGCGCATGGCAAACGGGACCAAGGCGAAAACTCGAAACATCATGCACGCCCTGTTCAATCATGCAATTCGATACGAGTGGCTGGCACAGAACTCTAACCCGATTTCGCATGTGCGACAGAGTGCAAAACGGGAGCGTATCCCACACGTGCTCAACGTTGCTGAATTCCAAGCTCTGCTCTCCCAACTTGCCCTGCGGGAACGGGCACTAGTAGTTTTGGACGCCGTTACAGGTCTGCGGCGGAGTGAACTGCTGGGGCTGAAGTGGTCCGACGTGGATTTCCAGCGACTTGAGATTCGTGTCGTCAGAGCCATGGTCCACCAAGTCGTTGGACGCTGTAAAACGGAAGCTTCCAAACGGTCGCTTCCTCTCGATCCGACCGTCGCCGAAGAACTCTGGTTGTGGAAACGCTCGACACCCTACAACCAAGCCGACGATTGGGTCACGCGCCGGGCGAGAGATCCTACTAAAACTCGACAAAAGAATTAGATACCCGATACCAAAAAGAATGCACAGGCTTCCCACCAAAGCAGTGTGTAGATCCCAGGTGAAACAGAATAGGGCAACATGCGCTAAGCCAAGCAGAGCGAA
>Ga0066710_100006805_pt1 | contig 10780 bp, 12 predicted proteins | sample GraSoiAngelo_159_FD_79666 | JGI IMG/M metagenome (GOLD analysis project Ga0066710, IMG submission 79666) | Grasslands soil microbial communities from the Angelo Coastal Reserve, California, USA - 14_1009_16_40cm | ecosystem: Environmental > Terrestrial > Soil > Grasslands | place: USA...
CACCCAGCTCGACGAGGTGTACCTGAACGGCCACCCGGTGCACCGTTTACCCGCTAACCTGAACGTGAGTTTCGCATACGTCGAAGGTGAGTCGCTCCTGATGGGACTCAACGGCTCTGTGCACCCGATTGCCGCCTCTGCCTCGCTCCCGCCGATCGCGGTGTCGTCCGGCTCCGCCTGCACCTCGGCCACTCTGGAGCCGTCGTACGTGCTGAAGGCGCTCGGCGTGGGCGACGACCTGGCGCACACCTCGATCCGTTTCGGGATCGGGCGCTTCAATACGGATGAGGAGATCGACTACGTTGCCGAGCGCGTCGTCGCCGAGGTGCGCCGGCTGCGAGAGCTCTCGCCGCTCTACGAGATGGCGAAGGAGGGTATCGACCTCAAGTCCGTTGCTTGGCAGCGCGAATGAGCAGCGAAAACGACTCGGCGCGGAGGGCGTGATGGCATACAGCGAGAAGGTTCTGGATCATTACTCGAATCCTCGTAATGTCGGCTCCTTTGCGAAGGACGAGCCGAACGTCGGCACGGGCGTCGTGGGGGCGCCGGAGTGCGGCGACGTCATGAAGCTGCAGCTCAAGATCAGGGACGACGGCGTCGTCGAGGATGCCCGCTTCAAGACGTTCGGATGCGGGAGCGCGATTGCGAGCTCCAGCTACGTCACCGAGCTCGTCAAGGGCAAGACGATCGACGAGGTGATGAAGATCACCAATACCGAGATCGTGCAGGAGCTCTCCCTGCCCCCCGTCAAGATCCACTGCTCGGTGCTGGCGGAGGACGGGATCAAGGCGGCGATCGCAGACTGGAAGCGGCGTCGCGAGATCCCCAAGGGCGAGACGAAGGCGGCAAGCTGAGGGCGCGCCACGATGATCTCGATGACCGAAGGAGCAGCGCGGAAGATCCAGGCCCTGCTGGCCGACAAGGGGCTCGCCGATGGGGGCCTGCGCGTCAAGGTCGTCGGCGGAGGCTGCTCCGGCCTCACCTACAAGATGGACCTCGATCGGCCGCGCGAGGGCGATCGGGTCTTCGAGCGCGATGGGGCCAAGCTCGTCGTCGATCGCAAGAGTTTTCTCTACCTGAACGGTACCGAGCTCGACTACCGGGACGAGCTCATGTCCTCGGGTTTCAACCTGCAGAATCCGAACGTGAAGCGCACCTGCGGGTGCGGCTCCTCATTCGTGGTCTGACCGGGAGATGCCGAGGTCGAAGACGCATGCACGGGAGCGAGACGCAGGAACGGCAGTGCTGGCGGTGCGGCGCCGGCGTCGGTGCCGGACTGGTCTGCCCGCACTGTGAGGCGCCGCAGCCGCTCCCGCCCGGGAGCGACCTGTTCGCGGTGCTCGGTCTGCCCCGGCGACTCGTACTCGACGGCGCGGAGCTCGAGCGCTCCTATCACGCCCGGTCGCGGGCGCTTCATCCCGATCGCCATCAGACCGCAGAGGCCCGCGCGCGGGAGCTGAGCGAGCGGGCGAGCGCGATGCTCAATCGCGCATACCGTACCCTGCGGGATCCGGTGGCGCGCGGACGCTACTGGCTCGAGCTGCACGGAAAGCCGCTCCACCTCGACAACAAGGAGGTGCCGGCGCCGCTCGCGGCAGACGTCTTCGACACCCAGGAGAAGCTCGAGGAGCTGCGGTCGAGCCCGACGCCCGAGCTGCGCGACGAGGTGAGGCAGACGCGCGATGCATTGGCAGCCCGTCTGCACGCGCTGCAGGAAGACCTGTCGAGCCTCTACGCGGGCCGGAACGGCGACGGCTTGCTCGGCGAGCTCAAGCGGCGGCTCTCCGAGATCGCGTATCTGCAGACCCTGCTCGGCGACATCGAGGCGACGCTCGGGAACCAACGTGGAGCGCATAGTCGGCATTGACCTCGGCACCACCAACAGCCTCGTCGCCGTCCTCGAAGAGGACGGGCCGCGGGTGTTGACGGAGCCGGAGAGCGGCGCACGGCTTCTGCCGTCGGCCGTCGCGTTCCTTCCCGGGGGTGAGGTGGTCGTCGGCAACCGAGCACGCGAGCTCGCGCCCGACCATCCGTTCGAGGCGATCCTCTCCGTCAAACGCTTCATGGGCGTCGGTCTCGAGCACGTGAGCGACGAGGATCGCCGCCGCTATCGCTTCGTCGACGGACGCGAGGGCGCGGTCCGATTCGCCGTTGCGGGGCGCGAGGTGACGCCGCCCGAGGTGTCCGCCCACATCCTGCGCGAGCTCAAGCGGTGGGCCGAGCATGCGCTCGGTGGGCCCGTCGCCAAGGCGGTCATCACGGTGCCGGCCTACTTCAACGACAGCCAGCGCCAGGCGACCAAGGACGCGGGGCGGCTCGCGGGCCTCGAGGTGTTGCGCCTGGTCAACGAGCCGACGGCAGCGGCGCTCGCCTATGGGCTCGACAAGGGTGAGGAAGGCACGATCGCGGTGTACGACCTCGGGGGCGGCACCTTCGACATCTCCGTGCTCAAACTCCGCGGCGGCATCTTCGAGGTTCTCGCCACCAACGGCGACACCCGTCTCGGCGGCGACGACCTCGACGCGCGACTGGCCGAGGTGGTCCTCGCCGAGCTGCCCTCGGAGCTCGCGGGCCGGCCATCCGTGCGCGCGAGAGCGCGTGCCGCCGCCGAACGGGCGAAGCAGGAGCTCTCCGCGCAGCTGCGGACCGAGGTGGTCCTCGACCTGCCCGAGGTCGGGCGCCAGGCCCGGGCCCCCATTGGACGCGAGGACTTCGAGCGCCTGGTCCGCGACATCGTCGCACGGACGGTCGGGCCGTGCCGTAGTGCGCTCAAAGACGCCGGCGGCGACGTGCGCGAGATCAAAGAGGTCGTTGCCGTGGGTGGCTCGACGCGCGCGCCGCTCGTCCGCCGCCAGATCGAGGAGATCTTCGGCCGTCCAGCCCTCGTCGACATCGACCCGGACGAGGTGGTGGCGCTCGGCGCCGGCATCCAGGCTGGCATCCTGGCGGGCGGACGCCGAGACATGCTGCTCCTCGACGTCGTGCCGCTCTCGCTGGGAATCGAGACCATGGGTGGCGTGTTCACGCGGCTCATCGAGCGCAATACGACGATCCCGGCGACCGTCAAGGAGACCTTCACGACGGCGGTCGACAGCCAGACGTCGGTCGATGTCCACGTGCTGCAGGGGGAGCGCGAGCTGGCCGCCGACAACCGGAGCCTCGCGCGCTTCAAGATCCCCATCAGCCCGATGCCGGCCGGTGTGCCGCGGCTGGAAGTGACGTTTCTGGTCGACGCGAACGGCATCCTGAGCGTCACGGCCTCGGACCTGCGGACCGGGCTCGAACGCTCTGTCGAGGTGAAGCCGTCCTACGGCCTCACCGAGGAGGAGATGGAGCGCATGCTCGAGGAGTCGATCGACCACGCCGAGGACGACGTGCGCCAGCGGCAGGTTCGCGAGGCGCGCGTCGAGGCAGACGTCATCCTGGCGGCGACGCGGCAGGCGCTGGCCGCGCACGGGCCGCTCCTCGTGCCCGGAGAAGGGGACGCGATCGGCGCCGCGGTGGCCGGGCTCGAGACTGCCCGAACGGGCGTCGACTACGTCGGGATCCGGGACGCGATCGAGACTCTGAGCCGCACGACCGAGCCGTTCGCTCGTCGCGTCATGGACGAGTCGCTGAGAGAGGCGCTCGCGAATCGGCGCCTCGAGGATATCTGAGCCGAGATGGCGCTCAATTGGGAAGACGCGGAAGACATCGCGGAGAAGCTGGCGGCTGCGCATCCTGGGGTCGATCCCCTGACCGTCCGCTTCACCGATCTCCACCGCTGGGTGTGCGCGTTACCCGACTTCGCGGACGATCCGAAGACGTCGAGCGAGGGGAAGCTCGAGCGCATCCAGATGGCCTGGGTGGAGCAGCGGGAATCGTAAGGAGGGTTCGGCGATGGCGATCATGCAGGTGAGCCGGAAGATCGACTACGCGCTACGCGCGGTCATTCACCTCGCCAACGAGGAGGCGAGCGACCGAGCGTGCTCGGTGGCCGAGATCGCTGCGCGTGAGCGGATCCCGCGCCAGTTTCTCGAGAAGATCGTCCGGGAGCTCATCCACAACGGGCTCATCCGCTCGCGCCGCGGACCACACGGGGGTTACATGCTCGCCCGTCCGGCCGATGAAGTCACCTTTCGCGACGTGATCGAGGCGGTGGAGGGGCCGATTTCGCTCAATGTGTGCGTGGGAGAGCACCCGGACTGCTTCCTCCTGGGCGCGTGCGGCATGAATCGCATCTGGCGAGAGGGGCAGCGGCGTGTGATGGATCTCTTCGAAAACACGACGATCGCGGACGTAAGGCATCCCCCGATCCCGGCGGACGCCGCGTCGCCGGCGTTGAATACCGCGCCGCAGGCGTCGTCCAAACTCACGATTGTAGGAACGCTCCCGTGACCAATTGCATCCACCGGTGTTAACGTTGGCTTTGGAAAACCCATGAAGGATCGTGAATATACAGCCGAGGAACGGCTCGGTGGGCTGTTTCAGCCGGACACCCTTCTTCCTTCCCAGTTCTTCGATCGCGTTCGCCGCCGCGTCGAGCACGACGGTGAGCGGCGCCTGATGATCGCGGTGCTGGAGGACGCGGTCGACGTGTACCGTAAGCAGGCCGCGGCGCAGGAGACGCGCGGGCAGCAGCTCTTCCGCGAAGCAGAGGATTGGATCGAGGACCCCGATCGCACGTGGCTCTTCTCGTTCGAGAACATCTGCGACGTGCTCGACATCGACTCGTCGTACGTGCGGCGGGGTCTGCACGCGTGGAAAGAGCGTGCACGGCGCGGACAGGGCAAGCGCATCGCGTTGCACACGGACGACGACGGCGAGCTCCGACAGGCGAGCGGCGATTGAAGCGAGCCGCAGCCGGTCCACGGTAGGGGCGGGAGCCGGGTAACCGGCTCCCGCCTTTTTGTTTTTTCGCGCCGAGATGCGCTAGAGTGCCGCCGTGCCCCTGCGCCTGAAGATCGCCTGTCCGGGATGCGGGGCATGGCTCGTTCGCAAGCCGGGGGGACGGTGCCCGGCATGCGGCGTCGAGGTCGCGCGCCACGTGGCAGCGGTGCGGTCGCGGGAAGAGTCCATCGAACGGGTCGTCGCCGTGATCGGGACGGGGCTCGTCGTCCTGGTCTTCGCGCTCACCATGGGTCTCGGTCTCGTCGAGGGCGTTCTGGCCTACGCCGGCGCCGGCGCGGCGATGTTCCTTCTCGCCAGGAAGACGTTCCACTGAAGGCGGGTGGGGGGATGATCGCCGTCCAGCTTCGGCGCGGTGGACCCCGCGTGGGCACCGCCGACCTGCTCGTCCTGCCGGCGGTCGAGGGCGAGCTCGGACCCGCGCTCGCCGGCCTGGACCGCCGTCTGGCCGGGGCCATCCGGCGGCGCGCCTCGACGGTCGACTTCCGGGGGCGAGCGGACGACGCATTCGTGCAGCAGACCGACGCGGGAGCGCGCGGGGCGATCGCGCTCATGGGGCTCGGACGCGAACCCGTGGGTGGGGAGGCGTGGCGCCGGCTCGGGGCCCGGGCGCGCCGCGAAGCCCAGCGGCAGGGTGCCCGGCGGGTGGCGATCCACCTCGGCTGGCTCGCCGGCAACTCGGAGGTGATCGGCGCGGTCTCGGAGGGGTTTCTCCTCGCCGGCTATCGGTTCGATCGCTACAAGTCGGAGCGGAGCGACCGCGTGCGAGTCGACCGCCTGCTGCTCGTCGGCGATCCCATCCCGCCCGCGGCGGTGGGCCGCGCGGCGCTGCGGACCGTAGAGACCGTGGTGCCGCACGTGGTGCGCGTCCGCGACCTGGTGAACGAACCCCCGTCGGTCGCCACGCCACGCTACCTCGCCGCGGAGGCCGAGAAGCTCGCCAGCGAGATTCCCGGGCTGGAGGTCGAGGTCTGGAACGAGAAACGAATCACCCGCGAGAACCTGACCGGCCTGCTCGCCGTGTCACGCGGTAGCCGCGAGGACCCGCGCTTCGTGAAGCTGCACTACGCCGGACCCGACGCGCGTGCGCGCGTCGCGCTCGTTGGCAAGGCGATCACGTTCGATTCCGGAGGTCTCTCGCTGAAGCCCGCGAAGTCGATGGAGACGATGAAGTACGACATGGCCGGTGGCGCGACGGTGATCGGGACGGTGGCTGCCGCCGCGGCCCTCGAGCTTCCGGTCGACGTCAGGGGCTACGTCCCGGCCAGCGAGAATCTGCCGGGCGGCCGCGCCCAGAAGCCTGGCGACGTGATCCGGTATGCGAACGGCAAGACGGTCGAGGTCCTCAACACTGACGCCGAGGGCCGCCTCATCCTCGCGGATGCGCTCGCGCTCGCCTGCCGGGCGCACCCCGATGCCGTCATCGACCTTGCGACGCTGACCGGCGCGGCCCGGGTGGCCCTCGGCACCCTCTATGCCGCGGTGCTCGGCAACGACCAGCGGCTCATCGACGAGCTGGTCGCCGCGGGTCGCGCCGCCGGCGAACCGCTCTGGCAGCTGCCGCTGGTGCCCGAGTACCGCGAGGAGCTGAAGAGTCCGGTCGCCGATCTCAAGAACGTCGGCGGCGGCGACGCCGGCACGATCATCGGCGCACTCTTTCTCGCAGAGTTCGTCGAGGGGGTGCGCTGGGCGCACCTCGACATCGCGGGGCCGGCCTTCACCGAGAAGGACCTGCCGCAAGCCCCGCGGGGTGGCACGGGGTTCGGCGTCCGCCTGCTTCTTCGCTACCTCCAGGGCCTCGGATAGCGCTCCTCAGGGCGGGAAGCGGCCGCGGACGAACCGCTCCGCATCGGCACGGTTGGTGACTTCGCCCTCGAGTTGCGCCTCCTCGAGCGCGCGCAGGATCTCCCCGAGGCGGGGCCCGGGTCGATGCCCGAGGGCGATCAGGTCGTCGCCGCCGAGCAGCCGTGGCGGGCGGATGTCTTCGCGCGCCAGTTCGGCGCGGCGTTGCTCGCAGAACGCGACGTAGCGGAGGTCCTTGTTGGAGGCGAGCGCGTCCATGCGGGCGAGGGCGAGGAGCTCGTCGAATCCCTCGTGCCGGAACATTCGCTTCAAGGTGGAGAGCCGCATCTCGGGGGCATCGACGAGGCGCAGGTGGTGGCTCACGAGATACGCAACGCGCTCCCAGGTGGCACGGCTGCGCCGCAGGCGCTGGCAGATCGCGACCGCCATCTCGGCCCCGACTGTGGCATGGCCGTAGAAGGTAATGCGATCGCTGCGACGGGCCGCCGTGACCGGCTTGCCGACGTCGTGCAGGAGCAGGCCCAGCGCGAGCGTCTCGCTGGCACCGGCCCGGAGCTGTTCGATCGCGAGCAGTGTATGCCGGAACACGTCGCCTTCGGGGTGGTAGTCGGGCGACTGCTCGACGCCCTGCATGCGGGTCACCTCGGGAAGCACCGCGGCGAGAAGGCCGGTCTCGGCCAGAAGCTCGAAGCCCCGGCGTGCGGCGCCCTCGGTGACGATCTTGACGATCTCGTCGCCGATACGCTCGGCCGCCATGTCGGTGACGGTGGGGGACGCGGCGCAAATCGCCTCGAGGGTCGTGGGCTCGATCGTGAAGCCGAGCCGGGCGGCGAGCCTCACTGCCCGGAGCATGCGGAGACGGTCCTCGCCGATGCGGGCGTGTGCGTCGCCGATCGCGCGGATGATGCCCGCGCGCAGGTCCGCTTGCCCGCCGACGAAATCGACGACGTCGCCGGTCAGCGGGTTGAGGAACAGCGCGTTGATCGTGAAGTCGCGCCGCAGCGCGTCCTCGCGCGCCGAACCGAAGTGAACGGCGCTCGGCCGTCGCCCGTCGACGTAGGCCGCGTCGGAGCGGAAGGTCGCCACCTCGACCGGCATGCCGCCGGCGACGACCAGGACCACCCCGAACTGGACGCCGACGGGGATGGTGCGAGGAAAAAGCGCCTGCACGGCTTCGGGCGCGGCGCTGGTCGCGACGTCGTAGTCGAGCGGCCCGCGGCCGAGCAACCGGTCGCGGACGCACCCGCCCGCGAGGTACGCCTCGTGACCGGCAGCGCGCAGCCGCCGCACGAGCTCAGTGGCGACTGCCTCCCGGTCCGCCATCGCCATGGGTGAAAAGCACCTTCACCGCTCCTGAAGCATCTGCTCCGCACAGGCGAGGAAAGCCCGGCGGTAGTCGTCCAGGACGAAGCGGTGCGTGTCGACGAAGTAGAGCCGCTTGTCGACCCGCCCGAGCAGGCTCGTGGCGACGAGCTTCGGGATGCTGAAGTCGGTCACGAGCGCGCGCACCCATGTTCAATCTCACGCCGCCGCGCCGCGAACAAGCGCGCTTGTCGAGCGGCCGGGCGGTCAGGCACCATGCCGGGGTGGCGACCTCGACGACCAACCCGCGCCGGGCCATTCCGTCGGTCGAGCGGCTGCTGCGCGCCGCGGCGGGTGCTGCGCTGGCGGCCCGCTATCGACGGGAGCACGTGGTCGAGACCACGCGGATGGTCCTCGACGACCTTCGCCGCGCGGCGACGGATGGCGCTCGGGTGCCGGCGGACGCCGAGATCCTGGAACGGGTTCGGTTGCGTCTCGAGGGAGGCTCGACGCCGCGCCTGATGCGCGTCATCAACGCGACCGGGGTGGTCCTGCACACGAACCTCGGGCGAGCACCGCTCGCCGAGGAGGCGATCGCGGCGCTGACGGCCGCGGCGCGCGGCGCGGTCAACCTCGAGCTCGACCTCGAGAGCGGCCGGCGCGGCGACCGGGACGCGCTCCTCGCCGAAGACCTCCGAGCGCTCACGGGCGCCGAGGCGAGCCTCGTGGTGAACAACAACGCGGCCGCGGTCCTTCTGCTGCTCGACACCCTCGCGAGGGACCGCGAGGTGGTGGTGTCGCGCGGCGAGCTGATCGAGATCGGCGGTGCGTTCCGGATGCCGGACATCATGGCCGGGAGCGGCGCCCGGCTGCACGAGGTCGGGACGACGAACCGCACCCACGCCGAGGACTACCGTCGCGCCATCGGCCCCGACACCGCGCTCCTGCTGAAGGTTCATACGAGCAACTTCCGGATCGTCGGCTTCACCGCCTCGGTCGAGCTGGCCGAGCTGGTGGCGATGGGGCGCGCAGCCGGCGTCCCGGTGGCCGAGGATCTCGGCAGCGGCGCCCTCGTCGACCTCGCCGCCTGGGGCCTGCCGCGCGAGCCGGTGGTCTCCGAGCGCATCGCAGCCGGCGCCGACGTGGTGACGTTCAGCGGCGACAAGCTGCTCGGCGGACCGCAAGCGGGCGTCATCGTCGGCCGTCGCAACCTCGTCGCGCGCCTGGCGTCGAACCCGCTTCGCCGGGCGCTTCGCCCGGACAAGCTGACCATGGCGGCGCTCGGCGCCACTCTCCGTCTCTACCGCGAATCGCCCGACCTCGGTGCGGCCCTGCCGACCCTCCGGCTCCTGACCCGTTCCGTCGCCGAGATGGAGGCGGTCGGTCGGGCCGCGGCGCCGCTCGTGGCCGCACGGCTGGGAGTCGGCTACCGCGTGGAGGTCGTCGCGGCGGACGGCGAGGTCGGCAGCGGTGCCGTCCCGGACGTGCCGCTGCCGAGCCGGGCGCTGGCGATCGACCACCCGGAGGTGCCCGCCGAGCGCATCGCCGCCCGCTTCCGCGCCGCCCGGCCGCCCGTGATCGGACGCGTCCGTGAGGGCCGCTTCCTCCTCGACCTGCGGGCCGTCTTCGACCCCCACGAGCTCGCCGTCGAGCTCGGCTGAAGATGTCCGTCATCATCGGGACGGCGGGGCACATCGACCACGGCAAGACGTCGCTCGTCCGCGCCCTCACCGGGCAAGACACCGACCGCCTGAAGGAGGAGAAGGAGCGCGGCATCTCGATCGACCTCGGCTTCGCCCACTTCGACGGGCCGGACGGCGAGCGCGCCGGGATCGTCGCCGTTCCCGGCCACGAGCGGTTCATCCGCAACATGCTCGCCGGCGCCCACGGCGTGGATCTCGTGCTGTTCACGGTCGCCGCCGACGACGGAGTGATGCCCCAGACCGAGGAGCACCTCGACATCCTACACCTCCTCGGCGTCCGGCGCGGCATCTTCGTGATCACGAAGATCGACCTCGTGGAAGCAAGCCGCGTGGCGGCGGTGCGGGAGGAGATCGAGATCCTGACGCTCGACACGACGCTCGACGGCGCGCCCATCATTCCCGTGTCGACGGTCACGGGCGAGGGCCTCGACGTGCTGCGCAGCGAGATCGCGGCGCGGCTCGTCGCCGCGCCCGAGGCCGTGCCGCCCGGATACTTTCGCATGCCGGTCGACCGGGCGTTCGTGATGCGCGGGCACGGGGTCGTCGTCACCGGTACGGCCATCGCGGGCACGGTGTCCGAGGGCGATCCGGTCCGCATCCTCCCGACCGGGGAGAGGGCCCGGGTCCGCAGCCTCGAGTGTCATGGGGTCGCGGTCCGGAGCGCCGGGCACGGCCACCGCGTCGCCATGAACCTCGCGGGGGTCGAGCGAGAGGACCTCGGCCGCGGCCACGTCGTCTGCGCCGAGCAGGTCGAGCGTGTGACGGACCGCCTCGATGCGTGGGTGGAGCTCCGGCCTGCGGCTCGCCGCCCGGTCCCGAGTCACAGCCGCGTGCGCTTCCACCTCGGCACCGCGGAGGTGATGGGGAAGCTCGTCGTGCTGGGAGGCGGCACGGAGCTCGAGCCGCGAACGAGCGGCTGGGCGCAGATCGTCCTCGCCGAGCCCGTCCTCGCCATGCGCGGCGACCGTTTCATCCTGCGCGACGAGACCGCGCGCCGCACGCTCGGCGGCGGGGAGGTCGTGAATCCGTTCGCCGCCCGCCATCGGCGGAGCGAGGAGCACCTGATCGACCGCCTCCAAGCGATG
>Ga0066710_100006806_pt1 | contig 10779 bp, 6 predicted proteins | sample GraSoiAngelo_159_FD_79666 | JGI IMG/M metagenome (GOLD analysis project Ga0066710, IMG submission 79666) | Grasslands soil microbial communities from the Angelo Coastal Reserve, California, USA - 14_1009_16_40cm | ecosystem: Environmental > Terrestrial > Soil > Grasslands | place: USA...
CGTGACCGATATGCCGAACAGCCCGCATCTTCAGGTCGCGAAGACCAAGGCGCAGCTCCTCATTGCGATCGCGGCAAACGACGACATGCGGTCGCCCGAGGAAAAGAACGTTCTGAAAGAGACATTCGCCAAGGCGAAACTGCCCGCGGAGATCGAAGTGTACACCGGCGCCGCACACGGCTGGTGCCCTCCGGATTCGCAGGTCTACAACGAGCCACAGGCCGAGAAGGCCTGGAGCCGTTTGCTCGCGCTGTACGGAAAAGCTTTGGCCGTAACATAGAGCCGGGCTGAGCGAGCGCACGCCGGCCGGATCTTCATTGAAACAACGCTGGCGCGCGACTCGCGGCGCAAAGCCGGGATGAATCCGAATCCGGCGAAGTCGCACACCAGTGGCGTCAATCGTCGTCGTGCGTCTGTCGACTCGAGCAACTCTCGCCGCGAAACTCATGGGGAAGGCGGAAACGACCGTGTCCGCCCTGTAGACATCTGCTTCCGTCGTGAAGATGATCGTTTTCACGATGAACATTATTGCTTCGTCTATATAAATGATCCAAATGAGGAATGACCTATTCCTGGCAAGTTGCGAGAAATCGGAGCATGCGTTACGCCGCCGCCCCTCTCACTTAGACGATTGGAGACTTCGCCTCATCGGGAAGGGCTTCTTGAACCAAATCCCGCACCGCACTGAAAGTCTCGAACTCGGCTTGGGAGATCACCAGGCCCAACAGCAGCGCAAGCATGCAGCGAAGAATCATTAGGGCATCTGCCGCCAGTGTGGCATCCGTTGGTTGAAAGGTTGGAAAGACCGGTCTTACGAAGAACATTCGGTCCAATCTTGCAATGCTGTGGTTCGGTACGGTGGGGGCATGCTTTGGACAGAAGAAGAACTGCGGGTACATGAGGGCTTTGATTCTGGCGACCATTACGGCGGGAAAGCCCGTATCACCATCTTCTTTCTCGACGCTGTAGATCGGTATCGCGGCAAGATCCTCTTTCTCAAGATGTCCTTTACCGGACTGTTTCAACGCCTTTGTGAGATCCGAGAACGAGATTTGCCCAACCTTGAGAACAATGCAAGGTCTTAGCTTTGAGCGAGCTATGACGAACTCCTCGGTCTCACCTAGATTTAGCAATTTTATAGGAAGCTTTTGCTTCTTCCGGAAGTCCGACTCCTTCATATTTCTGATCTGAAACTTTGAAGCAAAATGATCGTCCGGTGACTCCCGTTCCACTTCCATGATTTGAGGAATGTCGGCAGCAAAAGATGTGGGAATCCAGGCAATTTGTCCGCTCTCGAACTGGCTGCGGAATGTCTGGGGATCGAGCTGTCGATAGAACGGGGAGATGAGCTGTGTGACGCCCATGAGTTAGGGCTTCAGGTTAAGAATTCCGTTGATCTCCGGCGTCGCCTCTTGTTCGTCAAGGGCTTCCAGAGCCTTGAAGAAGGCGGAATCATAGATTGGCTCCAGGCTTTTCTGGCTGGGCTGTAACGACTGCTCCTGAAGCTGACGCATCTTTGAAAGAAGTTCCTTGCCAAGCCTTTTGTTCTTTTGCGACAGCGGCTTCATTTTGAGCGCCTTCTCCAGAGTCGGTTTCTCAGAGATCGTGAAGTCCAGTGGATCTCTTGGTTTCGCGGCAACCATCGGCTCCGTTTCGAGGTAGACATGATAGAGAAGCCCGTATGTGTCATCTGCCCATAAGTCGATGGCCCGTTTGATTTCAGCGCTCACGTAGGCGGGCAATGTTTCGTGATAGTCCTCAGGTTTGTCCTCAGCAGCGTGGCTATATAATTTCGTGTCCTTGTCGAACTTGCTTCGATATGGGATGCCTTCAATGAGGCCAAGCGCCTCCGCCTTGTCGATGACCTGAAGCGATTCCAGACAAAACGGACCGTAGTGGACGAAGGTCCACTTCCAGCCAGTCAATATGCGGCCTTCCGCAATTCGAGCATGATACAGATCAGCCAGATAAAGGAATTTGACGATTCGAATGGGCGTAAGTTTGGCGTCGCGCTCGTTCGCGTACCAGACCGCCCACTCGACAAATTCGACGGGATCAAACATTGATGATTTCTCTTTCATCAGATTAGCGCAGGTTGCGCTTTGATTTCCGTGACAGCGTCCGCCAGTGTCGAGGGTTTTTTCGCGTCGAAAGCAGACTGATTAATCCGAACAAACCGCCACTGCTGCTTTGTTCGTTCGGTGATCCTGGCGCACCAGAGCCGTATGGCCTCATCTTTCAGTTCGGTACCCTCCCAAACACGGCCCTTCGTCTCGATGATCCAGTTGACCTCGCCCTTTGTGGTTTTCTGAACGACAACCCAATCCGGATGGTAATAGCCGATCGCGCCGCTCGACTTCAGGTAATCCACTCGAAATCTTGTACGAGACTCACCCTGTTCCGTTGTTCCGAGACTGGCGAAGCGCAAGATATCGGCCGCCTTGTCGGCGAACTGCGCGAATCGCCGTTCGAAGCTGTTGTACGTCGCCACGTAATTGAAGACCGTGCGCTCGCACACAAGCGGCGGCAGATTGCGCCGCCAGGAAAAAGGCTTCGTCTCCGACAGCTTGAATTTCGCGTTTTCGAATTCGATGGTCTTTGATTCGACCGTCAGCTTCGCGATCTGCTGTGCGAGATACTTCACGATTCCATCCTGAATTTCAGGCCGGCGCAGGTTGGAACGAACGGCGGGAGCGTCGATGTCCACTTTTCGGCCGAAGCATCGTTCGGTGACGTATGCTCTAACGATTGGGTAGAGTTCCGCGAAAACGCTTGGGAGCTTTGCTCGGTTTTCCGTCTTCCGCGTGATATCACTCAGTATCGCCTGCGCCATCGGCGCGGAGTCGTCGGTGATCTCGACTTGATGGATCTCCGTCTCGGTATGGGCGTATTCCATCTTCAGTTTGACCCGATAGACTTCTGGAAGATCCTGATCCCAAATCGGCGTCCAGTCGAGCGGATTGAGTTCTGATAACTTCCCTGCGTTGTGAGCCAACTGCGGTTTTGTAAGCGGGATGGCGATGTCGAACTTCTTCCTTTCGTCCATGGCGTAGATCGTAACGGGCTGTTGCGGATCGCTCTTCGCGACCCCTACGGCTACACCTTCCGCCTCCAGGGAGTGCCGGAGAAATTCGAGCAGCTTCCGCGTGCCCAGCACTTCGAGTGTCTGTGTGCGATCCGGACCAATGTCGGACATCAACCGAAGCCCGCGTCCGATAACCTGTTCCGGAAGAATCTCGGCCTTCGCGGTGAACGGCCGAAGTCCAAGAACCACACTCACGTTCCGTACGTCCCAGCCTTCCCGCAGCATCATCACGCTCACGATGGCCTTGATCCTGTTACCCGGAAGATCGATATCGCGCGCGGCCTCGCGCGCTTCTTCCAGGTCCTTCTTCGTAATGTCACCGTTCTTGTCGGTGTGAATGATCAGAACTTCGGGACCCTTAAATCCAAAATCGGTGTTCAGGTATTCGCCGATGGCGTCGGCAAAGACGCTCTTTTCGGTCATGATGAAGAGCACGGGTTTGGCGTCGAATTGTTTGTAAGTCTTCCGGTGGACCTGCCACCGGTTGACGGCGGCATCAATCCAGTAGTGATACTTCTTTGTGATGTTTTCTTGCGTGATGTTTTCAGGTTCGTTCTTGGGAAGCTCAGGATCGTCTTCGCGCGTGACGATGATCGGCGCCTTGACGATGCGGTCTTCCACGGCCTGGGCCAGCGGATAGTCGCAGACGGTCCAAGGATAATACATCCCTTTTTGGTCCTTCGGCGTTGCGCTCAGGTCCAGCCACATCGCAATGCCCTTCGGCAGCGACGCATGTATTCCCATTAGCGATTGACTCCAGGCCAGATCCTCGTCGTGAACGTGATGCGCTTCGTCGTTCATGATCACAAGATCCTTCAGGTCTTTAACACGTTCCAACATCGACCGGCTCTTCGACAGGTCGGTGGAAGGCTTCGGACCGAGAATCGCGTCGAGCGCGTTCGCGGGCGTGTATTCGGAGCTTCGTTCGTAGAGTTGCTGGATGTTGGTCAGGAAGAGATTGCCTGAGGCATCCGCTTCCGTTGCCTCGCCCCGCAAAATTGTCTTTAAGGACATCCGCCATTCCGGTGGAACCAAGGGAAGAGTGTTGAAAATTTGATTGCTTGCAAAGTCCTTCGCAAGACGCTGGTAAACGATCACATTAGGCGCCACGATGAGAAAGTTCGTCGAGAGATCAGATCCGGAGATGCGCTTGCGATGGAAGTAGGACCAGACGACCGCCATCGCCATGACCCAGGTTTTTCCAGAGCCGGTCGCCATCTTGAAGGCGTAGCGGCGAAGATCTTTGGGGGGCAGGTCCTGAATGCCGACTTCCTGCTTCTCCGGAACGTATCTGCGGATCTGGCGTTGGCCATCGATTGTTGTCTGGAATTCGACGGATTTTGAAATCAGGTCCTGCTGAACAATCCGGCCGAACTTTTCTATTAGAGGTTTCGCGTCCTTTTTGCCGAAGACTTCGACGAGATAAACTAAGGTCTCGATGGCCGCCCTCTGACAGAAGTGATATCGAAAGGGAACCGGAAACTCTGCGACCTCGTGCTCTTCCTCAAACCAATAACTGAAAAGCCGCTCTGTGACATCACTCGCTCCGGCATATCCGGAATCCCGCCATTGATCGACGGCGGTCCTCAGCTTTTCGATCAGTAGGAGATCGCTTGGTCTCCTGCCCCTTGACTCGATTCGCCAGCCGTCCGCTGAAGATTCATCTTTGACGAGATACGAATTCGGTCTTTCCCAAGGTCGCCGGTCGGGAATTTCGGGAAGCAGCTTGTCATAAGGAATGACGGATTTTGAAGGCACGCGGTTTAAACCTCGACGTCGAAAGCTTGAGAAGTATCGTTTCCGAAAATATCGATCACTTTGACAACGATGCGGTACTTGCCGGGCTTATCGTAGGTATGCGGATCGGACGAGAGTGCGAGCGTTCGGTCCTGCGTCGTTCGGTAAGTAACCCATCCCTGCATGAAAGTATCGCTTTGAAAATCCCAATCTACTGCCCAATAGTCGATGTAGTCAGACCACTTCTTGACCTTCTTCCGTACGTCTTCGGGAATCAACTCCGTGTTTGGAATCACAAATTCTTTCAAAGAAACTACAGTCGCCTGGTTCTTTGGTTTCTTTATGTCCACTTCCAGATAGGCCAATTCAAAGAATTGAAAGTCGCCCTTGTCAACAGCCTGCTGTTCCATGACTTCACGTGGAATTTGAAGAAGAAGGAGCTTAACGCCCTGCTTCTTCGCTTCACCGATCATCAGGTCCGCGAGCCCCATTTCCCATTCCCAACCCAGGATGTGGAGTTCCGACTGCTTGAGCTGCAAGCATTCGGCGATCGCAGAGTTGATCTCGTCAATAGTAACGGGCGAATCAACGCTGCCAACGTGCACCATCGCCCTACCTTTTCTTCCGTGGAGCTGCGCTAAGCCCGCCAGGGGCTGCGCCGCGTAGAGCTTCAGGATAAAGGCAAGGTATTCGAATAGAGCTTGTTCCAAGGGCGATTGGGATCTTCCACCGAACGTTACCCCTTGCCAATATTGACGTTCATATTTTCCCAGGTTCAGAATTTCGAATGGCTTGCATCCTTTGATTCCAAGAAGTCGTTTTCGGCTAACGTGCATGGCCCACCGACCAAGATCGCAACCAATCCAACGACGATTCAGTTTCTCCGCAACTGCGCAAGTCGTGCCCGATCCATTAAAAAAGTCGGCAACGAGGTCCCCTTCCTCTGAAGAACTCCGGATGATTCGCGTTAGTAAGGACTCCGGCTTCTGAGTGGGGAAATCAAGCCGTTCGTCTGCAACAGGATTGATCTGATAAATGTCCGTCCACAGATTTTGGACGGGATACCCCTCCCATTCGTCGAGAAATTGTCGCCTTTGGATGCGCCCGTTTCGATCTTTTGGGAATTCTAAGCGACCCTCCGCATCAAATTGCGCCATGCGTTCTAGCGATATCGCCCACCCGTTTGGTGGAGGCAGGTAGCCCTTGTATTCGTAACGTAGGGTCGGCCTATAACCGGGATTGACGAGATTACTGAGCCGGTAGCGGCGGCCTTTCGCATCTGTGTACTTGAAACGCTCCTCCACATAATCTTCGGAATCCACCTTCGTAAACTGCCGATAATAGCGGTACTCGTCCGATTTGGAGAACATAAGAATCGTATCGGTGCAAGCCCCAAACGTCTTCGTCTGCTTTACAATGCCTGATCTCCGCTTCCAGATGATCTCGGCAACGAAACGATCCGCGCCGAATACTTCTTCCAAAATCACTCGTTGGTAATGATTGGTCCGATAGTCACAATGGACGTATACGACGCCTCGTTCAGACAATAAATCCCGGAGTAGTCTCAGGCGGTCAACCATCATTTCAAGGTACGACTGAATTCCGAGGCCCCACGTATCACGATAGACACGCTCTTCGATGATGGATTGTTCCTTCGTTACCTCGATCGCGTCATCTCCCAAGGTGCCTGTGGCCTTGAAGTCCGCTCCAGTAGCAAAGGGCGGGTCGATATAGATAAGGTCAATCTTGCCGGCAAACTTTTCCAGTAACGAAGACGCCACAAGTAGGTTATCGCCCCAGATTAATTTATTCTTCCAGCCTTGCGCGAACGTCTCCCCCTCCTTGCCGGAGTACATATCAAATAGAGAACGGGTTTCCCTCTTTGAGGCTTCACGGGTTGCACGGCTTTCGTTTACGGTTTCGATCACTTGAAAGGGAAGAGAGACCCTAGGCACTTCCTTTTTGCTTCCGTCGTCGTTGTACTTTCCTGGCCAAACGAGCTCTGTTTTCGTGATATCAATTTTTGGCATTCATTCGTTCCTTCTGAATGCATCAATTAGCCCCTCTCGGCTGCAAAGGGAGCGAAGGTCGCAATCCTTGCAGACTCTACGTTCCGGAGGCGCTATGACACTGAAGTCTCTGTTCTGGATCTTTCGAACGACGACATCGAATGCGCGGCCGGCATCCTCAACCAACTCGGGCCGATACGGAAACTCCATTAAAGCGTCTTGTTTCCTCGACTCCGCGGTCCAGTAAAGTAGCAGACGGTCCGCAAGCTTGCCATACCTCTGCTCCAGAATGTGCGCATAAGTACAGAGCTGCCGCTCGTAAGTCTTCAACAGTTCCGCAGACTGTTCTGGGCGCGCCGAGGTCTTGAAATCCAGCAGCTCCAGGCGGCCGTCTCCGCCCAATAAGAGGTCCACCTTGCCGGTAAGGATGTAGTCGCTCTTCTCGACGGAGACGTCGACCTCCGTTTCGACGACTCGAAGCATCTCCTGCTCGTTCTGACGGAAGTAATTCATCACCTGTGTAAACGCCGCCTCGCGCGCGGCCTGGCCGACGGGACGAACATCCGCGAGCGTGAGAAACGATAATGTCCGGTCGAATAATTGTCGGATTCGGGACTCCGAAAGGCTGCTCAGCCCCCCGCCCATGACGACGCGGTGGATCTCTTCAATGGTCTGATGAACGAGGAGTCCGAAAAAGATCATTGCCGATCGCGATGGAGTGAAATCGTAGTCGCGGAAAAACTGATACTGTCGCGGGCATGTCTCGTAAACCTTAAGATCGCCGGTGAAGCTGTACGCACGTTTGACCGGCATGCGCTTTTTCGGAGAGAAACTCTGGGCCGCAAGTAAATCGGTTTCAACGTAAGGCCATTGAGGGAGGCCCTGCCAGATTGGATTAAAGTGGTCCTTTGGCTCCTCGTGAGCGGTCAGAACCAGGATTTTCTCCGCCCGCGAAAAAGCGACGTAGTGCAGCCGCATGCGATCGAATTGCGTGATTCGATCAAACGGTTCAAACTGTGGCCGGCGATAGAACGGCTCGAGATCCCGGTCCACTTGTTTTGCTGAGGAGATCTGCTTATCGAGTGAGTCGACGATCACCACAGGGAACTCCAATCCCTTCGCCTGATGAATCGTCATGACCTGAACATAACCCTTTGGAAAAGGCTGGTCTTCATCTTCGTATTCGTTGATTCCTCCGTCATGCAGCAAGCGAAAGAAGCTATTGAACAGGTGAAATCGCAGGTACTCCCTGTTCCTAAAAGTTACGACGGTGTAGCTGTAGTAATTCTGAAACGTATTCAAAAGCTGAGAGAGGATCGCCAGATTTCTGGCGCGGTTTTCGTTCTTCACAAAACTGGAGAAAGGAGGGACGGCCAGCAACAAGTAGAAATAGTCGGTCACTCTGCGGTCGAGGGATTCTCCCTCTTTCAGGCCCTGGATCTCTCCGACATACTCGCGCAGCGCCTCCGAAACGGGATGGTTGCCGCCGAACTCCCGCCCAATTTGGACGATGCACTCGTCCACATAATCTGCCAGCGCCTTTAGCGCCGGACCGCCGATCTCGCCTCTACCTTCTCCGTAATAACCGAAGAGGAGGGCCAAACAACCTGTCATCAGACGGACCTCGTCGTTGTCAAAGAAGGCTCGGGCGCGGGGGCAAAATGCAGGAATGCCACCCTGTTCAAGCGCATCCAGATAAGGGCCAGTGTGTTCGAGCCGAACGCTGTGCATAAGAAGCGCAACTTGGTTGTAGTCGGAGATGATCTGTTTGGTTTTCAAAAACAAAACGAAGTCGGCGACGCGCCGGGCTTCGTCTTTCTCGTCGGCGCCCCAAATCGAAAAGACTGCTGGGTAGTTCGGATACTCCGCTTCGGGATCAGGCCGGATCGTCTTGTCGTACCGGAATGGGCGGCCTTTTGAATTCGACCAGTCGGCCGACGCCATCCACCCGTCGTAGGCGTGGACGATCTTGTCGTGGGAGCGGTAGTTTGTCGTGAGCTTGAAGATTTTGCAGTCCTTCACTCGATCCGGGAACTCCAGGATATTTCGCACCGTGGCGCCGCGAAAACGATAGAGGCTTTGATCCTCGTCACCGACGACGCATAAGTTGCCGGTCGCGGAGGAAAGCCGCAGTAGGATCCGCTCCTGAATCGTGTTGGTGTCCTGATATTCGTCCACGAGCACGTACTTGATTTTTGTTGTAACCTTTGGAGAAACGCTGGGATCGAGCAGGAGATCGTATACCAACCGCTGGAGGTGAGCGAAGTCCAACCGGTTATTGTCGAAGAGTGACGTTCGGTAGGCGATGTATGCTTTGCCGAGTTGCTGAAGAAACGCATCATTCGACGCCGTCAGTTCCGATGGATCGACCAATTCTTCAGTAATCTTGTCGAAATACCGCCGCACGCCCTCAATAGCCGTCCACTTCGTCTTCCATTTCCCGAGAAACAGTCCTTCCTCGCCGGGTCCGACAATTTGCTCGAAGTGCTCGAAAATGAACAGCAGTTCCGTTAGTTCGTCCAGAGTCTCGTAGTTGTTGCCGAGGGGCGTCCGGTGGCGATGTTCTGAAAGCAGTGTGCTGCAGATTCCATGAATTGTCCCTGTACGAAGGCTGCCCAGATCTTTGGCGTAACCAATCTTCGAGGCAACCGCTGAAACACGGTCGCGCAGCTCATATGCCGCCTTCTGGGTGAAAGTGCAGAGGATGATTTCGTTTGGTTCGGCTCTTTCGAAAAGGAGCAGGTTGAGCGTTCGCAGGGCGAGGCTGAATGTCTTGCCCGATCCTGGCCCGGCCACCACGAGAACGGGACCTTCGGTCGTTCCGATGACATTCTTCTTGGAATCGTCCAGCTTTGGGTATTCCCTGAGCAGTTCGGGCGCAATCGTCACAATAGGCCGGCCCTCCGAAAGCTGAAAGCGTTGTCGACTGACACGATCACATGGTCAAGAATCCTCACCTGTAATGTCTCACCCGCGAGCACAATCATGCGCGTGAGCGCCTTGTCCTGCTCGGAGGGCTGAACGTTGCCATTGGTATGGTTGTGAGCCAAAACGATTGCTGCGGCCCGTTTTGATAATGCGGCTTCCATCACAACTCTCGGGTACACGATCGCACGATCAGCTACGCCGCGTGCGAATTGCTCGACGCCGTCACGGAGGAGCCGGTGGCCAGAATTCAAGAAAGCCACTTGGAAAACCTCATAAGGCAATGCGCCAATCCGGAACCTCCAGAACCGTTCCAGTATTTCCGTATTTTCGAGACTTTCCTGCTTCGTAGCCGTCTCCTGCAGGTACAATGACGCGGTTTCTCTAATGATGCGAAGCGAGACTGCGCCGACAGTACCGACCCCGTCAACGGCTTCCAATTCGCAAAACGGCGCGTCAAGGATATCCCGAAGGCCCCCGAGTTTGCCCTTCAAAATGTTCGCAATACGATCGACATCCTCTCCTGGAAACAATGCGCTCAGCAACAATTCAACGGACTCGCGATCTTGGAATGCTGCGGCTCCACATTTGAGAAACCGATCATAGAGGTCTCGACGCCGATCTTCTTTCATGCCAGCAAACACACGCCTCCACTATGGCCCCTTGAATCCGTCGTTCCTTTTCGGCGGAGTTCCTGTACATGGAATGGTTTCAGAGAGTTCCCCCCAATTGAACCGTCTGCGGTCCGCGGGCGATCCAACAAGAAATCGGCAGATTTAAGCATTTCTTGGAAAATAAATTCGGGGTTTTCACGACTTCTTCTCACAGGCTCGCCCTGGTCAGTGGCCCACACTTGAGCCGTATAGCACGGCCCAAGACCGCACACAAACGTAAGAGATGTGCCTCGTGCACGCGCGCAGATCGGCGAACATGCGTGCATCTGCCTCGTGCACGCGCGCAGATCGGCGAACATGCGTGCATCTGCCTCGTGCACGCGTGCAGATCGGCGAACATGCGTGCATC
>Ga0066710_100006807_pt1 | contig 10779 bp, 9 predicted proteins | sample GraSoiAngelo_159_FD_79666 | JGI IMG/M metagenome (GOLD analysis project Ga0066710, IMG submission 79666) | Grasslands soil microbial communities from the Angelo Coastal Reserve, California, USA - 14_1009_16_40cm | ecosystem: Environmental > Terrestrial > Soil > Grasslands | place: USA...
CCTTGTCTTCGCGGATCAGGTTGCGGATGGCCGCGTTGGGAACGAGGACCTCCATCGCCATGATGCGCCCCTTCCCGCTGGCGCGCTCGAGCAGAGACTGGCACATGATCCCCTCCAGCACGAAGGAGAGCTGCGTACGGATCTGGGTCTGCTGGTGCGCCGGGAAGACGTCGATGATCCGGTTGATCGAGGAGACTGCGGAATTGGTGTGGAGCGTCGCCAGGGTCAGGTGTCCCGTTTCCGCGATGCGGAGCGCCGACTCGATCGTCTCCAAGTCCCGCATCTCTCCGATCAGGACGACGTCCGGGTCCTCGCGCAGGACGGCCCGAAGCGCGTTGGCGAAGGAGTGGGTGTCGGCATGCAGCTCGCGCTGGTTGACGAGGCACTTCTTGTGCCCGTGGAGAAACTCGATCGGATCCTCGACCGTGACGATGTGAAGCTGCTTCTCGCGGTTGACCTTGTCGAGCATGGCGGCCTGGGTCGTCGTCTTGCCCGAGCCGGTCGGGCCCGTGACCAGGATCAAGCCCCGGGGCTTGTCGCACAGAGTCTCGACGATCGGGGGAAGCCCCAGCTCGCGGAAGGTCAGGATCTGGTACGGGATCTGGCGGTAGACGGCTCCGACGGCGCCTCTCTGGTTGAAGTTGTTCGCGCGGAACCGGGCCAGCCCCTTGACGCCGAAAGAGAAGTCGAGCTCCAGGGTCTCTTCGAAACGGTGCTTCTGGGTGTCAGTCAGGACGGAATAGGCGAGCTGCTTGGTCTCGGAAACCGTGAGCGGGGGATAGGGGAGCGGGATGAGCCTTCCGTCCAGACGCACCATTGGAGGAGAGTTGGTCGTCAGATGGAGGTCCGACGCACCCATTTCGACCATTTGCTTCAACAGTTGGTGGAGTGTCGTGTCTGTGGGCATCAATCACCTAAAGTAACTGGCGAGTTTAAGCTCCCGACGGACAAAAAGGAAGACCGCACCGCAACAATTTGTCAGGCCCTGCTCAGAGAACCGTCTCTCGAAGGACCTCCTCCAGCGTGGTGACCCCTCCCCGGATCTTCTGGAGCCCCGAGGAGCGCAGACTGACCATCCCTTCCTCTATCGCCTTTCGTTTCAATTCGATCGACGTGGCTCCTGACAGCACCATCTCGCGGATCTCGTCGGAGAATTGCAGGACCTCGTACAGTCCGATGCGTCCCCGGTAGCCCGAGTTGCCGCATCTCTCGCAGCCGCGGCCCCGCTTGATCTTCAGGCTCTTGACCTCATCGGGGGCGAAGCCGACCTGGATGAGCATCTGCGGTGGAGTCTCGACCTCCTCGACGCAGCCGGCGCAGATCCGTCGCACCAGTCGCTGCGAGCAGATGGCATTGACCGAGGTGGCAACGAGGAAGGGCTCGATCCCCATGTTCATGAGACGGCTGATCGTCGAGGGGGCATCGTTGGTGTGGAGAGTGGAGAGAACAAGATGCCCCGTCAGGGCCGCCTTGACGGCGATCTCGGCCGTCTCGAAGTCGCGAATCTCGCCGACCAAGATGATGTCGGGGTCCTGCCGGAGGAAGGAACGCAGGGCCGAGGCGAAGGTCAGGCCGATCTGCTCCTTCATCTGGACCTGGTTGATCCCGGCGAGGTTGTACTCGATCGGGTCTTCGGCCGTCAGGATATTGACGGTCGGATCGTTCAACTGGGCGATCGCCGAATAGAGGGTGTTGGTCTTGCCCGAGCCGGTCGGCCCGGTCACCAGGACGATGCCGTACGGGCGGTCGATCGCGTCCTTGAACCGCCGCAGAGGCTCGGACTCGAAGCCGAGCTGCGTCATGTCCAGCTGCAGCTTGGTCTTGTCCAGCAGCCGCATGACGACCTTTTCGCCGAACTGCGCCGGGACCGTCGAGACCCGCAGGTCGAGGTCCCGCGAGCGCTCCTCGACGCGGAGGCGCAACTTGATCCGGCCGTCCTGGGGCAGCCGCTTCTCGGAGATGTCGAGCTTGGCCATGATCTTCAGGCGCGAGATCAGCGGATCGCGGGTGCGCATCGGCAATGCCATGATGTTGTGCAGGATTCCGTCGATGCGGAACCGGACTCGGAATTCTTTCTCGTACGGCTCGACATGCACGTCGGAGGCGCCCGCCTTCAGCGCCTCGACGAGAATCAGGTTGGAGAGCTTGATGATGGGGGCCGATTCGCTCGACTTGGCAAGGTTGACCAGGTCGATCTCTTCCCCTTCTTCTCCCTTGATGACGTCGACGTCGGCGCCGGTCGCTACGCCCGTGATCTCGTCCATGTTGAGCTCGCCCAGGCCGACGGCCGCCATGTCGTCGGCGGTCAGGGCCGTGGAGGCCATGACCTCTTCCATGGTGCCACCCTCGGGGACCGCGTAGGCGGAAGTCGCCCGCGTCTTCTCCTTCAAGACGACCGATCGCGGCGTCCCGTAGTGCCGGTCGATCGCCTTGCGAAGCGCCATCTCCGACGCCACCACCGGCTCGACGTTGTAGCCGGTCATGAACTTGATGTCGTCCATGGCGAAGACGTTGGTGGGATCGCCCATGGCGATCGTCAGCGTGGCTCCGGTCTTGTTGACCGGCAGGACTCCGTACTTGCGGGCCACGTCCCCGGGGACGATCTTGATCACCGAGGGATCGATCTCGAAGCTCCCGAGATCGATCGAGGGGACGCCGAACTGCTGTGAAAGGGTCTCGGTGATGTCGGTTTCGGTCACCGCCCCGACTCGGACCAGGGCCTCGCCGAGTTTGCCCCCCTCTTCCCGCTGAGACTTCAGGGCGGCCTCGAGCTGCTCCTGGGAGATCAGCTTCGCCTTGAGAAGGAGGTCACCGAGCTTGACGGCCATTGTGTTGGAAGATTGTACTCCAGCGTAGAAGTCGACAGTCGACAGTCGACAGTCGGCTACTTGGTTTCGATGGACTTCAATTTGCCGACGAGCGTGCCGACGTTCAACTTCGAGCGAAGCTGCACCGGGATCTTTCGCGAGTCGTCGGTCAGCCAGAGAACGAGGTTCTTGCCCATCAAGGCGGTGCCCGCGCTCTTGGGCTCGACGCGGACGGTCTGGAAGCGTCCCGCCGGGACGACCAGAGTCTCGCGTCCCTGGATCTCGACCCGGAGCGTACGCGGTCTTGCCGAGAAGACCTGGAGCTCGATCGGCTTGTCGGTGTCGAGGTTCAAGGTTCGCAGGTAATAAACCGAGGAAAGGGTGTCGAGCGTCGCCTCGTCGAGCGGCACCGCGGCGCCTTCGTATTGCGCCACCTTCTTTTCATAGTCGAACTCGGTCAGCTCGTCGCGCACCCGCTTGCCCTCGACCGAGTGCTTTTCGTACCGGAGCGACCGGAAGGACTTCGGATCGATCCAGGACACGATCGAGTCCCGAACGAGGAAGAACTTGGACAGGAAGTCGTTGGACAGCACCGACATCTCGAACTTGTAGGCCGGGCGTCCGGCCAGCTCGGCGTGGACCGCCGAGAGCGTCATCTCACCTCCGGCCACCCCGAGAATCGTCATCCCGAAGCGCAGGGTTTCGCCCAGGAACGGTGGAGCGTCCGGCTTCTGTTGAGCGGTGGAGGAGGAGGAGCCCGAAAGGAGGACGAGGAAGAAAAAGACGGTAAGACGCCTCAATGCCGCTTCAGCGCTCCTCCCGCATGCTACCGGATGTCATCGATGATTCCCGCGCTCGTCACAAGATCCATGGCCTTGCGCGCGACCTCTTCGACGGAGGCGGTCTGATCGTAACCCAAAGCGACCCCGCGGTAAGGCCGGTTTCGCGCGGGGACGTTGCGCCGATAGGCGTCGGGGCCGAAGAGGGCGAGGGCCGGCACGCCGAGCGCGTCGGCCAGATGAACCGGACCCGTGTCTCCCGCGGCGAAGAGGCGCGCGCGCGCCATGACGTGGGCGAGGCCCCGGAAATCGAGCGGCGGAATCTTCGCGGACTCGGGGAGCAAACCGGCGAGCCGGTCGACGCGGGCTTCGTCTCCCGGGCCCCAGGAGATGACCGGGTAGAGGCCGGGATGCCGGTGGAGGCGACGGGCGAGCTCGGCGTAATTCTGCTCGCCCCAGGCCTTCTCCGAGCTCGCTGCTCCGGGATGATAGAGGGCGAACGGCCCGGGCAGCGTACGAAGGAAGACACCCGCCGAGGGGTTGTCGCCATCGAGCAGATACCGCGCGTCGGGGGCGCGCCGGCGAATTGGAATATCCAGCGGCTGGAGCAGGCTCAGGTTCTGGTCCACGACGTGCTCGACCTTCGGGGCGGGATCCACACCGGTGCCGACGAGCACGCTCGAGGAAGGTTCGCGCCGCGATTTGGCCGAGAAGCTCACGACCGGAGCCCCGGCCAGACGCGCCAGCAGGGCCGACTTCCAGAGACCCTGGGGATCGAGCGTGACGTCGGGAGCGAATTCGCGCAGCGCGCGGCGCAGGGCCGCGATCGCTCGCACCGGCGCGGAGCCGATGGGGCTGCGCCTCCATCGCCGCGTATCGGCGAGGAACACGCGCTCGATAGAGGGATTTCCCTCGAGCAGGGCGGCGTAACGGCTCTCCGTCACCCATCCGACCGTCGCTCCCTCGAGCTTCGCGTTCAGAGCGAGCGGCAGCGTGTGAATGATGTCGCCCAAAGCCGACAGGCGAACGATGAGGATCCTCATGGCCCGTCAAACGTCAAGCGTAAATCGTAAAACGGAGCCACCTTTCACGTTTTTCACGTTTCACGTTTTACGATTTGCGAATCTTGTCGATCAGATCGCTGGTGGCGTGGCCCTTCGGATCTCCGACGATCGCCGTCCTCCCGCCGTAGGACGCCACGACCTCCCGCTCCGGGACCGATTCCGGAGTGTAGTCGGTTCCCTTGGCATGGATGTCCGGCTTCAACTCCGCGAGGAGCGCCGCCGGAGTTTCCTCGTCGAAGACGACGACGGCGTCCACGCACTCGAGTGCCGAGACGATCTCCGCGCGCTCGCCCTCCGCCAGGATCGGCCGGCCCGCTCCCTTGCCGGCGCGCACCGAACGATCCGAGTTGACGGCGACGAGAAGCCAGTCTCCTTCCCGCCGCGCCGCTTCGAGATAGCGCACGTGCCCCACGTGAAGGAGATCGAAAGCGCCATTGGCGAACACGATCGTCTGGCCCGCCGCCCGGTGGCGCGCCACCGCTTCGAGGAGCGTCTCCCGGGAGAGAATCTTCGATGTGGTCATGAAGCCGTTAAACGTGAAACGCAAAAGGTAAAACGGAGCGGGGCCGCGTTTTACGTTTCACGTTTTACGTCTTACGTTTCATGACAGGATGTTCCGATCCGCCAGGATCGCTTCTTTCAGTTCTTCGGGAGTGACGACGGCGGTCCCCATCTTCATGACGACGATGCCTCCGGCGAAATTGGCCAGAAGAGCCGCCTCGAACGGCGTGGCCCGAGAGGCGAGAGCCAGAGAGAAGGTCGCGAGCACAGTGTCTCCCGCTCCGGTGACGTCGGCGACCTGGTCGGTCCCGTGAACGGGGATGTAAACGGGAGGATCGCCGTCGCGGAAAAGGGCCATTCCGCGCGAGCCGCGCGTGACGAGAAGCATGGGACAGCCGGTCTGCTTCCGAAGATCGGCCGCCGCCCGTTCCAGCGCCACGAGAGAGTCGCCGATCGGTTGGCCGGCGTATTCCTCGAGCTCTTCCTCGTTGGGCGTGATGGCGTCCGCGCCCGAATAAAGCCCCACCCCGTGGCGGGAATCCACGAGAACCGGAGCGCCCGAGGGAAGGCTCCCGCGCAGCAGAGAGCCGGCGTCCCTTGCGACAGCGCCGTACCCGTAGTCCGAGAGGATCGCGCCGACTGACTCCCGTGCGGCCCCGACGAGGCGCCGCGAGAGCTCCCGGGCGATCTGCGGATCCTCCGGAAGGCTCGATTCTCGATCGTACCGGACGACCTGTTGCTTGATGCCATGCGGAGCGCCGGCCAGGATTCTCGTCTTCGTCGGCGTCCTGTAGCCGGGCAAGGTGATGATGCCCGACGTCTCGACCCCGCGCTCCTCGAGGACCCGCTTGACGGCCCCCCCGGCGTCGTCCTCCCCCACCGCGCCCACGGGGAGCGGGTTCCCCCCGAGAGACCGGACGTTGGCGGCGGTGTTCCCCGCCCCCCCCGGCAGGTGCTCTTCTTTCCAGAAACGGAGGATCAGGACGGGCGCCTCCCGGCTGACCCGTTTGGGATGGCCGTAGAGAAAGCGGTCGAGCACGTAATCGCCGGCCACGACCAGGCGCCGTCCCGCGAACGCGTCGACGAGAGACGTCAGCCGTTGTCGCGAGGCGCCAAGCGTCATGCAACCGGGACTATAATTGCCGCCCTCGAGAAAGTCGCATGCTCGATTCTCACGTCCTCGTCCTGAACCGAGTGTTCCAGGCGATCCAGGTCACATCGGTTCGCAAGGCCTTCTCCCTTTTCTACAAGGGACACGTCCGGGCCGTCCTGCCGGACTACTCGACTTACGAGTTCGAGAACTGGTGCGACATTCCCGTCCAGCCCCAGGACGAGGTGGTGCTGACCCCCTCGATGGCGATTCGCGTGCCCCGGGTGATCGCGCTCAAGGACTTCGACCGGCTTCCGCGGCAGGACGTCAAGTTCTCGCGCCATAACATTTACTTGCGCGACGGCAACCGATGCCAGTACTGCGGGCACAAGTTCTCCTCCTCGGAGCTGTCGCTTGATCACGTCATTCCGCTTTCGCGCGGGGGCCGCTCCAACTGGGAGAACGTCGTTTGCGCCTGTCTCTCGTGCAACGTCAAGAAGGGCAACCGGAGTCCGCACGAAGCCTCGATGAAGCTGATCGCGCAGCCGAAGAAGCCGCGCTGGCATCCCGTCGGGCATTTCGGCTCGAACAAGGTCCATCCCTCCTGGCGGAACTTCCTGGACCTCGCCTACTGGAACACCGAGCTCAAGTGATTTGTGATTGGCGATTTGTGATTTGTGATTTGTGATTTGGTCTGAAAGGTTCGTGTCCGGCTAATTCCCATCCGCCCTGATCACCAATCACCAATCACCAATCACAAATCGTTCAGCCGACTAGCTCGATTACTGCCTCGAATGCTATCTCGACGCTGATCTCCCTCATGCACTCGTGGCCGTACGGGCAGCGCTTCAGGAAACAGGGGGAACAGAAGACGTAGCGGTCGAGGACCTTCGAAGGGCCGCCGGAAGGCGCCGTGCGGCCCGGATCGGTCGGGCCGAAGAAAGCGACGACGGGAGTTCGGACCGCCGAGGCCAGATGCATCGCGCCCGAGTCGTTGGAGACGACGACGCGCGCCAGCGAGAGGAGCGCCGCGAGCTCCAACGGGTCGAGGCCGGCTCCCAGAACGGGCAGAGGCCCTCGCGCCGAAGCCGCGACGGCGTCTCCGAGCCGCTCTTCTCCCGGGCCGATCACGGCGGCGCAGGAGAATCCCCGCTCGGCGAGCAAGTCGGCGAGCCTTCCGTAGCGATCCGGGGGCCAGCGCTTGGTCCAGCCGAACGCCGCGCCGGGAGCCAGCAGCGCAAGCGGCGCGTCGCGCTTCACGGCGGCGGCCACGAGCGCGGAATTTGCCTGCTCGAGGGACTGCGCCGGCAGGGACAGCCCGGGCGGCTCGAAATCCGGCGGGATCCCCCGCGACAGGAGCAGAGCGTCGTAGTCGCGAAGCTGGTGCTCGGTCCGGGATGGCTCCTTCACCCGCCGGGTGAGAAGCCCGCCCCGGCGATCGGTGTCGTAACCGATCCGTTCGGGGACCCTGGCGAAAAAGGGGGCCAGAGCGGAGCGAAAAGAGTTTGGCAGGAGCCAGGCCTCCGCGAATCGGCCCCGCGCCAGCCGGAGCGAGTCGTCGAGGAGGGTCGAACGCACCAGGACCGTGTTCGCGCTCCCTTCCGCGCGAAAGAGGGCCGCCGGTCCCGGTTTCGCGAGGACAGCCAGGCCGTCCCGCGAGTACGCCCGCCGGATCGCGCGGAGGAGGGGCAGAGCCATCACGCAGTCTCCCAGCCAGTTGGGAGCCACTACGAGCCGCCCTCCGGCCTTCACCGGAAACCTGAAACCTGAAACTTGAAACCTGAAACCCGGTAGCGGCTCATCGAGGCGGCCTCGTGCGCCAGCGGTTGTGCATCCAGAGCCAGGCGCCCGGGTTTCCCCGGATCGCCTCCTCGGTCACGGCCATGTACCGCGCCGTGGCCGCGAGGACGCGCTCCTGGCGCCCTCCGGCCGCGGCGAATTCCTCGGTCAGGATGGGTTTCTCGAATTGCAGGCGGTAGCGGCCTCCGCCGAGCGGCCAGGTGAAGACCGGCACGACCGCGGCGTCGGTCTTCATCTGAAGGAGGGCGAGCGAGGGCGTCGTGGCCGCCGGACGGCCGAAGAAGGGGACGAAGACCGCCTCGGCGGGAACCACGTTCTGATCCACCAGGATGGCCACGGTCTGCCGGGCGCGGATCGCGCGCAGGATCTCCCGCGCGGCCTCCTTCTTCCGAATCACGCGGTTGCCCAGGCGCGTGCGCCGGTGCTCGAGCTCAGCTTCCAGTAGCGGGTTGTCCAGAGGGCGCACGACCGAAGCGATCGGCTCGGCGATCAGGCCCGCGCGGATCGCTCCGATCTCCCAGCTCCCGAAGTGCGCCGAGAGGAGGAAGACCCCTTTTTCGCGGGCTCGCGCGCGGGCGAAGTTCTCCTCTCCCGCGAGCACGACCCGCGAAAGGACCTCCTCCCGCGAGAGCCTCGAGGACTCGAGGAACTCCATGAAGGCGGCCCCGAGATTCTCGATGCAGGCCCGCTCGATGCGGCCGACCTCGGCCCGCGTTTTTTCGGGGAAGGCCTGCGCGAGGTTTTCCCGGAGGATGCCGCGGCGGGAACGCGCGAAGGCGAAGTAGAACCTCGCGGCGGCGCGGCCGAACCCGGAGGCGGATCCCGCGGGCAGGACTCCCAACACCCGCAGAGCGCCTTCGACGAGCGCGTGCTCGAGACGATGCCGGAGGAAGCTGCGCTCGGGACGGCCTCGGGCCATTTTTCCATCCGAGTTCCGAGTCCCGAATCCCGAGTCCCGGCCCTCGCTCCTGGACGCGCTCACTGCCGGGCCCGGGCGGCGGCCCGCGGCGAGCCCGCGATGCGTGAGTTCAGAAAGGGGAAGAAGGCGGCCTCGCCGATCTCGACGGCCAGGCGGACAGTCAGCATGGGGAGCCGCAGGCGGCCCGAGAGCTTGACCGCGTCCTTTTCGGTCGTCAGGACCCAGGAAGCGCCGGCCGCCGCAGCAGCCCGGTGGATGAGCGTGATGTCCCGGGAGATGTAGCGGTGGTGGTCGGGAAACACGAGGGTCTTCTCCGGGGCGAGCTCGAGCTCGGCGAGCGTGGCGGAGAAGGATGCGGGCTGAGCCACGCCGCAGACGGCGAGGCAGCGGAGGACCGCGACCAAGGAGACCTCGATCGAGGCTCCGTTCTCGTCATAGAGGCCTGCCGCCTTAATCCGCGCGGTAAAGACGGGGGCTGACGGATTCCAGCGCCGGACGATCGCGAGGCTCTCGGCCCCCGGCCGATCTCCGGCGAGTCGCGTGAAGACGAAGGCATCCGCCCGCGCTAGCGCGGAGAGAGGCTCGCGCAGGCGGCCGCGAGGGGGAAACCGGCCGCCTCCGAACGGGTCCCGGCCGTCTAAGAGGAGCAGGTTCGCGTCGCGCCGGACCGCGAGGTGCTGGTAGCCGTCGTCGAGCAGGAAGACATCGACGCCATAGCGTTCCGCTACCCGCGCGCCCTCGACACGCTGGCCGGCCGCGACGACGACGACGCCCGGGAGACGCCGGGCGAGCGCGACGGGTTCGTCCCCGCCTTCCTCGGGGCAGACGAGCGGTCCCTCGCCCTCCGAGACGACGACCACGCCCCGGGACCTCCGCCCGTACCCCCGGGTCAATATCGCGGGTCGCTTGCCCTCGAAGCGCAGCCGGTGGGCCAGGTGCGCGACGAGAGGCGTCTTCCCGGTCCCGCCCATCGTTAGGTTCCCGACGGAAACGACCGGATGCGGGAGGCGGTGCGAGACGAGTCTTCCAGTGGCATAGCGCCGCGCTCGAGCCTCGAGCAGGCGGGAGTACAGTCGGGAGATCACGGGGCGACGACCCTCTTGCGCGACTCGCCGGAAAGGAGTTTGACCAAGGCCTCGGCGGTCGCCGCGGCGGCGCCCCGATTCTCCCCGACGAAGGCCCGGGCCCGCTCGCCCCGCGCCGCCGTCCCCGCCGGGTCCCCGAACGCGAGACGGCAGGCCCTCATGAGGGCGCGGCCGTCGGAGACCCGCTCCAGGATGCCGATCCTCTCTCCCGACCGCGCGATCTCGCGGAAGTTTTCGACGTGGGGGCCGACGAGGACCGGAACTCCTTCGGCCCAGGCTTCGATCGGATTGTGTCCCCCGGCCGGGATGAGGCTCCCTCCGAGGAAGGCCAGATTTGCCTCGCGATAGAGGGAAGCGAGCTCGCCGATGGAGTCGAGGAGGTAGACGGAGGATTGGTGATTGGTGATTGGTGATTGGTGATTGGAAGGAACCGGGCGCGAGCGGCGGATCGCTCTCAAGCCGCGGGATTCGATCAGGCGGGCGACCTCGTCGAAGCGTTCGGGACGGCGGGGCGCGATCGCGAGCAGGGGCCGCGGCTCGAGCGCCTGCCAGGCTTCCAGGACGATCTCCTCTTCGCCGTCGCCGGTCGATCCAGCCGCGAGAACGGGCCGCCCGCCCGCCGCCGACGTCAGCCGCGGGGCGTCGGGGAAGGCCGGCGCGGGAGCCACGTCGTACTTGACGTTGCCGGTCACAATGATGCGATCGGCTCGGGCGCCGAGCCGGCGGCCATGCGC
>Ga0066710_100006809_pt1 | contig 10776 bp, 12 predicted proteins | sample GraSoiAngelo_159_FD_79666 | JGI IMG/M metagenome (GOLD analysis project Ga0066710, IMG submission 79666) | Grasslands soil microbial communities from the Angelo Coastal Reserve, California, USA - 14_1009_16_40cm | ecosystem: Environmental > Terrestrial > Soil > Grasslands | place: USA...
CGCGATCTGGAGGGATTCCTTTACCTTCGCCTGGCCGACGAATTCGTCGAGCCGCGAGGGGCGCAGGGCCGCGTCAGTCAGCCGCTCGTCGGGGAGGGCCTCGGGCGTGGTGACCTGGGTGCGGGGCTGGCTGCTCATTGCCCCGCCTGGGAACTCACGGGCACGGACGCTCTCACGCGGCCTTGCCCACGGGCTTGGCCCGCCACCGCACGGGCCGGGGGTCTCGCTCGAGCGCGTGGCGGGTGTGGCAGGTCACGCACTCGTCCGTCGCCTCGCTCGCGGTGGCGGGAACCAGTGTGCGGTTGGTCGAGCCGCAGCGCGTGCAGATCCATTCCGCGGTTTCGAGCATGGTCATCCGGGCGTGAGTAGTTGTAGGGCGCGCCGCACCAGGGTCTCGGTATCGCTTCCGCCGCCGCCGTCTCCGGCGAGCACCTGACGCAACGCCCGGTCTGCTTCGGCCGTGGCGTACCCCAATCGCTCCAACGCGAGCAGCGCTGCCTCCGAAGCTCCTCCCGTCGTTCCGCCGGCAGGCCCGCTCGCCGCGGCCTCCTCAAACTCGCCGAGCTTGTCGGCCAGTTCAAGCGCGAGTCGCTCGGCGGTCTTCTTACCGATGCCGTTCACCGACGCGAGCAGCGCGATGTTCCGGTCGCGCACCGCCCGGACGCCGCGCTCGACGCCGAGCGCCGACAGCAGCGCGATGGCGATTTTGGGTCCCACGCCCGTGACGCCGGTCAGCCGCTGGAAGAAACGCCGCTCCGCCTCGTCGTGGAAGCCGTACAGCGACCAGCCGTCCTCCCGCACCACCAGCTCGGTCGCAAGGGTCACGGCCTCACCCACGCCCGGCAAGCGCTCCATCACGCCCAGTGGCACCACGATCTCGTAGCCCACGCCGCCTGTGGTCTGAATCAGGACCCGGTCCGCCTGCTTGGCGGCCAATCGGCCCGACACCTGGGCGATCACGCGCGCAGGATGTGGGTGAGCGCCACCGCCACGCCGTCCGCCGCGTCCGCCGGCCTGGGGGCTTCCTTGAGCCGCAGCAGCCGGGCGACCACGCTCCCGATCTGCGCCTTGGGGGCGCCGCCCGCTCCGGCGACGGTCTTCTTGACCGTGGCAGGCGGATACTGCGCGATGTCGATGCCCGCCTGCGCCGCCGCGAGCAGGATGACTCCGCGCGCGTGGCCGAGCACGAGCGTCGTGTGGACGTTCCGATGATAGAACGCGTTCTCGAGGGCGAGCGCCTCGGGGCGATGGCGCGTGATGAGATGGGTGATGTGGTCGTGCAGCTCGTGGAGGCGCTGCGGCAGGGGACTCCGGCCGGCGAGCCGGATGACGCCGCACTCGATCAGCCGCCCCATCCCGGAGCTGCCGTTCCCGGTTTCGATCACGCCATAGCCGGTGACCGTCGTCCCGGGGTCGACGCCCAGCACCCTCACGCTACGCGGTCGCCGCCAGCGCCTCGGCGTCGATGTCGAAGTTCGAGGAGACCTTCGCGACGTCGTCCATCTCTTCGAGCGCTTCGATCAACGCGAGGAGATGCTTCGCGTCCTTGACCTCGACCTTGACCGTGCTCCTGGGGATCCGGGCGAGCTCGGCGACCTGCACCGCGATCTTCTTCGCCTTGAGCCGCTCGCTGATCTGATGCAGCTGGCTGGCCGGTCCCGTGATCACGAACACGTCGCCGTCGCGCACCATGTCTTCGGCGCCGGCGTCGAGCGCCGCTTCCATGACCGTGTCCTCGTCGGCGCGGGTGGCGTCCACGGTGATCTGCGCCTTGCGATCGAACATCCACGCCACCGAGTTTGCGGCGCCGAGGTTGCCGCCGTGACGCTGGAAGACGAACCGGATCTCGGCGACCGTGCGGTTGGCATTATCTGTGGTCGCCTCGATGAACAGAGCCGCGCCGCCGGGCCCGTACGCCTCGTACGTCACTTCCTCGTAGGTCACGCCCTCGAGCTCGCCCGTGCCCTTCTTCACGGCGCGCTCGATGTTGTCGAGCGGCATGTTCTCGGCCTTGGCGGCGTCGATGGCGGTGCGGAGCCGGGCGTTGCCGGCGGGATCGCCGCCCCCTTGCTTGGCGGCGATCGTGATTTCACGGATCAGCTTGGTGAACAGGGCGCCGCGGCGGGCGTCGGTGACGGCCTTCTTCCGCTTGATCTGCTTCCACTTACTGTGGCCAGCCATGCGCTACCTCTCGTTGCCCCAACCTAAGAGTTTCACCGGTCCGGGTCCAGCATGTCCTCGAACCGCATCCAGCGCCGGTAGAAGTACAGGTCCACGAACCCGGTCGGCCCGTTGCGGTTCTTGAGGACGATGAGCTCGGTCGCCCCCTCGACCCCGTGCCCCGGGTTGTACATCTCCTCCCGGTAGATTCCGAGGACCACGTCCGCGTGCTGCTTGATCGCGCCGAGGTGCCCGAAGTCGTCGAGCGCGGGCCGGGCGTTGGGGCGCTTGGCGTCGAACCGCGGCAGCTGCGCCACGACGAGCAACGCCACCTGGCGCTCGAGCGCCAGGCCCTTGAGGCGCTGCAGCACCAGGGCGAGGTCCTCGTCCTGCGTGGACCGGGCCACGCCGTGCGGCGACGGCACGAGCTGCAGATAGTCGACCACGACCAGCCCGAGTCGCTGTAGGGGATCGAGCCGCTCCGTCGCGGTTTCGAAGTCCGCCGCCGCCAGCGGAACGATAGTGAACGGCAGCCCGCGCAGGCGCACGGCGGCCCCGCCGATCCCGGCGCGCGTCTGGTCGTTGAGCTTCGCGCCGCGCAGCTCGTCCACCGCCACCCGTCCCTCGATGGCGAGGGCGCGCTCCATCAGCCGCTCCTCGTCCATTTCACCGGAGACAAGCGCCACGCCGGTCCCCTGCTGCGCCGTGCGCAGCGCGAGCCCCAGCGCGAGCGCCGATTTTCCCGACCCGACGTCTCCGCCCAGCACCACGAGGTCGCGGCGCCTCAGCCCGCCGCCCAGGATACGGTCGACCGAGGGAAATCCGGTCGGCACCGTATCGCTGGGCACGTCGCCGGGACGCTGTTGGTCCACTCGGTCCACGAGGGACTCGAGCGAGGGACGGCGCTCGAACTTCCGTGGGGACATGTGTGCCTTCCTGTGCGCCTAGCCTTTATAGATGTAGACTGGCGGCGCGGGCGGCAACGGTGACGGCGTCTCCCGCCTCAGGGCCGAGGACCTCACGCGCCGGCGCGACCAGCTGCGAGAGGACCAGCGCCGCGGCCGCCGGGGTCGCAGGCTCGAGGTGGTGGCGGGCGGCGGCGAGGGCGCGCTTCAGCGGTGCCGGGAGCGCCAGACTCGCGAGGCGCGTGTCCAACGCCTGCAGGCGACGCCGGTGGTTCTTCCCAGACAGGGGCCGTGGCGGCAGCAGGCCTTCGGCGGAGCGCACCATCAGCCAGAGCGCGAACAGCCCTTCCCGCCGCGGTCCCCGCACCGCCTCGGCGACCAGACCGATGAGGCGCTCCTCGGCCGGCGTGGTGGCGCGAATCACGCGACCAGCCGCTCCACCGCGGTCGCGACCTCACCCGGCGTGATATCGGTGAGACAGCGATGGTGGCCGAGCGGGCACGTCGCCGTGCCGGTGGAGGAGCACGGTCGACAGTCGAGCCCGCGCTCCAGCACGACGGAGCGCGCCTGATAAGGAAGGAAGCCGAACTGCCCGACCGTGGGGCCGAACAGCGCCACGACGGGCGTGCCGACGGCCGTCGCCATGTGCATCACGCCGGTATCGCCCGAGACGACGACGCGCGACCGTGCGAGCAAGGCGCCCGTTTCCTGCAGGGAGAACTCGCCGGCGGCGCTCGCGGCCACGCCCCCCGCAACGAGCTGCTGCGCCAGCCCGCGATCCTCCGGCCCGCCGACGACCACCGGCTGGTATCCCGCGGTGCGCAGGCGCTCCGCGAGCGCGCCCCAATGGGCGATGGGCCAGCGCTTGGTGGCGTGCGCGGCGCCCGGCGCCAGCGCCGCCACGGGGACGCCCGCGAGTCCACGCTCGGCGAGCCACTGGGCGGCCCGCGCCGTCGCGCCCGGACCGAGACAAAACTCCGGTGGGCCGCCGTCGGGCCGGGTATCGAGCCGGCGCGCCGCCTCGAAGTAGCGCTCCGCCACCGGCATGCGACGTCCGTAGACGTCCAGCTTGGCGCCGATGAGGAGCGTTCGGGCCAGCTTCCGCTTGCGATACCCCGACCAGCGGCAGCGGACCAGGAGCCGCAGCCCGACGCTGCGAACGCTGCCATGAAGGTCGAGCCCGTGCGTCGGGGCGAACCGGCGGAGCCGTCGGGCGAGCTGCCGGATCGGCTCGCCCGGCTCGAGCGTCACCACGTCCGTGATATGCGGGTTGTCGGCCACCAGCGGCGCCATGGCGCGCTTCGTCACGTACACGAGCTTCGCTTCCGGGTGTCGCCGGGCGAGGGCTCGCACCAGCGGCGTCGTCAGCAGGATGTCGCCGATGGAGCTGAACCGGACGAGCAGGACGCAGAGCACGTCGCGAAATAAGTCCCGCGTTGCCCGTGTTCGCTAGTCGCCATTAGCTTTTGGCATGGTGCGGCCGAAAACGATTCTCTGGGTGGACGACGAGGTGGACGGGCTCGCCGCACATCGGCGCTTCCTCGAGGACCAGGGGTTCACGGTCGCGGCCGCGGCGCACGGCGATGACGCGCTCGCGCTGCTGCGGCGCCAGCCGTACAGCATCGTGCTCCTCGACGAGCAGATGCCCGGACGGCGGGGGCTCGAGCTGATCGTCGAGATCCGGGCGCTCGACCCCGCGATGCCCGTCGTGATGGTCACGCAGAGCGAGGACGAGGGCACCCTGCGCGAAGCCATCGGCATCGAGGTGGACGACTATCTCGTGAAGCCGGTCCAGCCGCGGCAGATCCTGTCGGTGATCACGCGACTGCTCGAGGGCGACCGCATCCGCCAGCAGCGGCTGGCGCGCGATTTCGTCACGCGTTTCCGCGAGCTCGAGGGGCGGCGGGGCGCGAATCTCGCCTGGCGCGAGTGGATCGAGTTCGTGGTGGAGCTGGCGCGTTGGGAAGTGCGGCTGTCGGCCTCCAACGAGCCCGGGCTCTCCGACGCGCTGCGGACGCTGCAACGCTCGCTGCGCAAGGACTTCGCCGAATACATCGCCCGCCACTATCCGCGCTGGCTCGCGGGGCCGGAAGGCGACCGGCCCCCACTGTCCGTGGACGTGGGCGCCGAGTTCCTCGTCCCGGTGCTGCAGTCGAAGGGGCGCCTGCTGTTCGTGGTGGTCGACTGCCTGCGCCTGGACCAGTGGGAGGTACTGCGCGAGCTCGTCTCGCCGCTGTTCGACGTGGAAGAGTCGTACTACTACAGCATCGTGCCGACGGCGACGCCGTTCGCGCGCAACGCGATTTTTTCGGGGCTCTTCCCCATGGAGATCGCGGCGCGGCACCCCGAGTGGTGGGGCCAGGCGTCGGACGAAGAGAGTCTCAACGCGCACGAGGGCGAGCTCCTCGCCGAGCAGCTGCAGGAGCTCGTGGGCCACCCGGTCGCGGTGCGCTACGAAAAGGTCTTCAGCTCCGGCGAAGGAGACCTGATGCGGCGCCTGCCCGCGCACCTCGCGCAGGACGGGGTCACGGCGCTCGTGTTCAATTTCGTGGACCAGCTGACGCACGGCCGCTCCGAGAGCGCGATTCTGTACGAAGTGGCGCGCGATGAGGCGGCGCTCCGCAGCCTGACCCGCACCTGGTTCGAGCGCTCGCCGGTCCTCGCGGCGTTGCAGGAGGCCGAGCGGCGGGGCGTGACGGTGCTGCTCACGACCGATCACGGGTCCATTCACTGCGAGACGCCGGCGACCGTGTACGCCAAACGGGACGCCACCGCCAACCTGCGCTACAAGTTCGGAGAGGACCTGAAGACGGAGGACGCGGAGGCGGCGATCGCGGTCGAGGACCTGAAGAGCTTCGGACTCCCCGGGATGGGGCTCGGCGTCCGTCTGCTGCTCGCCACGGCGGACCGGTTCTTCGTCTACCCCACCAAGCTGCGCGAGTACCAGGCGCGCTATCGCGGATCGTTCCTGCACGGCGGCGTCACGCCCGAGGAAATGATCCTCCCGGTCGCGCTGCTCACCCCGCGGCGGCCTGGAGCTTCCGGAGCCGGCGGAAGGACACGCTGAATGGGCCGTAGCGGCCGGCTCCTGCTGCTGCTTCGCCCCTACGCGTTCCTGTTCGTCGCCAACCTCGTGGCCACGTTCGTGGCGTCGGTGCTCGACGGCGCCACGTTCGTGCTGCTGATCCCCTTCCTGCGTACCCTGTTCGGCCAGGCGGCGCTTCCCGCCGTCGGGGGCTCCGCCGTCGAGCGCCTGCTCGCGGTGATCGTCGGCCCATTGCTCGGCGCGGGCTCGTCCGGCGCCGCGCTGCGCAACGTCGTGGTGGTGCTGGTAATCACGCTCGTGCTCAAGAACGTGTTGTCGTACGTGGCGGCGGTCTCGAGTGTCGCGATCCAGGAGAACGTCGTGCGCGACCTGCGCGTGCGGCTGTTCGGGCACCTGCAAACGCTGCCGCTCGACTTCTTCCAGCGTACGCGCGGCGGACAGCTGCTCGCACGCGTGATCAACGACACCGACGGCGTGAAGACCGTCGTCACGGCGGCGCTCGCCTCCCTGGTACAGAACGTCAGTCTCATCGTCGTCTACGTCGCGATCCTGGTGGGCCTGTCGTGGCGGCTGACGCTGGTGGCCCTGGTCTGCGCGCCCGTGCTCGTGGTCATCGTTCGGCCCATGGTGGGACGCGTGCGGCGGCGGTCGCGGGAGCAGGCCGATCAGCGCGGGGAGCTTACCAGCCTGGTGAGCGAGCTCGTGGGATCCATCAAGCTGGTCCGGGCCTACGTCGCGGAAGCGTTCGAAGCGCAGCGGTTCCACACGCTCGCCAACCGCTATCGCAAAGGCGTGCTCCGGGCGCAACGCTACGCGCTCCTGACGAGCCCGGTGAGCGAGGTGTTCTCGGGCGCCGTGATCGTGCTGATCTTCGCCGTCGGCACGCGACTGGCCATGGGGCAGGCCGGCGGACTGTCGCCCGAGGTGTTGATCGCGTTCATCGCGGTGGCGCTGCGCTTGATGTCGCCGGTCAAGTCGGTCGCCAACTATCCGACGGCCATGGCCGGCGCGCTCGCCGCGGCGGAACGCGTTTTCGAAGTCCTGGACCTCACCTCCGAGGAGCGCGACCGGCCCGACGAGATTCCCGCACGGTTCGAGCAGCGGATCGAGTATCGGGGAGTGTCATTTTCGTACAACGGGCAGGCGCCGGTGCTCGACGGCGTGGATTTCGAAGTCCGACGGGGGCAAGTGACGGCGATCGTGGGCCCGTCGGGCGCGGGCAAGACGACCCTCGTCGACCTGCTGCCGCGATTCTACGAGCCGACCAAAGGCGCCATCCTGATCGACGGCGTCCCCATCACCCGCTTCACCCGGACGAGCCTGCGCGGCTTGATGGGCATCGTGTCGCAGGAGACGATCCTGCTCAACGACTCGGTGTTCGCCAACATCGCCTACGGGCGGACCGATTTCACGCTCGAGCAGGTGCAAGCGGCGGCGCGTGCCGCCAATGCCCACGATTTCGTCTCGCAGCTCCCCGACGGTTATGGCACGCTGCTGGGGGAGCGGGGCGCGCGTTTGAGCGGCGGCGAGCGACAGCGCATCGCGATCGCGCGCGCCCTGCTGCGCGATCCGCCGATTTTGATCCTGGACGAGGCCACCAGCGCGCTCGACATGGAGTCCGAGCGCTTGGTACAGGAGGCCATCGACCGCCTGATGGCGCACCGCACCACGTTCGTCATCGCCCACCGGCTCGCCACCGTGCAACACGCCGCGTTGATCGTCGTGCTCGCCGAAGGGCGGATCGTGGAGCGGGGCACCCACGCGACGCTGTACGCCGCGGGGGGGCTGTACCGCCGGCTGCACGACCTGCAGTTCCGCACCTGACGTGATCTCCGGGTTCACCATCGTCCGGAACGCGGTCCGGCTCGACTACCCGATCGTCCCGGCCATCCGATCCATCCTCGACATCTGCGACGAAGTCGTCGTGAACATCGGGCAATCCGACGACGGAACGCGCGAGGTCGTCGCGGGGCTGGACGATCCGCGCGTGCAGATCCTCGACACGGTGTGGGACTTCTCGCGTGGCAGCGGTGCGCTCGCCCACGAGACGAACCGGGTGATGGCGGCCTGCCGGGGCGCGTGGGGCGTGTACGTCCAGGCCGACGAGGTCCTGGACGAGGCGGGAGCGGCGCTCCTGCGCGACGCGATCCGGGAGTGCGATGGCGACGCGCGGGTCGAGGGGCTGCTGGTCGACTACCTCCATTTCTACGGCGACTTCGGCACGATCGCGACCGACCGGCATTGGTACCGGCGGGAAGTCCGCGCGGTGCGGCTGGGGGGGGGCCGAGACGTCCATTCCTATCAGGACGCGCAGGGCTTTCGAGTCGGTCCCGAGGAGCGGCGCCTGCGGGCGCGGGCGACGGGCGCCCGGATGTTCCACTACGGCTGGGCGCGTCCCCCGCAGTCCATGCGCCAGAAGCTCGCAGCTTCGCAGGAGATCTTTCTCGAGCAAGCCGACCGGCTGGAGGCGCGCGCGGCGCTTCCCACGTTGTATTGGACGCCCCTGCTGCGCCGATTCACCGGCGCCCATCCGCGGGCGGCGCAATCCTGGATCGCGGCCCGGCGCGAGGCCGCCGCCGGACCGGCGGTGGGCCCGCGGCGGCTCCGGCTCGCCCACCTCCGGCTCTACCTGTCCGACTGGATCGAACGACTCACGGGCGCCCGGCTGTTCGAGTACCGCAACTACGTCGAAGTATGACCTTCGCGGGTCTGCGGGTGGTGCTCGTCGCCGCGTTCAACCGTCGCTATCACCGCAGCGGCCTGGCCCTCGCCGCGGCGCTCGAGGCCCTGGGTTGTGAGGTGCGCCGCTGCGAGGAGCGACGCCGCGGCTGGAGCGCCCTGTTGCGACGGTCCCTGTCCACCAGGCTGGCCACGTGCCTGAAGCGCCGGCGCGGGGACGTGGTGCTGGTCTTCAAGGGCGCGAACCTCGTCGCCGCAGACGTGGCCGACCTGCGACGTCGGTTTGGGGGCCGCTGGGTGAACTGGTTCCCTGACGACCCCCATTTGCTCGAGCTCTCCACCCGGCTCGCCCCCGCGTACGACTGCTTCTTCACGCATGACAGCTCGAGTGTCGAGCGCCACCGCACGACCGGCGCCCGCGCTCACTATCTCGCGTTCGGTTGCGACCCGGCGTACTTGCGACCGATGGCGCGGGACGCGAAGTGGGGAGCGCCACTCGTGTTCGTGGGTTCCCGTGACGCGGTTCGCGAGCCGGTCTTGAGCGAGCTCGCCGAGGTCGGGCTCGTGACGTGGGGACCGGGATGGCCACGCGGGCCCGTCTATGGGGACGATTACGTGCGGGCGCTCGGAGGCGCGACCGTGGGCGTGAATGTTCACCAGCAATTCGGGGAGTGGGGCGATCCGGCGGGCTACGGGACCGGCGCGAACATGCGGGTGTTCGAGCTCGCCGCCGTGGGCACGCCGCAGCTCTCGGATGCCAAGGCCGACATCGCGCGCCACTTCACGCCCGACCAGGAGATCGTGCTGTACCGGAGCGTCGTGGAGCTCAACGATCGGGCCCGCGCCCTGCTGGCGGACGAGGCGTTGCGCGGCCGGCTTGCCGCAGCGGCGCGCGAGCGGGCACTGCGCGAGCACACTTGGCGTCATCGGCTGGAAGAGCTCTTGACTGTCGCCCTGAAATAGCGGGCGCTCAGGGCGTTGGGCGACCGGGCGGGAGCGCCCCGGTGTCGAGCATGGCGCGGTACATCCGAACGTATTCTTCCGCCATCACGACGTGCGAGAAGTAACGCTCCGCGTGCGCGCGGCAGGCCCCGGCATCCCGCGTGCCGATGGTCTCCGCAGCGGTGATCATCTCGTCGAGCGTGTCGCACAGGGCCCCCACCGACGGCGCAATCACCTCGGGCAGAGCGCCGCGCCGCGTGCCGAGGACCGGCGTGCCGGAGAAGAATGCCTCGATGGTCGTCAAGCCGAACGGCTCATCCCACAGGGCGGGCATCCACAGACAGCGCGCTCCCGCGAGCAAGTCGGTCTTCTTCGGTCCATCAACCCGGCCCAGGTAGCGGATGTTGCGCCGGAAGCTCGGGCGCCACCCACCGGCGACGAGCAAGCGGTGCCTGGTGCGCTTCGCCGCCTCCACGGCCCAACGGTACCCCTTGACCGAGTGGAGCCGCCCCAGAAACAGGTCGTAGTCGTCCTTGTTCGCCTGGAACCGATAGTCGGCGGGATCGAGCCCGTTGTACACGAACGTCTCGCTGCCGTAGCGCCGGGCGTGGTCGCGCGACAGGAAGATGTTGTTGGGCGGCACCGTGCCCCCCGCGCGCAGATTGCCATGGAAGGTTTGCACGAAAGGGTGCGCCAGCGTCCGCCGCACCGGGAAGTGGAGGTGCAGGATGTCCGTTCCGCGCGGCAACAGGGCGGCGATATCCGTGTTGGGATCCGCGAGTTCGGCGGGCGGGACCTCCAGAATGGTGGCTTCGGGAAGCCGCGTGCCGGGGGCGGCGAGCAGCGTCACGCGGTGGCCGAGCGTCGCGAGCCCGCGTGCTAACGCGACCACCACGCGCTCGGTGCCGCCGTAGCCGGCCGTCGGTAGCCGGTAGTGCGAGGCGAGCGCGACGTGCACAAGCCGTCAGCCCGTCGCGGGCACAGGTGTGCTCGGCGGCAACGCGCCGGTCTCGACGAAGTGGCGATACAGGCGCGCGTACGCCG
>Ga0066710_100006812_pt1 | contig 10774 bp, 5 predicted proteins | sample GraSoiAngelo_159_FD_79666 | JGI IMG/M metagenome (GOLD analysis project Ga0066710, IMG submission 79666) | Grasslands soil microbial communities from the Angelo Coastal Reserve, California, USA - 14_1009_16_40cm | ecosystem: Environmental > Terrestrial > Soil > Grasslands | place: USA...
GAACCCCTTCTCTCCCGCGCGCATGGCCAGGATGAAAAAGGCTGAAGCGAGCCCCACGAACATTCCCATAAGGATGTAGTGTCCCAGCTCCCAGCCCGAGACCACCATCTCCAGCTGGGGGGGATTGTACGCCCGGTAATTTCCGAGCAATCCTCGGGAGACGATGGTGCCCATGGCGGAAGCCACCACGATGGGACCGAAGCTCTCCAGAGCGAAATTCCCCAGGACCACTTCCAGGGCGAACAGGGCTCCCCCGATGGGAGCGTTGTAAGCGGCGGCGATCCCGGCGGCGGTGCCACATCCCACGAGGATATTCAGACGGTTCCCGGTGATGAAGGAGCGCCGTCCCAGGATCGAGCCCAGGGAGGCTCCAATGCGCATCAAGAGTCCCTCGCGGCCCAGCGATCCCCCGGAGCCCACGGTCATCACGGTAGCGCCCGCCATGGTCAGGGTGCGATTCATGGATATGTAGCCGCGGAGCTTGCTCACCGCCTCGATGATGCCGGTGGTTCCGTGCCCTCGCACCGACTTTCCCGAGATGAGCGCGATGAGTCCCACCAGCAGTCCGCCGGTGAACAACGCCACAACCCTGTGCAGGGGAGTCGCCGCCTCGGCCCAGTGCAGCAGATCTCGGCCGCCCCCCCAGAAGAGCTTCTGGACGACGGCCATGAGCCGCACCACGCCCACCGCGGCCAGGCCCGTGGCCAGTCCCGTCAGGGGCACCAGGGCCAGGAACCGCTTCTCCCCGGGCCGGATCTTCCGGAGGTAGGCGATGAGCGGGAGATTGGCGAGGCGCATGCGGAATCCTTCGTTTCACTGCAAGGGGGGACATTGTACTCTGGTCGCGGGATTCGGGAGACTAGAAGAGCTCCATCTGGCGCTCGCCGCCCATCACGGCTCGGAACGAGGTGCCCAGTTGAGGCAGAAGCGCGTCGGCCACCGGCTCCAGCTGTTTCTCGATGTAGTGGTCGTAATCGATGGGACTGTCCAGAAACCGTTCGGGTTGCGGGCCCGCCAGGGTCATCACATAGGCGATGCGCCGGCCCGGCGCCTTTGGAAGCAGCCGCGCGGCCTTCACGTGGGGCGGCGTGGTCTCGGTGTACTGGTCCAGGGGCTTGCGCAGAGACTTGCGATACACCAGCAGCTCATCGCACTTTCCTGCCCGAAGTCTTTCGACGAATTCTCGGATGAAATCCTCCACCGGCTCGCCCCGGAAGACGCGCTCGTAGAGGCCCCGCTGGAATTCCTTGCTAAGTTCGGTCCAGTCGCTCCGAACCGACTCCATCCCGACGAAGACCACTTCGCGCCGGCCGTTCTCCTCCACCCACCCGGCGTAACGCTTCCGGGCACCGGAGGTGCCGTGGCGCATGGCCGGCAGGAAGAGCTTTAGGTAGAGGCGCTCGAACTGTAATTCCAGCCGGCTGGTCACTCGGTGGGTGGCGAAGAGGTGCTTGGAGAGGTCGCGGTTGATCCGTTGGGCCAGCTCGTGGCCCATTCGGAGGGCGTAGTCGGAGGTGGCAGCGTTCGACTCCACGAACAGCGAGTCGGTGTCGCCATACAGGACGCGGTGACCCATCTCCTCCACGTGCCGCTTCGTCCACAAGAGGATCGCCTGCCCGAAGTGGGTGATGGCATTCGCTACGGGTGCCGAATGGAACCGGCACGCCGGTGTGGCCAGCACTCCGTAAAAGGAGTTCATAAGAATTTTGATGGCCTGGGAAGCGATGGCATCGCCGGCCTGCTTGGCCGACTCGCGCTTCGGAAAAAGGCGCGAGAGCAGCTCGGGCAGGATACCGGGCTCACGGCGAAAGCATGCTCCGTTGGGGGCGCGGATCAGGTCCTCGTCGGAGGAGGGGGTTGCGACGTAGCCCGCCGGATCGATGTTGAAGGTGAGAATGAGGCTCGGGTAGAGGCTTTTGAAATCGAAGCCCAGGATGTTCTCGTGAAGACCGGTGACCGGCTCCAGAACGGCGCCTCCCAGAGTGGGCTCCGCGACCGCCTTCGCCTGGACGGTGGGGGCCACCAGACCGCGCTTCCGGATCTCGGAGAGGTAGAGGAAGTCGAAGGAAGCGATGCTTCCCGAGACTCGATCCAGCGGCATTCCCGTGAGCAGGCTCCGCTCCACGGCCAGCTCGATGAGGCGGGTCTTCTCCAGGATGCGGGACACGAGGCGCGCGTCGGTGAGGTTGTAGGTCACAAAGGAAGGCAGATCCTCGCGGAAGAGCCGTTCGATCTCCTGGGAGCGGCCCTCGCCCGCCAGAGTCTTCCCTTCTCCCAGGAGGGTGCGGGCCGCAGTCTCCAGAGAGTAGTCCTCCAGCTTGACGAAGGCCCCCCTGAGAAGCTGGATCCCGTCCAGGACCATCCGCCCGGGAAGCTCGGCCCGCGAGGCTGCCCAAGAAGATCGGTCGCGCCGGATCTTGAGCGGACCGGGAATTCTTCCTAGGTCCAGCGTCAGGTGGTGAGCTTGAGCCCGCTGTTGAAGCACCGTCAGATCGAACTCGATCACGTTCCAACCGGTCAGGATGTCCGGATCGTAATGGCGTATCGTTTCGGCCAGGCGGAGCAGAAGGTTTTTCTCGTTACCGCAAAAGACCGCGGCCTCCGGGCGACTGGGTGCAGTGGGCGCCGAGAGGAGCACCTCTTCCATCCCCGGTCCATGCAGTGCCGCTGCGAGGATGTGGCTGCCCCTGAGGTCGGTCTCCAGGTCCAGGGAAAGGACTTTGAGCCGGGGGCGGAAATCGCAGGCCGAGAGCGAGGGTTCGTCGAAGACGCGGGCGACCCGATTCCCGCCGCGAGCGGACCCCTCGATGGCAACGCCGCCCCGCAGGCCATGGTCGATGAGATAGCGGATGGCGAACCGAACATCGGCTTCGTAACAGGGAATGCCCGCAGCCTGCAGCCGGTCCCGTAGCGGCACCGTATCCGGGGGTGTGGGAATCTCCACACGGACCACGGGCTCTCCGGAGAGAGAGCTCCAGTCCGTGGGCGCCTGTCGGTCGGCCCCGAGCTTCCAGGCCTGGGGGGCGTCCTGTTTGCGAACGAAAAAGTAGGGGACCGTTCGGCGGTCTCGTACCAGAAAGGTCTCCCCGGTCTCCAGGCGACCAAAGAGACAGACCACGGGTCTTCCCGCCTCCAGGCGGTAGGTGGGCTGAAGGACGAATCCCCGGACCATGGGAGAATCCCTCGCGGGCGCCGCTTTCCGATGCGCCGAGTCTAGCACACCGGCGTTCCAGAGGGTTCAGACGCGGCTGGGTTGGAGAGGCTGGAGATCTTTCCAGGAAGACTATCTCGGAACCGGGATCAGACACTGCAAAGCGACGTCTTCGTAGAAGCGGTTCAAGACGTGGCGGCGCTTTCCATGACCCATGACCCGCGGGATCTACCGCAAGGGGCACTCAGCCAAGGGGTGTTCGCGGAGGCTCGTATTGTGCCGGACAGTTTGCCGATGCAGTCAGGGGCTCGAAGGGAGGGAAGTGGTCATTTCAGTTCACCTTCACGCCTACCTGGTGAACCACGTTGTTCCCGTATCCCTGGGCGTTCCACGCCTGGCGGAGAGGCTGAATGTGCCCCGCGGCATCACTGGCCCGGGCCATCAGCAGGTGCTCGCCCTGCGAAGTCGGGGTCCAGAGGATACGCCAGGGGATCCAGGCAATCTCGGAGGGAGGAGTTCCGAGCTCCGCGTCACGCCAGGAACGGCCTCCGTCCACGCTCACCTCCACTTCGTGGACAGGGGCGTCCCCGGACCAGGCCATCCCTGCAATCTCGTGGGGGCCACTCCCGACAGTGCTCCCTTCCGAGGGTGTTGTGATGACCGCCCGGACCCGCATGGTGGTCACCGGAGTCTTGTCCGGAGTCTCCGCCTCACCCTCGTAAAGGTATTTCTCGGTCTGGTAGTGGCCCTGAAATCGCTCCGTCAGAAGCCGAATTCGCTTGAGCCATTTCACCGAAGCGACCGCGTACCAGCGAGGGACCACGAGGCGGAGAGGAAAGCCGTGAAGCGGAGAGAGCGGCTCTGCATTCATTTCCCAGGCGAGGAGGGTGTCGGGATGGAGCGCCATGGCCAGAGGCAGGCTCCGCTCGAAAGCCACCCTCCTTCCCGGCTCCACCTCGCCCCGGTCGGCTCCGATGAAAAGAGCCTCCACCGCTGCGGTCCCTACACCCGCGCGCTCCAGAACATGGCGCAAAGGGGTCCCGGTGAAATGGGCCGTGCCGACAGCGCCAAACCCCCACCTCACGCCGGGCACCGGCGGCTCCAGGCGAGCTCGGCCATTCCCGGCACACTCCAAGGTCGCAGCGATTCGCCGCGCGGGAAAGGCCAGAACTTCCTGCAGGGAGAGCTCGAGAGGGGCACCCACCGCTCCATCCACTTCAAGCCGGTAGGTGGCCGGATCCAGTCCAGGAACGTTGAAGTGAGTTCGCACGTAGAACAGCTCTGTCGAGGTGATAGTTCTGGACAGCTCCGGTAGTGGGGTCTCGGCGTTGAACGGGTTTTCTTCAAGGGTACGCAGTCGCAAGACGGGGGTCCTCGAGAATCAAACAGGCTCTTCGGTGAAGGTCACGTCCCCTTCCTGGCCGTTGAACTCGGGCCCCAGGCGAGTCTCCGTGTACCCCTCTTCGACCAGGCGTTGCGTTCCCGGGTGGGACTGGATGACGCTCCAAAGGCGGTCCTTGAGAGGCCCGCCTCCGCATTCTCGGCACAGCCAGAGGACATACCAGACCCAGCGGTGACGCTGCACAAACCGCTTGCGCCTCGGACCGATCCCCAAGATTCGATACTGCCGAGCCCGTGGTGGTGTTTCCTGCCTGCCCACGGCGAAAGGAAGTCGGACAGGGGCGGGGGCTTCACCGCACAAGCAGCAGATGCGGGGCAGTCCCGTGGCAGTGGAAGCGCCTTCACGGGAAAGCTCTTTCATGGCTCCCCTTCATCCCTCTCAAAGGATCCACGAGCCCCGATCGAGCGCGACGCACCAAGGCGCGCCAACCAAAGTTCGTGGGGGAGAGCGAGCTTGGCAAGGGAGTTTATCTCAGGCGATTTCGATTCTCAAGGCAGAAGGTCAGACGCGGGGGATCTCGGCGTAGCGGAAGAGATGGTCGAGCCAGAGACCGGAGAGTTTCTCGGCCACGCTGTTCGTCCTGAGGCGGGCCGCGAGATTGCCGAAGTCCACTTCGTCCAGGGGCTGGTCCTGGTTGAAGCAGGAGAAGACCGGTCGGGTCTCTTCCCCCGTTACAGGATCCACGTGCTTTTGCAGGCACTGAGCACAGATTTCTTTCATCATGCATTGCATGGAGGAGTTGATGGAGCCGATGGCCACGTGGTCCGCCCGGAGATAGGGGGCCAGCACGCCCTTCCGGGCGGCCTTCACCGCTGCCATCATCCGATCCGAGCCGATGGCGATGATGCGGGTCACCTGGTCCAAAGGAACCAGCGCCTCGCCCAGGTTCCCCTGCGCATAGTTCAGCATGGCCTGCACAATGTTGCCCCGGAAGTGGGCATCCTGGGGACGCTTCGTCTGAATCGGAGCGCCGGCGTCCGTGCTCCAGATTACTTGGTCGGTGGAGGCCTCGATCTCCTCGCGCTTGAAGAGATCCTCACCCCGCCGGTAGCCGGCAAAGTAAATGACTTTGCACTCGCTCTGCCGGAGGGCCCGGGCGATGGAGAAGAGAACCGCGTTGCCCAAGCCACCCCCCGCCAGCAGCACCGGCTCGTTCTTCGGAATGTCTGTAGGCGTACCGGTGGGGCCCATGACGACCACCGGGTCACCGGGCCTCAAGGCGGCGCACAGCCGTGACGAGGTCCCCATCTCCAGGACGATGAGACTCAAGAGTCCCGCGTCGGGATCCGTCCAAGCCCCGGTCAGCGCTATGCCCTCGGTGCTCAGGCGCGTGCCATCCACCAGGGGCGAATAGGACTCGTAACTCTGGAGCCGATAGAACTGTCCCGGATGGAATTGTCGAGCCGCCAGCGGTGCATGCACGATGACCTCCACGATGGTAGGCGTCAGGCGCGCCACCTGGTGGACCCGTGCCAGCAGCTCCAGGTCGAGTTTTCCCACGAACTCGCAAAACGACCGATCACGGACGGGCTGCCCCGCGGGATCCAGACAGGCAACTTCCTCGGCGAACAGTTTGGCGACATGCGGAAAGCCGTCCTTGGCGGAAGCCATGGCCTTCACTACGCTCCCGGCATAGACAGGATGGTTGTCGCCGTAATAGGTGACGAAGTGACCGTCCTTGGCGTAGGAGGTGAAGAATCCCACACCGGAATCAGTCTCGACTTTTTCAAGATGGAAGCCGCCGTCCGCGCCCTTGGCGGCCCGGTACGCCTGGAAGAACTTTCCCTGGGGATCCTTCTGAAAGGTCCCGGGATGCTCCTTCTCGTAAGTAATGTTGGGGGTGGTTCCCGCGGCCACCATGAGACTACGGCAGGGGAGCGTAAGGTCGCGCCCGGAGGGCGCGTACTTGGCGCCGCGCTTGTGCAGGACATGAAATCGCACCGCCTGAATGGAACCGTCCCCGCCGGGAATGGCTTCCACGGGATCCAGACACTCGGCAAAGGTGATCCCCTCCTCGAGACATTTGATGATTTCCTCGTGATTGAGCCGGTAGGCAGGTGAGTCGGTCATGGCCTTTCGGTAGGCGAGCGTGACCCCTCCCCACCGCTGGACTAGCCCGAACAGATTGGGAGCCTCGCCTGCCTGCGCGGCGCGCTTGCGCTCCGCTCGCACCGCGCGACCGTGCTCCAGGAACTCCCGCAGGATGAGCCTTTCCTCGGAGTCGAGGCGGGACGCGATGCCTTGCTCCCCCTCGTGGGCCGCAAGCCGCTCATAGTGCTCCAGGGTCTTTTCCACCTGGACCGGGTAATAGGCGGCCAGCTCCGTGGCGGTATCGATGGCGGTGAGCCCGCCGCCCACCACCACTGCCGGGAGCCGCACCTGAAGGTTGGCCAGGGAATCGCGCTTGAACGCCCCCGTAAGCTGGAGGGCCATGAGGAAGTCCGAGGCTTTCCGAATCCCCCGGATCAGGTTGTTCTTCAGGTCGATGATGGTGGGGCGTCCGGCGCCCGCTGCGATGGCCACATGATGGAAGCCGTGCTCCCAGGCATCTTCCAGCGTGAGGGTCCCCCCGAGGCGGATCCCGCCGTAGGCTCGGAACCGCTCGCGGCGCAGCAGCGTCAGGTGGACGAGCGTCAGGAAGTTCTTGTCCCAGCGGACGGTGATGCCGTACTCCGACACCCCGCCGAACCCTGCCAGAATCCGTTGATCCAGATCCGAGCTGATCTCAGAGAAATCTTTGATCGGGGCCGGAGGCTCGCCGAACTTGCCTAGCCACTCTTCCGGGAGGGGCTCGATCTTCAACCCGTCGATCGCCACAACTCCGAACCCTTCGTTGAGGAGGTGATGCGCCAGGGTGTAGCCCGCAGGGCCCAGTCCCACCACCAGGATGTTCTTCCCGTTGTAGGGGAGCGCATAAGGACGGCGCACATTGAGCGGGTTCCATCGGCCGAGCAGGCCGAAGATTTCCACGCCCCAGGGCAATCCGAGAACCTCGGTGAGCACTCGGGTCTCGATCTGAGGAATGTTCACCGGATCCTGTGTCTGGTAGATGCATCCCTTCATACAATCATTGCAGATCCGGTGCCCGGTGCCCGGGCACAGGGGGTTGTCGATCATGACCAGCGCTAGAGAAGCCAGGGGATCTCCATCGCGCCGCAACAAGTGCATCTCCGAGATTTTTTCGTCCAGCGGGCACCCCTTCACGGAGACCCCCAGAGGATTGATCTTGAAATGGCCTTCCTTCTTGATCCCCTTGGAGCAGGAGTCCTTGTCGCGCTCGTGGCAGAACACGCAGTAGTGCACCTCGCCGAGCACCTCGCGGGAGTCCATGCGCGGATCGGTGAGCTTGAAGCCGTCGCGACGCCGAAGGTGGCCAGGAGGCGCCGCCATGAACTGTTCCCCAGGGTGATCGAGGGGACGCGACGTGTGCACCAGGTGCTCGAAATCCAGCGTCTGAGGCAGGCGGAAGGAGGTCCATCCTGCCACGTCGCCCCGGCGCGACGGATCGAGCAGACGCATCCCGCACCATTCCTCCACCAGGCGCAATATGCCTCGGATCGTTCGCAAGTCCGATCCGCGGGGATTGGCGGGATCCTGATCCAGAAGGGACGCCAGAAGCGGAGGAGACGAGGGAATCCGGGCGAGCTTGGCGCGAAACGTGCGGACGCGAGTCACTACATCCGGCCGCAGCACCGCACCTTCCTCCGCCGCGCCGGCCGCCAGAGGTGCCTCCAGGTCCATCAGCTCGCAGGTGAGTCGAGCCAGAGAAAGCTCGGGGTCGGAGGCGCCTTCCAGCAGCTTCCCCACGCAAGCATCGACCTCCTCCTGCTGCAGCAGAGGAAGGTGCTCGGGCTGCACGTTTTTCTGTGCGCGACGCCGAAGGAAATCCACCTTGAAGCGGAAAATAGGGTCTTCGTTGCGGGTGGCGGTTCGAATGCGCTGCAGCTCCTCCACCACGCCAAAGAGCCTTGCTACGAAGCGACTGAGGTGAGGCCCCATGCGGACCAGAAGATCGGAGACTTGCTTTGGAGGAGTTGAATCGGGTGATGAGCCGTAAGCCCGCCAGGCCACCATCAGCTCGGGATCGGCACGCTCCACTTCTCGCTCGAAAATCTCCGTGAGATCTCGAAGCCGGTGAGGATTGAAAAGGTCAGCATGCCGGAATCCGGCAACACCCAACCGCAGGCCCGAACCCGCCGTCAGGGTGGAGCCCGAACGGTCCGGTTCGGTCTTCATGGCACCCCTTGGATTGTGGGGGTCTGGTGACAGACCCAAACGGTCAAATTTCATTGACCGAGGCGGTTAGTCTTCCATCGTTCGGGTCGCCCGTCAAGCAGATGCGCCCACCTCGCACCAATGTAGTGCTCCGGTCGAACTGTTTCAAGGCATAGGACTTAGAAACGAGAAACTCCCCCACCTGAATCGCTCTGTCCATCTCCGACACGGGCCCTAAGGCCACCCCGCCTGCAAAGGCCTTGAGGAGGGAGGGCTATGGAGTCCACGCCGGCTCTCGGCGCGACCGAGTGTCCACGGAGCATCGCCTGCGACGAACTCGACCCTTCCAGAGAAGAATCGGGTGTCCTTCGTAACCTGCCGTCAGCCCGGATCGGGAGGCGGCCGCGGTGAACCACCTCGACCATTGCGTCGACAACCAGAGGGAGCCAGATCAGGCTACCCATGACCAGATATGGGCAGAACCGACAGGTCCGGAGCCGGTTGGTGGTTGAGCCGGTCGCTCACATGCTGTCACAGCATTTAATCGTTGGGCCAACATGCTTGATCTGACCCGTCTTCTTTTGTGATATATTCCCGTCGCATCAAGGCAAGACAGTACTGTTCTGTTTGTGCCGATTTCCAATTGCACCGTCTTTCGAGCAGGAGCGTGGCGTGAGGATTTATGTCGGGAATCTGTCGTACCAGGTCACGGATGACGAACTTCGCCAGGCCTTCGAAGCCTTCGGCCAGGTCTCATCCGCCAACGTGATCATGGACAAGTTCAGCGGGCAGTCCAAGGGGTTCGGCTTCGTGGAAATGCCGTCCAAGGAAGAGGCCGATGCGGCCATGCGCTCGCTGAACGGGAAGGATCTTCGGGGACGCGCTTTGAACGTGAACGAAGCACGGCCGCGTCCCGCCGGCGGTGAAGGCCCCCCTCGACGCGGAGGCCAGTCCCGCGGTTACTAAATCCATCCGCCGCAATTCCTGCAACGAACGGAGCACGAGCTGGAACTCGGGGAAGCCCTGGCGGCTTCCCCACGCTCGTTTTCCGCAAACCCCTTGACCGACTCGAGACTTGGCTGTATATCACCAGGAGAGTCATGCTTGTCAATGGACCCTCCGACTCTTGCCCTGCACTGGGATCTGCGCCCCGGTTGATCCTTTTGGACCGGAAGAACTGCTCCAAGACGAATTACAACTCCGCTAGCTATCGACTGCTGCACCGCGGTATTCCTGTAGGAACGATCCTCGCTCTGGTGCTGGCAGCGATTTCCTCCGTCTTCGCCTCCGAGGGCGCGGCGTCCCCCCCATCTCAGAGTGTTTCTGATCCGGCAGCGCGATTACGCGCTGTCTTGCTGGGGAGCTCCGGGCAGAGAATCATCTGCCCGGGCTGCCCTGTCGAGGCGGCTCTTCGCGTGGATGCCACGAGTGGCGAGGCCACCGAGATCTTGCTTCCGTATGAACGGGTCAATGCCCTTGCAGCGTTTCCCTCCGGTGATCGAATACTGGCGGCTACTTCCTCCGAGAAGGGGAAAAGGAGCCAATTGCTGGTTCTTTCGGCCGAGAGCCTGGCCCCCTTGGGGAGGGTAGAGATCCCAGGCAATGGTCAGCGTGTGGTGGTCTCGCCCGATGGCTACACGGTGTACGTGCTCAGTCAGCGTCCCGACCGGGGGCAGGATTCAGGATCCGAGACAGGTCTATGGTCGCTGTTGGCCGTGGACTTGGGCACGAGCTCCGTGGCATCCAGCTATCCCCTGGTCGGAGCGGCCTATGACCTGGTGTTGCGGGCGGACGGAGGAAAAATCTTCGTGGGTGTGGAGGACAAGATCCTGACTTTTACCACCTCGCCACTCACCGCATCCTGGTTTTATCGATCCCCTGGAAAAAACTTGCGACTGGCGGTCCGTCCGAGAGTGGGAGAAATCTATTCGCTGCGCGGTTCCGAGCTCGCCATCTTCCCCCCCGAGCCCAGAAAGCAAGAGAACGGCGGGGGGACGGACGGCGGC